>ERZ1643247.553-NODE-553-length-44964-cov-22.432475_pt1 | contig 44964 bp, 74 predicted proteins | sample MGYA00579264_ERZ1643247 | MGnify/ENA primary metagenome ERZ1643247 (study PRJEB29033, sample SAMEA4952262) | chicken gut metagenome | biome: Broiler Chicken; feature: Gastrointestinal Tract; material: Caecum | place: Ireland | collected 2018 | study: Broiler... | reverse complement strand
AGCGCGTCATGGGTGATTTATACCCCATCAATTCCGAAGGTAAATTTACGCTGTCGCATTTTTTGCAAATTGCTTGCGATGGCTGCCCGAAGATGATACAATATTTTTGGCAATTATATGCATCATCCTTCGGGGTGATTCTTCCGCTCTGGTGTTGGCGCACCGGGGCGGTTTTTTATTATTGAGCTGATATGTCTATTGTAAATGGAGAAAAATCCAAATCGTAATTATCACTCATTCCTTCGGCATAAAGCTGAAAGCTTGCAGTGCTGTCCATTGCTGGAAATACTAATATTCCAGATGATGACGCATTAGGTAATATATCCGAAGACAATTCGGGATAGTCGCCTTCGTAAATAGAATTTGTGTATTCTTGTTCAATTTGTTGTCCGTTTTGAACTAACATTATGCTGTATGTAAATAAAGAAAATTTATCACTTGAACTGTTTGTAGCAGTAACATAAACCCGGGTTTCTGCATCAGCAAATTCTATTTTATCTACCTTTAGTGAAACTCCATTCTGTTCCGATACAGCGTTTTCTGGGACAAGTTCCTTAACAGTCGGGACGACAGCATCCATATAGGACTGTTTTTCAATTGAAACAGCATCAATCTGCGGGCATTCTATAGTTGCTCCGATCACGCTAGTTCCCTCGAATGTTCCAACAATTTGTCCATCTACAACAACATAATCGTCTATAGAGCAGTCCTCTTCTGAGTCAGATATGCCGAATACAAAATCCATTTCACTGTTTTGCGGATCATGCCACGCTTGATATGCGGTGTACCCATCCGCTTTGTCTGGTCCGCTAAATATTTTTCCGGAAAGTTTAATATACTTTCCTTTGTAGTCATCAGGATTCGAAAAAACATCCGATATCTCTGTTTCAGAAACATATTCTGGTTCCGTTTCTTCTGGAGTTGTATTCTGGGTATCGGAAGCGGGGGTCCCAGCCCCGCCGCAAGCGGTAGCTGACACAGCCAGCATACTTGCCAACATAATAGCGGCAATTTTCTTTTTCATAGCTTTTTCCTTCTTTCTCTCGTATTTTCCGAGAACACCACATATATAAACGCCAAAGCGATTATACCATATATTACCTGTAGATTTTTAGCATCTGCCATTACTACAATATCCATATGAAAGTATTGCTAAATAAGGTTATGCAGTCTAAAAATCTTTCAATCCGTCAAGTATCGATTTTAACAGGCGTCCCGCGTTCCACGCTTAGCGACATCCTGAATGGGACAATGCCCCGGATCGACACGCTTGAAGCCATCGCAAAAGGCCTCAAAATTCATATTTCTGACCTGTATGAGTCAGATTTCAAATAAGTGTCCGAGATCTCGGACGATTCCAACAATTCCCATAAGTTTTTACGCACCCAACTGTCTAATTAATAGGAACAGGTAGTAGGTGGTGTTAAGTTATCAACAAGGTATCCACGTACTTACCAACAAATTACACGAACAAATGTTCGAAAAGTCCTTTTAATTGGACTGGCCTTGTGCTATCATAATTGCAAGGAATTTCGAACAAGTGTTTTTGCAGTCGGGAGGGTACATATATGGATCAACAAAAACAAGAATTTCACGAAATAATAAACAGTATTAATAATCCTAAATTATTAAATTACCTATTAAATCTAGTGAAAAATTTCTTGGAATTGCGGAGTCGTTAAGACTCCGCTTTTTCTTTGCCATACAGACTATCTATAATCTGCTTTATCGCTGCCCTATCTGCTATTGATAAAGAGTAATACCGCCTAATCATCTCAACGGTCTCTACATCTGAAAGTATTCGAGCGTCAAGCATGGGATCGGAATCGAGCTTTTCATCAATAAGATCTGATTTCATTATTTTGAAATAGTCAGCCAGTTTTTGTATTTTGCTAACGCTGGGCAGGGAGTTTCCTTTACACCACATATTAAATGTACTGGCATTTTCTCCGATATCTTTAGCAACTTCGTTTTGCTGCTTTCCATTTAAACTAATGTAGTAGTTTAGATTTTTAGCAAAGATACGTTTTTGCTTATCATCAGACATATTTTTTACCTCCGTAACTGCATTATAAACTAAAACTAAAATAAATTCAATATAAAATTCAATTATTTTGAAAAAACGTGTTGACAATTCAATATAACTGAATTATAATTGAATCACAATAAACGAAAGGAGGAAAATAAATGCCTAAAATATCATTAGAAGCGGCAAGGGTAAATGCTAAATTAACGCAGAAAGAACTTGCTGAAATACTTGGCGTATCTAATGCTACAATCGTAAACTGGGAAAAGGGGAATTCGGAACCTAATTTAACACAGTTAAGGAAAATTAGTGAGCTGTCCGGAATCCCATTGGATTTTATTTTTTTACCCGAATAATTCAATATAATTGAATTTTCAGAAAAGAGAGGAGGAAAAAGGTGACAAAAAAGGCATTTGGAGAATACATCAGGGAGCAGGTAATCGAAAATCTGCTATACGCACACAGAAGGATAGCAGAAAAAGGAAGCGTATCAGATGTAATTTCTTTAACAAAGTTTGTCTTAAAAGTTTCTGATAAGTTCGACAAGATATTGCTTAATTTCGGGTTGGAATATTGTGACGAAAGTACAGAATGTCCACCAGACAAAACTGAGGAATACATTCCATAGTTTCGAGGAAGCGTTGTCCATGTTTAAGCCGATATATGTAAGAAGATTTCTTGGAAGAAAGACAATTAAATCAATCCAATATAACGGATTTATCGCTTCAAATATACGAGATTTATATACGCCGATTGCATTTTTGAACATGAGTAACGCTGGCTCCGCAATAGCCCTCTCTGCCATAGGGAAATTGTGATAAACGGATGCGTTGAAACTTGCAATTTTGCCAAAACCGACAGGTTGAGTGACAGGCATTTGTGAGTCGGGAATATTAGCTTTTTTAAACAATTCTATGGTTTGCATTTTATGCTCATCTATTTTTGATGGATTGTCAGAAAGAAATGAAATGAATTCCTTTTCGTAACGCTGAAGTTGCTTAAGCCGAGTAAAATTTAGGAGTGCTTTATAAACAACAATCAGAGCAAATAAGATTATGACTTTCCACATTTTGATATACCTCTCTTTCGAAAAGTAGTATATCACAGTGGATTAAAAAATACGATAGGGATGCAAGCAAGTAACAAATAACCGTGATTCGACAGGGGGTGAATATGAAATTTACATATCAAGAGCTTGCTCGATTAAATCAGATGATAGGAATCGCTCTTATGAGTGGAAAGGTTGAATTTGACGAAGTATCTGAATCGGTACATAAGAAAGTAACCCGGGAGATATGCAACCGAGCAAAAGAAGAAGTAGAACAACAGGCAATCAACTGGTAATTATCGTAACGAGCAAACCACAATTCAATAAGGAGGTGATATGACGAAATGGCGAGACCGAGAGGAACAGATTCGGCGCAGGTTATACAAGTGATTAAGACCGAATCTATGAGAGGTGAAGGAACACAGGAAGATTTGTGCCGGATAGTTACACAATACTGGGACTTTGATGGGAATCTACTTGCAGAAAATGACCCCTGCATTACGGAGTCCGTGACACAGGGGGATGATTAACCATATATTGAACTTCGATCTGTTTAAGGAAAATATCCATATATCCTTTTAGTAGTTCAAAATCATGTTGCGGATATTTACGTTCATAGTGAGTGTAGTCGTTACCTAGAATTCGGACAACATCAGCCGTTTTTACAAGATCTTCTTGATTAAGATATGTTCCGATAACAGCACAAAGTTTTTTGGAGCTGACTTCTTCTGGATTTTGCCCAAGTTCGTTTATTGCATAGTCTTTGACTAAAATTTCAAGAGCTGAGCGATATCCTACAGCTGCTAGTTCTATATTTTTATGGAACTCTGACTGCAAAGCTTGATTGTATATGTCGATAAATCGGGGAGATATTTTTCCTAAAATGTCATTTGAATACGGCGTGAAGGCTATGCTCGGGTAAATTATGGGGTCATAGTCAGTTTTTCCAGAATCGTATTCGCAGGCAAAGAAAAAAGTTTTACCGCAGGCGGTACACGTGCAGGTGGCAGTAAGCAACTGATGCCCATTGAAAGAATATGCATTTTTTGAGGAAAGTGGGGCGTCCGTCCCAAAACCACAATATGGACATACAGAAGGCTTTTTGTAATTACCTGAAAGATTTCCGAAGGCAGAAGCTCTTTTTATTAAGTAGTTTGACATATAACCATCCTTTCTTTTCGTAGATAGGAAGATTATACCAGATTTTTAAGGAGGTGATAACAGGAATGAGTGAAAAAGAGAAGAAGATCATTGAAACAATCGCAGAAGCTCTCCCAAACATGAGTGAGAGAGACAAGGGATATTTCCTTGGATACGCTGAGGCGAAGGCAGACAAGACTCCCGCAGATCGGGAACAGGAAAAAGATAAGGAGGTGAGCTAAATGAAAGTATTAAGCCGACAGACATACATGGATACTGGGCAGAGCATACCGCGCTTGTTCATGACAGCGCAGCAGCTGTCTGAGTATGAGGGCATGACACCCGCGAGATATCGGCAGATATTTCGGGAGATATCAACATGGATCAATGATGGGAGGTATCCCGAGACATCCATGAGTGACGGCAAGCCCCAGAGCGTAAATTATTACGTTTATCGCGATTACATGGCTAACAGGTCGAAGCTGAAAAATCGGAATTTGAGAAAGACGGTGAAGCCGTTCAATCCTGCGGAAATCGCCGCAATATGTCCGATGGTTAGGGAAGTCGTAGTAATGGGTGATTAGAAAGGGGTGAGAACATGAGTGATATGAGAGAACTATTTCCACAGCTGGATATTATATCTGTTGAGCGGACAAGCCTGATGCCGGTTGCAGAACCGAAACAGGTTGATCCGGCGCCGATCAGGAAGAAGCGCAACAGAGCAATCCGCGGTATCGAGATTACGGCTGCAGTGTCGCTAGCGCTGAATGTGATCCAGTCGGTGATCATATATGTGCTGCAGGCGGGGGCGATATGAGAGGAGGCGAGGAAGGTGCAGAATTACACATTATCAGAGCAGGACATCAAAGTATTAATCGGAGTTGCAGGAAACGCAATCTGCGAAGATTAAATATTTCCGCCTGAATTTGATGGGATCATTATGAAAATATCAGCAGGAATCGCAATGAGACTTTTAGATCATTTGTCCTGTGAAAATAAGTTTTCGAAAGAAACAATTGAGATGACAGAAAAGATTTTCGGGATCGTAGGAGGTGATTAGAGTGGCGGCAAGAATCATGGGATATCAGGAGTTTAATAATTACTATGAGGCAACGAAGAAAGAATTGTCGTATATGAAACCGGGAGATGCGAAGCGGATCGCACTGATCGGCGCTGTAGAGGGTGCAGGCGGATGCGAGATAGCATTTACAGGCGCACAGCTCCGGAAGATCTTCGATCTTGGTTTCCCAGAAAAAGAATGAGCGCCCACATGAGCCGGCAAGCTCGGGCGCTCTGGAAATTGACCAATTATATTTTAGCAGAAAGGAAAAAGAATGGAAAGTATTAAAATTAACAAACTTGAAATTGAGAATGTGAAGAGAATTAAGGCTGTAAAAATTGAACCGACAGCAAAAGGGCTGACGATCGTAGGCGGCAACAACAATCAGGGGAAGACTTCAGTGCTGGATTCTATCGCATGGGCGCTAGGCGGAGAGAAGTATCGTCCTTCCAAAGCACAGAGAGACGGATCTACTATTCCTCCAACTTTACATATTGTAATGAGTAATGGACTGGTTGTAGAGAGAAAAGGAAAGAACAGCTCTCTGAAAGTCACAGATCCCACAGGAAACAAAGGCGGACAGCAGCTTCTTAATGAGTTTGTAGAGCAGCTTGCCTTAGATCTTCCAAAGTTTATGGAGAGCTCCGGGAAGGAGAAAGCCCAGACGCTCCTTAAGATCATTGGCGTAGGAGATCAGCTTGAGATACTGGACAGAAAAGAAAAAGAGTTGTACAACAGCCGGCTGTCAATCGGGCAGATTGCAGATAGAAAAAAGAAGTTTGCCGATGAACAGCCATATTATCCGGAGGCTCCGAAAGAACTGATTTCTCCATCTGAACTGATCAAACAGCAGCAGGAGATTCTTGCACGAAACGGAGAAAATCAGAGGAAGAGAGACCGGTTGAATGAAATCACCATGAACAAACACAGAGTTTTTGATGATATCGGTCGACTGGATGAGCAGATCGCAACTCTTCAGAAGCAGAAAGAACAGTTGACAGAAGAATATAACCAGGCTGTCAGAGATGAAGAAACCGCAAGAAAAACAGTTCTGGAGTTGCAGGACGAGTCCACCTCTGAACTGGAAGCATCTCTTGCCAATATCGAAGAGATTAACCGGAAAGTCAGAGCAAATATGGATAAGGATAAAGCAGAAGATGATGCTCTGGACTATAAAAACCAGTACAATGCTTTGACGGCTGAAATCGACAAGACAAGAAGAGAGAAAACAGATCTGCTGCAGTCGGCAGAACTTCCGCTTCCTGAACTGTCCGTAAAAGACGGAGAGCTGATATATAAGGGTCAGCAGTGGGACAACATGTCCGGATCCGACCGGCTGAAAGTATCTACGGCAATTGTACGGAAACTGAATCCGAAGTGTGGATTTGTTCTTTTGGATAAACTGGAGCAGATGGACCTGAATACGCTGCAGGAGTTTGGCCAGTGGCTGGAACAGGAAGGACTGCAGGCGATTGCCACGAGAGTGAGCACTGGAGACGAATGCAGCATCATTATTGAGGATGGGTATGTAAAGGATGAAGTACCGGCGCCTCAGAAGAAAGCTTGGAAGGAGGGCACATTTTGAAAATAACCAGAGGAAAGATCGATAAGGCAAAAAAGATCGTCGTATATGGACCGGAAGGAATCGGAAAGTCCACGTTTGCAAGTAAATTTCCGGATCCTGTATTTATTGATACAGAGGGGAGTACAAACGACATGGATGTGGCAAGACTTCCGCGTCCGACAAGTTGGACAATGCTTCTGGAAGAAATCGACTATGTAAAAAAGACAGTTGGGCTCTGTAAGACTCTTGTAATCGATACGATCGACTGGGCGGAACAGCTTTGCGTGGAATATATCTGTGCAAAGCACAGCAAGTCAGGAATCGAAGATTTCGGATATGGAAACGGGTATGTATATACCAAAGAAGAATTCGGACGGTTCCTGAATCGTTTGACTGATGTGATTGAGGTAGGTGTTAATGTCGTACTGACGGCCCATGCGCAGCTCCGGAAGTTTGAACAGCCGGATGAAATGGGCGCTTATGATCGCTGGGAACTGAAACTGGGAAAAAAGACACAGTCTCAGACTTCACCGCTTGTAAAAGAGTGGGCGGATATGCTTTTATTCTGTAATTATAAAACACATACCGTAGCCGTAGATGATAAAGGGAAAAAGCATAAAGCCATGGGCGGTAAGCGGGTAATGTATACCACTCATCACCCGTGCTGGGATGCAAAGAACCGGTATGGACTGCCAGAGGAATGTGAATTTGATTATAGCGTGATTTCCGGAATCATCGAAAAAGGACCGTCTGCAGATCAGACCAAAACAAAGGAGCAGGTTCAGCATTCTGCGGAACCTGATAAAAGGAATACTCCTGACTTTATGGATATTCCTGAAGGATCTCCGGAGCAGATGGAGTTTGATACAAGTCCGCCGGAAAAACAGGAAAAAACAGAGGAGAAACCACCTCATACAGAACCTGACAAGCCTGTGCCGAGATCCAGTGTATTCCACGTCCGTGAGAGTATTCCCAAAGCTCTTCGTGACTTGATGGAAGAAAAGCTGGTCTCCGAAGAAGAAATTCAGCAGGTTGTTGCGGATCGTGGTTATTATCCGAGATCGACCCCGATCACGAATTACGATCCGGACTTTATCTCGGGGGTGCTGGTGGGAGCTTGGGGACAGGTATACGGCATGATTGAAAAACTGCGGGAGTCCTATGAGATCCCGTTCGATGAAGATAAGAAATAGGAGGACATTTTTTAATGAGTGAAATGGATAGAGAATTAGGCTGGGATGATGTGATCGAAAAAGATAGTAATTTCGTCACGCTTCCTGAAGGAGACTATGATTTTGTAATCGATCATTTTGAGCGGGCAAGACATCCGGGCAGTGATAAAATACCTCCCTGCAATAAAGCCCTTGTGTTCTTCCGGGTTATGGGACCCGACGGACAGGAGACAACAATCCAGGAAGGGTATATTCTGCATACAAAACTGGAATGGAAGTTATCAGAACTGTTCTGCGGTGTAGGACTGAAAAAGAAAGGGGAAAAGCTGAAAATGAACTGGCCGGCACTTCCCGGGCTGAAGGGACGCGCACAGATTTCTCTCGATGCGGATCCGAAAGACCCGAGCAAAAAGTACAACCATATCAAAAAAATCTATCCCTTTGAGGAAAAGAAGTTTGAGGCAGGGAAGTTTTAATGGAACTGAGACCATATCAGAAAGAAGCAAAGGAAGCAGTCTTTGAACAATGGGAGAACGGCACCAGAAGAACTCTTCTGGTCCTTCCTACCGGCTGTGGGAAAACTATTGTATTTGCCAAGATCACAGAGGACTGCGTAAGCCATGGCGACCGGGTATTGATCCTGGCACACCGCGGGGAACTCCTGGATCAGGCTGCAGACAAGATCGCGAAAGCTACTGGATTGGGATGTGCAACGGAAAAGGCGGAGCAGTCCTGCCTGGGAAGCTGGTTTCGCATCACAGTTGGGTCCGTCCAGAGCATGATGCGGGAAACCAGGCTGAGCCGGTTCCCGGAAGACTATTTTAACACCATCATTATTGATGAAGCGCACCACTGCATCTCAGACAGTTACCAAAGAGTGCTGAAACATTTCCCAGATGCAAAGGTCTTGGGGGTGACAGCGACGCCGGACCGAGGAGACATGAAGAACCTGGGGCAGGTCTTTGAGTCCCTGGCATATGAATATACTCTTCCGAAAGCAATCAAAGAAGGATATCTGTCGCCAATCAAAGCGGTGACAATCCCTCTTCAAGTAGATCTGACAGGTGTGGGGATGCAGTCCGGAGATTTTAAGGCAGGGGACCTGGGAACAGCCCTGGATCCGTATCTGGAGAGCATTGCGAAAGAAATGGAAAAATACTGTAAAGATAAAAAGACGGTGGTATTTCTGCCGCTTGTGAAGACCAGCCAGAAGTTTCGGGATATCTTAAATGACCATGGCTTTCAGGCTGCGGAAGTGAACGGAGAGAGTCAGGATCGCGCAGTGATACTGGAGGATTATGCAAAAGGAAAATATAACGTCCTGTGCAACTCCATGTTGCTGACGGAGGGATGGGACTGCCCTGATGTGGACTGCATCGTTGTCCTTCGACCGACAAAAGTGAGGAGCCTGTACTGCCAGATGGTTGGGCGCGGCACCCGGCTTGCACCCGGGAAAGATCATCTTCTACTGCTGGACTTCCTGTGGCATACGGAGAGGCACGAGCTTTGCCATCCGGCGCATCTGATTTGCGAGAGCGAAGAGGTCGCGCAGAAAATGACAGAGAATCTGGAGAAAGATGCCGGCTGCCCGGTAGATATCGAAGAGGCAGAGAAGACTGCATCTGAAGATGTTGTGGCACAGAGAGAGGAAGCGCTGGCACAGAAACTGGCGGAGATGAAGCGCAGGAAGCGCAAGCTGGTAGATCCGCTGCAGTTTGAGATGAGCATTCAGGCAGAGGACCTTGCCGGATATGTTCCGGCGTTTGGCTGGGAAATGGCACCGCCTTCGGATAGGCAGAAGAAGACGCTTGAGAAACTGGGAATCATGCCGGATGAGATTGACAATGCCGGGAAGGCATCGAAACTGCTGGACCGTCTGGACAAACGCAGGCAGGAAGGACTTACCACGCCTAAGCAGATCCGTTTCCTGGAAAGCAGAGGGTTTCAGCATGTTGGAACATGGCAGTTTGATGCAGCAAAGAAACTGATTGACCGGATTGCGGGGAACGGCTGGAGGATTCCGCATGATATTATCCCGTCAGAATATAAAGGAGCATGAAGATGGAACAGAGGGCAGATCTTTTAGAAATACTGGACAGCATCCATCCCGCAGATCTGGACTATCAGGAATGGGTAAATGTAGGAATGGCGCTGAAACATGAAGGATATACAGCAGCAGACTGGGACCGGTGGAGCCAGGGGGATCCTGCCCGTTACCATTCAGGAGAGTGTTTCCGGAAATGGGGCAGTTTCCATGGATCTTCCGAACCGGTCACTGCGGGAACAATCGTACAGATGGCTATGGAAAGAGGATGGATGCCGGAGCACGACCCGGGACATGAACTGGACTGGGACGATCAGATCGGAGAAAAAGATGATCTGGTGGTTATTGACAAAGGCTGGATAGAGGGAAAGGAGATTCAGGAACCAAAGAACTGGGATCCGGTAAGGGATCTGATCAGGTACCTCGAAACACTGTTTGAAGCAGGGGAAAATGTCGGATATGTTACACAGAGCTGGGAGAAAACCGATGAAAAGGGAACACGGTGGCTGCCGACAAAAGGGAACTGGGACCGGACGGCAGGACAGCTGATCCAGGAGTTGAACCGGTGTAATGGCGATATCGGCGCTGTTGTCGGGGATTATAACCCAGAAGCGGGAGCGTGGATCCGCTTTAACCCCCTCGACGGGAAAGACTGTAAAAATGAGAATGTAACAGATTTTCGGTATGCACTGGTGGAATCAGACGCTATGGATATTGACCAGCAGAATGCTCTGATCAGAGAACTTGAGCTTCCAGTGGCAGCTCTGGTGTTCTCCGGTAAGAAAAGCCTGCATGCAATCGTCAAGATTGAAGCAGCGGATTATAAGGAATACAGGCAGCGTGTAGAGTATCTCTACAATATATGTAAAAAGAACGGATTGAAGCTGGATACACAGAATAAGAACCCTTCCAGACTTTCGCGTATGCCGGGAGTAATCCGGAACGGGAAGAAGCAGTTCCTGGTGGATACCAATATCGGAAAAGAATCTTGGGAAGAGTGGCAGGAATGGATTGAGAGTGTCAATGACGACCTTCCGGATCCGGAATCTCTTGAAAACGTCTGGGAAAATCTTCCGGAACTGTCCCCTTGTCTGATTGACGGGGTGCTCAGAAAGGGACATAAGATGCTGATAGCGGGACCATCAAAAGCAGGAAAATCATTTCTTCAGATTGAACTCTGCATTTCCATAGCAGAAGGAAAGCACTGGTTAGGCTGGAGATGCGCCCGAGGAAGAGTGCTGTATGTGAACCTGGAGCTGGATCGAGCAAGCTGTCTGCATCGTTTCCGGGACGTATATGATGCACAGGGGTGGAAACCGGAATACTTGGACAGCATTGATATCTGGAATCTGAGAGGGAAATCAGTCCCTATGGATAAGCTGGCTCCGAAACTGATCCGAAGAGCAGCAAAGAAAGATTATGTAGCAATCATTATCGACCCGATCTACAAGGTAATCACCGGGGATGAAAATAGCGCTGACCAGATGGCAAACTTTTGTAACCAGTTCGATAAGATCTGCTCCGAGCTTGGTTGTGCAGTGATTTACTGTCACCATCACAGCAAAGGCAGTCAGGGCGGGAAGAAGTCCATGGATCGCGCCAGCGGGTCCGGCGTATTTGCCCGGGATCCGGATGCACTTTTAGATCTGATTGAACTTGAAACCACGGATGCTCTTATGAAGCAGGAAGAGAATAAAGCAATCTGTCAGGTCTGCATAGACTGGCTGAGAAGATATGATAACGGTCTGATAGACGGTGTTTCACAGGATGATATGTGCAGCAGTGTCCAGATGCTGGATTACTGCCGTGAAAAGCTGAAATCCCTTGATTTTAAGGCTCTGAATGTGAAAGTGCAGGAAGCAGTGGACGGAGTTAAAACAATGACTGCTTGGCGCATTGAGGGAACTCTGAGAGAGTTCCCGAAGTTTCAGCCGGTGAACCTGTGGTTTGATTATCCAATCCATCGTAATGACGAATCCGGAGTCCTGAAAGACATCCAGCCGGAAGATGAGAGGCCGGCATGGCAGAAAGGTAGCGTAAATAATAAGAAGAGTGCGCAGAGCCGAAAAGAAGATCGGAAACGAGCACTCCAGGAGGCTGTTGAGGGCTGTAATTTTGGTGAGATACCGACAGTAAAAGATGTTGCTGAGTACCTTGGAATCTCAGAGAGGACGGTCCGTGATCGCATCAAAGAGCATGGTGGATACACGATCAAAGACGGTGAGGTACATAAAAAAATGAAAAAGAAGAGTGCGGGGAAGACTGAAAGTTCAGACATCCCCGCCGAGGAATAGATTGCGGGAAAGCCTTAAAAATAGACATCCCCGCACTGATATGAAATGACGGGGAAGACTGAATTTAAGGCATCCCCGCAACGAGCCGAAGAGTGCGGGGAAGACTGAAAACAAGACATCCCCGCGGCGGCGGGGAAGACTACCCCCTAAAGGGGGTAAAATAAAATCCCCGCACTGGGTTACGGGGGTAGGAGAGGGACGGGCCTAGGCTGCCCGGCCCCGTCTCCCTTCCCCCTCCCCGTAACTAGGGCGCACAGGAAAAAGAAAGGTGATTTCGCACGTTAAAGAGGTGAAGTGAATGGAGTTTTTTATGGCAATGGTTCCGCCGACTGTTACGCATCAGGAAAAGCAAGTGCGAGTGGTGAATGGAAAACCAAAGTTTTATGAACCGCAGGAGCTAAAGGTAGCCAGAGCGAAACTGGAAGCGTTTCTGGAAAAACATAAGCCGGATCAGAAATATACTGGGCCTGTGGAACTGGTCTCTACATGGTGTTTTCCGCGGGGGAAGCACAAGGATGGAGAATACCGGGTCACAAAGCCGGATACAGACAATCTTCAAAAGCTCCTGAAAGATTGCATGACAACGGTGGGATTCTGGAAGGATGATGCTCTGGTCTGCCGAGAGATTATCGAGAAGTTCTGGGCAGAGATACCAGGAATTTATATCCGTGTGACAGAGCTATGATGGCGGTCAGGACAGTTTTTAATCTTTTCTGCGATAGCTGGCACCTGTACCAGAAATACATACTCAGTAAGCTAAATGAGAAAGATCTGGATGAATTTATCCGGGAATCAGGAGAACTCTTCCAGAAGTATGAGCAGGATCCTTTTGCGAAGGATGTGTTGCTGGCTGTATCAAATGAGATGGATCGGATTATGCGGGAGAATGGAGGCGGATAATGAAAAAGGACGGAAAAGATTATAATTTCGTCAATGCTATCTGGGTGAATACAGAGAGCTATGAGAAGTTCTGTCAGGAATGGGTGATGACCTGCGCTACGCTGAATCGCAGCGTTGATAACCCGAACAGGATTTTAGCCAGACGGTGGAGGATGGGAGGAAGAGAGAAGTGATCAACTTCGGATTCTACAACATGGACTGCATGGATGGAATGAAAGAGTTCCCAGACAAATTTTTTGATATTGCTGTTGTTGATCCTCCATACTTCAGCGGACCGAATACACGTAGATATTACGGACGGGCCGAGAGTACAACACAGATCAAGCGAAAAATATACGATGTGATAGAGACATGGGAAGTACCGAAAACGGAGTATTTTGATGAACTTATGCGAGTTTCAAAGAATCAGATTATCTGGGGATGCAATTACTTTGACTATCATTTCGGATCCGGACGAATTGTATGGGATAAATGCAGAAGCAAAACTTCTTTTTCGAAGGCAGAAATCGCATACTGCAGTCTTCACAATACTGTCGAGATATTCCGGTATATGTGGGACGGCATGATGCAGGGAAAGAGTATTGATGAAGGATGGATTCAGCAAGGAAACAAGAAATTGAATGAGTGCAGGATACACCCAACACAGAAACCAGTAAATCTATATCGGTGGATAGTGCGAGAATACATTAAACCAGGATGGAAAGTGCTCGACACACATGTGGGAAGTGCAAGCAGCCTGATTGCATACCACGAAGCGGGAATTCGGTATGTGGGATTTGAAATTGACGAAAAAATGTATCATAAGGCTATGAAAAGGATCGAAGCAGCCAAAAGCCAGATGAGCATTTTTGATTTAGGAGTATCAAGAATTTAGAAAGGAGCCAGCCTCCTGCAGGGGCAAGGGTATACCGGGCTTCTTTGAAAAGATGAGTAGAGATATTACAATAGATCGAAGTGAAAAGCAAAAGCTTATTATAGAGCTTGCTGCGAAAGGAATGACAGTGTCAGAGATCGCACAGTACACGGGGATTAATTATAAATCAGTGTATTACTACATGAACCGTGAAAAGTATAAGCCTAAGAAAAAGGCTGCGGCGATTCCCGTGGACTATAAGAATCCGGATGCACGTCCCGGATGGAATGCCGATCGGAAGAAGTGCAAGACCTGCAGGTATCGTCAGGCGCACAACAATCCGACTGATCTGAATAAGGGCAATTGCAATTACATCGAGATCGCCGGACATAGCCGCGGATGCGCTGTGGAGGACTGTGATCGGTATGTGAAAGGGGCAAGAATGGAAAGAAAACGGAAGTGCACAAAATTCTGAAGGAATATTCAGAGGTTTGCAACATTTTTCTGAAGCAGAACAAACGAAGGGAGAGCGGAGATGGATACAGAAACAATGATCCGAGAGTTGGAAAGCGTTGAAGAGAAGCATAAGGACGACGCAGTATATACAGGTCAGCTCAACATATCAGAAATGGCGCATGATGTAAGAAAGCGACTTGAAGAACTTAAACCTTACGAGGACACCGACCTCACCCCGGAGCAGATCCGGGAACTGAAGGAGCGGGATACGGCGAAAGCACCGGAAGAGATTCAGGATGCTTTTGGTGATGGTAGATTGATCTGCCCGAACTGCAGGAATTCAGTGATTAATTATTTTAACCGGAGCCGTCCGCCGCAGTTCTGCATGATCTGTGGCCAAAGATTGCAGTGGGAGGACTGACATGTGGAAGATATTCATAACGTATGACGATAAGTCGAAAGTAACATTGACGGGAAAGCATAAGGATATTCCGCTGAGACTGGCGTTGAAATACCATCGTGAATATGTCAGTGGCAAAAGGTGTAGAGCGATATATCAGCAGTATCCTAAAAAGGAGCATAAGAGCATGGATCTGATGGATAAGATTGAGCAGTTGGAGCAGGAGGACTGACCATGCGGGTATTCGAATATGAAAAGACTGACAGATTTGGGAACTATCCAACCATGTGGATAAAGGGCAAGGACGCAAACCCGCAGAAAATACATGAAGAACTGTACAGGAGATACGGCGGGCAGGGGTACAAATTCGCAATAGTATTTGACTGTTCCGCAGACGAGTGGGAGGATCCGGAGAAAGAAACGCCAGTATACTTTTTTGACACCATACTGGACGAACTAATCTCCTATTGCGGACCGGAAGAAGTAAGAAGGAGGTTAGACGAACTGACATGCAGGAATTAGAGAAGATTTTGGAAGAGATAGACGGAAAGATAGAAAACTATAAAGAGAATCCGAGATTACAAGTTGTCGATATTTGTTATGGATTGAATTATAGCTAAGCGAATCATCCGCAAGCACATGAAGAGTAAGGAGAATGAGTATGAAAATCAGGGACAATGAAACCGGAGAAGTTTTTGAGTATGGGATAAACATACACCATGCATTAAAAATAAGTGAAAATGGTGGATGCCTGACGTTTGAAAACCTTCAAAACGGTGATGGAAGCTTACAAAGCGGTGACGGAGGCTATTCGTTCGTACTGGACGATGGTAAAACGCCGAAAGAATCAATTTCACCGGATGCGGTAAACGGCGTGACTTATGCTAATATAGGAGGATTTCACGGAGACAACACAAAAAATGACGACTGGATCCCGGCGGATAAAAACAATGTGCCGGATCATGAAATCCTGGCTTGTGACAGATATAAAAATGAGTTGATCGGATATTTAAGCTACAACGCAGATTCAGAAGAATTTGTATGTGAAAGTAATGAATGCATTATGTATCGGGTAATAGCATGGATGGAAAAACCGGAGCCATACCGCCCGGAAAGGAGCGAGGGAAAATGAGCGAGATTAAATTAAAGCCGTGCCCGTTCTGTGGAGGAGAAGCAGAGTTTGCACTTGGAGAGGAGTACAGGCAAGAACATGAACAGAGTAATGACTGGGTAAAATGCCGTTCATGCGGCGTTGAAACGTCATATTTTGATAGCCGAAAAGAGGCTGCAGAAGCATGGAACAGGAGGGCAGACAATGATCGATGATTTAATTAGCCGGAAAGAGGCTTTACAAGTTTTAGAGGGCGTATTTTCCGAATACCGGATGTCATGGGGTAGAGAACACGGCGGGTTTGGAGCCGCCGCACAGGAAGTTATAGAAGAACTTCCGGCAGCATTTGACAAGGAAAAGGTGATTGGAGAATTAAGAAACGAGATACATCTAACGGTATATGATCCTATGATTAGTGGAAGGTATATCAAAAAAGAAAGAGCGATTGAGATTGTCGAGAAGGGCGGGATTGAATGAGGCACAAAAAGACATATCGTGAGATGGAGAACTCCCATGCTGACATGACGGACTTCCGGAGACCTGCATACTCGGTACGGCATCCAGACAGATACTCGGATAATGAGTACAGCCATACTCATAATACGAGTACAGCAGGTAAGCTGATGCGGGTACAGGCTGAGCAGATCAGGGAGGATCCGGCAGAGTACGTGGCGAGAAAATACGGGATAAGGGGTGATGCGGATGACAGTTAGGGAAGCAATTGAGCTTTTGCGGATAGAATTTATGATTTTGAAGTACTGGGGTATTAAGACGAAGCTGAAAAAGCAGTCATTAAAAATGTATGAGTATGCTGCAAACCGATATGAGAGATTTTGCACTTCCGAAGCAAAAGAAAAATGTCGTGAAATATTCCAGATTTGTAAAAAAGAAGTGGGGAGTGATGCGGATGGACATAACAAAGGAACTGCTTCAGGGATACCGGAGTAAGAAAGCGGAGATTCAGGAGCTTGACTGGAAGCTGAAAAACCGGTGGAGAGATGAAGCGCTGATCGGGAACGATGTTATATTTGATTACAGCAAGGGATATCCGATGCCGCAGGCAGTTGTTGGATTTGATTATGGGAAATATGAGCGGCTACAGAATCAGGATCAGCGCCGAAAGGAAAAATTGGAGCAGGAGTGTGAAGAAGCAGAAAAATTTGTGGGCAGCATTGAGAAAAGTCTTGAGAGAAGAATATTCCAGATGTACTTCATAGATGGTGCGGAACAACCGACACAAAAAGAGGTGGCAAAGGCTGTACATATGGAGCGTAGCAGCATCAGTAAGAAAATCGATGACTACTTGCAACTTTCACACAATTCACACGATTCACATTTATAATAATACTTGAGCCGGAAGGCAGATCGCCGGATGGCTCGAATTTCCCTTAAATAAAAAAATGCACAGAAGAACGTCCCGCGATTGCGGGGCGTTTTTATTGAAAAAATATAGATAAAGTGATATATTAAGTATATTTAGGGGGATATATGGGAAAGAAAAGAAAGTACAAACAAAAAAAGTGGCATGAACGTCGTTGCCGAAAGCTTCAAAAGAAATGGTATGGGCGGGATGACAGGATTCGATCTTGGCATATATCAGACTTTGATGCAGCAGAAGAATCATATAACGGAAAACATCAGTTCATTGCAAAGATGCCATCGAATTTTAGCTTTATTAGTAATGCCGAAAATACAATATCATATTTTGACAAACTCATTTCGGTTATAATAAAGAAAAGGTTTAAACAAAAATTTTTTATAGATGCACGAGATGTAAATAGTGTGACAGCAGAAACTTTAATTTATATGATTGCTATAATATATAATATTAAGGCAAATAAGCCGTTACAGTATGAGTTCGAAGGTAATTTACCTATAACTAAAAGTGCAAAAGAAGCATTTCAAAATTCTGGCTATTTAAATTATTTCAAAATGAAAAAATTGAAAATGCCAGATAGTTCTAGTCGTGTACAAATTGTTTCTGGAAAGAATGTGGAAACAGAAACGGCTAAAGCGATATGCGATTTCGCTATTGACAAGCTTGGTGTTACTAGAACGAAAATGAGAGTATTATATGCGACATTAATAGAATTGATGTCAAATACTGCAAAACATGCATATCAAGATAATAATACGAGAATGATTGCGCAATGGTATTTGCACGCGCTATATGATGATGATAAGATATCGGTATCATTTATGGATACTGGGGAGGGAATTCCTAATACTCTAAAGAAGAAAATAATAGAAAGAGTTTTTCAATTGCCGGATTCTCAATTAATTGAGTTGTCTTTAACAGAGCGAGGACGTTCAGAGACGGGGTTGCCGAACAGAGGTCGCGGATTACCTAATTTGTTTCAACACGTAAAAAAGAATGAGATAAATGATTTTTATGTTCTCTCAGGTAGCGGGAGTTGCATATATAGTCAAGAGGATGGAAAACTTATCTTACAAGAGTATGAACATAATATTTATGGAACAATTTTTAATTTTAGTTTCAAAAAGGAGAGCTTAAATGTTTAAAATTAGGATTTCATCAGATTTTTCAGCGACACCAGGGGCTCGGCATAGAGATGAGGGACCATATCCTGGGGATGAATTTAGAGATGATATACTTATACCCGAGTATGAAAAAGCAGTTAAAAATAACCAAAAATTAATTGTTGATTTTGACGGATGTTATGGGTATGCGACCTCGTTTCTGGAAGAATCTTTTGGGGGGATGGTTCGAAAATTGCGAAAAAAGGGTATATTAAATGATATAGTATTAGTATCAACAGAAGATTCCTCAATAACTGATCTAGTCGAAAAATATGTAAAAGAGGCAGAAGAATTATTATGAGAAATATACGAAAGTATGTCAGTGTTATAATTACAGTGATATTACTGGCATTCGTTACAAGTATCGGTATATACAATGTTATAAATAATAAGAAATTTTTTGACGCCTCAATAACAGCGCTACTGACTATTGTAATAGCCATTATATTTTCGTACTGGTTTACACAAATTAAAAGTGATAAAAGAAAAAGAAGTGAAAAAATAGACTCGATGCTTTATAAAATACAGAGCATCATAAGTGATCCGGTTTTTTTATCTGTTGAAACAGATGAAATTTGTAGAAAGAATTTAATAGCCCATAGGTCAGTGGGAAATAAAATTACGTATCTTAAAAGAATATGTGAAGATGGTTCTGACGTTAAAGATAATGTATTAGAACTCGAGAAAGAATTTGAAAGATTTAGAGAGTTTTATGGTGACCACTATTTTGATAAAGAGTATATAAAAAAATCGGAAAAAGAATTGCTTAATTATGTTACTAAAATAGATGATAAAGCAGATGAAATACATAGTATGCTATTGTAAAAGTAGAGGCACTCCGGTGTCTCTTTTCTTATGCGGGCATATCATCAACGGTAGATGTGCAGGGTAGCGCCCTGTGTCCCGGCTCGACTCCGTGGCTCCGCTATTGTCTTCTGGACCCCGTCGGGGTATACTTTATTCAGGTGTACGAGGACAGGAGATCGGAGGGAAGATGAGTTGAGTAAAAAGAATGAAAAGAAGGGTGAATATATCCCAACTCATGAAGATATCTTAAAAGAAAACGGATATCTGGGTAAAGAAGAATTTTGCAAATGCCAAGATAGTCCAGGAACTACAACTGGATTTGAAGATGATTTTGGATATTGGGATGTTTGCCTGAAATGCGGAAAGCGGATAGAAGATGGGTTCCATTACTATAATCATTATGATGGAGAAGATCACGATGATATTGATATTTGGTAAGGGAATGGAAGATGACTGCAGCAGAGATCTATGAGAGCATGGATAAATGTATGGAATCATGCAAAGGGAAAAAACATGATGAGATTCTTCCGACTGTATTGTCTCATGCCGCAAAGATTGGGGGTATAGTAGGGAGAAGAGAAGACGATATTTTAAGGTTTTATTTTAAAATGCGAGATTTAGGAGAGCACTGGTCGGAATGATCGGTGCTTTTTTCTATACAATAAAAAGTTAGAAGAGAGAGGTGGTGATGTGAGTGATGTCAAAGAACAAATCAAGTTAGATTATCTTTCTGGTGTTCCTCCGAAGAAGCTGGCGGAGAAATATGACACCAGTATGAATACAATAAAATCATGGATCAAGCGATATGGCTGGTCAAAGATGAAAAAGCAGGGTGCACCTTCCGAGGCTGAGGGTGCACCCTCTGACGTTTGGGGTGCACCCCGCAAGAAGCGCGGTGGCCAGCCCGGCAATAAGAACGCTGTCGGACACGGTGCTCCCAAAGGAAACCAGAACGCCGTGAAGCACGGACTCTTCTCCCGGTATCTTCCAGAGGATACTCGGGAGATTTTCTTTTCCCTGGACTCGTCTGATCCGCTGGACCTTCTGTGGGATCAGATCAAGCTGGCTTACACAGCAATCATGCGGGCACAGCAGATCATGCATGTCAAAGATCAGAAAGACAAGACGGTTGAAAAAATCGAGGAGAAGGATGGCAATGTCGTCGGGGAACGTTGGGAAGTTCAGCAGGCTTGGGACAAGCAGGCATCCTTCCTTCAAGCTCAGGCGAAGGCCCAGAGGGAGCTGACCACGATGATCAAGCAGTATGAAGAGCTGTTGCATAAAAACTGGGAGCTGGCCACGAAGGAGCAGAAAGCTCGGATCAGGCAGATAAAGGCGAATACAGAACGACTGAAACGGAATAACAGTCCGGAAGATGACGAGGGAGTTGAGATCATAAACGATGTCAAAAAGGAAGAAACAGATAAGGATATCGGAACTGATAATTCCGAAGTATCAGCCTCTATTTAACGACAGGAAACACAAGCACATTATCCTGACTTCCGGGCGTGCCGGGACGAAGTCCAGTTATGCAGCAATTCGAGGGGATTACCAGATTGTGTCAGACGCGCATGCATCGGTTGTGGTATTGCGTAAGCATCACAATAAGCTGCGGAAGACCGTGTACAAAGAAATGCTCCGGGGGATTAACAGACTGGGTATCCCGAAGAAAAAGTTCTATATCACGAAGTCACCAATGGAAATCACGTATAACAAGTATGGGACCACAATGTATTTCTCTGGATCAGACGGCATCGACGATACCAAGGGTATTATCGATGAGGATAAGCCGATCAAGCTGGTTATTGTGGATGAGGCGACAGAGTTCTTTGATGACGGTGAGGGAGAAGAGGAACTGGCAAACATCGAAGCGACGTTTGTCCGTGGTAACAGTGCTGGATTCCAGATGATCTATCTATACAATCCACCGAAAAATCCGAATGCACCGATAAACCAGTGGTGTAATAAGATGGAGAAGCGCAAGGACTGCATCCATGTCCATACAGATTATCGGGATGTTCCGAAAGAATGGCTAGGGCAGGATCTGATAGATACTGCGCATGAGATGGAAAAGAATGATCCGAAGATGTACCGCAGTGTGTGGCTTGGGGAACCCACTGGTGTAGATGATCTAATCTATTATATGTTCTCTCCAGAGATCCATCTGTATGACGATGAGGAATACCCGGGAGAGAGCCGGAAGGCAATCGGGGAAATTGGAATCGGTGTTGATTATGGACAGAGAAACCCGACTGTCTATGAGGCGTTCGGGATTGACTACGAGAATCAGGTTCTCCGGGGATTGGATGAATATTATTACAGCGGCAGGGATGAGGGGAAGCAGAAGTCCCCGTCCGAATATGCGCGGGACATGAAAGATTTCTGCGACAGGCTGGAAAAAGAGTTTGACCGAGTGGTCAGCTATATCTTTGCGGATCCGTCGGCGGCAGGTCTGATTGAGGAGATTCGGAGAGTTGTGCCGCATATTCCGGTGATTCCGGCGCAGAATGATGTGAAACTGGGAATCAGCAGGATGCAGAAGCTGTTGTCTTTCCGGAAGATGATTATCAATCGCCAGAGACAGAAGATGCTTATAAAGGAGCTTGGATTGTACCAATATGATCCAAAGAGTATTGACAACGGGAAAGAAGTCCCGATAAAAGAAAATGACCATTGTTTAGATGGAACCAGATACCTCGGCATGGGGATGTGGAACCAGATATCTTATATGCTGCCGGAAGGAGAAAGGGGTGATGAAGATTGATACAGTATGAGAGCGTGCGGAAGGCGATGGGGGTGGATATCGCCATATCGCAGAAGATGGCGCATGCAATATATAAGTGGGGCAAGATGTATACTAATGAAGCCCCGTGGCTGAATGAAGAGGTGAAGAGCTTAAACCTGCCGGCTTCTATTTGTTCAGAAATGGCGAGGCTTGTTACTATGGAGGCAGAAATCGACATCTCCGGAAGTACTAGAGCGGATCTGATCAGTCAGAGCCTGAAAAAGTTCTTGGCAAATATTCAGGTATACACTGAATATGCATGCAGTGCAGGCGGAATTGTATTTAAGCCTTACCCATTGGAGGGCGGTATTGCAGTGGATGTTGTAAAGGCTGGAGATTTCTTTCCAGTGGCATTTGACAGTGCCGGAAATATTTCTGCTGCAATCTTCCCTGAATTTAAACGTGTCGGTAAAAAGCTGTATACAAGATTGGAATATCAGTCCTATGAGAATGGTCATTATATTATCGAGAATCGTGCGTTTGTCAGCCGAAGGGCGCTCGTCCGAACAGATGAGATTATTAATCTTGGACAGGAAATCAGTTTGGAGGATGTGACGGAGTGGTCAGATATCGAGCCTTCTGTAGAGTTAGAGAATGCAGACAGAACGTTATTCTCTTATTTCAAAATCCCACTGGCTAACAATACGGACACATCTTCTCCTCTGGGAGTATCTGTATTTGCGAGGGCTGTTGATCAGATACGGGATGCAGACGAGCAGTACGGAGCGACACTCTGGGAATATAAATCGAAAGAGACAGCTATTCAGGCAGCAGACGAATTCTTCCGAAAGAATCGAAAAGGAGAAGTGATTCTCCCGAAAGGAAAGGCGCGGCTATATCGGCCGATGGGACCGGGGATCCAGAACAGCAACGGATCTCCGTTTTTTAATGCCTATTCTCCGGAAATCAGGGATCAGAGCTTTTTTAACGGATATAACCGGATTGTCCAGAAAGTTGAATTTAACAGCGGTTTAGCATATGGAACCTTGTCTGATCCGCAGACAGTGGATAAGACTGCAGAGGAGATCAAGACCAGCAAGCAGAGATCGTACAATACCGTAAAATCAATCCAAAACAGCTTAGGTGATGCGATAGAGAATTTGGTCGGAGCTATTGATGCTTGGATCACGATAGGAAATCTTGCTCCTGCCGGAAAAGTAGAAGTATCCGAGAACTGGGATGACTCCCTGATCGTAGACAAAAAGTATGAGACAGAACAGCTCCGGGCAGACGTGAGCATGGGCGCTGTCGGGCTGGTTGAGTACAGAATGAAGCGATTTGGAGAAACGGAAGATCAAGCCAGAGAGATGTTGAGAAAGGCGGCGGAGTTCGATCCGGAACAGATTCCGGGTGATGATTTATGACACCGGAGCAGAAAGGAAGTCTCCCCCTGCAGGTTGAGAAGCTGTTTTACGAGATGCAGGATCGTATATTTTCCGATATCGTCCGGAGGATCAAAAAGGCTGGTGAGATTACCAGCACTGCGGATTATCAGATCAATAGGTTGCTGATCCTTGGGAACAGCACGGAGATCATCGAACAGGAGATTAAGCGTCTGACGGGAAAAACGGATCCTGAGATGTGGGAACTGTATGACAAGGTATCGAACTGGGAATACGTTCGGTATGAAAATGCATACCAGCAGATCAATGGGAGCTTTATTCCCTTGGAAGAAAATGAGCAGGTGCAGCAGTGGTCTCAGGCAGTGATCAGCCAGACTAATAATGAAATCCAGAATATTACGCAGTCTCTCGGTATGACCGTGGACATGGGCGGCGGGAGGAAAGCATTTACCCCGCTGTCGCAGTATTACCAGACCTATCTTGATAGGGCATGCATGGATATTGTGACGGGATCGTTCGATTACAATACGGTCCTTCGAAGGGTTGTCAAGGAGCTGTCGGCATCCGGACTACGGACCATTGATTACGCATCTGGGTATAGCAACAGGGCTCCGGTGGCTGCCCGGCGGGCAATTATGACCGGTGTGTCGCAGTTGTCGGCACAGATCAACGAGATGGTGGCAAGGAATCTGGGGACGGATACTTATGAGGTGACTTGGCATGCAGGGCACCGCCCTTCCCACTGGTGGGGAGGAAATATCTATACGATGGAGGAGCTGCGGTCTATATGCCGCTTGGGAGAAGGAGACGGGCTTTGTGGTTGGAATTGCCGTCATTCCTATTATGCTTTTGTTCCTGGATACTCTGTGCGGACATATTCTTTGGAACAGCTCCGTGAACTGGAAGAGCAAGAGCAGAAAGTGCGGCGCTGGAATGGGAAGCAATACAATGCTTATGAAGCTACACAGAAGCAGCGACAGATGGAAACGACCATGAGGGCGCAGCGGGAGAACATCGTCCTGCTGAAGAGAGGAAGGGCTGAACAGGCCGACATTGAGGCAGCTCAGACAAGATACCTGACATTGCTTCGGAGATATAGAAAGTTCTCCGAGCGGATGGAGCTGCCAGAGCAGATGGAACGGGTATATATGGATGGCCTGGGGCGCGTTCTTCCGCGGGCAAGCTGAAAGGAGACAGAGATTATATGACAGTGAATATTCTTGGAGCGGAATGGAATGTTGAATACTGCAATGCCGACGCTGATCCTCAGCTTAAAGAGAATGATGGATATACGGATCCTTCTGTTAAGCTGATTGTAATTGCGAATAAGAGAACGGATTGTACCATTAATGACTACAAATACATGCAAAAAGAAAATCTTCGTCATGAGATTATTCATGCATTTTTGTTTGAGAGTGGACTGGGCTTTAATCTTGAGCATAGCGAATTTGGCCATGAAGAAACTATGATCGACTGGCTTGCTATCCAGTTCCCGAAGATTCTGGAAGTATTTAAAGAAGCTGACTGCTTATGAAGCAGTATTATACAGTAACGAAAGATGCGGACATGCTGGCTCCTGATTGGCTGGTTGCCCGCATTAATTATACCAACGTAAAGTTTGTGTACTATCTGTCTGATGGTGCTGAGAAGCTGAAAGGAGTGAGTATCAATGGCCAGATTGCAGGAATCGGAGACACGATATCGTTTGATGGTAAGCGGTTATCAGTAGAGAGGCGGTGATCCAGATATCTCCCATTGAGACGCTGGGGAATGCGTCTTATTTTTATTGTCCGAAACCCTTACGACACTTAAACTGCGGGAAGAATACACCCTTCCGGTATGGGAGAAAAACTGCCGGATCCAGAGGAAGACACCTCGCATAAAAACGTAGGAGAAAGAAAGGAGAACTTATGGAATTAAAGGAACTTTTAGGCGAAGAGTTGTACGGACAGGTAGAGCAGAAGATCAATGAGCACAATGAGGGAATTGAAGACAAGCTCCAGAGGGTTCGCTTTGTTGATCTGTCTGAAGGAAATTATGTAAGCAAAGAAAAATATCAGACCGCTACGTCAAAGGCGAAAGGTCTTGAGAATCAGCTTTCTGAAGCAAACAAGACGATTAAGTCCTATCAGGACATGGACATCGACGGCATTAAGCAGTCTGTGAAGGACTGGGAACAGAAGTATCAGAAGGATACCGATGCTCTGAATGCTCAGATCGAGTCTGATCGGAAGAGATTTGCAGCGGAAAGATTCATGGACGGGCAGAAAATTAAGTCTCCTCTTTCCAGAAAAGCGATCCTTTCAGAATTTCTTGCCCAGAATCTGGAATTCAAAGACGGTGCGTTTGTCGGTGCTGACGAGTACATGAAGGGAGTCCGTGAGAAATATCCGGATGAGTTTGAGCAGGAAGAAGAGAAAAAGCCTGAAAAGAAGACATGGGTCCGCGGGACGCAGGGATCTTATAAGCCAAAGACAGTATCTGATGAACAGGCTTATTACGAAAAGAAATACGGTAAAAACAAATATGCAAAACAGTAAAGGAGAGTAGAAACTATGGAATATGGTGGATATAACGTATCAGAAAAATATAGTTCGATCGTAGCACCGAATTTTTACTTCGATTCAATCTTTCAGCCCGGGCTGACTTACAGTGATCAGTTTCAGGGCGATGCAGAAAATGCAGGAGCAGTACAGATCTTCCGACTGGCGGCAAAAGCTGCAAAGGACCCGAAGACTCCGGCATCTGACTTTACGCATGGAACAGCGGACAATGATCTGATTCCGCTTCTGATGAATAATGCCCAGCAGGAATCAACGAAAATCTATAATGTACAGGCGCAGGCGGTGCCGTATGATATGGCGGATGCACATCTGTCTCAGTCCACACAGGTATGCCGAGAGGGGTGGCAGCAGTCAGGGCTTGCATGTCTTGTTCATGAAGGTACAGCTTTAAGTGATACAGCGGCGATCACAGCATCAAACATTAAAAGCAAGATCATTGCCGGACGTAAAGCAATCCGGAAACAGAAAGCTTCCGCAAATGTTGTTCTGGCGTCGGTCGATACTTACAGTGCAATGTTAGAGGAAGCCGGCGATAAATTTACGCCGATCGCAAATGATGAAATGTTCCAGACGGGGCAGGTTGGCCGTTATCTCGGCATGCTCTGGATCGAGTGCAACATGTTGGATCTGACGACTGCGGCAAAGTATTATGATTACACGGGCACTCTCCAGACGGAAGACCTGTCCAAGATCGATTATATTATGTATGACTGGAGAGGATTCCACATCGTGGATCTGCTGACTATGGCCAGACTGAAAGATTCCGAGAACTTCAACGGATCTCTGGCTCAGGTTGAGATTGTATCCGGATATCGTCTGGGCGACAAAAACTACGCTGTAATTAAAAAAAAAGCGTGAGTGACCCGGCAGAGAACGGGCGGATCGGGACAGGCGAGATCGGTAAGGCTAAGATTGGAAAATCAGAATAGGAGGTAAGAGTCATGGCTTACACGAAAAATACATGGAATGACGGGGATGTCATTACAAAGGAAAAGATGAATAATCTGGAGAACGGAGTCGAGATAGCCAATAAAGGAATTCCGACGTCTGCTACAACAGCTACAGCGGGCCTTGTAAAACAGGGTGCTGCTGTGGCGGAGGCATCGGGCGAGAATGTTACAGCAGCAGAGTTCAAAGCCCTGTTAGACTCATTGAAGACTGCCGGAGTTCTGGCAAGCTCTTAGGCGGGTGATCAGAATGCTCCAGTACGCGGATTATCAATATTATGTTGAAACATACCACGGAACGGCTATAACAGAAGATTCATTCCCGACGGCTATGCGGGATGCGAGTGCATTTATCCGGGAGATTACGGCAAACAGGGTTGATCCTGATGCCGTACCGGATGATGTAAAGGATGCGTCATGCGCGGTGGCCGATGTGATTCAGGCAGAAAATGACCGGATCAGCAACACTGAGAACGGGGACGGACGGGAAATCAAGTCGGAGAATACGGACGGATATTCCGTGTCATATGTGACGGAGGGAACCGACGGGCAGTCTCGGGATGAGGTGTTATGGAATAAAAAATATCAGGCTGCCCGGCCGTATCTGCTTCATACAGGACTGCTGTATTTGGGGGTGTGTACATGATCACCAATGCGGAAATAACGATTTTTAACCGTTTTTCGGACGAGGAGTCTAAGAAATTCATATACATTCCTCATTATGTTGCTCCGGTCTGGTTTTACAGGAATCAGAAGATTTCAGTTGTGGATGGCGGGATGATCAGCGCAGAAGCTTTTCAGATCAGGATACCGCGCCGAGTTTGTGAAGGATGGCTGCCACCGGAAGAATTTAACTCATCATCGTATCCGATGGGAAGATGGACCGTGCAGAATGATGATCTGTTTATCGTGGGACAGTGGTATGGCAGTATGCGGGTAAGCGGTATAGAAGAAATAAAAAGAGAGTTCTCGGGCGTGGTTGGAAAAGTGCTCAGCCATTCCGAGAACTTTTTCGGTTCTTCTCCGCACATCAGGATAGGAGGCGGTGTCTAATGGCAACGAAGATCAGGCTGCAGATTGATCCGGTTGACCGGATCCTGCTGAAGAGAAATCTGAATAAGAATGGAAAGGGACAGCGGTTTTTTACCCATGAGGTGAGGAGACTGTCAGATCCGTATGTACCGTTTTTAACAGGAACACTGAAAAATACAGCGACTGAAACGCCGGGACGGATTACGTATAACACTCCATATGCCCGCCGGCAGTATTATGAAAATCCCGGGAACGGGTTGAGAGGTGCGCACTGGACGGAACGTATGTGGGCAGACCGCGGAAAAGAAATCATTAAAGCCACGGCGGCATATTGCGGAGGTAAGGCGAAATGAGTGTAGCAGGAAAAGTAAAAGACTTTATAGAAAGCTGCCCTTTCCTGAAGGAGTTCGAGCAGATGTTCCCGGTAGTGAATATGGATCTGCTGGATGAGAAAACAACGTCGTACAGCATCGAAAGTACACCGGCAGAGCCGATCATCAAAAGATACACTAACGGGGATTCAGTAAGGCAGTATGTATTTTCGTTATGTTCCCGGGAACTGTACGGCGAGCAGGAAAACGGAGACACAGCAGAGTTTTACGAGAAATTTGCCGACTGGTTGGATGAATGCACAGCAAACGGCAACCTTCCAGAGCTGTCCGGACAGCTGCAGAGCCGGTCGATCCGGGCAACAACAGGCGGCTATCTTTACGACAATCAGGGCACAAAGTGCCAGTACAGGATACAGTGTCAATTTATTTATTTCAAACGGAGGTAGGAAAATATGATGAAAATGAACATTCAGTTCTTTGCTGAAACAAATACCGGCGTTGTAGGACGCCATCAGCATGCAGATTACATCGACGTAACGGGCGGATCTGATTCGCCGCAGTTCGAACTGATGGGGACAGGATTTACACAGATTGACAGTTCCCCGTCAGCGCAGACAACGTCGAAGAGATATGTCAACCAGAAATCAGCAACACAGTCAATCGGATCCTATGAATGGACAGCTCCTCTGGAGTTTGATTTGATCCGGTCAGAGGCAGCGGTAGAGTTTATCGCAGATATCGGAGAAAATGAGAAAACCGGAGTGGACGCGGAAAGCCTTTATGTTCAGGTGTATCTGGAAAAGCCGGTAGCGTCGAAACAGAATACATTCGAGGCAAAACAGAGGCGTGTCGCTATTGAGATCTCTGATTTCTCTGACAATGACGGTGAGATTCAGGGATCCGGAAACCTGCTTGGCAAAACTGACTGGGTAAATGGTGAGTTCAGTACCCAGACAAAGACATTTACACCAGCTACGGAAGCGGGGGAATCATAACCCTCGCTAATAAAGCCTTGATTGGCGAGGGTGTAACCGGAGAGGCGACAATCGGTGAGGAGGATGATGCTACATGATTATTCACGGTGTAGAACTTGATTTTCATCTGTATGACAAAGATAAAGCAGATGTGAAAGAGCGGTATTTTGAAGCTCTTGAAAAAATGAAAGGCGTAAAGGGCGAGATGCCGGAGGGAACGGAACAGGAGCAGAGTAAGTATCTGTGTGATCGGATCAAAGGTTTGTTTGATACCGTTTTTGGAGAGGGGACGGGAATTGCTGTCTGTGGCACTGATAACGATCTCTTGGCGCACTTAGAAGCATATGATCAGCTTGTGTCTGAGCAGATCAGACAGCAGAATCAGTATGCAGCAATCATGAACAGGATGAAAGATATGCGCAAGGCGGTTAAAAAATGAGCGTCCTGACGGAGAAATTTCCTACTATGCTGAATGTGGGCGGTACGGATTGTCCGATCAATCCGGGGTTCCGCACCGTCCTTCGGTGTTATGAGATTCAGGGGAATAAAACAGAATTACCCGAGAAAGATCTGATTCGTATGCTTTGCCTAATCTACAAAAAAGAAAGATTGTTTTCTGAAGCTCACATTGATCAGATGTTCTGGTTCTTTTCCTGCGGACGGGAGAAAAAGAAGAAATCATTCCCGCGGAAGATTGCCGGCATCAACAATAAGCAGCCTTTTGATTTTGCGGAAGACGCAGACCTTATTTATGCCGGATTCCTGCAGCAGTACGGCATTGACCTGCAGGAAGAGGATATGCACTGGTGGAAATTCATGATCCTGTTGGAAAATCTGGGATCAGATACGCGGCTCAGCCGGATCATGGAATACCGGACAGTCGATACGGCGAGCAAATATCTGTCAAAAGAACAACGTAAGTTCTATCAGGCAATGCAGCGGTATTACGGACTGGATGGCAAGCAGGTGCCGGAGATGAGCGAGCAGGACAGGCTTGTGGAAGAAGCTCTGCTGAATGGTGGGGATGTGAGTGGAATATTGGAGCGTGATGGTAATTGAAAAGATAAAGTGTGAGGAATGCGGGCACACCCTACTGTTTGCGGAAGTTGTAAAGGGCGAGATAAAATGCCCGCGTTGTAAGAAAATTAATAAGATTGAATATCCGGCAAAGGGAAGAGTTCAGAGGCGCACCTCAGAGTAGCGTCCAAGCCTACTTTGCAGAAAACAAGGTAGGTGAACTATATTGGCAGACGGAAAAGTCGTAATTGAAACAGATCTGGATTCTTCCGGGATAGAAAAGGGAATGAAAGAAACCCAGAAGTCTTTGAAATCGCAGGCAGCAAGCTTGGCGGCAGAGTACAAAAAACAAGGCATGTCAGCAAGTGATGCGTTTAAAAAGGCGTGGAGTGAGATTGAGAGAAGCTCTGAAGTCTCAGCGGATGCAGTAGAAAAGGACTGGAAGAATTCAAGTACTAATATTGGCAGCGCTATCTCTAGAATCGGTAGTATTACGGCTAAAGGACTGAAAGTGGCAGCTACAGCAATTGCAGGCACAGCAACAGCCCTCGGCGGCGTAGCCACAGCAGCAATAAAAGTCGGATCGGACTTTGAGGCGCAGATGTCCCGTGTAAAAGCGATATCCGGAGCAACCAGCGAAGAGTTCGAGCAACTGAGAAATCAGGCTATTGAACTAGGTGCAGATACTTCATTTTCAGCTTCTGAGGCTGCGCAGGGCATGGAAAACCTTGCGGCTGCCGGCTTCACGACAAATGAGATTATGAGTGCCATGCCTGGAATGCTCGATCTGGCTGCAGCATCTGGAGAGAATCTGGCAAGCAGTGCGGACATCGCTGCATCAACCCTGAGAGGGTTTGGGCTTGAAGCATCGGAAGCAGGTCATGTAGCGGACGTACTGGCTGAGAATGCGAACCGGACAAATTCTTCTGTGGCTGAAACCGGAGAAGCGATGAAATATATCGCTCCCCTTGCCAGAGCGGCAGGAATCAGCATGGAGGAGACCGCCGCAGCAATCGGCATCATGGCAAATGCAGGTATTCAGGGATCTCAGGCAGGAACCACTCTGAGAGGGGCGTTGTCAAGGCTGTCCAAGCCTACGGATGTCATGCAGCAGGCAATGGACGAACTGGGCGTCTCTTTCTATGATTCGGAAGGAAAGATGCTCTCGCTTGCGGAACAGGTCGGTATGCTTCAATCAGCTATGGAAGGCATGACCGATGAGCAGAAGAACAACTATCTGGTAACGCTCTACGGACAAGAAGCTCTGTCTGGAATGCTTGCACTGATCAACGAGGGACCGGAAAGCCTTTCGGGCCTTACAGCGGCGTATGAGTCGTGTGACGGTGCAGCACAGGCTGCAGCTACAACAATGCAAGACAACCTGAAAGGAGCGGTTGAAGCCCTTTCCGGATCAGCAGAAACGCTCGGAATTGTCTTTTATGACAGTGTGTCAGGGAGCCTGAAAGATGCTGTTCAAGTCGTAAATGAAAGCGTAGATAATATCACAGACGCTTTCAATAATGGCGGTATGGACGAGGCTATTTCGTCGGCTGGTGATGAATTTGCAAATCTTTCGATTGAGGCGGCAAAACATGCGCCTGATATGGTGGATACTGCTGCTGACTTTATAGAGGCTTTCGGTTCTGGAATCGTGCGAAATAGTGATAAACTACTTGATTCGGCAGAGGAAGTAGCAGTTACGCTGGCCGGAGGGCTTGCGCGTCTGCTTCCGGATGAACTGCAGGAACCAGTCGAAGATGCAATTGATGCAATCTCGGATTCTTTGAATTCTGGCGGACTAAAAGAGGCGGGGGATACGCTACGGAGATCCTTCGAAACTGCCATCGATGTTGTCGGAGAATTGGCGGATGTAGCGCTTCCTTTGTTGTCAGGTGGTTTAGATTTGGTTGGGGATAACCTTAATCATGTTGTGGCACTGGCCGGAGGAGCTGCGGCTGCATTTGCTACATATAGGACTGCTACGACTGCGGCTGCAACAGCTACAGCAATAGCGGAAAAAGCGCAACAAGCGCTCAATTTTGCTATGAACGCAAATCCGGCACTACTGGTTGCCAGCGGAATTATAGCAATTGTTTCAGCTCTTGCGATATATTCAGCTAACTTTGATCAGGCTTCTGCGGAACAGGAGCAGTTCAACGCTGAAATGGATGAACTGAACAGTAAGATTGAAGAGAATAGGAATGCTCTTGATAATCTGTCCGCATCCATGAAGGAGACAAACGAATCAATGGATGCATCAGCTGCTCCCTTAGAGCGGTTAAAGGGAAAACTTGATGATGCATTTGACTCTACAGGTCGGGTAAAAGAAGGCAGTGAGGAGCTTGCACAATCGATCCTGAATCAGCTAAATGAGGCGATGGGGACAGAATATAGTCTGACTGCCGATGGGTTCATACAGAACAATGAGGGCGTAAAACAGTCGCTTGATCAGGTGTCTGATTCGATAGACCAGTACGTCCAGTCTCTAAAACGGAAGGCATTGTCTGAAGCCGTATCGGATCAGTATGCTGAGGCTATACAGCAGCAGGCTGAGGCTCAGGCAACGTTAAGCGAAGCTCAGGAAAAATATAATGACGCACTGAAAAACTACGCTGAGGTGTCTGCTGAGTATGCGCAGAGCCATGATTATAAAGCTCTTGGAGAAGCAGAGCAGCGTCTAAATGATACAAGAGTAGCGCTGGAAGAGACGACTGGTGCAGCGGCAGAAGCAGATGCTACAGTAAGCGGACTCGACAGTATAATGGATTCCCTTGGAGAAGGCACACCAGAGAGCATACAGAAAGCAATTGATGCATATGCACAGCTCCCGACCGAAGCACAAAATGCGGGGAATGGTATTGTTGCGGCGCAACAGATCATTCAAACTGCACTTGCATCTACAGATTATTCTACGATGGTGGAGGGATTCAGACTTGCTGCTGAGCAGATCGAAGCGAGTGGCGGCGAAATCCCGTTGGCATTGCAGAATTCTATTGCATCTGCAATAGGAAAGTTTTCAGAACTCTCTCCGGAAGCGCAGACTGCAGCTATTGAGATGATGCGTAATATGATGCAGTCGCTTGAGAAATCTGGAATAGAGTTTGCGGATGATGCTGCAACAATGCCGTCGGAAGAAGTGCTTAACACATTTTCGCAGTATCTCGTTGATAGTGGGGCGATGAACGGAATTGGAGTGAGCTCTGTTCAGGATCTTGTGTCGGGACTGGCAGGAAGCGAAGCGCAAACTGCTGTTACATCTGCGGCATCTGCCGTATCTACAGCGGCTAATATTGCGTTTGGCTCAGCAGATACAGAGGCGACAGGTCGTAATTCGGTGGTACGATATAGTGCTGGAGCTGCTAGTCAGGAGAATACGGCTTCATCTGTGGCAGCGGCAGTGTCAAATGCCGCAAATATAGCGTTAGGATCAGCGAATACAAACGCTACAGGACGCAATGCTGGAGCTGGATATGTGACAGGTGTAAGCGGTCAATCTGAAGCAGCAAGGAGAAGTGGAAGAGCGCTTGCAGATAGTGCGGATTCTGGCGCAAGTTCAAAAACAGGATATGATGCAGGCTATGGATTTGGCTCTGGATTTGTATCTGGGGTAAACGAATGGGTTGGCAGTGCTGTTGCTTCTGCGGCCAATCTTGCTGCACAAGCCTTGCTATCAGCAAAGCAGGAAATAGATTCAAACTCACCGGCGAAAGAAACAATAAAGCTTGGTAAATATTTCGGGCAAGGATTCGAGATTGGTATTGATGGGGAAGTAAATGCTGTCGAAAAATCATCTGAAAATCTGGCAAATGCAGCTCTGAAATCCCTCGATATGTCAGCTATATCGGCTCGGATGCGCGAGACGATGGCACTCAATACTGACCGAATTGCAAGATCCTTTGCGATAGATTCAAGCAGTACAATAATAAGTAAACAGCAGACTGAGAACTTGATGAAACTGTCGGATGCTGACATAGACCGACTTGCAGCGAAGCTAGGGAAAGCTACAGCGAATGGAGTTTCAAAAGGACAGAGTAACCGGCCAATCTATATCGGAACAGATCGGATTGACAAACCATTACCGAAAGGAGCGGTGCCACGGATATGATAACTGCATATTATAAAAATTCTCATGGAGAGATATTAAACCTTATAAAATATCCGTACCTTACCGCTGAGGCCGACTGGTTTGACTCTGCCTGGGAGGAAAGCAGTGAGGGATATCAGCGGACTGTACAGGTTGATGTTTACGGCAATGGCGCAGAGTTCGCACAGAACATGGAGCATCTGTACAGTGTCATTGCCGTGGACGCCGAAGAGGGAACCTATGGACGTCTGTACGTGAATGACACTTTCTTGCGCTGCCGGATCCAGTCGTCTACAAAGGAAAACTGGAAAGGTTATGTGTATTCCGAGGTGGAACTAACCTTCATCGCTCCGGAACTATCCTGGGTGACGGAAGTTACTAAAGAGTTCTTTCCACAGGAAGAAGTGTCAGGATCAAATGGATTAGACTATCCATATGATCATCCGTTCGATTTTGCGGACGAAGATCTGGGCGTTGAAACATGGGAGATTGACCATGTCAGATCATCTGAGTTTCAGATGATCATGTATGGCCCCTGTACGAACCCATACGTGCTGATCAACGATCACGCATATGCAGTCTATACGGATTTGGAGGCAGGCGAGTATCTGATCATCGACAGCCGGAGCAGTACAGTATATAAATACTTGTCTAATGGAACAGTAGAGAATATTTTCAATGAGCGCGGTCTTGCGGATTCAGTCTTTGAACCGATCCCATCCGGGCTGTTGCATATTAACTGGTCAGGCGCGTTCGGTTTTGACCTGACTCTTTTCTTAGAAAGGAGGGAGGCACGATGGTAATTCTTGCTGACAAGAATTTGCGGGAGATCGGAGAAATTAAAGACTCAAATGTAAGCGTTGACCTGAATGACAAGAGAAACTTTTCCGTACAGATTGCTCGGTGTAACTGGCGACCGGAGCTGACATTCTCCAGTTTGATCTACATTTTAGGCACTGAATATGGCGGAATCATTGGTGAGGTCTTGACGGACACGACACTGGATTACGTTGAGCTGAAGGGATTGACGTGGAGGGGACGTTTGGCAAAAAAGATTATACAGCCACCGGCCGGAGCGGATTATAAGGTTGTATCTGGTGAATTACATACAGTCATGAAGAGCCTGATTGAGCCTGAGTTCGACGGGCTCTTTGTTGTATCGCAGGAAGATACCGGGATAAGCGTAAGCAATTATCCGTTTGATCGATACTGCACTTTGCTCGATGGGCTGACGAAGATGCTGAAAAGTAAAGGATGCCGCCTTCAGCTGACATTTCGACGGGAACAGGGCGAGCCTGGGTACCTCTTCATTGAGGCTGTTCCAATCGTGGATTACTCCAATCGGATCGAGCTGTCCAGAGACTGTCAGATGAACTATACGATGGATGATAAGCGCGATGGAGTGAATCACCTGATTGTAACCGGGAAGGGTGAACTGCAGGACAGAAATGTGTTCCATCTGTATGTACAGAAAAATGGAAGTATTGGAAAGACGCAGTATTACACCGGTCTGCAGGAAATCGCAGAGGTATATGAAAATACATCCACTGAGACAGATGAACTGGAAGAAACGTCCCGAGAGAAGCTGCAGGAGCTGATGAATAAAAAGACGTTCAAGATGGACGTTGCCGCTCTGGGCATTGATGTGAATATCGGTGATATTGTCGGGGGTAGAGATTATCTGACTGGTCTGTACATGGCAAAGCCGGTGGAGAATATCACCTATGAGTTGACAGATGGTGTTGAATCAAAAACATATAAACTGGAAGGAGAAGATGAAGAATGAAGATAATGACTGGAAAGACTGGCACTCCTCATGTGACCAGCCAGCAGTTCCGGCAGTTTGTCGAAGCAGTTGCAGGGCAGGACAGCTATATCCTGCAGAGCGGTGAAAACCTTGAACCCGAGCTGCAGACAAATAATCTGCTGAAGATCCGCAGCGGAATAATGTCGCATCATGGGAATCTGTCCGTTGTGGATATAGGAACATATGATGAAGTGACGATCGCAAATGGAACGCAGGGGATGCAGCGGATTGATCTTGTCGTGAACAGGTATACTCGGGATGAGTCATCGGGAGTAGAAAGTAATACATGGGTTGTGATACAGGGAACCCCGAATGCATCAAACCCGGTGGCGCCAGCATATACAGAAGGCAATCTGCAGGAAGGCGATCTGGTTGATGACTGCCCAGTATTTGAAGTGCATCTGAATGGAATCAATGTAACGGAAGTGGTGAAGCTGTTGGAAGTATCACCGGACATCCCTACGCTAACTGCGTCTTTGTCCGAGTTATCGGAAACGGAATCAGTAGAACTGAGAAATAACTTCAACAACCTGTTCGGGTATGCCGAACGACACGGAAAACAGGTGTCAATTACATCCGTTTTCGATTCTAACCAGTGGACATATCAGAAATCTGACTGGGTTACAATCGGAACTATCCCAGTTAGCATGCGCCCGTCACGTCAGCAGAATGGAGTTGCTGTATATGGGAGCAATCAGGATTCGGCGACTGGTTTGCGGGTAACAACGAATGGTAATGTACAGGTATATTTTAGATCTGGATCCGGACAATACCTGAATTTTTCAATATCGTATTCATTGGATTAGATGGAAAGAGAGGATGAATTATATGAAGATTATTTTTAACGACGCCACAGAAATCACCGTCCAGCAGGTAGAGCCAAACGGCGATTATCTGCGCGTGCTGACGGTAGGAAACACCCCTGAGCAGCTCAAAGTGCTGTTTACTGACTCGTCCCGCACATCCCGCATGATCGTGCAGGAGCGCGGACAGACGGTCGCTACATATGAGGGATACACAGCATTTTACCGGACCGAGATCTATACAGGCAAGATTTACGGTGTAGTGATGTATAAGGCTGAGAAAACGCCGGAGGTACAGTCGTCTATGGTCCAGGCTGCCGTACTGGTTGCACAAATCCAGGCACAGAGCCTGACAGATGAGCAGGCTTTTGCTGTAAAAGGCATCTATCCCGTATGGGATGGAAATGGTGTATCGTATCCGGAGGGATATTATCTTACCTACTCAGGTACATTGTACAAGGTTCTGCAGGCGCATACATCGCAGACAGACTGGGCCCCAAATATAGCGCCGTCCCTTTTTGCGGAAGTGCTTCCAGGGCAGGACGGTACAGAGATTGGGGAGTGGGTACAGCCCGGATCGACAAACCCGTATGAGACGGGGGATAGAGTGACACACAACGGCAAAACGTGGGAATCCCTGATCGATGGGAATGTCTGGGAGCCGGGAGTGCAGGGATCAGAAGCCCTGTGGCAGGAAGTGACAGAATAAGAAAGGCGGGTAGCATATGCGGACATTAAAATTTGCTGTGAATGCGCAGAGGATTACTTCAGATCCGAACTGCGACTTCTCGGGTATTGTCCCGGGAACAGTCGGATATTTAAAGGCGCACTTCTCCTTCTCTCCTGAATGGGCTGGAATGGTAAAGGTGGCTGAATTTCGGAAATACACGTGTGATTCTCCGATTCCCGTTCCCATTATCCGAGGAGAATGCATGGTGCCGAAAGAAGTGACGGGAGGCAAGGTGTGGCACGTAAAAATCGTCGGAAAAAAAGGTGATATGATACTTGCAACGGGAAACTGCAAAGTTGATCAGGAGGAATAACATGCAAACGACAGAAGAATTATTGGCACAGATGGAAGCAGAAGCTCAGAGCGAAACACCAGTCTGCATTATTGATCCGGACACACGAACAATTACTGTCCCGCCGGAATATCAGCTATTTGGAGTCGAGAACGATAAGCGGGTGGAACGAATATACTTCCAGTGCCCGAAAATCGTAGGTGACAATCAGGACTTGTCTCAGGACTATCAACTCTTCGTGAATTATCAGAACGCCAACGGAGATCCTGATGCATATCACATTGATGATATGGAAGTTGATGAGGACAACATTACTTTCTCGTGGCTTTTGGAAGAAAACGTCACAAAGTACAAGGGGAATATTAAATTTGCTTTTGGAGCGATAAAACCCGGAGATGAACTATTAGACCCGGACAAGAATAGGTGGAACACTACCATCAACACAGACTGTACTTGCCTTGTAGGCCTGAAAAGCACACAGCAGGTTGCAGAGAGTAATCCGGATGCACTGGCGCAGATCTGGGCGGCGATTGACGAGCTGAAAGCCGGCGGCGGAGGAAGCGGCACACCCGGAAAGGATGGAGTTGGTATTGACAGGATAGAAAAGACAAGCACGCAAGGACTTGTTGATACATACACAATCTATTTGACAGATGATAGAACCTATACATTCACTGTGACAAACGGAAAAGACGGAAATCCGGGCGCAAAAGGCGATCCCGGAGATAATGGCATCACCCCACACATTGGAGAAAACGGGAACTGGTATCTGGGAGATGAGGATACCGGGAAGCCAAGCCGTGGCGAGAAAGGTGATCCTGGTCAGAAGGGCGATCCGGGACAAAAAGGAGACCCCGGGCAGACCGGCGCAACTCCGAACATCCAGATCGGCACCGTCCAGACGCTTGATCCCGGACAGCAGGCGACAGCGAGTATGACGGGTACGCCGGAGAATCCGGTGCTAAATCTGGGAATACCGAAAGGGGAAAAAGGAGATCCGGGAGAAGATGCTGAAAGCGGAGAATCATACACTCTCCCCATCATGTCAGATACACAGCTGGGCGGTGGTAAAGCTGTAGCAAAGACAGACGAAGATGTACCCGTAGCGGTTGATCCGATGACAGGGCAGCTATTTGTGCCAGCATATCCGGAAAATACGGGCAGTTCAGCCGCGCCCCGGCAGGAAATGCAGAACACCGATATAACAGTAACTCTTGAACCGAATAAGCTGTATGTATTTCCGGAAATGGCAAGTCTAACTGTCACGCTGGGAACTCCAACGGATTCCGATGTGGCAAATGAGTACCATTTCTTTTTCACGAGCGGAGCCACGGCGACCACACTCACGCTGAATGATGTCTTATCAGACGCATATTCAATCGGGACGAACATGAAATATGAGGTGAGCATTTTGGAAAATGTGGCTTACATCAAGGGGGTGTCGATGAGTGAGACGTAGGATGTTAATGGATTCAGAAGAGAGCAAACCCATGTACAGCGGAACATATACGGTTACGGAACGGACGTATGATGATGTTTATTTTAATTGTCCGGGAGCTACGCATTTTGCAATTATCAACAATAATCCTGACTTTGAAACAGGACAAGCATTGTTTTATGGAATAATCGCTGATACTAACAATACCAGTTCAACCGGAAGTGGAAATGCAGGAACGAGATATAACACCGGTGCGCTATACGACACGGGCACTCAAAGTACATATTTTACTGGCGTTGAATTTATCGAATCCGGAGTAAGGATTTCTAATAATTATGGAGCGCAAGAATATCGAAAATGGTTCCAGCCGGGAACATATGACTGGTGTGCATGGTAGAAAGGAGTTGACAGGATGAATAGCAACGAAACATCCTTGAATGAACGCTTGACACAAGAAAGGAGAGAAAACATGCTGAGAGCAGAGCAGGCTTCGGCGTAATCTAAAAATTGCGTCCTGTCAGGCCCTGGAGGTGATGTTATGTCACTTCTGAGGAGACGGGAGATGATGCAGGAGGAAAAAACGGAATATGCCGGAATACTGTATATAGATTCTGGGTTTCTTAGTGCACAGGTGCGATACGATGGAACTCCTATATATAATGCACAATATCCCGATGCATGGGCGACAACATATTTTCCGGTACAATTAAATGATGTTATAAATTGCAAAGAACTGAGACCGTATAATCCAGATGGAAGAATAAGATTCTATCAATCCAATGGAGTACAAGGAGGGTATGTCAATGCTGGAGTAGTAAATATTCAAGTGACTAACGAAGGATTTATAAATGCACGACTTATGATGCTAAATTCCAGAGCATCTATTCCATCACAATTAACTGTAATTCATACAGATGGAACAGTTGACACCTATAAAATCATAGACAGGAGATGATACGTTGTTAGCAAAGTTAATTGGCGGGGCACTCTCATATGCTCCGAGAAAAATTATCATAGACGGAAAGACCATATTCAACCCCGGAGAAGAACTTCTGAAAGAGCAGGGATACAAAGATGTAGAGACGACCGAGCCCCCTACAGTATCCACGCAGACCCAGCAGGCGGTCTCAACATGGCAGGAGCAGGAAAACAAGATTGTCCAGTCATGGGAACTGAAACCGGCACAGCCTGATCCGACAGCCGCTCTGCAGGAAATCCAGACGCAGGCAGTGTTGACGCAGATTGCAGAGAGTGAGGACAAGACGCTGGGCATCCAGTGCATGGCATTGTTTCCGACGTATGTGCAGGACAAACAGCACGATGCCGGCGAGGTTGCCACTTGCCCGGAGACTGGGTATCCGTATGAATGTATGACTGCTTATGACGGTACTGTACAGCAGGACTGGACGATAGACAACCGGACACTCTGGAAACCGTGGCACAGCCGGAAAGCGGAATACGCTCTGCCGTGGGAAGCTCCAACTGGGGCTCATGACATGTACAAAGCAGGAGAATACATGATCTGGACAGATGGAACCGTGAAGAAGTGTGTGCAGGATACAAATTTCAGTCCGGATGACTGGCCGCAGTCGTGGGAAGACGCTTAAAGGCAGGTGAGAATATGAGCATCAGAGACAGACCGTGAACCGGTCTTATTTTTGTGCATAAAATAATATGGAGGTAGAACCCGTGTACATAAGTATAGGGACAATTATCACAGCAGGCAGCCTGATCGGCGCTCTGGGAGTGATCGGAGGAGTGCTAATCGCAGCATATAAGTTTTTCCGGAAGCCTGCAGAATTAGAAGAGAAAATCAAAAAGATTCGCGAGACACATGAAGAAGATATCCGGAAAATCAACGAAGAACAGTGCCTGATTACATACGGTCTTCTTGCCTGTTTGAAAGGACTTAAGGAACAGGGGTGTAATGGTCCTGTAGCGGAAGCTATAAACAAAATAGAAAAGCACCTGAATAAACAGGCGCATGATATGGAGGAATAACTATGAATATGGAACTTTTAATGCAGTATATTACTTATGTATTGATCGCAATCGGTGTACTGGCATTTTTGACAAGTATCATCACTCAGGTGATCAAGGAGATGCCGGGACTCAAGAACATCCAGACAAACGCTGTGGCGCTGGTGATCGCGCTGATTCTGTGCCCGCTGGCAGTCGTGATCTTGTGCATTTACTTGCAGATGGCAATTATGTGGTATTACATTATCGGAGCAGTAATTGCCGCCTTTATTGTGTATCTTGTGGCGACGGGCGGCTGGGAAAAAGTATCAGAGATGTGGAACCGGACGAAATATAAGAATAAAACAGAGTAGATCAGGGGACGGGGAACCGTCCTCTTGTTGTGTTGCGACATCGCAACGGAAAGGAGAATAATATGTCAGGTGAGAAAGTAATTGAAAAAGAGGGCTATGAACTGGATATGGACGTAGAACCTACGGCGGAAGAGATCGCAGAAGCTGAAAAAAATGCAGATGAATGGGAGGCTGAACAGGATGGCTAAATACAATGTACACGGTGGACATAACAGTATTGTTCCGGGTGCTGCGAGCATACTGAATGAGGTAACGGAAGATAGAAAGGTGAAAAACAAGTTAATTTCCCTGCTTAAAGGTGACGGCCATACCGCGTACGACTGCACGGATGACGTGGGAAAAACATCAGGAGCCAATCTGGCCAATATCGTTGCTAAGTGTAATAAGCACTCCGTAGATCTTGATATATCAATACACCTTAATTCAGGGCGGAAAGATACGAAAGGCGATGGAAGCACAGGAGGCGTCGAAGTGTTCTGCTATGACAACAGGACAAAAAGTGTGGCTGAAAAGATTACAGATGCTATCGCAGAAGAATTCGGATATCACAATCGCGGAGTCAAATACAGCACCGGATTATATGTTTTGAGAAATACAAAATCGAAAGCCATTCTTATTGAATGTTGTTTTGTGGACGACAAGGACGACGCTAAAGTCTGGAACGCTGAAAAATGTGCAGCGGCGATATATAAAGGACTTACAGGAAAAGCAGCGACGTCAAGTACAACTTCGAGCGGAACATCCGGAACCAGTGCTGATCACGGCGGAACACCGGGGCATTACTGGGCAACGATGCGGATGGAGTATCTTAATTATTCCAATGAGCATCGCTGGATCGCGCATAAGCACAGCGACAATACCTATTCCCTGAAGAATGTAGAAGCAACAACATACATGAGCGTCCGCGACGGAAAGATGGCAGAAAATCAGGAAGTCTGGGCATATAGCTGGAATGAAACGAAATCGCAGCGGTTTGCAATTGAACAGGCAGAGTGCAGTGATATTACATCCTGCGTATATCTCAAGTGTGCATCCAACAATAACTATGTTCTCGCATCGGACGGAGAAAAGCTGTGCATTCAGAAAAAGAAAGGAAATTTTGCGCAGAGGTGGGTTCTGATTCCGACAGGCTTAGAGGACGAGTATTATATTCTTAATTACGGATCCGGAAAGGCTATTGGCGTCAAGTATAAGTAATAATTTACCCCGGGGCTATTGCTCCGGGGTGTCATTCATTATCCTGTTTTTGCTTCCGTTCTTTTGCACGGGCAAGTATCCTGTCGCGATTCTCCTGGTAATAACGCTTATTATATTGTTTCATGTCTTCTGTGCGCTGTTTGCGATTTCGCTTGTAGGATTGTTTTTGGGTTTGCCTTACTTCATCCGGATGTTCAGCGGCATATTTGGATGCCTGTTCTTTTATCTGTTCTTTATGTTCCTGGTAATATTTGCGAGCATATTTCTTCCGATTGGTAATTTCTTCCGGCCTATGAGCAAATCCAGTATCTATAAGCCGCTTAGCCTCTCTGATACGGCTATAGACAACAGGTTTATTGACCCCGTATTTATCGGCAATATCCTGCGCACGCATACCGTTTAGATAGTCCAGCAGATAGGCGCGCTGATCCACTGATAATTTTGACATATCTGCATTCTTATAATGCGACCTTTCCCGCTCTGCATCGGCAAGCCTTTGTTCTTTTTCTGATGCAATTTTGCCTTTAGGCCTGACAAAATTAGACTCCGCCTTTTCCCGCGCCGATATTGCGTCTTCGAGATTTTCAAAATTGCCCAAATAGGTTCGATGGCCTCCGATATTAATATACGCTATCCATTTATTTGTACCTTTGTGCCATGCAACGCCAACATGGCCAGAGGATTTAGTGCTCATCATTTCCTCCGGGGGTGTCCAAATATTTTTTTACTTTTTTCGATATTTGCATCAGATATTCTTTCTTTTCGCCGCAATAACTTTGACAATAGCTATATATATCATTCAGGTAACGAGTATTTTGGGCTTCTTTTTCAGGAGTATCATTGGCGTCTGCTGACATTAAGCCAGCGAGAAGAAAATTGATGCGGAACTCATAATCTTTTTCATTGAGAGCAGCTGATACAAGATCGGATATTTTTCTTTCTTTCATTTCATATTCCTCCAAACCATATTCCACTACAACAAATCTTCAGCATCGCATTCAAGCGCTTTTGACAGGGACACAGCGTTTTTAAGAGTCATGTTCCCGGTATCGTACTCTCCGGACTCGTATTTCTGGATCTGCCGGATATTAATGCCGGACTTTTCGGCCAGTTCTTTCTGTGTCATTCCCATAACAGATCGATTATATAAGACACTGCTTATTTTATTATTGTGGCAGTCAAGTCCCCTGCTGGAGAGGGGGCAGGCTCCACACATTCCGTCTGATCGGACGCAATCAGGATATCTTTTCATTATGCAATCACCTCCAGGACTTCTGCGTCTCGCAGGATAATCTCTCCGAGATCCTGCCCATATTCCATGCTGTCGCTGCCGATTATTGCAACGTGATCGCCAAAGTAAGAGTTTGCCAACTTAGCATCTTTCAGCATGATCGCACAAGTCCCGTCAAGCTCTTCATCTGTCATTTCTCCATTAATCCATACAAAAGAATTGTCGAGGATCTCTCCTTCGGTAAATTCGTTTTCTGAAACTCTGATACCGATATAACCATAATCATAAGCATCTTCAATTTCATCTATTCTGGCCATGATGTTTTTGATTGCCTCTGCTTTAGTCATTTTCGTGATCCCCTTTCCTTATCTTTGATTATATTATACGCCTATATAGGCGTAAAGTCAAGAGAAAAATGGAAGAAATTTAAAATCCCCCGGATTTCTCCGGGGTGGAATATTGTATCATCTATGGGGGCAAAAAGGGGGCAAAAACTATGTAATTACATTGCATTTATTTGTATTTCTACTATAATAATATGTGCATATTTTCGTTATATATCTACGGAATACGATTTTTAAAATTCCTGTTATCCGCATTCGGCTGAATCTCGGGATCCCTTGAAAATCGGATTCCCGG
>ERZ1643247.551-NODE-551-length-45002-cov-52.986139_pt1 | contig 45002 bp, 43 predicted proteins | sample MGYA00579264_ERZ1643247 | MGnify/ENA primary metagenome ERZ1643247 (study PRJEB29033, sample SAMEA4952262) | chicken gut metagenome | biome: Broiler Chicken; feature: Gastrointestinal Tract; material: Caecum | place: Ireland | collected 2018 | study: Broiler... | reverse complement strand
AAAAAGGCCAGCCTTACGGCTGGCCCCGGGCAGAGTACACGACGCCGGAAGCGCTCTGGGGTGCGGCGTGCATCGCGGCAGCCTACGCCACCGACCCGGTACAGTCCCGGGCGAAGGTGTTCCGCCAGATTCAGGCCCATTTTCCCGCCGCCACCGAAGAGCGACTGCGTGCGGTGCTGGGCGGACGCTGAAGCGCCCTCTCCCGTCACAACCCCTCCACAAACTTCCCGATCAGCCCGTTCACTTCGTCCGGCGCATCGGTGTTGGCGTTGTGTCCGGCTCCGGGGATCCACACCAGCGGGATGCCGGTGTTTTTGTGCCAGGCCTTGTTGTACCGGATGCAGGAACCGGCATGATCTTTTTCTCCGCAGATCAGCAGTGCCGGACAGGGAATTTTGTAGGGAAGGTCGGCTTCCATAGCCTGGGCCAGCATCCACATCCCATGGCCTGACAGCCGGGCATACCGTTCCTGGTCGCCGTCGTAGGTCATCATCATCTCATGCATCAGGGCCTGCCCATAGGCGGAGGTGGCCACTCCTTTTGAGCCGGTTTTCAGCAGAGACTTCCACGGGTAATGGCGATAGACCGGCTCCATCTGTTTCAGCAGCCACAGTTCGATGCCCGTCACATACTTTCGCTGCAGAGGGGCCGAATCAATGGCCACAAAGCCCTTCAGCTTCCGGGGAAACAATTCCGCATAGGCTTGTCCCACATAGCCGCCCATGGACTGTCCCACGATCACCGGCTGGCACAGAGCTTCTTGGCAGAAAATCTCGTCCAGCCATCTTACCTTGTCCATCAGGGTGAAGGTCAGCCGGAAGGGCCAGGAAGCGCCATGGCCGGGGGCGTCCCATACCAGCAGATTGTATTTTCCTTCGAAACAGGTAATCTGTTTGTCAAACAGCCGATGGTCAGCGGTCAGTCCCGGCAGAAAGACCAGGGTGATGGCTTCGGGGCCGCAGTCACGATTCACCCAGTAATGAATCTTGCCGCAGGGCGTTGCGTAGAGCTTTTCCTGCATGGCTGTCACCTCCTGCGATTTCTGCTTTCATTATACAGCAGGGCGGGGAAAAGCACAGCCCCCAACATCCTGTTTATCTCAATCGGCGCCGGAACCGTGCTGTCCACGCTTCCGGCGCCTTTTCTTGTATTGTCCCGCCGCGGACAGTATAATAAAGCAAAACCATTCCAACTGAGGGAGGCAGCCATGAAACGGATTTTCTTTGTGGAGGATGATGCCAGTCTGCGCAGCGGACTGACCTTTGCGCTGGAAAAGCAGGGCTACGCCGTGACGGCGGCCGCTACCAGAGCCGAGGCGGAATCCCTCTGGCGGGCGGATGCCTTTGACCTGGTGATCCTCGACGTATCACTGCCCGACGGGTCGGGGTACGACCTCTGCCGCAAAATCCGGCAGACCTCCCAGGTGCCGCTGATCTTCCTCACGGCTGCCGACGAGGAGACCGAGGTCATCATGGGGCTGGACCTGGGCGGGGACGACTACATTACCAAACCCTTCAAGCTGGCGGTGTTCTTTTCCCGGGTGAATGCCCTTTTGCGGCGCAGCGCCCAGTTCCCCCAAACTGGCCGCCAGCTGGTTTCGGGCGGCATCACGGTGGATCTGTTGCAGCAGACGGTGACGCGAAACGGCACCTCCGTGGACCTGACGGCCACCGAGTACAAGCTGCTCTGTTTTCTCATGGAAAATCCGGGGCAGGTGCTTTCCGCCGACCAGATTCTGGGGCGGCTGTGGGACTGTGAGGAGCGGTACATCGACAGCAGCACCCTGACGGTCTACATCCGGCGGCTGCGGACCAAAATCGAGGAAGACCCCGCCCATCCGCAGATGATTCTGACGGTGCGGGGCATGGGCTACAAATGGAGTGTGACGCCATGAACTATGCCATGCGGATGCTGGCCAACCGGCACACCCGGCGGCTGTTCGGGGCCACAGCCGGGGCGGTTGTGCTGTTTACGGTGGTCGCTGCGGCGGCCGCAGCCTGGGGGCGGCCCCACGCGGCGGTCCTGGTGGTGGGGGCAGGGGCCTGCCTGGGGCTTGTGCTGTTGGGCGGGCTCTATCTCTATTTCCGGAACCAGGAGCAGATTCTCGAACAGGCGGTGGCCCAGGTGCAGGCCTATCTTGCGGGGAATACCGACGCCCGCCTGCCTTGCGAGGAGGAGGGGGAACTCTACCGCCTTTTCCAGGAGGTGAACTCTTTAGCCGCCATCCTCAACGCCCACGCCCAGCAGGAGAGCGCCGCCCGGGTATTTTTAAAAGACACCCTCTCCAACATCTCCCACCAGCTGAAAACGCCCCTGGCTGCGCTGAATATCTACAATGGCCTGCTCCAGCAGGAAGCGGAAAATCTGCCCGCTATCCGGGACTTTGCGGATCGGTCCGAGCAGGAGCTGGACCGGATGGACAACCTCGTGCAGAACCTTCTGAAAATTGCTAAACTGGACGCCGGTACCACGCCGCTGGAAAAGGCGGAGGAGCCGGTGGCCGGGCTGATGGAATCGGTCCGGCGGCAGTTTTCCTACCGGGCCAGGCAGGAGGGCAAGACGCTGGAACTGGCGGGGGCGGATGACGTGACGCTGGTCTGCGACCGGGTCTGGATGCTGGAAGCGGTGGGCAATCTCGTGAAAAACGCCCTGGACCACACCGAAGCCAGGGACACCGTAACTATCCAGTGGAAAGCCTTTGCCTCCACGGTACAGGTCACGGTAACGGACACCGGCAGCGGCATCCACCCGGAGGATCTGCCCCACATCTTCAAGCGGTTTTACCGCAGCCGGTTTTCCAAGGACAACCAGGGGGTAGGGCTGGGCCTGCCGCTGGCCAAGGCCATTGTGGAGGCCCACGACGGCACGATCCAGGCCGAGAGTGAACCGGGCCGGGGAACGGTCTTTACCCTGCGGTTCTGGATTCCTGCAAAATTGTAGGGAAAACGTCGGGTGCCTGTAGGCTGGGGGTGGTACACTATCCCCAGTTTCCAAGAAAGAGGTGTCTGACATATAATGCAATTACTGGAAGTAAAGAATCTTTCCAAGACCTATGGCCAGGGCGAGGCCGCCGTCCACGCCCTGCGGGGTGCCACCTTCACGGTACCCAAGGGAGAGTTCGTGGCGGTGGTGGGCGAGTCCGGCTCGGGCAAGAGCACGCTGCTCAACCTCATCGGCGGGCTGGATACCCCCACCGAGGGCAAAGTCCTCATTGACGGCAAGGATATCTTCGCCATGAAGGACCGCAGCCTGACGGTGTTCCGGCGGCGGAACATCGGGTTTGTGTTCCAGAGTTTCAACCTGATTCCCGAGCTGACGGTGGAACAGAACATCCTGTTTCCCGTGCTGCTGGACTACCAGACCCCCGACCGGGGGTATCTCGAAGAACTGCTGGGGGTACTGGGTCTGACCGAGCGGCGGCACCATCTGCCGGGCCAGCTTTCGGGCGGACAGCAGCAGCGGGCGGCCATCGGCCGGGCGCTGATCACCCGGCCTGCCCTGATTCTGGCCGATGAGCCCACCGGCAACCTGGACACCCGCAACAGCGGGGAGGTCATTGCCCTGCTGAAAAAGGCATCCCGCACCTACGAGCAGACCATCGTCATGATCACCCACAGCCGGACCATCGCCCAGACCGCCGACCGGATTCTGCAGGTGTCCGACGGGGTGGTCACCGATTTCGGGAGGTGCCGGGCATGAAGAGCTATCTGGGCCTGATTCCTCTTTCCGCCAAGGTGCGCCGCCGCCAGAACCGCATGACGGTGCTCTGCATCCTCATGGCGGTGCTGCTGGTCACGGCCATCTTCAGCATGGCGGATATGGCCATCCGGATGGAGACCGCCCGGGTCATCGAGGAACATGGCCACTGGCATGCCATGCTCAGATCCCTGCCCGAAGAAACCGCCGACGTCCTTACGGCGGAACCGGAGGTGAAAGCCTTCTCCCGGTACGACGGGCTGAACTACGCCCTGTCGGAGGACTACACCATGGGCGGCAAGCCCTGCGTGGTGGTGGGCGGCGACGAAGCCATCCTGACCGAAATTTACGACGACCTGGCCGAGGGGCATTTTCCCCAAACCCCGGACGAAATTCTTCTCTCCCGGCGGGCCAAAACCATGCTCTCGGTGGCGGTGGGGGACAAAGTCACCCTCCACACCCCGGCGGGGGAGTTCGTCTATACCATTTCCGGCTTCGGCGCCGATGTGACCATCAGCACCGACGCCAGCGTGGTGGGGGCGGTCCTGGGCTGGGACGCTTTTGCAAGTCTGGCCGACGCCGAGGGGGAAACCCTGGCCCCGGTGTGGTTTGTGCGGCTGGATGAGCACGCCAACGCCCGCAAGGTGCTGGACCGGTGGCGGCAGCAGTACGGCCTTACCGACGGGACTCTCTCGGAGAATACCGCCCTGCTGGGGCTTACCGGTTTCAGCAGTGATTCCTATGTGCTGGGGATGTATCTGGTGGCCGCTGTCCTCTTTGTGCTGGTGCTGGCGGCGGGGGTCTTTATGATTGCGGGCAGCCTGAACAGCCAGACCGCCCAGCGCACCCAATTTTACGGGATGCTGCGCTGTATCGGCGCCAGCAAGGCCCAGATCATGCGGCTGGTGCGTTGGGAGGCCCTCTACTGGTGCAGGACCGCCGTGCCCCTGGGGGTGGCGGCTGGCATCCTGCTCACCTGGGGACTCTGTGCCCTGCTGCGGTTTGGCGCCGGGTCGGAGTTTGTCAAAATTTCCCTCTTTGCCGTCAGCCCGGTGGGCATTGTCTGCGGCGTGGTGGTGGGGGTGCTCACCGTGCTGCTCTCCTCCCTGGCACCGGCCCGGCGGGCTGCAGGTGTCAGCCCGGTGGCGGCGGTCAGCGGCAACGACGCCAATGGCAGCCGCGCCGCACGGCCGATGCGCCGGACAGGCCGCCGTGTGGAAGTCGCCTTAGGCATCCACCACGCGGTGGAATCCCGCAAAAACCTGCTGCTCATGACCGGCTCCTTCGCCCTGAGCATCCTGCTGATCCTCGCCTTCTCGGTGATGGTCCAGTGGGTCCAGCTGGCCCTCAATCCGCTGCAGCCCTGGGCCCCCGATGTCTTTTACAGCAGCCCTGCCAACGCCTGCGAAATTCCCAAGGACTTTGCCGGCCAGGTGGCGGCGCAGCCCGGCGTGAAACGGGCCTTCGGCCGGATGTATGCCAGCCTGGAGGCAGTGTACCGGGGCAAGACCGGCCCCATCGACCTGATCTCCTACGAGGCACAGCAGTTCCATTGGGCGCAGGACAGCCTGACCGCGGGTGACCTGGATGCTGTACGGAACGGCGAAGGGGTGCTCACAGTGTTTGACAAGAGCAATTCCCTGGGGGTGGGGGACACAATTCAGATCGGCGATACCGCCCTGCCGGTGCTGGGGGTGTTGGAGGACAGTCCCTTCTCCGCCGACGACCATCCCACCGTCATCTGCTCCGAGGCTTTGTTTGAAGCGCTCACCGGACAGACCGGCTATGCAGTGGTGGACGTCCAGCTGACCGCCGACGCCACCCGGGAAACAGTAACCGAACTCCAGACCCTGGCAGGTGGCTATGATTTCTACGACCGGATGGACCTCAACCGGGACACCCGCAACACCTACTGGATGTTCTGCCTCTTTGTCTACGGGTTCCTCGCCATCATAACCTTGATTACCATGATCCACACGGTGAACAGCATCTCCTTGAGCGTGGCTGCTCGCACCCGGCAGTACGGGGCCATGCGGGCGGTGGGAATGGCTGCCGCCCAGCTCAAAGCCATGATCTTCGCCGAGGCCGCCACCTACACGGTGCTGGGCTTCGCGGCGGGCTGCGGCCTGGGACTGCCGCTCCACGCCTTCCTCTATCACCAGATGATCACCCGCTACTGGGGTGTGGCCTGGCAGCTGCCCTTCGGTACCATCGGCGGCATCGTGGCGCTGCTCGTCTTTACCTCGCTGGCGGCACCCTTTGCCCCGGCCCGGCGGGTCTGCCGCCTGTCGGTGGCCGGGAGCATCAACGAACTGTAACGCTATACGGACAACCGCGCCGGAAGTTGTGCACAGCACAACTTCCGGCGCTTTATTATGGTATTTTTCCGCTCCCCAAAATGCAAGGTAAATGCTAGGATCGTCGTTTCTGTTTTATGATAAGATAAAAGGGAATACCAAAAAGGAGCTGTGCCATGGATCGGATTTTGTTGGTGGATGATGACCGGGATCTGTCGGCGCTGCTGGCCCGCAGCGCAGCAGAGGAGAATCTGGCGGCAGATTGCTGTGCCTCGGGGCGGGAGGCCCTGGCCCTGCTGGAACAGGGGGATTACCAACTGGTGGTGCTGGATGTGATGATGCCCGGCATGGACGGGTTCGAGACGATGGCCCGCATCCGGGCCAAAAGCGGGGTGCCCATCCTGATGCTGACGGCCCGGGGGGATGCTGAGTCCAAGGTTCGGGGGCTGCGGGCCGGCGCCGACGATTACCTGACCAAGCCCTTTGCCATGGAGGAACTGCTGGCCCGGATGCAGTCCCTGATCCGCCGCTACACCCGCCTGAACCGTCAGGGGGAGGGGACGCCTCGGCTGGAATACCAGGGCCTGACGGTGGACCTGGACGCCCGCACCCTGACCACCCAACAGGGCACCTTTGCCCCGCCGCCCAAGGAGTTTGACCTGCTGCTCTACTGCGCCCGGCACCAGGGAAAGATCCTGACCAAGGCGCAGATCTATGAGGCGGTGTGGGGGGAGCCCTACGTCTACGATGATGGCAACATCATGGCCGTCATCAGCCGCCTGCGCAAAAAGCTGGAAAAGGACCCGGCTCATCCACATTACCTGCAGACCGTGAAGGGCGTGGGTTACCGGTTCAACAAGGATGTGTGAGATGGAAGCAGCCGTGTTGGCGGGAATCGGGCTGATCTGCCTGGGGGCCGCGCTGTGGCTGGTGGCGGAGGTCCGGCGCCAGATCCGGGAAATGACCGAAATTCTGGAGGAAATCCAAAAGGGCAACGGCAACCGGCGGATCCTGGCGTCCCCGGGGCAGCTGACGGCGCCCCTGGCCTATGCGGTCAACAGGGTGGTGCAGCGCTATGAAGAGGAACAGCTGCGGGCCCGCCGCAGCGAGGCGGCCGACCGGCAGCTGATGACCAGCCTTTCCCACGATGTGCGCACACCGCTGACTACCCTGATCGGCTATTTGGACGCGGTCCACCGCCAGGTAGTGGCGGGGGAGGAAGCGCAGCAATACCTGGAGATCGCCCGCCGGAAAGCCTACGACCTCAAAGGGATCACCGACGGGCTGTTCGCCTGGTGCAAGCTCCATTCGGGGGAGGCGGACCTGCAGCCCACCCGGCAGGATCTGGGGGAACTGACCCGGAACATCCTGGTGGACTGGGTGCCCCTGCTGGAGGAAGCCCGGATCGATTATGAGGTGAACATCCCCGAAACCCCCTTCTGGGCCCTGGCGGACGGGGAGGGCTACCGGCGCATCCTGAACAACCTTTTGCAGAATGTGCTGGCCCACAGTCATGCCACCCGGGTCACGCTGGAGATGGGGCGGACCTCCCACGGGGTGCAGCTGCGCCTGGGGGATAACGGGGTGGGCATCGCCCCGGAGGAGCTGGGCCGCATCTTTGACCGGCTGTACCGGTGCGACCCCGCCCGCACGGCCGGCGGCAGCGGGCTGGGGCTTTCCATCGCCCAGGGCCTGGCGAAAATGATGGGCGGGTGCATCACCGCCGATAGCAGCCCCGGGCAGGGCACGGTCTTTTCGGTGGTGCTGCCCGGCGGCGACCCGGAAAAAACGCAAGAAAAAGCCAAGGTTGCCGCAAGGTCCCTGCAAGGTGGAGGTGGTATTCTATCAGAGAAGGAGGCGACCGGAATATGAATTCCACCGTGATCGAAACCAGAAACCTGACCAAACAGTACGGGGCGCAGACCAGCGTCAACCGGGTCAGCCTGCACCTGCGTTCCGGGCGTATTTACGGCCTGCTGGGGCGTAACGGTGCCGGCAAGACCACCACCATGAAACTGCTGCTGGGGCTGACCCGCCCTACCGCCGGGGAGGTCTTTCTGTTCGGCATGCCACTGCCCGGCAACGAGAAAAAAATCCTGCCCCGTGTAGGCAGCCTCATCGAATCCCCGGGGTTTTACCCCAACCTGACCGGCACGGAAAACCTGAAAATTTTTGCCACCCTGCGGGGCATTCCCCGCTCCGGGGCCATCCGGGAGGCACTGGACCTGGTGGGGCTGCCCTACCGGGACAAAAAGCTCTTTTCTCAGTATTCTCTGGGCATGAAACAGCGGCTGGCCATTGCCCTGGCTGTCATGCACGACCCGGAGCTGCTGATCCTGGACGAACCCACCAACGGGCTGGACCCCATCGGCATTGCCGAGATCCGGGCCTTTCTGCGCAGCCTGTGTCAGGAGCGGGGCAAGACCATCCTAATCTCCAGCCACATTTTGTCGGAGATTTCCCTGCTGGCCGATGACGTAGGCATTATCGACCACGGCGTATTGCTGGAGGAGGAATCCCTGGCGGAGCTGGAAGCCAAGAACGGGCGGTACATCCACCTAACGGTGTCGGATGCAGCCCAGGCTGCCCGCCTGCTGGAGACCCAGCTGCACACCGCGGCGTTCCGGGTGGAGGATGCCCGGAGCCTGCGCATTCTGGACCCGGAACTGCCCCTGCCGGACATTGCCCGCACCATGCTGGCGGACGGGCTGGCCCTGTACGACCTGCACCTGTGCGAGGACACGCTGGAGGACTACTTCAAGCGGGTGATCGGGGGTGAGGGCATTGCGTAGGCTTCTGTGGTGCGAATTGTACAAGCTCCGGCGCACTCCCTTTGTGGTGCTGGTAGCGCTGGCGGCCTGCCTGTTCCCGGTGCCCGCCACCCTGCTGTCCATGCAGGGCGGCACCGACGGCTCGTTTCAGAGCCTTTCCTTTTTGCTGCTGGCCATGCTGGCGGGGCCGCTGCTGCTGCCGGTGGTGGGCGGGTGCCTGGGGGTGCTGCTCTTCCAGCGGGAACGGGACTGGGAGACCCTGAAAAACCTCTACACCGTGCCGGTGCGCTGGTCCGGTCTGGTGGCAGCCAAACTATGCGTGGTCTATCTGAGCTGTATCCTCTTTTCGGTTATCAGCCTGCTGGCGGTGGCGGCGACCACTACCCTGACCGGTACCCCGGTAACGCCCTTTGGCAGCTGCCTGGCCGCCGCCGCGCTGACGGGGTTCTTTTACGCCTCCATCACGCTGCCGGTCATTCTGCTGGTACTCTGGCTGGACCGCGGCCCTTTGGTCAGTGTGCTGCTCTGCGTGCTCTGGGGTGTGGCCCAGAGCATCCAGATGTTCGGGGGGCTGTATGTGATGTCCGCCTCCGCGGCAGGCTCAGCGGAAACGGTTTCCCTCTCCTCGCCGATACTCTGGACCTTTCCCGTGCTGGTGTTCCGATGGTTTCCCGGCTTCGCGGCGACCGGGCAGCTGGTCCTGCCCCAAAAGGAGGCCCCCTTCTATCTGGATACCCTGCCCCTACTGGCCCTTTGTCTTTTGCTGATGGCCGTTTGCGGGGCGCTTATGGTGCGGTTTGGCCGCCGTCAGGAGGTGTGACGCTATGGCAACGATGATCCGTCTGGAATTGCTCAAACTGCGCCGCACGTCCCTCTTATGGGTGGGGACTGCCGCCGGGATGCTGGCCATCCTGGTCAGCTTCTACCTGGCCGCTGCCGACCATATGACCCAGTACACCGTGGCCATCTTTATGGGCAATCTGGCTGCCAACAACCGGAGCAGCCTCTTTCCCTTTGTGGCGGTGCTCACGGTGGGCCGCATGATGGAGTGGGAGCGCACCAGCCGCACGCTGCCGGGGCTGCTCACGGTGCCGGTGCGCTTTCCCGCGCTGCTGGGGGCCAAGCTGGCCGCCGGTCTGCCACTTACAGTAGGCTACTCGCTGCTGCAATGGGTCCTGGGTATCCTCTGTTGCCTAGTGCTGCGCCTGCCCGGCATAGCGGCCATGCCGCTTCTGGCCGACCTGTTGGTACTCACTGGCAGCAACCTCTGCGTCTATGTGGCGGTGCTGCCCATAATTGCGCTGGCTGCCCAGTTCGCGGGCGGGTACATTCCGGGCACCGTGTTTGCGGTCTTTTACGGGTTCTGCTCCATCTTTATCAGTGGCCACGGCCTAGCCGCGGCCTATCCCGTGTCGGCCGTAACGATGCTTCTGGAGCGGGACCGGACACAGCCCACGGCGCAGGATACCGTTTGCGCGGCCGTCAGCCTGGTTTGCACAGCAGCCCTGGCCGTGGTCCTGACCGCCACCGCCCGGGACCGGACCCGGGAAAAACCGCCGGCGGCCCCCGCCCAAAAGCGACGTGGAAGATAAAAAGGACACGCTGCCAAAGACCGATTTTATTGCATACGGATACAGGGTAACCCGCTTCTGACTACCCTCTGACCACTCCTTCTTCCCAGTCGGTTCCGTGTATCGTTTTTTACGTTCCAACATCCTTTTATAACCATCAAAACCAGCGCCGGAAGTTGTGCACACTACACAATTTCCGGCGCTGTATCATCGTATTCACCTGTCTGTCACAGTTCTCCGACCTGACTACTACGTTCAACTGGACTATAGACAGCTGATTCTAAGACAGCCAAGCTCTGCCAGAATCAAAAGTAAGCGTTTTAACGCAGCTTTTTACAATGATTGCAAATGCTTATACAATCTTTTCGATAAGAGGCTTTTGTGCTTTATCGTTCTTTTGCGGAGTTTTGTGACGTGAAAACGGAAAGCTTCAGATTCCACAAAGTGTAAAGAAGTATATGGGACGAAATAGACGATTACCAATATGAATATAGGACACAGGAGCCTTTAAAGTATTCGTTACTGAAACAGGATAATTCTATGGAGAAGGATGTCGATGCTTTCCTTCCTTTGCTGAAGGGAGGAACCTCCCATGTTGCACAAATCGCCCGGGATTGTTTTAGATATATCGCCAAAATTCACGTATCCTTTCATAGCAATCCTTTTTATTGGAGGGGGCGTCTGGTACACTGGTTATAGCTACCACAAGAAGTGCCCTTGCTGCCATGGAAGGGGAGTGAGCCGATGCAATTTCACGCCATTACACTGAACAGTGTGCCCGAAGCCAGCTATCTTACGGCGGAGAACGCCTGGCGGTACCGGGCCATCATGCGGACCTTCTATCTGGAATCCCAAAAGGCCCATATCCGGCTGAACAAGACGGAACTGCTGGCGCTGCTGCGGGCGGACGGTCATTTTGCGGAATATACGGCGGAACAACTGGAACAGGACCTGAACGCGCTGTGCAGTTGGCGGAATCTGGTGCCCATCCAGGACCCCCACCGTCCCACCAGCATTGCCGAATACAAAAACAAGCAGTTCAGCGATTCCATGTCCCAGACGGCCACCGAGATCGAGCGGATGACCATTTCCCTGGAAAATCTCGATCTGCGCACGACGATCCTCTCCTCCCAGCTGTTCGAGCGGATCCTGGACACGCTGGAACGGATGACGGAGCGGACCGGGGCGGATGCCCGCACGCTGAACCAGCTGTGGGATCAGCTGCAAATGGACTTCCGCCAGCTGACCAACCGGTATCAGGACTATCTGCGGGATTTCTACTCCTCCCATGCAAGGCATATTTTGCAGACCACCGAGTTTTTGCCCTACAAGGACAAGGTGGTGCGGTATCTGCAGGAATTCGTGCTGGAACTGCAGCGTTATGCCGAGAAGATCCGCCGGATGCTGCTGGGCCTGCCGCCGGAGCAGGTGGAGACGATGCTGCAGCAGGTATACGCGATGCAGCTGCAGGAAGGGGAGGGCCGCTTGATTCAGCGGTCCGAGGACTATCCCCGGCAGCTGCGGGAGGAAGTTTACGGTTTCTGGCAGGGATTTTACCGCTGGTTTGTGCCCGGCGAGAGCGGACAGAGCGACAGTGAGCATGTGCTGGAACTGGCCAACGACATCATCCAGCGGATCCTGATGAATGCGGAGCTCATCCTGCATGCGCACAGCGGCGGCGCCAACCGAAAGGCAGAATACAAAAAGTTTCTGGAATTGTTTGCCGCCTGTCCCACCCTGGCCGATGCCCGGCTTTCCGGCCTGGTGTTCGGCGCCCAGCGGGCGGTTCATCTTACCGGTATCGAGGCGGAAGACCTCTACGAAACGGGCAGCTGCTATGACGGGCAGCCCTTCTTGTACCAGCTGCGGAACCGCCGGCGGCCCGGCCGTCCCCCGCGGGAAAAAAGTTTCTTTGAGGACAAAAGCCTTGAGAAGGCGGCCCAGAAGCAGGCTTACTTGCAACAGAAGGCGGCCCTGCAGGCCCGGCTGGAACGGCTGATCCGCAAAGGGCGGCTGGATTTTTCGACACTGGAGGAAGTGGTCACGCCGGAAATCCGGATGAGCCTTTTGAACTGGGTGGTGAAAGCCAACGCCAACGCCAGCAAGTCCGCCCGCACCGAATTCGGCCAGGCTTATCGCCTGACCTGCTTGCCGGGGCGGACCTGTGTGCTGCACTGTACCGACGGGGACCTGACCATGCCTGCCTACTGTCTGGAATTTGAGGAGGCGCCCGCCCATGGATGAATTTCGCGCGCTGCTGGACCGGTTCTGGATCCGTCGGGAGGAGGACCGGGAACTCTTTTATCAGGTGCGCCGCAAGCTGCCTGCCCTGCGCCGGGCGCTGCGGGAGCAATTCGGCTGGGAAGTGATCTGCACCGAGCAGGTGATCCGCCTGGTGAAGGAACCGGCCCGGGCGCAGGAAGCCTTCGGGATCCCGGATTTCACCGAGGTGCAGGACTACTGTCTTTTGTGCGGGGTCCTGCTTTTACTGGAGGACAAGGACGACGGCCAGCGCTTTTTGCTCTCGGAACTGACCCAGGCCGTGCTGGCCTACACAAAACCTTATCTGCCCGACCTTTCCTGGGAGCGGTACTCCTGCCGCACCTCGCTGGTGCGGGTGCTGCAGTATGCCGAGCGGCTGGGCCTGCTGCGCAGTTTTGAGGGGGAAAGCGACGGCTTCGCCGCCCACCAGGACCAGGAAGTGCTCTATGAGAATACCGGGTTGTGCCGGTATTTCAGCGTACATTTTCACCGGGACATCACCGGGTATACCTCGGTGCGGGATTTTGAAAATCCGCCCGAGGACGGTCCCGATCAGGAGCGGGGCACCTTCCGCACCTGGCGCGTCTACCGGCAGCTGGCGCTGGCCCCGGCGGTCTACTGGGAGGACCCCGGCGATTCCCTCTATGCCTATATCAAGAATCAGCGGGGCATCCTGCAACGGAATCTGGACGAAACCATCGGCGGCAAATTGCAGGTCTATCATAACGGCGCCTTTTTCCTGCCGGAGGAAGGAGAGCCCTGCGGCAACTGCTTTCCCCGGGACCAGATGCGCAGCGATATCCTGTTGCTGCTCTCCGAGCGGCTCACCGAAAAAATCCAGTGCGGGGCCTTTTCCCGGGACCCGGATGACCGGGTGCATCTGACGCGGGAGGCCTTTTCCCGGGAATTGGAAGCCCTGCGGCAGGAATACAAGAACCAATGGGGCAAAACGGTGGCCGAAAAGGACCTGGCGGCGCTGACCCAGGAGATTTTGGAGGAACTGTGCTACTGGGACTTTGCCGCCGTACAGGGGGAAGTGGTGACCCTGCAGCCGGGCTTTGCCCTGTGGCAGGGAATCTACCCCCAAAAGCGATAAGGAGAGAGGATTATGCAGGAACGCTGGCGGATGAACAAACTGGGATTTGTAAACTTCTGGCTCTACGACTGGGAGGAGTTCCCCTTCAGCGAGGGCCGCCTTTTGCTGCGGGGTGAGAACGGCGCGGGAAAGTCCGTCACCACCCAGAGCTTCATCCCCTTCATGCTGGACGGCGATCTGCGTCCCTACCGGCTGGATTCCTTCGGTAGCAAGGACCGTAAAATGGCCTATTACCTGCTGGGGGAGGAAAAGGAGGAAAGTACCGGCTATCTCTATCTGGAATTCATCAAGCCGGAACACAGGCTCTACCGCACCCTGGTGGTGGGGCTGCGGGCCCGGCGCAGCAGCAGTGCGGTGGAATTCTGGGGATTCTGCCTGAGCGACGGTCGTCGCATCGGCACCGGGCCGGAGGACTTCGCCCTGTTTGAAACCAAGGGCTCCCAGCACATCTCCCTTACCAGGCAGGAGGTCCACAACCGGTTTGGCGACGGCGAAAACTGGGTGGAACGGGGCAGCGACTACAAACAGATGGTCAACCGGATGCTCTTCGGCTGTGCCGAGATGGAACAGTACGACAGGCTGCTCCGCCTTTTGATCCAGCTGCGCAAACCCAAGCTGAGCAAGGACTTTTCCCCTCGTCTAGTGCAGGAAATTCTGAACGCCTCGCTGCAGCCGTTGAGTGAAGAGGACATCGCTCCCATGGTCAACTCCATGGAAAAGATGGATACCATCCAGCATCGGCTGGAAGCGCTGGGGCAGAGCTTACAGGAGGCCCGCCAGCTGCGCAACGAGTATACCCGCTACAACCAGTACATGCTGGGGAAAAAGGCCCATTATTATCTGGCAGCCCGCCAGTTTACCCAGCAGCGGCAGACCGAAGTAAAGAGCCTGGAAGACCAGGTCGCCCTGACGCAGCAGGCGCTGGAAGAGGCCCGGACGGGTCACCAGGAGGCGGAACAGCAGGTGGGGGAGCTTTCCCGTCAATTGAATGAACTGAATGCCGGTGGCGATTTGAAGCAGGCCATGCACCGCAAGGAAGAATGCCGCCGCCAGGTGGCGCAGCAGCAGGAAGCGGTTGAGCGGGAACAGAGGGAAGAACAAAGAAAACAGAATGCGCTGGACGCGAAAGAACGGGAGCGCCTTCAGGCGGAGTGTCGCTGTGCCGACCAGCAGGAATTGCTGCAGCGGAACTTCCGGGAGCTTGCCGAGCAGAATGAGGAACTGTGTTACCCCGGCCACCCCACCACCCTGCAAGCGGTGGATTTCCAACAGGAACAACCGACGCTTGGTCGTTTTGCGGCACAGCTGCGCAAAGCGGCGGAACTGTTGCGGCGCAAAGAGGAAGTGCTGCAGCAGCTGGACCGGTACCAGCAGGATCAGGATAATGCCGCCCACGCCCTGCGCCATGCGCAAACCGAGTGGGAAGAGGCCCGACGGACGGTGGGCGCCATGCGGGATGAACTGAGCGAAGCTTTTGCAGCGTTGGAAGAACCGACGCAAGCCTTTTGCCTGCGGCACGAGGAAGTGACGGCGCTCTTTGCACAGATTACTGCCTACGAAGGACTGGCCCAGGAACAGGAAATGCAGAAGATTCTGAACGGGGCGCTGCAGCGGCTTTCGATGCCGTTGGTGCAGAAACATACCCTCTGGGAACGGCAACAAAAGGACGCCCAGCAGCAGCTCAACGAACTGGCCGCCCACCACAAGGAACTGGAAAGCCAAAAGGAACTGCCTCCGCCCCGCAGTGAGGCAGTAGAGGCCACCCGCGCCTACCTGCGGGAGCGTGGCGTACCCTACGCCTCTTTTTACGAGCTGGTGGATTTTGCGCCGGACCTGCCGCCGGAGCGCCGTGCCCTGCTGGAGGCACAGCTGGCGGATACGGGGGTTCTGGACGCTCTGGTATTGCCCGTGGAAGCGCTGGAAGAGATGCCGGAACTGCTGGCTGAGCATCCCGATCATTTTCTTTGCCTGAAGGACTTGTCTCCAGCGGCGGCACCACTGCCCCTTCGGCCGGAGACGGAACTGCCGGCATGGGCGGATATGGCTGGGCTGCTGTCCTGTCTTTCGGAAGAGCCGGAAGGCAACGCCTGGTTTGCCACTGACGGCAGGTATCGTCAGGGAGTACTGCAGGGGCAGAGCGTGGCCCAGCAACCGGCCGGATATATCGGTGCCTCCGCCCGGCGGGCCAACCGGGAAAGGCAGCTGGCGGCCCTTGCCCGGCAAATCGAAGAAAAGCAACAGGAACTGAAAGAAATCCAAGCCCGTCTGCAGCAGATCAAAACGGCACAGCAGCAACTTCAGCAGGCCTATGAAGCCCGCCCCACCACCGCCGATCTGGCGGTGGCACTGGATCTGGCCGCCAAGCAGCGGGGCGAGGTGGAACGCCGGGAGCGTACCCTGGACGACTGTGCGCAGCGGGTTCAGCGGCAGCAGAAACAGCTTGCCGATCTGCGCGCCAAGACCCTGCCGCTGACCCAGGGGCTTCCCTATGAGCAGGATGCTGGGACTTATGGGCAGATGGTGGACCTGTGCGAGGAATATCGGGAGCAGTACCGAACCATTTCGGAGGGGAAGGAAAAGCTGGAACTGTGGCAAAGCCAGGTGCTGGATCTGGAACAACAGCTGGATGCCCTGAACGAGGATCTGCTGGCCTGCACCGACCGGGTCCGCCGCCAGCAGGCCGAACAGCGCAAGACAAAGGCCGCCCTGGAGGAGCTGGAGCGCTATCTGGCCCGGCCGGAAATCCAGGCCCTGGCCCGGAAGCTGGAAGAGCTCAACGCCGCCCTGGACCGGGCACAGAAACAATACCATGAAACCGATACACAAATTCAACTGCGGCAGAACGATCTGGACCACCAGGGACCCGAGCTGACCCGGAAAAAGCAGGACCTGCAAAAGGCCATCGGGGAGGAGGAAACGCTACGCCAGATCTTTGAGGAAGAACTTTGCCGTGGCCCCGGTCAGCCGGGACGGGGGGAGGAGCCTCTGTGGCGGCAAGCGGAAACAGCCCGGGACCGCATCCGCCAGAAGGACCGCAACCTGGGGCCGGACGACCTGCGTACATCCTTAGAAAAAAATATGCACATGGCCAGTACGCTGAATCCCTACCGTGTGGGGACCCAGCCGCTGTTTGTCAGCGAGGAAGGGCGGCTGCGCAGCCGCGTCTGTATTGAGCTCTACCTGGACGGCCAGCGGCTGGATCTGCTGGACTTCATCCGGCGGCTGGAAAGCCAGCGGGATGTGGAAGAACAGCTCCTCTCCCAGGAAGATCGCCGCCTGTTCGAGACGATTCTCAACCAGACGGTCATCACCAAGCTGAGCCACCGCATCAACAACAGCCAGGAATGGACCCAGCGGATGAGCGGCATTATGGAGCAGCTGAATACCTCCATGGGATTGCGGTTCAGCCTTGTGTGGAAGGGAAAGCCCGCCGACCAGCAGAAGGAGCTGGACACGGGGGAACTGCTCAAGCTGCTGCGCAAGGACCCGGCCTTGATGGGGGATGCGGACCGGCAGAAAATCACCGATCATTTCCGCGCCAAAATCAACCGGGCGCGGGAACGCTCCCAGATGGAGGCTACACCCGCCACCTACTCGGAGCTGATGCGGGAGGCGCTGGATTTCCGGAACTGGTTCACCTTCCGCCTTTTCTACCAAAAAGGCGGAGCGGAAAAGCAGACCAAAAAGGAGTTGACCGATTCTGCCTTCAACAGCTTCAGCGGTGGCGAGAAGGCTATGGCCATATATGTGCCGCTGTTTGCGGCGCTGGCGGCCCAGTATGCGGCGGCCAACCATGCAGAGGCCCCGCGGCTGATGGCGCTGGATGAGGCTTTTGCCGGTGTGGACGAGACCAACATCGAGAGTATGTTTGCGCTGGTACATGAGCTTGGGTTCGACTATATCATGAACTCCCAGGCGCTGTGGGGATGCTACCCTACGGTATCCTCGCTGAATATTGCGGAACTGTGGCGTCCCCAGAATGCGCAAATCGTCACGGTGCTGCGGTATCATTGGGACGGCCATGTCCGGAGACTGGAGGAATCATGAAAGAATCATCCCTGCGGGACTATTTTGCCTCAACACCCGGTTGGCAGCGGCAGCTGGCGCAGCTGCGCAAAAAATGCCTGGCCGGCTATGCCGACGGTGTGATCCGGTTGCAGGACGCCACTCTGGAGGAATGCTGTGCAGCCGAGGGACTTCTGGGCCGTCATTTTGTGCCGCCCCAGCTGCGCTACAAAGTGTCGGATTTTGAAAAAGCTCTACGCGACAGCCGCTTTGCTGTGGCAGACCTGGCGGAATTCTGGCAGCAACTGGACGGGGCGCCGCTGCGCTCCCACGCCAGGCAGAAAACTGAACGCCAGCAGGAAGTGCATCGCTTTTTCGCGGAGGAGGCAGCCCTTCCCCATGGCGAAGCGGCGCGCAGCTGGCTGCAGGCGATGGAAGAGCAGAAAAGCCATGGCTTCGGGATTCTGCAGGACCGCATCGGGCAGCCCGAGGCTGCCCGGTGGCTGCACTGGGTCTGCTGCACGCTGGACCGGCGGCAGCAACACGCGGAGCCGGAGGAGCTGGCGCTGTGCAGTTATGCCGTTTCCACCGATCCCCACGCCCTGGACGGGAAAAATCCGGCGGGCAGCTTGCTGCTCCACGCCCTGGCCTTCTGGCAGCAGGTGCCGCTGCCTACCCGCGCCCGCCAGCGCCTGGCGCTGCTGCGCCGCTGCGGACTGATGCAGGACGATATTTCGGATTTTACCGTGCAGCGCGGCCTGATCCTGACAGGGGCCGACGGCCGGGAACATCCTGCCTGGGCACAATTGCGGCAGGCGGGAAAATTCTGCCTGCTCACTTCCTCCCAGCTGGGGGAGATAACCGGTGCGGCAAGCCCCACCGGGCGGGTGTATCTGCTGGAAAACCAGATGCTTTTCTCCTCTTTGTGCCGGAAAAGCCGGCTGCAGCACCCGCTGGTCTGCACCTCCGGTCAGCTGAAGGAGGCGTCCTGGCAGCTGTTGGACTTGTTGGTGCAAACAGATTGCCAGTTGTATTACGCCGGTGACTTTGACCCGGAAGGCCTTTCCATCGCCGACCGGCTGTGGCAGGAATACGGGGAACAGGTGCGTTTCTGGCATATGGAGCCGCAGGATTACCGGCGGGCCATCTCGGAAAAGAAGATCGAGGGGGAAGGCCGCCTGCGTCAGCTGGAACAGATCGCCTGCCCGGCCCTGCGTCCCACCGCCCGGGCTGTCCTGGCGGAAAGGCGCGCCGGATACCAGGAGGCACTGGCGGAGCAATATCTGGAAGATTTGCAAAATTGAGAGGAAGAAAACCCCGATTTTCTATCCGGCAGAATAGGACGGATAATTTTTGACTGTCACAAGGAGTTTCGCAGTTTTTGGGGAATCAAAAAAACGCATCACGTAGTGATGCGTTTTTCTGGTTTTATACAGGGAAAGTACGTATACGCCAGTGTCCTGCAATCAACCGCCTATAATTGCCCGATGGGTAAACTCAAAATCCAGCAAGGAATCCTGATTTTGCTCGATGGCAGCAAGCTCGGATTCCAGGTTTTGATAGATCTTGTTTTCAATAAATTCTCTCTTCACATCCAGAATAAAACCGGGCATTGTGAAAAGCTTGGAAGCGGTTACCAGCAAGCCTCCTATATCCAACGCTTTCGGGTTTTTCAGGATGCAGGCTTCCACAATATTGCTGGCAGAAGCAATCGCACCGGAAATCAAAAGGATTTTTCTGGTACGTACTTCATACATCCTGCGGGTTCCGTCCTCCCCCTCTTTATAGAACAATCCATGGATCAGACCGATAATAGCATCGATGCCCAAAGAGAGCAATGCGGATGTGCCTATAATAGCGCCATCCCGCAGGGCACACATGGCGTCGTACTGCTGTTTATACAGTTCTGCCGCATAGGAGGGGTTGATGGAAGAAAGAAGGGGGACGGGAAGTCCCATGGTGGTATATTGGTCTGATTTCAGGTGAATCGCCTGAGCAGCCAGTGCAGCGGGAAGATTCAGACGGTCGGCCTGTACTTCGTTCCAGGTTTCGGAAACCAAATGGGGCAGCATAACATACTCGGAAGTGACCGACATTTTCGGAACCCGCGATACCCGGTAGGTGGAAAAGGCATAGGTTTTATCGAATGTTACGGTATCTGTCAAAATATTGGAAGTTCCCACAACCCAACCTAAAATCGGATCGTGGCCAAGCGTATGAACACGATGCGTTCTTCCACTTAGACCGACAGAAAAAAGTCCCTTGGTCCCAGTCGTGATATCATAAGGAGGTGTTCGCCTCAGAATATTGAGCCATTCTGCTTCAGGCGTTTTGTCTCCACCGTGGGATTGCTTGAATTTGTCCTGTGCCTGCTTTTGGGCATGCTTGATCCTTGGATCATCGTGCGCCATTTTCTTGGTTGATTCTTGACCAAAACCTAACTGACCGGCGATAACAGGGTATAGAAGGGATTTGATCACCTGCAGTGCAGTGGCAACTGCCAAAAAATTCAGATCGATTTTGTTACAGATGCTGGTTTTTTGGGAAAATTCGTCATTGATTTCCCGGCTGAGTTCTTCGTACTGTCGATGGCTCAGGGAGGTGCTGAAAGGATCCAGATGCAGGTCTATCCCTTGTTGTTCCGCATAGTCCCTGGCGCTTTGCAGATAGGCTTCCCAGCTGTTGCCGGTGGATATCGTCTGTGTGCGGCGAATCAGAGGGGCCTTGCCCTGAGGAACAGGAGCGGTTGGCTGTTCCAAAAGGGAAAGGTCCTCTTTGGAAACTGTACCGGATTGATCCAGGGCCGCCAAGTAGTCGTGCAACAAAAGATCCGCCTGGGCTGCCAGTTGAGCGTTTTGTGAATTGTTCTTGTCCAGAGTGTCCACGCTCTTCGAAATATCACCCAGTTCAGCATTTAGACTGTCCAGTTGCGCATGCTGCGCAGTCACGGCGTCACCCATCGCATAAAGAGAATCTGCGTCCAGATGGGCGGCCTTATTCTTCTTGCTCATGTTTTTCCTCCTGGTCAGCCTGGGCCGCTCGGGATTGATCTAGCTCCTCTTGTGTGGCTTGTTCTGTTTGGTGCAGGCGGGTAATACCTTGCCGGAAGCGATCCAAAATATAAAGATAATTCTGATGAAGCTCATCGCTGTTCTGAATGGCCTTTTCCAATCTTTCCGCCACAAAATTCACATCTTCGATCAACAGATTGATGGTTTGCTGGGTATTTTCAATGATTTTTTGAAGAATCAATTCCCGTTACTTATTGAGGGCTTTTTGGCTGATGTCATCGCTGCGCAAAAAACCAGTATACTCTTTGAGCCCATAGATGGAACCGGAGCAGAATAGATAGGGGGCGGGAACATACCCACTGGTATAACGGACCTTTTTCAGCAATGTTTCCCACTGATCCAGAAGATCCTTCAAATCGGCATTTTTTTCCTGCATGGCCCGGTTCAAATGGATGGCCGCCACCATAGTATCCAGTTGTTCAGGGCGCAGACTGCAAGTCTGCATCAGGCTGCCCACGAATCCATCCTGGCGCCAGGAAAAATCTTCATGGCTGTCGAGAGCCAGGTACAAAATATCCTGTACCAGACTATAACGAAAGGCGTCCCATTGACCGGAAGCGTTCTCCAGTAAATGGAATGCTTCTGCAATCAGATTCCCGGTCTTGGTATGGTGATCTATCTCATTTATATACCTGCACAACGAGCGGCGTACCAGCGGCGTTGCTTCCATACGGATGGCAAATTTGGCGATAGAATTGTAGGAGGTAACATCAATTGCATGCTTATCCAGATAGGCCTTGTTGCACAGAATTTTCAGATAAAGGAGTTTCGCGGTGTCAGAAATATCGCATAAAGTATCTTTCTGAGAACTGCAAGTCGGTGGCGTTGAACGAGCTTGGGATAAGGCGGAAGTGAGGAGTTCTGTGAATACAGAAAGATTGATGCCGTCAATACAAGCGTCCAGATCGACTGAATCACCGTTGCGCAATTCAATGCGGACCCGGTCCGGTGCAAATACTTTGTCGGTATCATAATGTACACTTTGCATATCGGTGTATGCAATCTTATATACCCCACCTTGCAGATAGTTATCGTAATAGAGGGCATTGCCCGTTAAGGCAAAGCTTCCGGTTTTGGTATCCGAAAGAACCAAAATAAAATCCCGGATATCATCGGAAAAGTTTTTATGATATTTTTGGTGCCAATGCGCTAAAGAAGTGGCAGAAATATCGGGTGCAATCTCAATCTCCCGACGGGTCTGTTTCAAAAAGATGGCGTTTTGCTTTATGCTGCTTTCCAGATTCATAGCATGGTTTCCCCCATTTTAAAGATCCTCAAAACTCAGTTCCATTTGGTGGGATTCCTCCGGAACGACATTTTGGCCGTACAGTTTTTGTGCGTAACGGGTCGGTAAATAGAGCGGCTCATCGTGACCGGACAAGGGTTGCTTTTTGAGCAGGGCAGGAACATCGCCGCTTTTCGCCTTGGTGCAGGCCGTCAGCTGCTTTTGAAGCAAAATCTTATTGGGTGTGTGATGTGTGACATAAAGTTGTGGACAATGAACTTCATTTAACAGTTTGGTTGGGGTAGAACCTGCGGGATGAGCTACAATGTATTCCAAAAAAGGGGTAAACCACGTTTCATTTTGGGTGATATTTTGCAGTTCCTTCTGGATGGCGAAGTTTTCAGTAATCGTATCGAAGGAAGTAGCATATTCCTTGTTTGCATAATTCGATAGATTCTCATGCCATTTTTGGGAATTGGTGTAACCCAACCAGCCACAATTCTTTTCCAATTCTTCCTGCAGGGCGCGCTCATTTTCCTGCACCGCTTTTTCGTGGGCGGTTTGTTGCTGGATCTGGGCTTTTTTGGTCTTTTCCTGGTCATGGACCTCTATGGTATGGGAGATGTGCCGTCCGGCTTTGGCAATTTGCTGTGTAAGCAACGAAATGCCAATGCCGAGTACGGCAATAACAAAGACTCCTGGCCAGGAGAAGGCAAAATAGCCCAGTACACAGAGCACACCGGTTACCAGAAGTGTGGAGCGTCCCACAATCCGCGACATGTGGATAAATATCTCACCGCCTGTATGAAGCAGAAAACCCAGCAAAATGGAAAATACACTACAGATGATGAATGCAACCACAGCACCGGGGATGGAATAAAACAAGAAAGCGATAAATGTGATGATGGCAGTAACAATCTGCAGGGGACGCGGGAAAAAATCGTCGAGCAACTCCAGAAAAGAGAACACTTTTCCCAGCACGACGATCACGACAATAACAGCAATAATCTGTAGCATATAGAACCTCTTTACTTCTTTTTCGGAGGATCGATAGAAAAACGAAGAGGAGAAGCCTGGACCTTCCGTACCGCCTCCCGTGTGAATTTCTTGTTGGGTAAGGCGCGTTCAGCACTTTTTTGCACCGGTTGTGAACCGGTTCCCAAGAAGAAAAGTTCTACAGAAAAGAGCAATGCTTTCCCTGCTTCATCTGCTCGTACCGTGCAAGTGCCGCTCAGATAGGAGAGGCCTTCCTGCGCAGAGGCAAGAATCAGGGAGTCTGTATACTGACCGAGAATGTCCAGGTAGGAATCCAGGCTCAGTTTGCCTTGGATGGAGTCGATCATATAGTAAAAAGAATCAATAAGTTCCTGCCAAAGGGAACGAAGGCTGTCCAGTTCCATCAGAATATCCTCAACAAGCTACGGCATTATCCAGCTCAACCGTATCGTCAACTTCAAATTCCTCCTCCATGGTACGATATTTCGGGGGAAGATCGTCCACGGAAATGTTGCGTGTGACAGTGGTTTCATTCCAGTCGCCCAGTTCCTGGTCCAGCGAGTAGTTCTTGCTCCCTTCCTGGTATTTATTGCCGACTTTGCGGAAAAAGTGGGCGGCGCCGAGAATCACACCGCGTATGCGGGCGACCAGTTTTTTCATTACGGTGCGAAGGAAGGAAAGGGCAGCCTCAAAAAACTTGGTCAGAGCATTTTTTATGGCGACAATACCCTTCTCAATCTTTTCCTTTGCAATGTAAAAAACTTTTTTGATCCCTTCTGCCAATGAACTAAGAATTCCCATGGTTTACAACATCCTTTCCAAGTTTTTCTTTGACATAAGATTCGGAAACTTTCCGTGAGGAAATTTCCCATTCTGAATTGTGCATGGCGTCTTTTGAGGTCTGAATCTTATCAAGCTGTTCCATAAAATCATTATATGAAGCAGCCGGATGCGGTGCAAGAGCAGTATGTACTGCTGTCCTTAGTACAGCGGTGGCAATATCAGATCCGGAAAGACCCTCACGTTCGGCAAGTTTGGCAATCAGTTCCTTGCGATCTTCTGCCAAAGGGAATTTGGGCACCAGGTAATGCGCCCATAATTTTTCACGCAAAGGACGATCCGGCAAATTGAAACGAATGTGATACATAATACGTCGATGAAAAGCGGGGTCAAAGTTTTGAATAAAGTTGGTTGTAAACAGGATGATCCCCTCATATTCATCCAGAAGGCGCAGTAAAACACTGCGCGTTTGGTTTACACTGACATCCGCAGCGCTGCGCATGTCTGTTACGCGTTTGGACAAAAGCGCATCAGCCTCATCGAACACCAGAACGGCAGTCCGGGTGCTTGCAAAATCAAAAAGGGAGGCTAGATTTTTAGCGGTTTCACCTACGTATTTGGATTCGATTTCAGCATAATTCACCATCAACAGCGGTAACTGAAGTTGGTGAGCAATCGCATGGGTTGTAATGGTTTTCCCGGTTCCGGAATCTCCATATAAATTAATTGACAAATTTTTGGGGCGATGCAGTACAGCCGAAAATCCCCATGAATCGAAAATCAAATCATGAAAACGATACAAAGCAAGCGCGTTTTGTATCTCGGCAAGCGTTTCTTCCCTTAGAATGACATCTGAAAAAGAGTAGCGAGGCGCAGACAATTGAAAAGAAGAAACCGATACATTTTTCTTGGACGGTTGTGAAGCAACCGACTTTTCTAAAAGAGGTGATTGGTTAATTGGCATGATTCTCTCCTAACAGTTCCACCCATTCCCCCTGGCTTCGCAGCCACATGTCCAGACCGTTTCCGTCAAAGACCTCGGCCTCCACCAGCTGACCGCCCTCAGGCAGCTCTTTCACCACCCGGGCGGTAGGCAGACGGTCCAGCACTGCCTCGATGTTGGGGCCGGTGTATTTGAATTTGATGTGCCGCAGTTTGCCGCCATACATGAACTGGATGCGCTTGCGCATCTCGCCCTCCTGGAAACGGTCCTTGTAGGGAATGTCGAACCGGTCATGGGTCACCGTGAAGGAGGCAATCCGGTCCACCCGGTAGATGGTGGGGGAGCGGTCCTCGGGGTTGGCAAAATGTTCCTTCTTGTCGATGCCCTCGATGAAGGCGGCCAGATAGAAATAGTACTCACTGAAGAGAATCCCCACCGGCTGCACCCGGCGGTGTTTGGGGGCGGCGTTGTGGGTGCCTATGTAGTCCATCTCCACCACCCTGTGGTCCCGGATGGCTTCCCCCAGCGTCCAGAGCTTGTCCACGAAGGCCTTTCCGTGGTGGGGCGGCACATAGTGGAACCGCTCGTTGCCAATGAGCTCCTGTACCGCCCGCAGATTCTGCACCGGCGTACAGCAGGCCACCAGTTTGTTTAAAATAGGGTCCAGCTCTTTCTCGGTGAAGGCACGGCTCTCCAGCAGGATCTTGCAGACCGCCAGCACCTCGCTTTTGGTCAGCCGGGCCTCGGCGGGCTGTTCCAGACGGTAGCAGTTCGCCTCCCGGTCGTAGAGCAGGTCATTGCCCTGCCCGGCGTAGTAGGCCCGCAGTGTTTCCAGGTCCCGCTGGATGCTCTTCTCGCCCACCTGAAACCGGGCGGCGGCCTCCTTCTTGTTCAGTGTGTTGCCGCTCAACAGCTGCTGCTGCATGGCCAGCAGCCGGTAGATTTTATCTTCGGCCATAACATGGCTCCTTTCCGTCGGCGCCCAGCCGGGTTACCAGTTCCTCCAATAACGGCCCATACACCCCGGCGGCTGCCTCGGCCTGGTCCGGCGGGCAGTGCCGCAGCCAGACCTCACACCGATCCGCATAAAAGCGCAGCTCCGCCTGCAAGCCGCCCTCCAGCCCGAAGCGCAGGCAGTTGTTGGAAAACCCCTGCCCGCAGAGATAGCAGGGCGGCACGGCGGCGCAGATCGCCCCGTACAGCCCGGCGGGGTCCGGCGCAACGGGTACAAAAAAGGTGCGGCAGCAAAAATCCGACATGATGGAACTTTCCTCCAGTATAGCATATTTGCGGAAAAGGGAGTGACTATAATAGTGCACAAAAAACAATACGGTATTTGTGCACTCTGCCGAGAGATGTCAAAAAATGACGATATACCCATTATAGTGTTCTTTTGAAACCATGGAAATCATTGGTGCCCGTGGGGAAAACCCACTACAATAAGAATAAACCAATACTATAGGGGGTGGGGCTGTTGGAGAAAGAGGACACCGTGGTGCGCCGGACCGGTGCCAAGCTGCGGCACTTCCGGATCCTGAAAGGCATCAGCCAGGAGCAGCTGGCGCTGGACTGCGATCTGAACATCAACACCATCGGCATGATCGAGCGCGGCCAGAAAAACCCCACCATCTACACGCTGCAGCGGATCTGTGACGGGCTGGGCATCACGCTGGCCACCCTGTTCCTGTACGATGAGAGCAGCGACACCGCCGCCGAGGATACCATCCGGCGCATCGAGGCCGTGCTGCGGCAGATGCCCCGGCAGGATGTGGAGCGGGTGGCCCGCATCGTGGAGGAGCTGTCCGCCTTCGGCCACTGAACCGATACAACCAAGCCCTGCGTTTCCGTTCCCGGAAAGCGCAGGGCCTTTCTGTTCAGATACGGCCGCCCAGTTCCATGGCACCGAAGTGCAGTAGCCCTGTGCCGATCAGTCAGGCCAGCGGCGTAATCCAGTGGCGGCCGCGGGGCAAGGCCAGCACCAGGGGCAGATAGCAGCGCAGGGCGGTACGCCAGGCGCCGTGCCAGAGCAGCCAGAGCGGGCCCAGCACCAGGGCGACAGTGCTGGAACCCAGCAGCCGCCGTGCCGGGGCGGGCAAGGTGGAAAATTCATCCTCCATGGTAAGTCCTCCTTCAGGCGGCAGTGCGCAGATAGCGGTAGCGCACATTGCCGTCGCTGTCATAGATGGTCAGATAGGTGTCCTCCCCCTCGGTGGAGAAGCTGAACACCGTAAAGAATCCCTCGGGGCCCGACGGACAGTAGATGCTCAGGGTGCCGTCGCCGTTGTCGCTCAGCCGCTGGTAGGGGCAGATGCCAAACCGGAAGGCGTCCACGATGAAGTCCACACTGGGGCCGTAGGGGTTGTAGCCGGTGGCATCCCCTTCCACCATTGTGTAGGCGCCCCAGTCCGACGAGGGCAGCGGGGTGGGAGCCATATCGTAGGTGGGGCGGCGGTAGGTGGCCAGCGTCTTGCCGGTGTAGTCCAGATGGGTCAGGGTGGTCTGGTCGGCAGAGAAGAGGTAAGTTTCGGTGGGCGTGCCGCCCCGCACGTCGGTACAATAGATGGTGATGGACCCGTCCTCGTTGGTCTGGGGCAGCTGGGAGGCGTTCATGTTCCAGCTTTCAAAGATCATGAGTTCGGCGCCGTCCTCTGTGCACCAGGCACCCTTCCAGGGCTCGGCGGCGGTCACCAGCCAGCTGCCGTCATCCTGGACCGGCTGGGGTGTTTCGGAGGGAGCAGGGGACGCCACGGGTGTCTCGGTGGGCGTGGGGGAAGCCGTGGCGGTAACAGTGGCGGTGCTTTCGCCGGACTGGGGCGCACCCGGTGCCTCCTGGGAAGAACCGCCCCGGGTCAGGGCAAAGACAACCCCGGCCACCAGGGCAACGGCAAGAACAGCCAGCAGCGTCGGCAGGGGAATCTTCCGGGCCGAGGTGGCGGAGGCGCCGTCCCCGACGGCTTTACCGCATCCGGGGCAGAACTGGGCATCATCGGGCAGCTGGGCGCCGCAGTGAATGCAATACTTCATAGAGATCGCTCCTTTGCTTTTCTTTCTGTGCTCCCAGCATAGCAAATCCCGATGGACAGGCCTCTGTCCATCGGGAAAAATGTTTACTATAGCATCCGGAAAGAGTGACCATCGCGTTGCCATACAAGGCGGCGGGTGGCTCATCTGTGGGGAAGGTATGCCGGCAGGCCAAAGGGGAAATCCTCCGAGAACCAAAACAAGCGAGGAAAGTCGATGGCAAAACGAACGGCCTGCGCCGCCATCGACTTTCCTCGCTTATCTTATGATTGGCTGGATGGAACAACCGCCCAGAGTGCAGTCACTCCCAATCGCACTTCCTGTTTTTCTTTTTAATAAAGAAACTGATGCTGTTGATCAAAATGGAAGCTACGGTTCCAATCCAACACAGGGTAACCCCGGTGGGTGTTACATCCATCAGCGCAGACCAATCCTCTCTTGCAACATACTGTGCGTCCAGCTGGTAAAAGGCGCAGACCGTGAGGGCTGTCAGGGAAACGCTGATAAAGCGGAGAACCTCTGCATTTTTACCGTTCAATCCCAAAATCACCGTGCCAATCGCGGTCACGATGGCCAGGGTACCCAGTACAAGAAACATACAATCACGCCTCCTCTGAAAATATCATTATGCCAGTATCTGTCCGGGTGGAAAGACAGGGTAATGTCCAGGTTCCTGGCATCCCTTCCCATCACAACCCCTCCACAAACTTCCCAATCACCCCATTCACTTCGTCCGGTGCATCGGTGTTGGCATTGTGTCCGGCTCCGGGGATCCACACCAGCGGGATGCCGGTGTTTTTGTGCCAGGCCTTGTTGTACCGGATGCAGGAACCGGCATGATCTTTTTCTCCGCAGATCAGCAGCGCCGGACAGGGAATTTTGTAGGTGAGGTCGGCTTCCATGGCTTCGGCCAGCATCCGCATCCCATGGCCTGACAGTCTGGCGTACCGTTCCTGGTCGCCGTCGTAGGTCATCATCATGGCGTGCATCAGGGCCTGTCCATAGGCGGAGGTGGCCACCCCTTTTGACCCGGTTTTCAGCAGGGACTTCCACGGGTAATGGCGATAGACCGGCTCCATCCGTTTCAGCAGCCACAGTTCGATGCACGTCACATACTTTCGCTGCAGAGGGGCCGAATCAATGGCCACAAAGCCTTTTAGTTTTTGAGGAAACAATTCCGCATAGGCTTGTCCTACATAGCCGCCCATGGATTGTCCCACGATCACCGGCTGGCACAGAGCTTCCCGGCAGAGAATCTCGTCCAGCCATCTTGCCTTGTCCATCAGGGAAAAGGTCAGCTGGAAGGGCCAGGAAGCGGCATGGCCGGGGGCGTCCCATACCAGCAGATTGTATTTCCCTTCGAAATAGGCAACCTGTTTGTCAAACAGCCGATGGTCAGCGGTCAGCCCCGGCAGAAAAACCAGGGTGATGGCTTCGGGGCCGCAGTCACGATTCACCCAGTAATGAATCTTGCCGCAGGGCGTTGCGTAGAGCTTTTCCTGCATGGCTGTCACCTCCTGCGATTTCTGCTTTCATTATACAGCAACCCCGGGGAAAGCACAGCCCGTTGGGAGCAACATTTGTAGCCCCTGCATCTGGTTGCCCTCACAAAAATCAGCGCCGGAATCTGTACACCTTGCACAGGTTCCGGCACTTTTCTGCGGCAAGTACCGTTTATGTGGACTTCCACGCCCAGAAGAAGGGCCCGGACGGCTGGAAGATCATGGCCAAGGTATTTACCGAGGCCTGAGGCTCCGTCCTTCGATGGGCAAACAGACCTTTCCGCCCCGCGCGGGGGGCAGAGAGGTCTGTTTCTTGTGCGGGCTCATACAGGTGACCGGGAGGATCCACAGGCCGGATCTGCCGATTCAGGCAAGACGGGACGGCTTGCCCCCTCTCTGACCACTTCTTCTTTCCAGCCGGTTCTGTGTATCGTTTTGTACGTCCCAACATTCTTTTATAACCATCAAAACCAGCGCCGGAAGTTGTGCACACTACACAATTTCCGGCGCTGGTTCATGCTATTTGCCTGTGCGTCACAGTTCTCCGACAACTGTGGCACGTTAGGCAACCGGCAAGAAATTGCTCGGCATAACGTGAAAAAGCAGGCACATCACCCGGTGGTTCACGGTAGACTGACCACGAATTGACCACCAACCCGATTTTCACAATTTTATACGATGAATCTCGTCCCAGCGACGATTTTCATACATGTGCGGTCGTAGCTCAGCTGGATAGAGCGTTGGACTCCGACTCCAAAGGCCAGAGGTTCGAATCCCCCCGGCCGCACCAAAAAAGGTCGCTGTATTGCAGTACAGCGACCTTTTTTATTTTGTCACGGCTCAGTGCTTGTCAATCCATTTTTTGACTATGTACGCGGTAACATCGGCCATGACAGACACGAAAAAACTGATAAGATAGCTCATGGAATCTCCTTTCCGTGCTGATTTTGTACATTGGGCAGCACGAGAGCTATTTTATCAGTTTTTGTTTTTGTATAGTCCCTGTTTGCAAAATTCAGGCAAAAGGCCTTTCTTGTGAATCAGGCAACGCTTTTGCTTTCGGAAAACAGATGGTGAATGTTGTTTCGTGGTCTGGAAAACTTTGTACCTGAATGGTACCGCCCATAGCAACAACCAGTTCCTTGGTTATGGAAAGGCCAAGACCGTTTCCGGGGGTTGTTCGGGAAGGATCGCATTGATATAGCCGGTCAAAAACGTGAGGAAGATCATCGGCAGAAATGCCTTTGCCGTTGTCGGAGACACGGATCGTTGCCTGTCGGGTGTCAGGGATCAGACAGAAACGAAACTGCGTGCCGTGGCTATGCCGGAGCACATTCTCACAAAGGTTGTTTACAATACGCTTGTAGGCGTTTTTATCTAGATCTGCCAGCCAGGTCTCTTCCGGAATCTCAATCGTATAGGTGAAACCGCTGCTTTCCAGCGGGCCGATCCATTCGGCAACATATTGCCGTGAAATCTCACAGAGATCCAGCGACTCGATTTGAAGCTTCTGTTCGCCTGCATCCAGTTTGACCCATTCAAAGAGCTTTTCCACAAAGGAACGCAGGGCACCGGCCCGTTCATAGGCGGTCTGCAGATATTCTTCCTTCTCCTGGCCCACCACAAGTCCGTTTTCTACAGCTTCCAGATAGCCTGTCAGGGAGGCAAGTGGTGTCTTGATGTCATGGGAAAGATTGGTAATCAGCTGTTTATAGGCCTGTTCGTGGCGCTTCTGTTGGATGGCGCTCTGCTGGCTTTGCTGTACGATCTTGTTGATGCCGTAGCCAATGGATCGAATCGCTTGCGGACCGCGGGTTACAATCCTGCGGTTCAGGTTTCCGGCTCCGATATCTTCCAGGGCTTTCTGAATTTCCAGAAGCTCCCGGTGCCAGAGAAAAAGCGTTGCAGCAAGCCAAAGGGCCAGCGCCCCACACAATATACAAATCACGGACAGCATAGATCTTCTCCCTTATGCCTTTTCATTGAAGCGATAGCCCACGCCATACACCGTCAGTACATAAAAGGGGTGCTCGGGATCAGGCTCAATCTTTTTGCGCAGCTTGCTGATGATCGACATAATATTGCCGTCATCCTGGTAATAAGGCTCTTTCCAGATATTCTGATAGATTTGCTGTTTGGTAAAGATGCGCCCCTTGTGCTGGGCCAGAAAGAGGAGAATGTCAAATTCTCTGGCGGTCAGAGATACCAGCTTTCCCTTTACTTCCACCGAATGCGCCGACGGGTCGATGGTCATATCGTGAAACCGAAGGCGCTGATTTTCTTCGTGGTGGGGATTGAACTTCGTATACCGGCGCACCAGAGAGTTCACGCGGGCCGTCAATTCTGCCAGGCCGAAGGGCTTGGTCAGATAGTCATCTGCACCGTTCTGCAGCCCGGTAACCTTATCTTCTTCCTGATCTTTGGCGGTAAGCATCAGAACCGGCACGTTGCTCACAGCCCGAACCTTTTCCAGGACGCTGTATCCATCCATGCCGGGAAGCATGATGTCCAGAATGACCAGAACACAGTCGTTCTGATTCTGATAGAAGAAAGAGAGCGCATCCTCCCCGCGCAGAAAAGTATATACGGGAACTTGCTCCGTTTCGATACATTTCTTCACCAGTTTGCACAGTGCCTCGTCATCGTCAATTGTCAGAATATATTTCATAGGTCCGTCCTCAGTCTGGAAGTTCGTAAACAAAGCCATAGGCGGCTGCTGTATGTATTGTATCACGTTCCAGGCTTTGAGAGAATTTCGGAATCAGCCTTTTCTCTGTTTTGAGGGAAAAACAAGATTTCGTTAAGATTCTGATAAGGCGAAAGTAAGATTTTGAGCGTATACTGAACACAAGTTCCAAGAAATCTCCCTCACCAGAACAAGAAAAAGAGGTTTACCATGAAAGAATCCTATGCCATTGAAACCCGGCACCTGACCAAAAGATACGGGGAACAGGTCGCCGTCAACGATGTCTGCCTGCACGTTCCCAAAGGCCACATTTATGGCCTGCTGGGACGGAATGGCGCCGGGAAAACCAGCATTATGAAGTTGATTTTACAGCTGATGCCGGCTACCTCCGGCGAAACGCTGCTGTTCGGAGAGCAGGTGAAGCGCAGAGAGCGCGGTGTCTTTCAGCGTATTGGTGCCATCATCGAAACACCTGGTTTCTATCCCAATCTGACGGGGACCGAAAATCTGGAAATCTTCGCCAAGCTGCGGGGAACGATCCGCCCTGACGCAGTGGAGCACGCCCTGCAGGTGGTGGGATTACCCTATAAGGACAAAAAGCTCTTTGGGGAGTATTCGCTGGGCATGAAACAGCGGTTGGGGATTGCCAACGCCATTATGCATGACCCGGAACTGCTGATCCTGGATGAGCCTACCAATGGCCTGGACCCTATCGGGATTGCGGAGGTACGGGCCTTTATCCGTTCCCTCAGCGAAAAAGAGGGAAAGACCATCCTGGTTTCCAGCCATATCCTTTCGGAAATTTCCATGTTGGCCGATGACATCGGCATTCTGGACCACGGTGTTTTGCTGGAAGAGGAAACGATGGAGGAACTGAAAAAGAAAAACCAGAAATATATTCTGCTACAGGTGTCCGATACAGCGGCAACGGCCCGCATTCTGGAACAGCAGATGGCTCTGCAGGTCGGGGAATACTCCATTCAGGATACAACCAGCGTCAAAATTTTTAAAAACACCATCGACCGGGAGGCACTTGTGCGGGAACTCACGTTGCAGGGCGTGGGGCTTTCGGGACTGGCGGAAAAAGACGATACGCTGGAAGACTATTTCAAGAAAATCACGGGAGGCGAAGGCATTGCTTAATGTGGTGCGCGTCGAGTTTTCCAAACTGCGGCGCTGGAAACTTTTACGGGTCTTGCCGTTGCTCTCTCTGGTGCTGCCGGCGATTACCTTCTCCTACTTTGCCACCCATCCCGATTATCTGACGGATATGGGTTTATACAAGCAGGCGCTGTTTTCCTTTAATATTTTTCTGATTCTGCCTGCCATCCTGGGCGTTCTGGCCTCTATGCTGGTATATAATGAGCAGCGGTGTGACGTCTTGAAACAACTGTGGATCATCCCTGTGAGCAAGGGCGGCTATCTTCTTGCCAAGTGGGGGGTCGTTCTGACGGTTTCCCTTGCTTTTATGATGCTGGCGGTGACATTTACCTTTGCATTCGGGCTGGCCTTCGGGTTCCTTTCCTGGAACGGAGAAATGATGGCATTCGTTCTGTATAAGGGAATCGAAGCTGCAGTTCTGGAAGCGGTGGCGGTTATCCCGATTCTGGCGCTGGCGGTATCGCACAAGGGGTACCTACTGCCTTGCTGCGCAGCGATTATCTATGCTTTTCTGGGTTTTATCGTGGCCCAGACCAACCCGTACCTGATTCCCTCTGCCTGTGCCATCCTTTGTATTTCAAGAGATCTGCCCAATGTAGTCATGCCCTGTGCCTATCAGCCGTTTTTTGCCGTACTCTGTTTTGGAGGGTGGGCGGTGGCTTCTGGAATCTACGCCTATCATGGACTTTCGGAAAAGTGAGGAAAACACAATGCAGGTTATGATTTGGACAGAATTGAAAAAACTTCGCCGTTCCCGTATGCTGCTTGTGGCACTGTTTGGGCTCTGCATGGTACTGGTCATTGTGACAGCCCAGGGCTTTTTTGCAGGAGGAAATGAAGCGTATGGCATGGAACCGGAATGGTATCTGACCGGAGTACAGTCCCTAGGAACGATGTATGCGCTGCCGGGCATCATCGCGCTGTTCGGCAGTTATATCATTTGCCGGGAGAGCCAGGAAGATGTGCTGAAGTCACTTTTGCTCATTCCGGTCAATATGGGCAAGATGGTAGTGGCCAAGGTCATGGTGATTCTGGTTTTCAGCGTGGGAACCTATCTTGTGCTGTTTCTGGCAGCCTTTGCCGTAGAAATGGCTTTTCATGCCCAGGTCCTTACGGCAGCAATTTTCTTGCACTACCTCAAAATCTATCTGGTGGATGGAATTTGCGTTTTCTTCGCAGTGTTGCCCATTATCTGCTTCATTACAGAAAAAAAGCTGGATTACTGGCTCAGCCTTCTGGCAGCGGAAGTTTACTCCTTTATCACGATCTTTGTGGGAAACCTGGGAACCATATCCAAACTGTATCCGCTGGTGGCTGCGTTCACGCTTTCCGGGTATTACGAATCCACCCCGGCGGAAATCTTGCTCAGTGTGATTTCGATGGCGTTGTGCGGTATGATATCCGGCATCCTGATTTATCGGCTGAGCAAAAGAGACACCTTGAAGTAACTACTTGAAAAGCAGGCTTCGGATTTCAAACGAGTGCTACATTCCATATTTGTAGCCCCTGCTTCTCCGCATACCGCAGTGTATACGCTGTACCACCGGTGGCTCTTGTACAGTAACCAATACAGTAGGCTGAGCCGTCCACCAGATGCCGGTCGCGGGCCAGAAAGGCCTCACGGCTGGGGACATCGCAGCAGTAGACCACCTTATCGACCTGAGATTCAATCCACGCAGCACGGGCCTGCTGGGCCGCTGTCCAGCGGCTTTGGTAGCCGCGGAACGGAAGCACCAGAATCACCCGGATTTGCGGATACTGCCGCCGCAGATCCAGCAATTTTTCCGCGACCAGCGTATCAAACCCCAGTGCACCGCCTACCCCGAAATAGCGGACACCCTGCTCCAGCAGAGAAATCAGATGTTCCTGCACCCGCTGCCAGAGGGCTTCCTCCTCCCCGGCAGGCAGATGACGGTGGCCGGTAAAACAGCAAGTTTGTGCGCGTTTGTCCATGGAGATCCTCCTTGATTACATTATGTATTACATATTTGTAGTATATAAATAATACACCAATGTGCGCCATAATAACTACAACAAAATGCTCGGGAGGTACACGATGGCGCAGGAGGATAAATTTATTGTGCCGCAGCGCAAACCCGCGGTAGGAAAGTCCACGGTGGTATCGGTGCGGCTGCCCGACACCATGCTGGCGAAGCTGGAGGACGTAGCGTCCAAAACAGGCCGTTCCCGCAATGAGCTTGTGCAGATGTGCATCGACTATGCGCTGGCCCGGCTGGAGATCACCGAAGAATAAAAAACCAGGCAGTCACCCTCGCTTGAGGGTAACTGCCTGGTTTCTTTTCGTGATACGGACACTGGGAAACGCGGTGCAAACAGTATTTCCTGTTATAACCCCATCACCTTTCCCAGCTTTTCCTGTGCCTCTCGCTTGGTTTTATCAAAGGCGTGGGCATAGATATCCAGTGTGGTACTGGGCTGGGAGTGACCAAGCAGTCCTGCCACGGTGCGGACATCCACGCCCTGGGCAATGAGCAGGCTGGCGTTGGTATGGCGCAGGCTGTGGACAGATAAGTTTTGAGGCAACCCATTTTCCTTGAGGATTTTCTTGAAACGGAAGGTAAAGGTCGTGGGCACCATGGGATCGCCGCTCGGCTGCCGGAAGAGGTAATCTTCCTCCGTCAGGGTCTGCCCTTCTGCCTGTTCCATCTGCCATGCACATTCCTGCTTCCACGCTTTCAACAGCTTGCACATCTCTTTGCTGATGTACACCCTCCGGTTGCCGCTGGCGGTTTTTGGCTCCTTGGTAAAGATCTTCTGTCCGCTGAGTTTGACTACCGTCCGCTGCACATGGATGGTCCGGTGCCTCCAGTCAATGTCAGACCAGCGTAATCCGCAGGCTTCGCCGCGGCGCATCCCTGTGGCCAGTACCAGTTTGAAGTACACTTCATATTTCATGCTTTGTGTTTCCAGAGCGGCGATCAGCTTCTGCACCGTTTCCTCGTCGGCCACCGGGCGCTCTTTGCGCACGCCTTTAGGTTTGTACACCCGCCAGGCTGGGTTATGGGTCAGGTAGCCTTCATCCACGGCACCGGACAAGATGCTGCACAGTGTGTTGTGCAGTCCCTCCACGGACCGTTCCGATAGCGGCTGTCCATCCGTCAGTTTAGGCTCTGAGCGCATGGCTTCGTAGAAGGCACGGATGGTTTCCTTGCGCAGGTCGGTCAGTTTGTAATGCCCCAGTGCCGGCAGGATGCGCCGGATATCCTGTTGGTCACGGGAATAGGTGCTGGCTGCCAGCTTGCCTGGGGCGATATCCCGCAGCCAATGTTCGGTATACGCTGCCAGCGTCATGGCATGGTTCACGGGTTGTGGGTCATGCCGTACTTCCCGCTCGAACAGAACTGCCTGTTCGTTCAGCCATTTTTTGCACTGGCCGGGCGTGAGATCTTTCGGTGGGTGTACCGTTTTCTGTGCGGCTTTCAGCCGGTTCCCTTCGTAATCGTAGCCGCGGGATACCACGATGAGATAACTGTTTTGCCCTCGTTTTCGGATGCTTGCCATTTTGACCACTCCTTTGTGTGTATTGACACAAAGGATACCAACCTCTGCGATACAAAGCTATCACCAAACCTACCAAAAACGAACGTCCAAATTGCAGGTTAGTGACAACTTATAAACAATACCCCATTGACGTTTACAAGTTATTGTGTGATACTAATTTAAATTACGTTATTATGTGGAGGAGTTATATTGTTTATTGACTCTTTTGATGTGGTTTTTTATACATGCACATTTTTGCTTCCAGGATTTATTATCAATTCGGTTGTTAATTCGCTTGTTCCTAAGACGCCCCTAGACGATGTGCGATACGCATTATCCTGTTTGTTATACAGTATTATCAATTGTGCCTTGTGTAGTTGGTTTTATGTTGCTCTTATAAAAAATATTTCCTCCCGAAATCCAGTGCTATACTGGTTTCTAATGGTGATTGGAACTATCGTTGTTGCTTTAATTGTTGCGTTTGTAATTGGATTTACTCAACAAAAAGGCGTTATTGAAAACATTTTTTCTTGGGCGGGAGTTAATAAGGTCCATCCTATTCCTACCGCTTGGGATTATTTTTTTTCAAAACAGCAACCTTCTTGGATAGTGGTCACATTAAGAAGTGGTAAAGTTATATATGGACTTTATGCACAGCAATCATTTGCATCATCTGATCCTAGTGAAAGAGATCTTTACATCGAAAAAACGTATACCATTGACGACAACATGACTTGGATAGAAGATTCCAAAAGCAACGGGATTCTAATTTCCAAGGATGAAATAGAAGCAATTGAATTCTTTAAGTAAATAAAGGAGGTGAAAATTTGAGTAAAGGTAAGGATTCTTTATCCAAAGGAGAATTTGGCTATCAACCGCAGTCAAGTAATCGTGGCTACCAACCGCAACATCCTCAAAGTGGCTATAAACCTTCAGGGCCTTCTCTGTCTCAGCCCCCAAATAAAGGCTCGAACATACAGCCCAAAACAGGAGAATAAATTAAAGGGAAACGACAAGCAATCAGATGCCGTTTCCCTTTAACTTTTTGCGCCTATCATATCAAATTAAATGATTTAAGCTTCCATCCAAACATATCGAGGGTGGTAGTAAGCTTCTTTAGGAAGATAAAAAGCTATCACCAAACCCAACGAAGAACGGCCACGATACTTGTGCAAACCGGGCAAAACACCAAAAGTTTGCAAACATAACTAATAGTGAGGATTCTCCCAAAAGGGAAAATCCTCACTGTGGGTGTGCCGGACAAACAAAAATCCCGGGCGCATTGCCCGGGGAATGTTAGTCCTGCAAAGTGTCGTAGTATTCTTCCTCTGCCGGTGCCAGCAGAGAATCAAACAACCCGGCAGCCTCCTCTTTGCAGATATCCTGCGGATGGCAGTAGGTTCGTTCCAGAAAGGCGGTATCTGCGTGTCCCAGCAGGTCGGCTGCCACCTGCTTGCTGGTTCCGTGTTCCAGCAGATAGGTGGCAAAGAAATGCCGCATGGTATGCAGGTGGTATTCCTCGGGAAAACCGTTCCGGTCATACAGCCGCCGCAGATGGTGACTGAAAGTATTGGGGTGTACCGGCTTGCCATTTCGCTGGAAAATCAGCCCGTTCCAGTCGGCTCCGTTGTTTTCCAGGGTCTGCTCAGTGAACAGCTCTCCCAGATCGTCGAATACGATCTGCGGCATGACCACGATGCGGGTGCGGTGGTTCTTGGTGTCACTTTCCAGTACGCCCTGCCCTACCACAGTGCTGCGGGAATGCTGGATCTTCACCTGATTCCCGCCGTGCAGATCACACCACCGAAGGGCACACAGCTCACCGCGGCGCAGACCGGTGGAGAGGGCCATCAGATAGAATACACGATAGAGCAGCGGCTCCTGCAGAAGGCACTGCAGGAGCTTTCGCATCTCCCATTGTTGGGGAATGCGTTGCTGAGGTTTTTCCACCTGTACTTTTTCCACCCGATGGGCAGGATTATAGAGCAGGATGTCATTTTTCGCTGCGTCCTGCAGCACAGCGGAAACGGCATCCAGATATTTATGTACGGTGTTTTCGCTCAGAGGCTTGCCGCCCCGCCCCGACCGCTTGCGCAGTTCTTCTGCAAATTCCTCCAGGACCATGGGCCGGATCTTGCAGAGCGGCAAACCGCCAATGAAAGGGTATGCCAGCTCCAGCATTTTTCGGTAACCGGCCAGCGTACTGGCTTTGTATCGCTTGGCTGCCCTGTCCAGCCAATGCTCCGCGTAGGCCTCGAACTTGGTGTTTTCACTTTCGTCGATGCCGGTGCGGAATCGTTTTTCCAGGCGCTCAGCCTCCGCATAGACATACTGCCTGATACTGCGTTTTGGAATCTCCTTGGGGACATCAATGGTGCGCGCCTGCATCCGTTTTTTGCCCGTTGTGGTGTAGCCATTACAAACTGTAATTTTATACTTTCTTTCTCCGCGTTGTTGAATATAGGCCATGTTTGTTCCTCCTTCATTAAGATGCCTGTGACGTCAGTGACGGTGATGACGGTTGTGACGGTTGCGACGAAACATCCGGTATTTCAAATCCTGTGTCAGAAGCGTCACAACCGTCATTCTCGTCATGCGGACGGCAGCAAAGCTGCAGAAGGCGCTGCTTGCTGGTACGCCGGGTACTCACTAAAATACCATACCTTGCCAGTTCCTCTTCATGGCTCTGCAGATACCGGGACAGCTGAGCCGGCCCCCATAAGTTTCCCTCGTCCCCCAGCCGGGCTGTCAATTCGGTGGCAGTACCGGAAAACGGCTTGTCGGCCAACAAATGCTGCAGAGCGGACAGGAGCTGAAGCATCTGCAGCTGCTCCGGTGAGCAGCCTCGGCTCCAGCGGCAGTCGGAAAAGTCCAGCGTCAGTTCCATATCTTCGATATCCCGTCCGGTGGCTGACATCGTAGCCGTCCCTTCCTGGCGTTTTCGGCGGTCGAGAACGATTGATCCGTCGGCGGCACCGTTCAGCCCGTTCGTTCCCGACATCTGCTTGAAAGGATCCTCATCCTTCTGTTTGCGCAGATGGTGTACAACCACCATACAGATATCGTTCCGGTCTGCCACCGCTTTCAAAGCCGAGGCATCCCGGTAGTCGATGCTGTAGGAGGGGGTGGCACTGGTTGCCTCCCGGATTTTTTGCAGCGTGTCAATGACGACCAGCTTGACGGCCGGGTGTTCAGCCAGCATCTGATCCAGCTGCTGCTCCAGTCCGCGACCAATCAAATGCGCATGGGTGCAAAGATACAGACCGGCGGGAGCCTCCTCGGTCAGCCGCAATGCGCGGATATGCAGCCGCCGAGGGCCGTCCTCCAAAGAGATGTAAAGAACTTCGTTCCGCTTGGTCTCGAACCCCAGAAAGGGCTCTCCACGGCATACAGCCAGGCAAAGCTGCAGTGCCAGCCAGCTTTTTCCCACTTTTGGTGAACCACCCAGGAAATACAACCCGGGTGCCAGCAGATCTTCCACCACCCAAGGGATGGGTTCGATAGGCTGTTTGTAGAGTTCCTGAAGCGTATAGGTGTTTAATGTGTCCTGCATTTTCATGCCTCCTTTTGTTGCAGCAGGTACGGGGTTTGGGAGAGTCCCCAAATTTGTGTTTGGATATCCAAACGCTATGCTAGCAAAACCGTCTGCCAGCAGGTTGGGGGCCTTTGGGCCCCTTTTCCTTCCCAGTCGGTGGGAAAAAGCCGGTGAGAAAGTGAATCATGCTATGATTCACTTTCCTGGGCTTTCCCTCGTCATGTGAAAAAAGTGAATCATGCTATGATTCACTTTTTCTGAAAAGCAGCTGTCCTTGTGAATCTTATTAAGATTCACACCTGCCTGGTTCAATCAGACAGTGAATCTTAATAAGATTCACTGCCCCCTTGTTTACCAGCTTAATGCGCAAATAGGAAATAAACCTTACGATTTAAACAAGGATTCATAAAGAATTTACAGATGGCATGACAAACACTCTGTTTTGCAGCCACCCATAATCAGCCTATCAGCTAAATATGCCATATCCTGGCATATTTAAAAAATGTTCTCAGAAAATTCATAATAGAAAAGCTGCTTTGCTGGGAGCATAACAGAAAAACCTAACAACTTTTGTTACATTAAAAAAAGTTTTTTTGCATTATCTCCTTTTGCGCTACCATCATAGCAGGCAAACCTCGCAACTTTTGCGATATTTATCTCATTTTTTTGAAAAAAGGAGATAAAGAAAGATAAAACTGCTACAATACAAACAAAAAGCCGCCGACCAACGGCGGCATAGACTTGCGATACCCATTATAGGACTTGCGTTGTGCTACAATGTATGTATAGAAAAGCAGATGGTCAGGAGGATGGCTGCCATGAAAGACTGGGATTTCGGCTATTTTGGCAAGGGAATTGACGGGTACGTCCACTATATGCAGGCATTTCATCGAAATTTCCCGAAAAGTTCCAGGCAGTCCAGAATGAAACTGGCAAAGCCGAGGCCGCGCTATGTACCTCCCAAGGAAGAGGGAAGCTTGCTGCAGAGCCTGGCCGAACTGGGAGGACTGTTCATGATCATTGTGATCCTTCTTGGTGTTTTGTCGCTCCTGCAGTAACGGAACAGAAAGGAAATCAGGATGCCAACGATTTTGATTGACGCAGACGGCTGCCCGGTGGTGGACCTGACGGTGCGAATTGGCCGGGTCCATGGTGTGCCGGTGAAAATCCTCTGTGACACGGCCCATCGCATCGAGCGGGAGGGTGCTGAAACGCTGGTCTTTGACAAGGGAGCTGACAGCGTGGACTTTGCCCTGGTCAACCGGGTGCAGCCGGGAGATATTGTCATCACCCAGGACTATGGGCTTGCCTGTATCTGCCTGGCCCGCAGGGCCCGGGTGCTCAACCAGAACGGACTGGAGTACACGGCCCGGAACATTGACGGTCTGCTGGCCCGTCGGCATGAAAACAAAAAGCTCCTCCGTGCCGGCAAGCACCCGAAAGGGCCAGCCAAACGCACGAAGGAGCAGGATGAGGCGTTTGAAAGAGCGCTGGAGTATATTCTGCACGTTTGAAGATGTATCTGAGACAGGAGGAGAAGGACAGAATCATGGAACAGAACGAAAACAATAAGGTTCAGGTCTCTTTGTCTCCGTACCACACCGGCGGGGTGCAGGACGGGTACGATTTGGACCGCATTTTGTTTGACCTGGACAGCCAGATTGAATTGTACACGGCGCATCCAGACCGCGCGGACCTGCTGGTGGCAATCGGATCCGGCATTCTTTGCGGTGCGCTGGATATCTTGTGGGTAGGCGATTTTTCATTGCGCCGCGGCAGGGAACTGGCGCAGAAGGACATTGAAAACTTTGTGCGGAAGATTGCAAAAATGGCGGGCTGCAAGAAAGATGGCCTCAAGGATTGTGTCCAGTTTCTGGAGGAGCATTTCCCGATGGCCAGTGATGGCAACACGCCGGACTTTGGCGGCGGTTTGCAGCACCACTTGAGAGACTTTGCGCATCATCCTACGCCAGTCGGTCTGGCTTTCTCTCTGCTGACGCAGTTTACCGGCTACGCATACGGAACAGATACCCAGGGAAATTTTATCCGGGCCGCTGTGTCAGAAAAGAGCAGCGCCCTCCTCGGACAGGATCTGCCGCAGAAACTGTTTAATGGTATAATCACCTGGTTTTTCCATCTCGTCAGTGACATGGCCGGTTCCAGCGGCACAGTCATGAAAAGCGGAGGGACCGGTATACCCGGCCCCCTGCTCTCGCTGGCCAAAGAATTTTCCGCCATGCCCTTTTTTAAGAACAGGGAAGGAGAAAACCGAGACATTTCGGTGTTTCTTTCCAAGCTGTTCAATGGAACGCTTTTGTCGAAAAAAGGCGAGGATCCGCTGCGCTTTGATCTTCGCGGAGAACTGGGACTGGGAAAAGAGATTGCGCGGCAGGCAGTTCCCGTTCTTGCCAACGAGTGTTTTGTTCGGGGCTTTTTCTTCTTGCGGCGTCTGGCAGAAGAGATCCGGCGGGTTCATCCGTCCGGGCTGGAAGATTTTCAGCGCATTGACGCAAGCCGGGTAAAACCGTTTGGAAATCCCTCTCTGACCCGGATGCTTACCGTGGCAACCGGCGTGTTTACGGCGATAGATGTCGGAGAAGCTGTGGCAACGCAAAAGTATTGGGTCTCTGTGAATTATGCAGGCGTCGGGCGTTTTGCTGTGGCCATCGGTGAAGATGTGGCCGGTGAATTGAAAGTCAGAAAGCTCAAACAGGTGCGCCAAATGTATGAGGAAATCCGACGCGTTACTTATACTCGCCAGGATGACCATATGTACGAAAGGATGGAACGGGATATGGCGGAAAACGGCTTCGGACTGACAATGGAGCAGACCGAAATTCTTTATAATCTGGAATACCAGAAAACCCTGCATGATATTGAAGCCACCAGAATGCCCCTGCGTCAGGAGGAAACGCAGCAGAAAAAGAAGGAGTGGCTGCAGGAGTGGCAGCAATATATGCAGGCGGGCTTCGCATCGTTTCTGCAGAGGGAAAATGCTGAACTGCACTGGTACAGTCGGGAGGAACTGCTGCAAAAAATCGAGGGAAATAGTCCTGAAAACACCTGGTTCCGTCTTGCACTGCTGGAAACCATGCTTTTCACACCGTATTATGCACTGGGCCTTGAAACAGACAAGAAAGGAAATCAGGTCCCTTCCAAAAAATATGCTGCTCTGCAAAAGGGATTCGGCGGGTATAACCGGGCAGAAGGAGATAACTGGGCAGAAGCCTTCTTTGAAGGCAAGCCGTATTACACAAAAGGGTATGTCCGCCGGCTGCGCAAGTGCTATAAAAAAGTACTGTTTGAACTGAATGAGGTTTTGAAAACAGCACTTACAACAGCAGGAATCACCTTGGGCATTGCACTTGTGGCTGTGGCGACTGCCGGTGCTTTAGCACCTTCTATTGCAGTGGCCCTGGTTGGTTCCAATTTTGCCGGGCTCAGCGGCGCGGCGCTGACCAATGCCTGCCTGGCGTACCTGGGAGGAGGTGCCATTGCAGCAGGCGGTGCCGGCATGGCCGGAGGAACGGCGGCCATCGTGGGAGGCGGTGCCGTTTTAGGCCTGGGCGTCGGCGCCGGTGTAGGAGGTTCTGTAGGTGCAGCCGGTTTGCTGGGAAAGAAAGGCACGATTCTCCAATCTGCAAAACTGATGGTTTCTGTACAGGAGATCTTCCTGAACGATGAGCATGACCTTGCCTATTCCAGCAGCATTTGCGAAAAGTATGTTGATAACATTGCAAAGATCGAAAAAGATCTGGTGGATCTTCGCTTGAAAGCAGATGGAATGTCCGGCAAAGAGAAGAAGCAGCTGAAGGAAGAGATCAAACACTGTGAAGAGTCGGTAGAGGCCATGAAGGTTGCCCGGAAAAATTTGAGCCGATTCATCAGTTCCTTTGGCGAGGGAATGAAAGAAATGCAGAAATAAAGAAGGCGGTATAAAAAGCAGGAATTGAAGACCCAATACTGCACAAGAAAGTATACCGGCAGCCTTCTTTTTCACAACAGCCTGTGCCAGACGTTGTCAATGGAACAGCGTCCGGCGCTGGCTGTTTTTTCTATAAGTTTCTCTCCGGTTGGTTTGGAAAATATCTGTTGCAGCCTGTGCAGATATGCCGTACACTGATATTAATTGATACTACTTTCTATCATACAAGAAAGGACTCCCATGAACGCTTCCGTATTCGCCAAGATGCTCTCAGACCCTGGACTACTGGACCTTAAAAAGATGTGGTATAAATACGGTCAGGACAATCTGCAGGAATTCCTCGCACTGCACAAACAGTATTTCTATCAGAAACTGCCCCTGCATGACTTTGACGGGAATTCCATGGTATGTCTGGACAACGCGGTACCAATTCCGCTGTCGGCGGCTCGCGTTTTGCTGACACCGCAGCAGAGCACCCGTCTGTATGGAACCAAGGCGATGGAAGAGGAAATCCTGTCCACCTTCCGAATCGAACAGATTGACACCAGCAGGGAAAGCGTGCGGCGGATTTTATCCGGTCAGGCACCCAAGGATAAGGAAGAACATCGCATCTATGGCATGAAACAGGGCCTGGAATTTATCGCGGACAGATCTCATACCATCACGGAGGAAAATCTCTTTCGGCTGTATCAGATGACCATTGGTGACTTCCTGCCGGAGGAGGATCGTTTACTGCCCGAACATTGGTATCGACATGACGGTGTGACGGTTATTGACGGCAAAACGGAACATACCGGATTGCCCTGGCAGAAGCTGCCGGCCTACATGAAAGAACTGATGGCGTTTGCTGCCGAAAAAGCAGCACAGAATGACCTGATCAAAGCAGCCATTTTGCATTTTGGGCTTGCCTATCTGCACCCCTACTTTGACGGAAATGGCCGGATGGCGCGTCTGCTCC
>ERZ1643247.549-NODE-549-length-45025-cov-8.294552_pt1 | contig 45025 bp, 27 predicted proteins | sample MGYA00579264_ERZ1643247 | MGnify/ENA primary metagenome ERZ1643247 (study PRJEB29033, sample SAMEA4952262) | chicken gut metagenome | biome: Broiler Chicken; feature: Gastrointestinal Tract; material: Caecum | place: Ireland | collected 2018 | study: Broiler... | reverse complement strand
CGCTGCGGTTGCCGCCGAACACCCAGCGGTTGCGCTTTTTGCATTTGTGGAAGGCGAGCTGTTTTTTATGCTTCACCCTGCCCGCGTTGTAGTTTTGCAGGGCGTTCCCCGCCTGCCGCCGCTTTTCCTCGCCCTCGATCGCGAGCAGGCGGCGCACGATCGTTTCCTCACGCATATGACAAATCCCGTGCCGATCCTCCCTCTTTTTCAACTTTTCCCGCGGGCATGTATACTATAATGGCTGCACACGCCCGCCCGCGGCGGCTCCCCGCCGCGCAAACTTACGGGCGAAGAGGCCGCCTATGTGCAAAAAACTTTCCGCGCTCCTTCTTGCCGCCGTCCTGCTTGCCGCCCTGTCTGCTCCGTTCGCCGCGCCCCTTGCCGCATACGCGGCGGAGGGCGATGCTGCATTCGCGCGCATCACGCGCGAGGGCGTATACCTGTATTCCGAGCCGGACGAGGACGCGGGGCTGTTCGAACTCCCGCAGAGCTGGTTCGTGCGCGTGACCGCCCGCCTCGGCGGATACTGCGCCGTCGCCTACCTTTCGGACACGCCCGAACGCACCGCCGTATACGGCTACTGCAAGGAGGAAGAGCTGACCTTCGTCGGCTATACGCCCGAAACGCCCTTCCTCTCCTATACGGTGGACGTGACCTTCTCCGCGGGCGATCCTTCCCTCCCCGACGGGTTCCTTACGACCTATACGGTCAGCGCCGCCTATTACGGCAGCTTTTCGTACGGGTCGGCGACCTATTATTACGTGGAGCTCGAAGGGCGGTTCGGGTACGTGCCCGCCTCCGCCTGCCCTCCGCTCGACCTGCCCGAAAACACCGAGCACACCGAAACCGAAACGCCCGTCCCCGACCCCGACGGCAGCCCCGCGGGCAGCGCCGCGGGCGCCGTGAGCGTGGTGCTCGCCTGCGTGCTCGCCGCGGCGGCGCTGGGCATCGCGTACTTTTTGTTCCGCCCCGCCGCCCGCGCAGGGCGCAGGAGCAAACGGGCGGAACGCGACGAGCGCGAAGACGTCTACTTCTGAGCGGCGCGCGCGGGCGGTTCCGCTTTCTCGGCGCGTACGGGCGGTTCCGCCTTTGCCGCACGCATCCCCGCCCTGCTAAAGCGCGCCCTGCACTCCAGCCCGCAGCGCAGGCGCTTATCCACAAGGGCGCGTTCCCGCCGTTCGCGCACATGCCCGAGCACCTGCCGCACGGCGGGGATGCCGCCGAAGGTGCGCAAAAACCACCCCTCGTCCATGCCGCGCTGCAAAAATTTTGCGTTCAGCCTGCGTTCCAGCCGCAGCTGCCTGCGGTAATAGGTGCGCGGCGAAAAACCGAACGGCACGCCGCACGCCTTCGTACGGCGGCGGAAATATTTGTATTCGAGGAGCAGCCGCTCCTCCTCCGTCAGTTCGCCGAGCACGCCGTCCAGCAGCGCCTTGAGCTGCCCGCAGCACCGCTGCGCATGCGCGCAGTCGATGAGCGCCTGTACGGTCGCCTCCGTATCCTCCCGCCCCAGCGACGAAGCGATCGCCTTCGCGCGGGCATACTGCCCTATGTCCTCCGCAAACCGCTTCAGACGCGGGTACAGGAACAGCATCGTCTTCTGATAATCCTTCATCCCCGAATCCACCTCCCGGCACGCCGCCATGCGGCGTCTTTCTTTTTTCCGCGCGGACCGCAAAGCGTGCCTGCGCCCTGCCGCAAAGCGTGCCCGTGCCCAGTCGCAAAGCGCGCCCGCGGCGGCGCCCGTCGCGAAGCCGCCTTCCTTCCGCAGAACGCTCCCGCCTCCGCGGCGTCCTGCGCCGCGCCCCTGCACGGAACGCTTTCCGCCCTGCCCCGGCAGAAGATCTTCCCGCCCCCGAAGCACGGCGGCGCGCGCATTCCTTTCGCGCCTCTCACACACCCATTATCGCACAGCCGTCCGCGCAATGCCAGCATACCTGCCAAAAAACAAACATATGTTCGTATTTTTCTTTCAGTATAGCGCTTTAAAAAGGCATACGGCTGTCATCTTTTAATTTTTATTGCAAAATATTCCGTCCGTGTAGGGATTTTTTTCGCGCGCGTGTGCGCGCTCCGCAAAAAAACGTAAAATTTTGTCGACAAATCCCGCAGGGTGTGGTATACTTGTTCTATCTATAAAAAACGCCGCCGCAGGGCGGACGGAGCGGAAACGGATGAAAAGGGCTTTAAAGGCATTGATCATAGGCTTGTGCGTACTTGCATTCGCCTTTTCGGGCGCGGTGACGGCGCTCGCGCAGGGAAGCGCGGGGGACGCCGTGCCTGCCTCGGAGACGGACGGGACCTCCGCCCGCACCGAGAGCCTGGAACTGTTCCTGCCCTCCTCGCCCGAACAGTTCCTTCCGCTGAACAGCCCGACGGATTATGCGATCAATGAAAATTATATTGCGGTCAGTGAAGGCAATACTATCTATCTGTATGATAGAACGTCAAAAGACGGTTATAAGACTTTTACAGACGAATACGAAGTCGCTTCACTGAATCTGTATGAATATGACGGCGGAACGTACCTCTATTATGTTTCGCGGCAATCCGGTTCCCTGAACCAGATCCGGTACATCCGCTGCGATACCGAAGATTTTGCAACACAGGAACCGACCGATACGGGAAGCGGCACATGCTATCGTTTTGTGATCGGGAACGGCTATGTCTGCTTCGTAGACGCCAGCAAATATGTTTACCTCACTACGATCGGCGGACTTACGATCTCACAGGAAAACCGGCAAATCTTTTTTGACGGTTCCGATATTTATTTTGCCGTATCGGAAAGCGGAACGATCTATTTTTCGGCAGGCAGAACGATCAAACAGGTGCAGTCCGATTCATTTAATTCCGCTGATTGGCTTACGACCGAAGAAACGGTCGGTTCCTTCTCCGTGCAGGATAACCCACAAAAAATCTGCTATTACAGCACTTCTGGAACAGAAAACAATACGCTGCGTTTTTGCAACGGCAGTGAAGACCAAGCCATAACGGGAAGCGACGGCAACGCGATCGGGAATGTTTCCGCTCTGCATTGTTACAACGAAACGCTGTATTTGATCAGTAATGCAGCCATTTGTGCTTTTACGGCTGACGGGTTCACTGATTATCAGATCACGCAGTACGGCGATCAGACAAACCGCCTCGGGGAAAACGCCTCCTCCTTGTCCCTTTACGGTGATACGCTGCTCATAGCCGACACGCAAAACGGGCGGATTTTGCAGTACCGCGGCGGCGCCTATTCCGTTGCCGCTTCCGTTTCCTCTCCGGAAATCATTTGCGCCGGTCAGGATTCTTTCGCCGTGTTCGGAAACAGTTCGTCCTTTTCGATTTACGAAGCGGATGAAACGGGATCATATTCTTTGGTTTATTCGTTCCCGACGTCCCTTCCGAATATCATCGGCATTGCCTACTCGTTCGGCAGTTATTATGCATTGGAAAGCAACGGAAGGACCTATGTTTTCACTCCGGACGCGATGGCAGGTTATTCCCTTCAGACCGGCAGCATTTCCGTTTCCGGAACTTCTATGCGCTCTCTTGCAGCGGGGATCGACGGAAATTTGTACGTCCTCTCCGGAGACAACAATGTCTACCGCTACAATGCGGCTGAATTCCTGACCACAACATCGGCGCATACAAGCGTTGCCACATTTAACGATTCCGTCACCGACATCCTTATCGACTACGCGGGCAATGTATACGGACTGACGGCGGACAGCGTACTTTGCAAAAGCACGGACAGCGCAGAGAACCCCATCAGCGAAACGCCGCTCGGGCTCTCCTCCTTCGTCTCCTACGCGGACGATGCGCAGGCGGTCGCCTTTGCGTTCGGCTTTGAAACGGGCGACGCATATATCCTCACCGATTCGGGCTTTATCGTAAAATGGAGCTACGGCATCGAATCGCTGGACAACATCGCGGCGGACGGCGCGTACGACGCGCTGACGGGCGCCGCGGCGTCAGACGCTTACAGCGGCGTTCTGGTCACCGTTTCGCAGGACGCGGTCGCAGTCCTGCTGGACGAAAGCGCGTTTTCCGCCGATATGCAGACCCTCCCCACCGACGGGTATGCCCGCGCCGGCTCGCTGAGCGACAACGCAAACAGCGGCAAGCCGATCACGGGCGTGCGCGCGTTCGACATCCTCGGCGTGGGCACCGTCGTCGCGCTGTACGAATATGTACCGGGACAGACGGAAGCAGGCTCGGATTACGTTCCCACGCAGCGCAACTACACCCTCTGCCTCGTGCTCGAAGGCGGCTTGCAGCGCGTGGAACAAGACAGCTACTATACCGCAGAAACTTCCGTCGGCTACACGACCAACGCCGTCGGGCTGTACAACCTGCCGCTCATGCGCACGGGCAGTGCGGCATACAGGCTGGAACTGCCCAAAGGCACGCAGGTCACGGTGCTCGGGCGCATCTCCTGCGCCGCGTCCGCCGAAGGCGGCTGGGGGCTGGACGCGGATTACTGTTTCGTCTCCTGCACCGTTGACGGGCAGACGGTATACGGGTTCCTCCCCGCTCCCTATGTGAGCGCCGCCCCGCCCGCGGGAACGGCGGGTTCGGGCACGGAGGATATCACCTTCCGCTATCTCAAACAACAGCAGATCACCCTGTCCGACGGCGAAACGCTGACGATCCTGGGCGCAGCGGACGAAGAAGGAACCGTATACGCCACGTATGAATACCGCGGCGTGACCTACGGCAGCAAAGTGGCGCTTTCGCTCCTCGGTGAAGAGAGCGTGAGCGGCGAAAACACGACCCGCCCGCTCCTGGAAGGGAGCAGCGTCACCCTGTATAACACCGAACGGCTGACCGTGTACGGCGGTCCGGACGAAAACGGTCTGGTGCGCGTCAGCTATACGCTGAACGGCAGGAACTATACGGCGCTGATCAGCGAAGATCTGCTCGCCGACGCAAGCGACTTCGGCACCTGGGTGCTGGTCGCGGTGACGATCGTCACGGCGGCGGTGCTGGCGAGCGCGTGCTACCTCGTCCTGCGCAAGCCGCCCATGATCACCCCTCCCCTCTCCGCCGAAGAGGCGGAAGGCGGCGCGGACGGCGACGGCGCGGACGGTGAAGCCGACGGCGCAGACCGCCCCGCAGAAGAGCGCGAACGCCCTTCAGACGACGGCGAGGAAGAATAAAAAAGAAAAAGCGCAGCGGCGCCCGCAATCTTGCGGGCGCCGTTCTTATTTTTTATATTGTATTGCACACACGTCTGCCGTTTTTTATGCCCGCGGGGTGCCTGCCCCGTGCGGGAAAACGTGCCGCCGTTCAGCGTTCGGCATGCGGGCAGCGCGCGGGCGCGGCATCTTCCCGTGCCCCGCCTCCACGCCCTGCGGCGCGGAGTTTGCGGATATGGTAGTAAAAGTTATCCCGCTTGATCGCAAGCCGCTGCAGGGCGGTCTGCAACCTGATGCGCTTGCCGAGGTAATCGTCGGCGACGGACAAAAATTCATCGGTATACAGGAAGGACGGGCGGCCGAAGCGGACGCCCCTTTCCTTGGCGAGCCGTATCCCCTCTGCCTGCCGCGCCCTGATCTTTTCCCGCTCGTTCTCCGCCACGAAAGACAGCACCTGCAGCACGACGTCCGCGATAAACCTGCCGACGAGCGAATCCGACCGCACCCGCGTATCCAGAAGCGGCATGTCCAGCACCAGAATATCCGCTCCGATCTCTTTCGTGATCCTGTGCCACTCCTCGATGATACGGCCGTAACTGCGCCCCAGGCGGTCGATGGACTGTATCACGACCAGATCGCCCTCTTTCAGCCGCTTCAAAAGGCGCTTGTATTCCTCCCTCTCGAAGTCTTTGCCGCTCTCTTTTTCCGCAAAAACGCAGTCCTGCGCGATCCCGAACTCGCAGAATGCGGCAAGCTGCCGTTCCAGGTTCTGATCTTTTGCCGATACCCTCGCATACGCGTACGTCATTGGTCTTTTGTTCCTCCCGTTTCTTTTCAGCATAACGGAAACGCGGCAAAAATTCCACCCGAAAAAAGCCCTTGAATAAAAAAAGTTGTAGTAAAATTGTACTTTTCTTCAAGGGAAAATCGCTTTACTTTTTTTTGAAGATCTGTTATAATGATAAAAATAAATTCATTGAATTTATCTTGTGTGTTTGTAATTTTTTGGTGGTAGTAGAAGTACACTTAAACTACGACCACAAGGAGGTATTATGAAAAGAGGCTTTTTCACTGCGGCAGCGGCTTTTTTATGCGCCGCCGCCTGCGCCTTCGGGCTTGTCGGGTGCGGACACAGCCACACCTTTTCGGAGGAATGGAGCCACGACGCCGGCTACCACTGGCACACCGCGACCTGCGAGCACACCGACGAGCGCTCGGACTACGGCGCGCACACCATGGCAAAGACCACGCTCGAAACGTACAACGCCACCGTCAGCGCCTGCTCCGTCTGCGGGTATACGGAGGGCGACGTCTCCTCGCAGTTCGTAGACGAGGCGGCGTTCACCGCGCAGCTCGGCGCCGATCTTGACAACTTCCGCTACGTATATAAGGTCGTCGACCCTGATACGGGCGCGGTGCAGACCGAAGAGGTGGCACAATACGACGGCACCTGCTATGTAAACGAAAACGGCACCTATTACATCGGGTACAACACCTATACCGAATCTCCGTACATCGAGGGCGTGTACGAACAGGACCGCCCCGCGACCATCACGGCGGCGCAGCGCGTAGAGAGCATCTACACGACGCTCTCCCACTTCCAAAAGATCACCGACGAAGGGCTCGGGTTTTCCGATTTCCACTGGTCGGACGAGCATTACCTGAACGCGGAGCCGGGGTATTTTCTGGATCTGAACGGGCTGAGCATGACCTCCGTGTTCCACGACTACGGCTGGTTCTCGCTCCGTTTTGAAAACGGCACGCTCAAAGCGATCGACTCGGGGTACATCAACGGCTACGGGTACCGCGTTTCGTCCACCTTCGAGCTCGGCGCGGCGCAGATCAGCCTGCCCTGGGAGGGCGACGCCCCCGCCATGGAACACGACGGCAGTTCCTGCCTCCAATACAAGCTGCGGGAAGGCGGCGAGTCGTATACCCTGTACAACTATTTCAGCGCCGACCTGGAGAGCGGCAGCACGGTCCTGACCGTAGCCGATACCTGCAACGGGCTGCCCGTGACGCAGATACGGAGCGGGTGCTTCGAGAACAACGGCATCAGCAGCGGCGGCATCGTGATCCCCGTGAGCGTCACCTCGTTCGGCAGCAACGCCTTTACGGGAAGCCGCTTTGCAAGCGTCTACTACATGGGCACGGCAGAACAGTGGGCGGCGATCAGCGGGCTCAGCCTCAGCGGCATCAACAAGACGGTCAACAGCTATCTGGGCGCGACGGTCTACTGTTATTCGGAGAGCGAGCCTTCGGTGACGGGCAGCTTCTGGCATTATGTAGGCGGCGCACCCACCCCCTGGTAACATCCTTTCCGCACACAGACGGCAAGGGGCCGCGATCGGCAGATCGCGGCCCTTTTTTTTCGTATCGCCGCACTGCCCCGCGGTGACGCTCCTCCTCCCCGTCCGCGCCCTCTCCGCCCTTCCCCTTTACGGAGAAAGAGGCGGCGCCATATGCACATTTATGTTACAACCATGTTTCTTAAATCAAAACATGGTATAATACGATCGTGGCGTACCATGCAAAAACGGTGCGCGGAAAACATCAGGTTCGCCTGCCCGCGGGCAGAGCTTTCAAACGGGAGGATATAGGAAAATGAAACGCAAACTGCTTGTCCTGCTGCTGACAGCGTTGACGCTGTTCGCCTGCGCGGCGCTCTTTGCCGCCTGCGGCGAAGGCGGCAATGTGTCGCAACATTCCCACAGCTGGTCGCAAAGTTGGGAAAGAAATGAAACCCACCATTGGCACAACTGTACGGAAGAGAACTGTCCCGTAACGGATAATTCTCAAAAAGACGGCTATGCCGAACACGACTTCTCTAACGGGGACTGCGTTTGCGGTCAGCCGAAACCGCATACGCATGTTTGGTCGCAAAGCTGGGATAAAAACGAAACCCACCATTGGCATAACTGTACGGAAGAGAACTGTCCTGTAACGGATAATTCCCAAAAAGACGGCTATGCCGAACACGACTTCTCTAACGGGGACTGCGTTTGCGGTCAGCCGAAACCGCATACGCATGTTTGGTCGCAAAGTTGGGAAATAAACGACACCCACCATTGGCATAACTGTACGGCAGAAAACTGCCCCGTAACGGATAATTCCCAAAAAGACGGCTATGCCGAACACGATTTTTCCAACGGAAACTGCGTTTGCGGTCAATCCAAACCCACCGACGGACTGGCTTACTCGTTAAATCCTGACGGGAAAAGTTATAGAGTTACAGGAATAGGCATTGCAACGGATACGGAAATCATTATCCCCGCATCATATGAAGAAAAACCTGTTACTCGTATAAGCAACCAAGCGTTTCAAGATAACAAGACCATTAGCAAAATTGTTATCCCTGATAGTGTGACAAGAATTGGAAATAAAGCGTTCTATGAGTGCAGTAATCTTACAAGTATCACAATCCCCGACAGTGTGACGAGTATCGGTGATATGGCGTTCTGTGGTTGCAGTACTCTTACAAGTATAACACTTCCTGATAGTTTGACGAGTATCAGCGATTCTGCGTTCAATGGTTGCAGTAGTCTTACAAGTATCACAATCCCCGACAGCGTGACGAGTATCGATGATATGGCGTTCCGTTTTTGCGGTAAACTAACAAATATCACAATTCCCGACAGCGTGACGAGTATCGGTGACGACATATTCGAGTTTTGCGATAGTTTGAATTATAACGAATATGGCAACGCATATTATCTCGGAAATGCAAATAACCCGTATTTAATATTGATAGATACAAAATATACGACAATTTACGATTGCAACATCAACAGTAATACAAAATTTATATATTCTAATGCCTTCTTAAATTGTAGTAAACTTACAAGAATCATAATTCCCGACGGGGTGACGAGTATCGGCAGTTCTGCGTTCCGTAATTGTAGTAAACTTCTAGACATAATCATTCCCGACAGTGTGACGCGTATCGGTGGTAGGGCGTTCGAGAATATATATAGTAATGCCTATTATAACACATTTGATAACGCATATTATTTCGGAAACACCAGTAACCCGTATTTAGTATTGATAAAAGCAAAAAATACGTTGATTACAAATTGTACAATCAACAGTAATACAAAATTTATATATTATTCTGCGTTCAAAGATTGCAGTAATCTTACAAATATCACAATTCCCGACGGGGTGACGAGTATCGGCGGTTCTGCGTTCCGTGATTGCAGTAAACTTGCAAGCATCACAATCCCTGACAGTGTGACGAGTATCGACGGTAGTGCGTTTTATGGTTGCAGTGCTCTTACAAGTATCGCAATCCCCGACAGCGTGACGCTTATCGATAATAGTACGTTCTATGAGTGTACTAATCTTACAAGTATCACAATCCCCGATGGCGTGACGAGTATCAACGCTTATGCGTTCGCTTATTGCAGTGCGCTTACAAGTATTGCAATCCCCGACAGCGTGACGAGTATCGACGGTAGTGCGTTCTATAATTGCAGTAAACTTACAAGTATAAATTTTAATGGAACAAAAGCGGAATGGAATGCTATTGAAAAAAATGATGGTTGGGACATTAATACAGGCAACTATACAATCCGCTGCACAGACGGCGAGATAGCGAAAAATTAAGCCGCCGAGTGTAGGCAAAAGACAAAGAGAAAAACGAAGAAAACGAAATAGCAAAAATACGGCGTTCACGCTTTGCGTGAACGCCGTTCTCTTTTCCGCCCCTGCGGCGGTGTTGTGTCGTTTATGCCCCTTCGTTTTCCTCATCAGCTCTGTGCTCGCCCGCGTAGAGGGAAAATTCGTGTTCCAGATCGAACTCTTCGGCGCTGTCGAAGGCGGCGAGTTTGGAGATGGACACCTCGTAGGCGGTCATCGTCTTTACCTCGTATTCGCTCAGCTTCTTCTGGTATTCGCGGCTCTGGATGCGCCCAGAAAGGGCGATGCGGTCGCCCACCTGCAGATTGCGCACGAACCGCGCGTTCCTGCCCCAGGCGATGCACGGGATATAGTCGGACTTGTTGTACGCCCTGTTCACGGCGACGAGAAGGTCGGCGATCTCGCGGTTGAATGGGGTCGTGCGGTACACGGGCGGCTTGCAGATGTAGCCGCTCAAAACGATGCTGTTCGGGTTTTTGGTCGGCGGCGCGTCCACCGTTTCGCGCACGAATACGGTAAGCATGAGGCGCGAACGCCCGTTTTCCAGTTTGTTGTAGGAGCGGAACTGCCCCAGCGCGCACAGCGTGGCGCCCGGTTTTAAGTCGTGCTCCGAGATCAGCCGTTCGGATACGGTGACGGGCAGAACGTCCGCCTGCCCCGAAAGGCGCATCACCTTCACTTTCAGCTCGTAAAAGCCTTCCCCGTACACCTCGTGCGAAAACGCCGCTTCGCTGACGATCTCGCCCATGATGAACACCCTGTTGTTCTTCTCGCTGCCGTTCATAAATTCCTCCGAGGAAAAGTATTTTTGTCACGCGGCGGCGTGCTGCCGCCCGTTCGCGTCGATCGTATAGTTTTCGCGCACGATCAGCTCCCCGACCGTGACGAAGGTATACCCCTTGTTTTTGAGGGTATCCAGCACGACGGGCAGCGCCTCTGCGGTGTGCAGCCCGTTGTTGTGGCAGAGGATGATGCTCCCCTCCCGCACGCGGTTCACGATGCGCAGGGCGATCTCCTGCGCGGATAAATTTTTCCAGTCCAGGCTGTCCACATCCCACTGGATGGTATACAGCCCCATGCTCTGCGCCGTTTCGATGAGCAGGTCGTCGTAATCGCCGTACGGCGCGCGGAACAGCTCCACTTTTTTGCCCGTCACCGCCTCGATGGCGGCGCAGGAGGAGCGCAGCTCCTCGCGGATCTCCGCCTCGCTTTGGCGGGACATATACGAATGCGTGGCGCTGTGCGTGCCGATCTCGCAGCCTGCCTCGTCGATCTTTCTGACGTATTCGGGGTACTTTTCCGCCCAAAACTGCACCATAAAAAAGGTCGCGGGCACGCCCTCGCGCCCGAGCGTCTGCAACAGCGAATCGGTGTATTCCGTGCCCCACGCGCAGTCGAAGGTGATGGCGACCTTCTTTTCCGCCGTCTCCACGCTGTAAATGGGGAGCTTGCGCAGCGTACCGCCGTAGAACACGGCGTATGCGCCCGTCGAGGAGAGCAGGATGCACAGCACGAGCACCGCCGCAGCCGCCAGCGCGGCAAACGCCGCGCGTTTTTTTGTGAACAGGAATACCTTCATCCGCCGCCTCTATTGTAGTTGCCCGCGCCTGTCAAAATTTATCCTTCTGTGCCGAAAAAAAGGAAAGTTTGTCAAACGCAGCCCCCGCATATTCTGTAACTATATATATTTGCGCCGCCCGCCCGTTATGCCGCCTTGCAGGGCAAAACGGCAGCATAAAAAACGGCGGCGCGTTCCCTTCCGCTTCCGCAAACATACCAAAGCAAAGGCTGCCGTGCTTTCCGCGCAAACGGCGCGCATACAAAAACGGCTGCGCTCCTCCGCCGGAACGCAAACGGCGCGCATAAAAAAAGCCGCTTCCTTTTTGCGGCAAAACCTGTACGGTAAAAACGGCTGCGCCCCTTTGCAAGGGGCGCAGCCGCCGTATCGTCTATCCTGTTTTCTTGTTTGAAATCGGCGCGCGCAGAGCGGTCACAGTTTTCTGACCGTAAAGCGCCCGTCCGTATCGTATGCGCGCTCGCTGCCGCCCTCCGCAAAGGCGTAGCCCGCGGGCAGAACGATCTTTCCGCGCACACCCCGGCAGCGCACCGTAAGCGCGATCTCCTCCCCGCGCCGCTCCCAGCGCACGAGGATCCGCCCGTGCGGGAAGGCATGTTCGCCCTCCGCAAAGGAGAGCTGCCCGATAAAGCAGGGCTGCACGTTCACCTCCGCAGGCGAACAGACGCGCAGACCCGCGATATACCGATAGAACCACCCCGAAACAAAGCCCCAGAAGTGGTGGTCGAGCGAGCACATGCGCGGCACGCCGTCCTTGCGGCGGTGCGAGCCTTCCGCGCCCTCTTCGATCTCGTAAAACGCCTCCCACAGCGTGGTCGCGCCGTGTTCGAGCATGTAGCCGTAGGACGGGAAACTCTTCTGCACGATCAGGCGGAAGGCGAGTTCCGCCTCGCCCGCCTCTGCCAGCACGTCAAAAAGCACCCTGCCGCCGAGCACGCCGACGCGGAAGTGCCCGCCGTCCGCGGCGATCAGCTCTTTCAGCCGCGCGACCGCGCCCGCGCGCTCGTCCTCGTCCGTCCCGCCGTAGGCGAGCGCCATCGCGTACGCCGTCTGCGTATCGCAGGAGAGCGCCCCGCCGCGCACATATGCGGCGCGGAACGCTTTGCGCAGCTCTTCGCGCAGCGCACGGGCATATGCCGCCCCTTTCTCCCGCCCCGCGGCGGCAAGCACCCGCGCCGCCTTTGCGCAGATGTCCATGCCGACAAGCGTATCCGTCAGCCCGACGGGGGTGCGGTAGTGGTCCTCGCCGACCGTGCCCGCCTCGCACCAGTCGCCCAGCCCGTAGGCGAGCGTGCCGTCCGCCTCGCGCCTGCCCGCCATGTAATGCAGGTATGTTTCGATGGCGGAAGCCGCCGCCCGCGCGGGGCGTATATCGCCCGTGAATTGCAGGATGCGGTACGGCGTTTCGATGAGCGCAAGATCCCACGCGGGACCGCATCCCCATTCAAAGCCCCAGCCGCCCGTGGGCACGATGCCCGGCAGCTGACCGTCCGCCTTCTGTGCGCGCGCAAGGTCGCCCAGCCACGCCGCAAGGTCCTGCGCACAGCCGAAATTGTACAAAAACTGTTCGCAGCTGAGCGCGATGTCGCCCGTCCAGCCGTTCTTTTCGCGGTGCGGGCAGTCCGTCGGGAAGCAGACGAAGTTTGCGCGGTCGCTCTGCCGCGTGATCGCCTGTACGGCGTTCGCCGTCTCGTCCGAACAGGCAAACCTGCCCGCCGAACGGAAGGATGAGCTTATTTCGCACGCCGTAAGAAGATCTGCCGTCGCCTGTTCCGCCGTGACGCCCGTTACATACGCATAGCGGAACCCATGGTAGGTGAAGGCGGGTTCGAACACCTCCTCGCCCTCGCCCGCGCAGACGTATACGTCGTGCTGGATATGCTCCATGTCGCTGTGCTCGCCGAAGCCGATGTTGGAAAAGTCGGGCGCGTTCCTCTCCACGATCTCGCAGAAGCGCAGGTCGACGCGCTGCCCGCGCTCCCCGCGGATGCGCAGCCGCGGCACGCCCGCCATGTTTTTGCCGAAGTCGTACAGGTACCCGCCGCCCTTCGCCGCCCATACGCGCACGGGCGCATGTTCGGCGATCACGCGCACGGGGTGTGCCCTGCACCGCAGCAGTTTGCCGCCGTGGTCCTTTGCCGCAAGCGCGGGAACGCCGCCCGAAAGGTGCGCAGGGTCGAGCCGCAGCCTGCCGTCCGCCCGTTCGCCGCCGCGGACGTCGTCGTACAGAATATGCGAAGGGAGGGTGAAAAAGCCTTCGCGCGAGGTAAGGACTTCCGCCCCGTCGCAGGAAAGCTCGCACGCGAGAGAGGGAGCGGAGCGGTAAGACGCCTTGGTGAAATCCCAGATACCGTTGTCCTGCGCGTTCACGAACCCGTTGCCGAGCAGGAAGGCGAGCACGTTTTCGCCCGCCCGCAGCCCTTTGAGGGGGTACACGTCGTACCGGATACTCTGTTCGGGGTTGCAAAGATAGGGTGCCAGCTTGCCCTTGGTCAGCTCCTCCCCGTTCAGGAACACCCTGTACAGCCCCTGCGCCGCCACCGACAGCGCGGCGCGCACGGGCGCACGCTCCAGCGTGAACCGCCTGTACACCCACGGCGCCGCAACGTATTGTTCCGCGGTGCAGTACGCGCCGCTCCCCGCTATAAAATGCCTGCACTTCATTGCCGTTTCCCCTTTTTGTATCCTTTTTCCGTGCGCCGCACGCCCGCCTTCAGGCTTGCCGCGCGCCGTTTTCGCTATTATTTGTTTTGGCGCTTACGCCCGAATTTGGTTTTGCCGCTTGCGCCTGATGTGCGTTCTGCCGCTTATTATCTGTTTTCCGCCGCCGCGAGCGCCGCCGTGACCGCGCCGTAGTCGCCGATCTGCTCGCCGAGCTGCGCGGGCACGATGCGCACCGCCGCGAGGGCGCGCGGCAGGCACTCCCGCCGCAGAACGTTCTCCATCTCCTCGCGCAGCAGCGCCTCCGCGCGCATGAACACGCCGCCCAGCGCGATCCGCTGCGGGTTCAGAAGGTCGACAAGCCCCGCCAGCCCCTGCCCGAGCCTGCGCCCGACGCCGCGGAAGATCTCCCGCGCGGCTTCGTCTCCCGCAAAGGCGGCTTCCGCCACGCTCTTGGCGGTGATGCCGCCCGTGCGCCCGTCCGACGCAAAGGCAACGCGCCCGCCCCGCTGCACGATCGCCTCCGCAACGCCGCGCGCCGAACGCGCGATGCCGCCGCCCGAGCAGAACCCTTCAAACGAGCCGCACTTGCCGTAGCCGGCAGGGCCCTCCGCACTGAGGCGGATGTGCCCCAGCTCGCCCGCGTCCGAGCTTGCGCCCTCGTACAGCGCCCCGTTGAGAATGAGCCCCGCGCCCAGCCCCGTGCCGAAGGTGAGGAACACAAAATGGCGCGTCCCCCTGCCCGCACCCCAGCGCCACTCCGCCAGGGCGCAGGCGTCCGCGTCGTTCATCAGCCGCGCGGGCACGCCGAATTTTTTCCGCACAAAGGCGGCGACGGGCACCCCGTCCCAGCCGGGGAGGTTGGGCGGCGAAAGCACCACGCCGCGCGACGCGTCCAGCGGCCCGCCGCAGGAGATGCCCGCCCCCGCGAGGCGGGACAGGTCCGCCCCGCACGCCGCCGCGCCCTCTTCCGCGCAGGCAGCGAGTGCGCCGAGCGTATCCGCCGCGCTCCCCACAGTGGGGATCTCGCGGCGGCACAGAAAACGCACCGCGTCCCCTTCCGTTTCCGCAAGCACGGCGGCGCACTTCGTGCCGCCGATATCCAGCCCGAGCAGCAGCATCAGCCCCACCTCTCGCTTTCGGCGGCGGCGCACAGAAGGTGATACAGCGGCAGATGCAGCTCCTGCACCGCGAACGTCTCCTCTGCGGGCACGTTCAGCAGAACGTCGCAGCAGGCGGAAAGTTTTCCGCCGCCGCGCCCCGTAAAGGCGACGGTGAAGATCCCCTTCGCGCGCGCCGTTTCCGCCGCGCGCAGCACGTTTTGCGAATTTCCGGACGTCGAAAGCGCGATGAGCACGTCGCCCGCCGTCCCCAGCCCGTACACCTGCTGCGCGAACACCCATTCCGCGCCGATGTCGTTCTGCACCGCCGTGGCGAGCGCGCCGCTCCCGCCCAGCTCCACGGCGGGGATCGCCTCTTCCAGTGCGGAAAAAGGCGGCGCCGCCTCCGCCGCGCGGCGGAGGCGGAAGGTCTTCATCAGTTCGCCGACGATGTGCCCCGCATCCGCACAGCTCCCGCCGTTGCCGCAGGTCATCACCTTGTTCGGCAGCCGCACCGCGGCGATCGCCGCGGCGGCGCGCTCCGCCTCCCCGCGCAGGGGCGCGCACTGCGGATAGCGCGCAAGAAAGGCAGAAAAAAGCTGCTCCGTCTGTTTCTTCAAGGTCGTTTCCTCCATAAGTATACGTTCACCGCGCGCAGATGTCAAGCCTGCGCGTCAAAAACCTTCAAATTCGTCCATACCCGCGCGGCGCAGCGCCGCACAGTAACGTTCAAACTCCAGGTGCGGCAGGTCGGCGCAGAAATGGTTGCGCCCGCAGGCGTCTCCTTCCCACGCAAACAGGTAAAACCCGCCCGCCGCAACGTCCGCCGCATACGGGAGCGCCGTGACCGAGCGCGGCGCAAGTTCCGCCTTCCCGCGCGCCTTTTCCGCTTCCGCGTACAATTCGCGCACGGTGTAGGCGATGCGCACCGCCCCGTCCGTATCGTTGACGGCGAACAGCCGCCCGTCCTCCTCCATCATCATGCAGACGGGCTGCTGGCTGCGGCGGATAAAAGGGTACGCAAGTTTTTTGCAGAAGAAATAGTCCACGACCGCGTCCGACACCTGCGGCCAGCCGTCGATGAGGTTCCACCACACGATGCCGCCGTGCGTATCCATGCACAGGCGGAAACGTTCGATGAAGTATTTCAGCGCCTCTGCCTGCGAGATCTGGCTGCACTTTGCGAATACGTTTATCTCTTTCGGGACAGAGCCGAACAGCGTTTTCACCTGCTGCGCCATCAGCCCGATGCGGTAGGCGAACGAGCCGTTCGGGTCTGCGTCGGGTGCGGCGGCGTGCGCGAGGTACTCCCGCGCGGGCGTGCCGTCCGCTTCGAACATCCTTTCGGGCGCGGCGAGGAACGCGCGCAGCGACGCGGGCGAAGGGCAGCCGTGGTAGCCGATCTCGGATGCGAACAGGCAGGCGGCGTTCCTGTAATAGTCGCCTTTGAAGTAGTCGCGCGGGCCCCAGAGGTGCTCTTCGCTCAGAAGGTCGGGAAAACGGTACCCCTCCCCGTCTATATAGGGCGAGGACGGGAGATAGTCGCGCTCGGGATCGTGCGCGCGCAGAACGGCGGGCAGCACTTCCCGCGTTAAACGGTTCCCGTTCGGGTCGGGCCAGCGCCCGCCCCATCTGCCCGCAAAATCGCATTCGTTGTCGCCCGCCCAGAGCACCAGCGACGCGTGCCCGCGCAGCCGCTTGACCTGCTGTTCCGCTTCGATACGCAGGTTTTCGCAGAACGCCCCGTCCTGCGGGTACACGCCGCACGCCATCATGAAATCCTGCCAGACCAGGATACCGTGCTCGTCGCAATAGTCGTAAAAGGCGTCGCTCTCATACACCCCGCCGCCCCATACGCGCACGAGGTTGCAGCCGAGCTCTTCGGCGAGCGCCAGGGCGCGCCCGGTGCGCGCAGGCATCTGCGTATGCAGAGCGTCCGTCGGGACCCAGTTCGTGCCCAGCACGAACACCTTTTTGCCGTTGATACGGAATTCGAACTTGCCCTCCGGCACGGCGAGCGACGTGCGCACCAGCTTTGCGGTGCGGATGCCCGTGCGGAAGGTGCGCGAATCCGCGGCATGCCCGTCTTTGTACAGGGTGACGGTCACGCTGTACAGACGCGGCTCGCCTGCGCCGCGCGGATACCACAGCGCGGGCGACGGCACGCAGATGCGCACGTTCCCCGCCGTGCTCCACGCCTTTGCGGAAACGGAAAAGCGGCTATCGCCGCACACGCCTTCCGCCCTGACCGTATACCCCTGCGGCGCGCCCGCGCAGCGGAAGGCGTACCAGAGCACGAGCTCTGCCTTCGCCGCGTCCGCCGTCAGGGTATACAGGTATGCCTCTTCCAGTGCACAGGCGGGGCGTTCCTGCAAAAAAACGCCCTTCCACAGCCCGCCGCAGCAAAGGCGGGGCAGGATGTCCCACCCGAAGGAGGAAGCGCACTTGCGCACGGAGAGGTACGCGTAGCCGTGTTCCAGCGCCCGCGAACCCGCGCCCAGCCCTTCCGCCCGAAGGACGGGGCGGATATGCACGACAAGTTCGTTCCCCCGCTCGGCAAGCGCGGGCAGCGCAAAGGCGTATGTGCGGAACATGTTCTCCGCCCGCCCGAGCAGCTGCCCGTTGCAATACACGTCTGCGAGCGTATCGATGCCCTCAAACAGCACTTCCGCCTCCGCGAAAGCGGGGCGGTCGAAACGGATGCAATACCATTGGTGCGCGCTCTCCCATTCCTGCGCCGCCCATACGTTGTCCGAATAATACAGGTCGGGCAGCACTCCTTCGCGCATGAGCACCTGCTCGAAATCGCAGGGTACGCGCACCGCGGCGCGCGCCGCCCCGCTCTTTTCCAGCAAAGCGGAACTGTTGAGTTCTTCGCCGCTCCACGCGCCTTCGCGAAGGTAATACAGCGTCCAGTCTTTCAGTTGCAATCTCTCACGCATGCCGCACGCTCCGCCTTTTTTTATAAAATGTCGTCCAGAAAATCTGCCAGCGAATCGCGCTTGCGCAGGCAGAGCGCGTCCAGCCCGCTCGCGGCGATCGTTCCGCCGTTCACGCCCAGCACGGCGTACCCCGCAAAGCGCAGGCTCAGGACGCCCGCCGCCGAATCCTCGATGCCGATCACCCGACGCGGGTCGGGCTCGTGCAGCCCGAAGCACGCGAGTTCGGAATACAGGAACGGGTGCGGCTTCGCCGCGATCTCGCCGATGGTGCCGTATTCGCCGCTGTCCTTGCGTTTGCCGCCCGTGATGACCGCGTCGTAAAAGGCGAGCGGGTCGCCCAGCCCTATGGTGCGGAACACGGCGGCGATCTCAGGCACAGCCTTGTACTCCAGCCCGCTCGTGGCAAGCCCGATCTTCACCCCGCTCTTTTTGAGCGCGAGCAGAAATTCCTTCAGCCCGGGCGCGGGGACGAAGCTGCCCGTGTTCCCCTCGCCGCGCAGCACGGCGTCCAGCTCGCGGCTCGCGGCGCGGTGGTAGATCGCGTTCGCCTCCGCAAGGCTCTTGCCCGGCGCGTATTTCCCGATGCAGTAGCGCAGGTGCTCCGCCGTCGTATACCCGCACACGAAGGGCAGGTCCGCCTCCTCCAGCCCGAATTTTTTGTCGCCGAGCAGTTCGCGCATCGTGCATTCGATGACGTACACCCAGAACATTTCGCTGGAAAGGGTGGTGCCGTCCAGGTCGGTCATGACGGCGCGGGCGGGCTTTTCAAATACGGCGGGGCAGAGCGGGTACAGCGCGTGCGACGCGCCGTCCGTGACCCTGCCGTACGTTTCCCCGCCGACCTGCAAAAATTCGATGCCGTGCACTTTAAACGCCGAAGTGTCCATCTTTTACCCCTCCTGCGCGGCGAAATCGGAAAAGCGCAGCGCCGCGGGGTCAATCTCCCGTGCGGACGAGATACGCACCGTGACCGTTTCGCCCGCTTCGACGTCGATGAAATTATCCGAATATCTGTACTCGTAGTTCCGGTCGAAGTGCAGGTACAGGCTTTTGAGGAATTTGTTCGCCGTGATGTCGGCAAGCAGGTCGCGCCCGTCCCTCCGCAGGCGGACGGTATAGTCGCTTTCAAAAGAGGTATCCGCCCACATCGTCGGGGATACGATCTCCTTTACGACGCGCGCGCCGCCGCAAAGCAGTTCGCCGTACAGGTAATCCCCCGCCGCGCAGGGGGCGGCGCCGATGCGGACGTGCCCGCCCGCAGGGATGCGGACGTCCTCCTCCTTTTTCCACACGAAGCAGCCGTCCATCCTCTTTTCGCCGTATACGAAGCGCCCCGCAAAATCCTCGCGCGTGTCGTTAAGAACGTAGGCGCCCGTCTCCCCTCCCTGCCCGTACGCGAAGGCAGGGCGCAGCGGCGCATAGCAGCGTTTGAGCCTGTAATACGCCTGTTTGGGCTGCAAACTGTGGTCGATCACCGCCCAGGTGCCCGAGGGCCAGATGTCCGAAAACATCCAGTTCATGAACCCCGAATTTTTCCAGGCGCTGCAGCGGCTGTGGTCCGCCTCCGCCTGCAGGCTCTCCGCGTGCACGCTCATCGCCTTGAAAATGAAGTCGTCCAGCCCGCGCGCCTGCCCGTACAGCTCCTCGGCAAAGCGCACTTCCTGCTTCGCAAAAGAAAATTCGACGGTCGCGTACGGGTTTTTCATGAAGCGGTCTTCCCAATATTCGTTGACGGGCCAAAGCTTGTCCGCGGGGAACATCCGCTCGAACTGTTCGCGCACGGAGGGGCCGAGCACGGCGCACTCCGACGTGAACGTGGTCAGTTTTTCCGCAACCGCTTTGCGATAATTGCGCATCCCCCTTGTGAGCGCCTCCTCGAAAGAAGAGCAGTGCGACTCGCCCGACGTGCGGTCGTTGCCGTTGTCCGTCAGGCTGAACGGGCTCTGGCGCAGGAAAGGACGCGTCGCGTCCAGCGTGGCGACCCTGCCGTGCAGGAGCGTATCCACAAAATAGTCGCCGTGCTGGATCATCTTGCCGCATGAACCCGTCTTTTCGTTCCCGCCGCACCAAAAGACGATGCTCGGGTGCCCCGCAAGGCGGTCCACCTGGTAGTCGACCTCTTTGAGGCAGTTTTCCACGAACGCCGCGTCCTCTTCGGGAATGTCCGCGCAGGCGAACATGAAGTCCTGCCAGACCATGATGCCGTATTCGTCGCACAGGTCGTAAAAGAGGCCGCGCTCATAGATGCCGCCGCCCCATACGCGCAGCATATTGAAGTTGCCCTCCGCCGCAAGGCGGATGAGCCGCTCGTATTTTTCGCGTTTCATGGTGCCCGTGAAGCACTCCGCGGGCACCCAGTTGGAACCGCGGCAGTACACGCGCACCCCGTTCACTTTCAGCGTAAAGCTGACGCTCGCCTCGCCGAAGGGATGCTGTTCCGCCTCCACCGTGCGAAAGGCGAGCCTGCCGCGGCGCTCGTCGAGGAGGGTGCCGTCCGCCGCGTACAGCCCGACGCGGTATTCATACAGGTTCTGCCCGCCGTAGCCGCGCGGCCACCACAGTTCCCTGTCGGGAACATACAGGTTGACAAGGTTTTTCGTGCCCGTTGCGGCGACCGTACGCTCCGTTTTGCCTTCGGCAAGGGACGCGCCGGGGCGGAGCGCGACCTCCGCGCGGAAGTACACGTCTTCGCCGCCGAAGTTGAGTTCCGCACGGAAGTTGACAGCGCCGTCTTCATAGGCATACCAGCGCAGGCGCTCCATGCGGCGCGCGCTGCCATAGCGCAGCGTGACGTCGTTCCAGATCCCGTACCCGGGCAGATCGGGCGCCCAGTCCCAGCCGAAGTGGCACTGCGCTTTGCGCATGAAGATGCGCGGCACGTTGAAGGTGGCAAAATAATTGCCGCAGTCGAAGGACTGCGCGATGCGCGCCGTAGAGCGCATATACACGCGCAGCACGTTTTCGTCGCGCAGGAGCTTTGTCACGTCGAAATCGTAGCGCAGGAACATGTTCTTTGTTTCGCCGAGAAGAACGCCGTTCAGCTCGACGGAGGCGTATGTATCGATCCCGTAAAAGCACAGGAAGGCGCTCTCGGCGGAACGCTCCTCCTGCCCGGCACGGAACGTTGTTTCGTACACGAAATCCTCGCCGAGCACCCAGCGCAGACTGCGGTGGTTCAGCCCGAAGTAAGGGTCGTCGATGACGCCCGCACGGAACAGATCGGCATGGATATCGCCGGGGACTTGCGCCTCCGCGCAGATCCCCTTCTCTTCACAGCGCAAAGCCCATTTCCCGTTCAACGATCTTTCTTTCATATTGTCTCTTCCGAATCCGATTTTTCTTTAAAATAGGAACAGCACCGTCGCCAAAAGGGCGACCGCGAAGCCGATCCACATTTTCCAGGTGATGCGTTCCTTGAAGAACACCCGCCCGAACACGGCCGTCAGCACGATGCTTCCGCCCGTCACGATGGGGTACAGTACGCTCGCGGGCAGATCGACCGCCCCGTATAATTGCAGCAGGTACCCCGCCCCGCTGATGACGGCATACGCCGCCACGCTCAGAAGCCCCAAAAGCCGCTTTTTGTTTGCGGCGGGCACGTCCTCCGCTCCCTCCCCTGCGGGAACGGGCGCCGCCTCTGCCGCGCCGCCCTGCAAAAGCGCGGGCGCGCTCCGCTTTCTGCGGCGCAGCAGCAGGCATACTGCCAATGCGAGGGCGGAGAATCCGAACATGAATGCATACGTCATAACGCAATAGTCGATGGTCCCCGACGCCTGCGCGCCGATCTGGTGGCACTTTGAAATAATGCTGACTGCGCCGTTAGACACAAAGACGAGCGCGCACAGCCCGTAGAAAACAAGCCTGTTCTTTTTCCCTTCAGGGTTCCCCGCAAGCGACGTATACACGAGCGCCGCCACGAGCAGGATGCACCCGACGATCCGCCACGCCGTGACAGGTTCGTTCAGAAAGAGCAGCCCGTACAGGAAAGGCAGCAGCATGCCGCCGAGCATCATCGACATGGTAAACACGGACAGCTTTCCGTACGAAACGGCAAAGATCCCAAGTACCGAATTGAGCGTGCAGGCGAAACTCATGCCCAGCGCCATATAGACGGTGAACGCGCTTACGTGTATATCGAACGCGCCTACACACAGAAACAGCAGGCAGGACAGCACTGCCGCCGCGGCGGAAAAAGCGAAGTTCAGTACGGACGTACTTCCCACTTTGGTCTGATACGTCTTCATGAACACGAACTGCCCCGCTACACAGACGGCTGCGCCGGCGACCATGACATAATTCCACACAACGACCACCCGCAGCAGCCGCAAAGGGCTGCCGCGTTATCCTTTTTTTCAGCTGCGGCAGAGCATCACGACAGAATTCGCCGGGAGTTCAAACGTCAGGCACCTGTTTTCGGAAACAAGCGTCTGCGACGCCGCGATCAGAGAATCATCCTCGGGCAGAGAGTCCTCCGCGTACAAGTAATACCCGTACGATTGCCCTCCTTCCGTCTCCACCGAATAAGTAACGGAGGTCTCCGTCTGGTTGACAAACAGGTAGGTCGTTTTCCCGTCTGCGGCAAACGCCGTGCCCGAGATGAACTCGCTGTCGATCTCCATCGGATAGATCTCCGCGCCCTTCGGGATATATTTGGACATGAGCCCGAAACTGTAATACTGCGGACGCACCTGGAAATTTTCGGTCAGCCAATTATAGTTACTGTCCATACTGTATTCCGACTTTGCACTCGTCCACAGCCCCGTCTTCATCATGGCGTCATACGAACCCGAACGGTTATTGTAATAATCCATGATCGTCCAGTAACTCATGCCGCTGGCGCCGTTGTTGAACATCTGCGAAACGATGCGCGCCATCAGCACGCCGCGGCGGTATTCGTTCATATCCGTCTGCACGGTCGAACCCTCCACCTGGTTGCTGCCGAACTCACCGACAAAGAAGTCCGCGCCGATCGAATTGGCAATGCGGTAATTTGTTTCCGTCCAGCTTGCGATCGCGGAATTGCCCGTTTCATACCCGAAAATATAGGTATGCGCATTGACCAGATCCGTCTGATCCTGCAGGTCGATGACTGTCCTTGTCAGCCACTTCTCCGCGCGCGTATCCGTTGCGTCGCCGAGGTTGAACTCAAACAGGTCGCGGATGCCTTCCTCGGTGAACTTTTCATCCAGTTTGCGTACCATGCTCGCATAGTACGGGAAGAACGGCGTATCGTTCGGCCCGTCCGCCCATGCAACGCCCTCGATCTGGTACGACCAGCACGGCTCGTTCACGGGCGTGATCTGCTTGATGCAGGTGTACCCCTCGTCCACGCGCAGCACCTTCATGTAGGCGTAAAAGTTTTCGACGAACTCATCCTCCATTTCGTCCTTCGGTCCCTTGACCCAGTTGTTAGCAAGCCCGGGCGAAGCCCCCTGGTTGTTCGCCGTCATCCAATACGGGGACGAAGACCAGTTGTCGGCGGCAAGCGTCTTGTTTAAACTCGCGCCCCACAGCACAAAGGTCACGGAAATATCCTGCTCCATGGCAAGATCGAGGAGTTTGCGCAGCGACTGCATTTCCAGGCTTTCCTTGGTCAGGGCGTCCTCGTTGAGCGTGTCTGGGTCGTCGTTGTCGTTCTCAGGCTCCAGCCATTCGGGAAGCACCATCACGCGGATACAGTCGAGCTCCAGCTCTCTGACCCGTTCGGTAATGATCTCCCAACCGCCCGTGCCGCTGCTCGGGTCATCGAGCTCGTCAGGGAAATTCTGCGAAAAGTAATGCGGATCGAATTCCGCCCCCACGCCGCGCACGTTCACGCCCGTGGCGTGCCCCTGTTCGATGAGCGTGCTCCCCGAAGGAACGACCAGCACTTCCTCCGCCTCTGTGCAGGCGGCAAACGCGAACAGGAGCAGGAAGGAAAAGATCACTGCCAATATCTTTTTCATCGGTCAACCCTCCAGCGTCGAATACACGCAGAACGACTGCGCGGGGAGCGTATCCATCAGCACCCTGCCGTCGCAGGAGAACCAGCCGTTCGCCGCGATCACACGGTTATCCGTCGGCACGTCGTTCATGTCATAAACGTAGCGCGCCATGTGTTCGGGAAAGAGATTGCGGTTGAGGAAGGAAACGTTTTTCGTTGTTTCCGCGGTATTGACCACGCAATACGTCCAGTTTTCCCCGTCCGAGAACGCGACCGCGATGATATCTTCGTCCGCACATTCGATGGTATAGATGTCCATCCCTTTTTTGACAAAACGGGTGAGCATGGAGTACGAATAATACACGGGGCGGCAGGCATAATCCTCATCCGCACTGCCCCAAAGCCCCATCTTCGTGTTCATCGACGCAGAAGATTCATCCTCTTCGTCGTAGTAAAACTCATTGAACAGCACCCAATAGCTCATACCCTGACTGCCCGCGTTGAACATGTTCAGCGCGATACGCGCCACCTGCAGCCCGCGCTCGGGCGATTTGAACTCCTCCTGGCTCGGATTGTTCGTACCGAATTCCCCGAACACATGCGCTTTGCCGTACTTGTTCGCCGTATCCGCAAACGCCTTGAGGTTTTCGTCATACCCGTCGCCGGACATATAAGCGTTAGAATCTTCCAGCGTATACGAATAATTGTGGGAATTGAGGATATCCGCGATCTCTCCGAGCTGATTGCCCGACTCTTCCAGCCAGGTCTTGTTCATCGTATCATCACTGAGGATGAACAGCACGTCGTCGCGCACGCCCGCCTCGGTAAATTCATCATGCATCGCCTGGCACATCTCCACGTAATCCGAAAACACATACATCGCGTTCGGCGCATTGTAGGTGAGGCGGAAGGTGGAAGTCGGTTCGTTCACGGGCGTAAAATACTTGATGCAGGTGTAGCCGCGCTCGTTGATGAGGTAATCGATAAGATCCGCGCACACCTCCGCAAATACGGTATGGTCGGTGCAGAGCGACCAGTCGTTTTCGGGATTGACCTTCATAAAGTCGGAATCCCACAGCCACATCGTTGCGCACACTTCGATCCCGAACGTCTGCGCAACGTCGAGCATGGCGTAAACGCTTTTCATCTGATCGCTGTCCCAATCGTAATTTTTGGTCGTATATGCCTCTTCATCCGGACAATACCAGGACGTGAGGAACATCATGCGGAAAAATTCGATCCCCATCTCCGCAATGCGCCCTACGAACAGGTCGTTGAACACATCCCCGTCGATGTAATAGTTTTCGTCTTCGCCGATGATCGTCCTGCCCGCGTTCTGCGTATACCAGTACGGATCGAGCTCGGTACCGACAAAGATCACTTCCTTTCCGTTCCCGTCCTGCGGGATCTCCAGCGCGAGCGAACCGTCGGGGACGGTCGTATTTGCGTTCGGATCGCCGTAGTCTTTCGGCTCATCGCCCGTTTCGGCGGGTCCGCATGCGGCGAACAGCCCCAGCAGCAGTACAGCCAACGCGATACAAAGGATCTTTTTGATCTTTCCTCTTATCATACTCTTATGTAAGGGGCGAGGGAGACGCCCCGCCCCTGTTCCTCCTTACTGAATTTCAATGCTCCACAGCTCTTCAAAGTACGCGATCGAACTTTTTGTCTGTGCGTCGAGGAAGTTGAGATATTTTTCACAATAAGTATGGAAATACTCCAGCCAGTCGTTATTGAAAACATCGCTCGGGCTGGTAGATCCCTGCCCTGCCCACGCGGGGCCGCGGATGTACTGCACGAAATTCTGTTCGAGGATCCCCTCCTGGTTGCGGACGGTATTGTCGCTGATCTCAGGCAGCCAGATCCCCTCGGTAGAGTTGACGTCGTATGCCTCAAACTCATACCGCGCAGTGAGGTACCACGCCTGTTCGTCGGCAGAATAGTCGCCGCGCAGACGATTGGAAATATTGATGTTTTCCGTGAGAAGATATTTACCGGAATAGGGCGGGTTGAGCGTGAACTCTTCCCTGTTCGCAAGCGGGAACACCCAGGTTTCGTACTGTTCGCCGTTCCAGTCGATGGTATCGCCTTCCTCCCAGTGCACACCTTTCACGCCGTATTTGCACAATTCATAGTTTTCTTTGGAAGAGAGCTGCCAGTCAATAAATTTCAAAAGCACTTCGGTATCCGTATCGCGGTGATCGGGAATGACAAGCGCTTCGGAAGCCTTGTTATCCTTCGCATTTCCGCGCACGATGCCTTCGCCGTTGTTTTCCGCTGCGTACGCCTGCCCTTCTTCGGTAATGTCGTCCGCGATGGGCGCGATCATGATGTAATCCAGCTGGGAATTGATGCTCTCCACCGTGCGCATGGAGGAAATGAGGTACTCCACGTCGGGATAAGACATATACACCGCCGACAGTTCGGAGGAGAACCAACCGATCCTGTCGGTGTCGTCGACTTGCAGCGATTCGTTCTCCCATATCCCGTCTTTGGACCATTTCCACATATAGTCGAGCATCATCTGCCCGCCTTCGGTGAAATACCCCGGAACAACCGTCCCGTCCTCCTGAATGACATTCACACCGTAATCACCGTCGAACACCCCTCCGAACAGACGTACCAGATCCCACGGCTTTGCGGCGACAGGGTAACGCAGGTTCGTATACTCATTTTTAATGGCATACATCAGGTCCTCGAACTGGGTAAAAGTCATGTTCTTGTACCCTTCGTTCAGAACGTTATAATCGTCCGGATCCAGCCCCGTTTCATCCTGCACTGCGCGCATCATGTCTGCGTTGACGATCATCGCGTAACCGCGGTCGGCGGTTACAGAGGGGATCATGCGCATCTGATAATCCGCTTCGTCCATCGTCCCGATGGGAACGTAGGCAGACATCTCCACTTCATGCTGCGGATCGTTCATCCGGATGGCATTGAGGATGTTCGGATAGTCCTCTATATAATCGGTAAGATCGATGACGATATCGCGCTCCGCCTTCGCATACGGCATGACGATCGCGCCGGAGTCTTCACCGATATACGAAATGACGGCGTCCAGATCCTGCGTATATACGCCCATGCCGGTGGAAACGCGCTGCTCCAATTCACTCTGCGAATAGATCGTGACCTGCAGATCGATCGAAATGCCGGTGTCTTCATAGAACTTTTCTTCGATCGCCTCTTTTACCACGTCATCCTGCGTGCCGTCCGCCTGTCCGGACGCGCGTTCACGGTATACGGTGATGACATATTCGCCGCCCGAGCCGCCTCCGCCACCGCAGGCGCAGAACCCGAACAGCATCAACACTGCCAAAACAACAACAAGAATTTTTTTCAAGACTTTTTCTCCTTTCGGTAAGATCCTATCTGCCCCGTCGGGGAGGCAGCTTTCGGACGCGGAGTTCCGCACCCGACCTTTTATGCGATTTCAATGTTCCACAAGTTCTCGAAATATGTGATCGAACTCTGCGTCTGCTGCGTCAGAAAGTCGAGATAGTCGCCGCAATACTCATAAAAATACGGAATGTATTCTCCTGTCAGCAACTGCGACGGCGCCGTCGTCCCCTGCCCCGCCCACGCAGGGCCCCGCACGTACTGTACGAAATTCTGATCGATGATGCCCGCATGGTTGCGGATCGTGTTGTCTGTTATATCCGGCAGCCAGACCCCTTCTGTGGAATTGGAATCATACGCGGGGAAATCGTACCGCGCCGTGAGATACCACGCCTGCTCATCCACCGTATAATCGCCGCGCAGGCGGTTGGAAATATTGATATTTTCCAGCATCAGGTATTTGCCCGAATACGGCGGATTGAGCGTGAACTCTTCCCTGTTCGCAAGCGGGTACACCCAGGTTTCGTACTGTTCGTCGTTCCAGTCGATGGCGTCGCCTTCCTCCCAGTGCACACCTTTCACGCCATACAGGCAAAGTTCGTAATTTTCTTTGGAAGAATACTGCCAGTCAATAAATTTCAAAAGCACTTCGGTATCCGTATCGCGGTGGTCGGGAATGATAAGCGCTTCGGAAGCTTTAATATCCTTTAGATTTCCGCGTACAATGCCTTCGCCGTTGTGTTCCGCTGCGTACGCCTGTCCTTCTTCGGTAATGTCGTCCGCGATGGGTGCGATCATGATATAGTCCAACTGCGGGTCGATGCTCTCCACCGTGCGCATGGAGGAAATGAGATATTCCACGTCGGGATAGGAAAGATATACGGCGGAAAGCCCCGAAGCGAACCAACCGATCCTGTCGGTGTCATCGACTTGCAGCGATTCGTTCTCCCATATCCCATCTTTGGACCATTTCCACATATAGTCGAGCATCATCTGCCCGCCTTCGGTGAAGTACCCCGGAACAACCGTCCCGTCCTCCTGAATGACATTTTCGCCGTAATAGCCGAGCAGCGTACCGGCGAATATCCGATTCAGATCCCACGGCTTTGCGGCAATGGGGTAACGCAGATTCGTATATTCGTCCTGGATTGCATACATCAACGTTTCGAACTGGGTAAAAGTCATGTTCTTGTACCCTTCGTTCAGAACGTTATAATCGTCCGGATCCAGCCCCGTTTCATCCTGCACTGCGCGCATCATGTCTGCGTTGACGATCATCGCGTAACCGCGGTCGGCGGTTACAGAGGGGATCATGCGCATCTGATAATCCGCTTCGTCCATCGTCCCGATGGGAACGTAGGCAGACATCTCCACTTCATGCTGCGGATCGTTCATCCGGATGGCATTGAGGATGTTCGGATAGTCCTCTATATAATCGGTAAGATCGATGACGATATCGCGCTCCGCCTTCGCATACGGCATGACGATCGCGCCGGAGTCTTCACCGATATACGAAATGACGGCGTCCAGATCCTGCGTATATACGCCCATGCCGGTGGAAACGCGCTGCTCCAATTCACTCTGCGAATAGATCGTGACCTGCAGATCGATCGAAATACCGGTGTCTTCATAGAACTTTTCTTCGATCGCCTCTTTAACCACGTCGTCCTGCGTGCCGTCCGCCTGTCCGGACGAACGTTCACGGTATACGGTGATGACATATTCGCCGCCCGAGCCGCCTCCGCCGCCGCAGGCGCAGAACCCGAACAGCATCAGTGCAGCCAGAACAATTACTAAAATCTTTTTCATAGCGTGCCCCCCTGTTTATTCTTTGACGCCGCCCATCGTGATGCCCGTAATGAAATACTTCTGCAAAAACGGATACAGGCAGATGATGGGAAGGGTCGAAACGACGACTGCTGCCATTTCTCCGCTTTCGGAAGGAATAATGCGCCCCGTCGTATTGTTTGCCGCAAGGTTTGCCATCAGATCGCTCATCTTATTCACGACCAGCTGCAGCGTATAATTCCCCTCCGATTCGAGGTAAAGCAACGGGCCTGTGTAGCTGTTCCACTGCGATACAGCCACAAAGAGGCAGATCGTAGCGATAATGGGCTTGGACAGCGGCACAAAAATACGGGTGAGGATCGTAAACTGCCCGGCACCGTCGATCTCTGCCGCCTCTGAAAGCGAATTGCTGATGGTGACGAGGTAGTTACGGATGAGGAACGTGTACCACGCGGCGATCAGCCCGGGGATGATGATCGACCAGAGCGAATCGCGGAAAAACGTAGTCACGATCAGATAGTTCGGCACCAGCCCGCCGCTGAACAGCATGGTGATGACCAGATACAGATTGAAGAACTTTTTCCCCTTGAGTTTGGGGTGACGCAGCGCGTATGCGTATAAAAAACATACCGACGTCGTCAGAACGACGCTCACCGCCGTGACCCAAATGGTATTCCAGTACGCCTGCAAAAAGGGCAGGTCCGACGAAAAGATAAATTCGTAGGCGTATACAGAAAATTCGGCAGGGATCAGGTTGTAACCGTTCACCAAGAGAGAGGTCTCCGAAGTAAACGACGAACCGATCACCAAAAGATACGGATAAATAAACATGACGGAGAACAGGCACATGAGGATGATGTTGATAACATTGAACACCCTGCGCCCTACCGTTTTGTTTTTGACCATAGCCATTCCGTCACCTCACCAAAGCGGATTCGCGTCCAGTTTTTTGACGAGCCAGTTCGCGCCTACCATCAGGATCAGCCCGACAATGCTTTGCAGGAAGGTGACGACCGTTACCTGCCCGTAGTTCCGGAACCCGCCGAGCATAGTGCTGTACGCCCAGGTCCCCAATACATTTGTCGTTTCCCCAAGCAGGTCGCTGTTCCCCGTGATCGTATAGATCTTTTCAAAATCGTCGCGGACGATGTTCGCGACCGTAAGCGTGAATGTGATACCGATGACAGGCATGATACCCGGAATCGTTACGTGCCACGTCTGTTTCCACCGCCCGGCACCATCCATTTCTGCCGCTTCATACAGCGTGGGATCGATGCCGCTGATCCCTGCAAGGAAGGTGATCGTACCCCAACCTGTCGTCTTCCAGATCCCGACAAACGTCAGGATCCACGGCCACCACTTCGGTTCGCTGTACCAACTCACGCGTACCCCGAACAGATCTTCAAGCACATTGTTGATAATGCCCATATCCCTGCTGAAAAAGCTGTAAACGATCGTTGCAACGATTGCCCAGCCGAGAAAATACGGCAAGTATGAAATGGTTTGCACCGCTTTTTTGAAAGTCTTGTTGCCGAGTTCGTTGATGAGGAGCGCCAGCACTATGGACGACGGGAACGCAAAGATCAGCCCCAACAGCCCGAGCCAAAGCGTATTACGCAACAGCTCCCAGAACCCATAGGTCGCAAAGACTGTTTTGAAGTGATACCAGATATCCCCGTTCACGCCCCATGGACTCTCCCACAGACCGTACTTCGGGATATAATCGCGGAACGCGAGCGTGATGCCGTACATCGGAACGTATGTAAAGATCAGCAGGATCACGAACCCGGGCAACAGGCACAGATAGAGCGACCAGTAGCTTTTCAGGTACGTGCCGGCCTTACGGAGTTTTACGCCGCGCGGCTTCGGAGCAGCTGCCGCCACGGCCGCAGCGCCTCCTTCCTCCGTCCCGGTTGCTGTATCCGTTTTGTCCGGAACTGCATTGCCGTGCAGCTCTTCGGGCTCAAACGTTTCTTCCTTCCTCATCATTTTTTTCATATAGTTTTCTTTCCTCCCGTCATAGTTCAGGCAGACCCCGCGAGCGGGGTCTGCCTGCCCCATTGACCGATTCTTTTACGGCATGTTTTATGTTATGCGACCGTCGCGGTCTCCGCCTTCACGGAGAGCACCGTCAGCGTGCCGCTGCCGAGCATCTGCACACCGATGCCGCCGTCCGTCAGCCCTGCATTACCGCCGACCAGCCAAGGATAAACGTTGATAGCCGCCGCATAGCCTTGGTTGCCGGTAGAATACGAGTAATCATACATCACGCCATCGATCCCCGCAAAATCACTGTTGCAGCCCGTAGAACCGGTACGATAGATGTACACATTTTCCCAATTCGAGCCGTCCGTGCTGAACTTCAGTGCGATATTGATCGCTTTGACATTGTCATTATCATCCAACACATAGCTGACTGCAATGTTAAGGTAGAACGGATCCGTACCGAGGAAAGCATCCAGATAATTGGTGTTATCGCCGCTTCCGCCCGTCGTACCGGCTTGTTCTTTTATCCAGCCGATGGTCGTTCCTCCGGCCTTGATCGTCGCATAGCCTTTTCCGTAACTGGAATCGCCGATTACGAGGTCAATGCCGTCGTCGCCCGTACCGAGCAAACGGATCTGCGCATTTACGTTCGTGCCGTCCGCCCATGCTTCGGAGAACTGCAGCTTCAGCGTAACCGACTGCAAGGTATTATCCGAGAGCGAACGGGTCGTGCCTGTAAGCATCGTGTAACCTTCATCCGCAGAAGTGACCTGCGCCACAGGAGTAGCTTCATCAGTATCGTCAACAACCCCCGAACCGCCCGCAGGCAATGTGGGATACGCCGCCGTAGCCGCCGTGCAACCGTCAGGCAGATCTTCTTCCGTAACGGAGGTACCGTCCACGCGCAGCGCCGCGATGGTCATATTATTTTCAGTACCGCCGAAGCCGCTGTTCGTGCTGACCTGCAGGTTACCGCTGTACAGCGAATGATCATAGGTACCCGTGATACCGTTAGCGCCCGTCTTGGGGATCATGATACCGCCGCTGTAACCCGCCGTCGTACCGAGCACGCCCATAGCAGAATCATCCGTCGTAGCGCGCAGCTCTACATCGTTGACCCACAGCTGTACGAGGATATAATCCGCATCCTGATAGGTCACGTCGGTAAGCTGGTACTCGAATTTTACAAACGTATTATCAGCCTTGTACGCATCCCAACCCGTCCAGGATTCAAAGAAACCGTAGCGCCAACCGCTCCAGCCGCCGACGCGAAGCTGAATGTACCCGTCCGTAATGCCGAGGATAATGCCGTCCGGCCAGTCGTAATTCGTGGAGGCGCCACCCGCAAGCTGCATCATGATGTTCCAGCCGTCCGCCGAAATGTACGCATTGAGCCACATCGAAACTTTCTGACGGAACACTTCTTCACCCGTATAGCGCCAGTTGCTGTTGTTACGGATATTCACCGCCTCTGTAAGCACGTTGCCCTCAGCGGCATGCGCAACGGTGAGCGTAACGGCTTCTTCCGCGCGATTGCCCGTGCTGTCCTCCGCATAATAGGTGAGCGTGTAGGTGCCCGCCGCCTGCGGCACAAAGGTCGTCAGCTGCCCGTTAGCAAAATAGTTCGCATACGATTCGGGGCCGCTGATCGCCAACCCGAGCGTAATGCCGTTCGGATCGGTCGCATCGCTGACGGACACATCGGGCAACGTAACTGCCTGCCCCACCGTACCCGTAAGGGCATCCGTGGAAAGATCGATCACAGGGTCGTCGCTGTCGGCAAATTCAAGCACGCGTACCGTATATTCGACCCAGTTGATATTTTGCGCCTCGTCTGCCGCTTCGTACGATACATAATAGGTGCCCGCTTCCGTGAAGGTATAACTCTTCGCCGTGGAGAGGTCGGTGATTTCCGCGACCTGCTTCCTTTCCGCATCGTAGATGTGCACGAGCACGGAGGGAGCCGTTGCGCCGTCCGTAGCCGTCGCCGACGGGAGCGTAAACGCTTCGTTGATGACCGCGATGGTCTCGGGCACTTCGGAAACGGTAATGACGGGCGGCGTTGTGTCTGCAAATTCCGTTTCACCCTCTTCATACGCATAAATGCCGCGGATGTGCATTGCGTCATCGTTCCAGACGCCTGCTTCCGTATAGTTGCCGGAGAATGCGCCGAAGTTCAGGTATCCATACGGGTTGTTCCAGATGACCTCGAACTGGCTGGCGACCAATTCGCCCGTGCCGCTGTTGCTCGTCGATTCGCCGCAGATGATCTCGGCAGCCATCGTGGGCTCCTCGGTCGGAAGCGTATCGAACCATACGTTGAACACGATGCGCGCGCCTTCCGTATCGTAGGCTTCGTCCGTCGCACGTTCTTCGCCGACATAGCGCAGTACCTGCATGTACATGACATGAACATTCCCGTCCCTGTACGTTGCCGAATTGTATGCATTGCCGCCTGCCTGATTGCCGCTGCCGTCCAGGAAAACCTGCGTAGCGATCGTCGAGAAGCGCAGCACCACGCGCGGCGCGCCGGCGCTTTCATTCCCGTCGGGGATCAGACTGTTATAGTTCCTCGAAGAAACATAGTTGATATAGAAGTATTCTTCCGGAGCATCTGTCATCGGATCGATCGTGAACACAGTCGAAACGTACTCGCCCTCTTGGAACTTATACCCTGCCAACGTAGCGGTGGAATTGTCGCCGTCCTGCGCGGTCGTAGACGTTTTGCCGACGACCAGTTCGCCGCGGGAATTGAACGTAACGTCATTGCCGATCACGATCGAACCCGTGCTGAGCAGGTTGCCCGCATAGCGCTCTGCCGTATCCGAAACGGCAACGGAGATGCTCTTGCTTTCCGCCGCATTGCCCGCCGTATCCGACGCCGTATAGGTCACCGTATAGTTGCCCGCGGGCAGATAGAAGCGCACGCCCTGCGTAGCATACGACGTAACGTTGTTCGATGCCGTGCCATCCGTCTCCGAAACCGTAACGCGCAGCGCCGTCGCCGTGATGTCTGCATCCGTAGGCGCATCTGTAACGGTCGCCGTCGGGAGCAGAACGCCCTGTGCGGACGTCGTGGTGATCGCATCCGACGAGGAGAGCGTAATGACGGGAGCCTCGGTATCCGCCTGCACGGCGATCTTGAACTCTTCCGTATCGGAAAGCCCCGTGCCCGGATCCTGTGCTCTGTAGATCACCTGGCATTCCGTTACATCGGCGGGAACGGTGAACGAACGGGTCGTCGTCGCCGCCTGTTCCGTCATCGCCGTACCGGAGTTTCCGTTGCTCCTTGTTGTCGTCACTCTTACCCCGACCGTGATCGCCGAGCCGTCGGCAGCGTTCGTAGACGTAGCCGTCGGCAGGTTGATGGTCTGTCCTACATAGGCGGTATCAGGTATTTCGTATTCGGTTCCCATCGTGATGACGGGTGCGTCGCTGCCCGTCTCCTCGGGATCGCCGCAGCCTGCCAATACCGCAAAAGCCATTGCCAGCACCAGTAGAATTGAAACAATTTTTAATAATCGTTTCTGCATTTTATCCCCTCCGTTTTTTATTCATTCCATTTATAAAACAAACCCGAGCACTCTCCATTACGGCGGTTGCTTTATAAATGCAACTTCCCTGCTATGTGTTCCGCCGTTCCGGCATAGAAAAGAAAGAGCCTCTTTCATTTTTGCCTATGAGCGGGGAAACTGTTCGTTCTTATGTGCGAAACACGGGCAGATTTTTTAAAAATTTTATCATCTTCCCTGCCCGGCAGAAGCATCTGCGGTATCGCCGTTTATTGGCGCATCCGATGCTTGTTTCGGAAAATTCCGCTCTTTAATGCCGCCGCACCCTCTTTTTTCGCTTTTATCCTTTCGCTACCCTGAAACAATCCGACATTTTCTGCAATTTGTTCACGCATAGATTGTAGCATAGCATTTTTCGAATTTCTTGCTCATGATTATCAACTTATTGCGGAATATTATCATATCTCCCTTCCGCTCTTGAAATTTTAATTTTTTGGAATTACACTAATTCCGTTCTTGATACATATACTGCTTTTTGCACAACGGACCGAACACGGGAATTTCTCTATGCGATACTGTAAACACGAACATGACTTTAAACGTCCGGACGACGAAGTAAGTTTCCATTTTTTCAATGCGAACTACGGCGATCTCCACTATCATAACTATTGGGAAGTTTTTCTGATCCTGGACGGGACGCTGCTTCACAACATCAACAATCACTCCATGATCATCCAAAAAGGCGATCTTTTCATCATCCGCCCGAAAGATGCGCACGTTTTTCTGCGTTACCGCAACTTTTCTTCCCAACATATCAATTTAATGATTACCGACACGGCGCTGTACTCCATGCTGAACACGATCGATCCTTCCCTGTACATGCAGCTTTTGTGCCATCCGAACTATATCCGCACCACACTCACCCCCGCGCAATACGAGCGCATGAGCACACTGATCGATTCCTTGTATAAGCCGACGGAACTTCCTATCGCTTCCGTTATAAAATTCCTGATCCTCGAAGCGATCTCCGATTGCTACATGAACGGAAGCATCCGCAACGAAAGTTTTACCGTAAACTCCATGCCGGAGTGGCTCACACAGCTGCTGAACCGCATGCATTCGCCCAATAACATGGGGCTTTCCTTCCATGAACTGTGCGCGCCCGTCAATTTTTCGCAGGTGCACATCAACCGTATGTTCAAGCAATACATGAATGAAACAATCGGCAACTACTTTCAATCCGTTAAAATGGAGTACGCCGCCAAACTATTGGAAACAACGGACTTTTCCGTTCTGGAGATCAGCTCCAGGATCGGATACTCCTCCCTTTCGCATTTCATCCATGTATTCAAAGAAAAATTCAATTGTTCCCCAAAGGAGTACAGAAGAGTGAGTAACCCGCAAGGCAAACAGAAACAGCCGCTGCCCGCCTCGAAAAAAAACGAAGCGGCAACGCAGTTCGGCACAAATTATTACAGTTTATTTTCCTGCACCTTTACGGCTGAAAACGAATATGACTTTCAGCCCGCAGAACGCGGGTTGGCTGTTTTGGCGGAACACAATATCCATGTGGTCCGTTTCAACGCGTCCGGATTTTATTATCCGAACGACATGCGCCGCTATTTTGCGGATAAAAACGCCTATTTCGACGCGCTGCACAAGCTCACGCATCTGGCGGAAATGTATGACATCCGCCTGATCCCCTCTTTTTTCTGGCAGATGACCTGTCTGCCGAATCTGTTCGACGAAGGATACGAAACGGGATGGGGAAATCAGAAAAGCAACACTTTCCGCTTCATGACAAACTTTACGAAAGAGTACGTGTCGGCGCTCGCAAAGGAAAAAAATATCGCCTTCTGGGAGTTCGGAAACGAATTCAATCTTGTTGCAGATCTTCCGAATTTTGAACAAAATTTAAAGACGGATCCCTTGCCCGCCGGCAGCGCACGTTCTGCACGCAGCGCCCAGGAGGACAAACTGACCACCTCGGGGGTAAACGGCGCTTTCGCGGAATTTGCCAGGATCGTCAAACAGGAAGACGCCCTCGCGCGTCCTTCGGGGAACGGGAATGCATTCCTGCGCCCTTCGCAATACAATCAATACGCGCACAATACTTTTACGCACGATACGCTTGACGAACACGCCGCCGTCTGGAAGCTGCTTTGTCCCGCCCCCATGACCTGCGCTTCGGAGCATATCTATCATCCGGATTGGGAAAAACCCGTCATGTACGGAAACCGCGCCGTATCGCTGGAAGAATACCTGCGGTTCAACAAACAGCTGTGCGACAAAAACGGCTATACGTATTACATCGGCGAGTACGGCGCCATACAAAAAAAAGACCCTTCCGATTATTCCGGTTGGGCAGAGATGAGCGAACTGTTCCGAAAATGCGGGATCCCCCTCGCACTCGTATGGAACTATGATCCCGATGAAATCATTGAATACAGTTTTTCCGAAAAGAGTGCGGAAGGAAAATACATCCTTCGTACACTGAAGGAACTGAATAAGGAGGAACCTTAATGTTCAAACACAAGAGTAAGGGCATGTTCCTTGTTTTCGCCGCCGCCCTTCTGGCAGCATCGCTGGCACTCGGCGCAGCCGCTCCCGCTGCGGCGGCGGAAGAGGGATATGCGGAGCTGACCACGGTACGCATCGCCGAATACGACGGAAAGGATGAGGACTGCGACACGCTGATCGTCTGCCTGGACGAAGAGCTGAATGTGACCGACCGCAGCGGAAACAGCCTCGGCACCCTTGACGGGCTGCAGACGGATGCGGTCCTTTGTTACTACATCAAAGACGAACAGACCGCCGCGGCGTTCGCGCAGTATGCCGCCGAACATTCGCTGCAGACAGGCATGATCCTCTCCGACGACCCCGCCTGCGTGGCTGCGGCACGCAATGCAAACGCCGCCTGTCTGAACCTTTCGGGCGCGGTCGACTTCCGCGGCAAGACGCCGACGGTCGCCGAAGTGCAGAGTGCCGTCAACGCAAACATGGCAAAAACAGCTCTGTTCGACGCGTCGTTTTTGACCGCAGAAAAGGTACGCACACTTCAAAAACTCCTTATCAACGTATGGTGCGACGCGCAGACCGAAGCGGAAGCGTACAGTGCGCTCGCATACGGCTGTACGGGTATCCTGTCACGCGCGCTGGACCTTGCCGCCGCCGTTACGGGCAGTGAGTATGCCGTGCTTTCTCCCCGCCCCATATTGGTCGCGCACCGCGGCTGCAGCGAAGGCGCGGGACGGGAGAACCTTGAAAACACCGTCGCCGCCGCAAAACTTGCATATGAGCGCGGCGCTGAGGCCGTAGAGATCGACGTCCATGTCACGGCGGACGGTCATCTCGTTATCATGCATAACGACACCATCCAGGGAACGACAGACGGTTCGGGATACATAGAACAGCTTTCTCTGCAGGATCTGCGCCGTTACAAGGTAAACGGCACGGAGGAGATCCCCCTGCTGACCGACTATTTTGAAGAATTTCAGGACGACGATCTCTATTTCTTCATCGAGATCAAATCTTCCAAGACAAACGTCGCGGCAAAGCTGAAAGAGGCGATCGACGAATACGGCATGCAGCAGAAATGCAGCTTCATTTCCTTCAACGGAACACAGCTTGCCGCCTGCAGATCTTTGATGCCGGAAATCTCCGTCGGCTACCTGGACGGCAGCATCGTCTGTGCCAACGAAAACGATGACAGCGTTGCCGCGTACACACAGCAGGTGATAGCAAAATGCAACGCGCTCAACACAAGTTATCACGGGGATTACAACGTGCTGACCGACCGCGGCATCCGCTCACTGGCGGCACAGGGCGTCGCGACAAACGTATATACGCTGAACACGTCGCAGGAATTGTTCTCCTATTACGCAGGCAAGGGGGTCGCAAGCGTCACGACTGACTACGCCGTTTGGCTGCAAAACTATGCGCAGGCACTCACCGCCGTCGACGATACCGTGACGGGAACCCCCGCAAACCTGTACGCACACTGCACAACTTTTGGCGGCGGCTCCCTCGATTACCGCGCGGAGCTCATCCTTCTGGACGGGGAAGACGCCGTTTCGCGCGAACAGGACGGCTATGCCGCCCTGCGCACGCAGGACGTAACGGCCGTTGCCGTCATCAACTGCTACGATGAAAACTATCAGCTGCAATTCACGCTGCTCAGCGCGCCCTTCACGTTGCATGTGCAGGCAGCAGGCGGGTTGGACACGGTTTGGATCGTCCTCATCGCCGTCGCGGCGGCAGCCGTGCTCCTGTGCGCGGGATATTTTGTGTTCCGAGCCGTAAAAAAACATTCAAAAAAACATACTGACGGAGAAAAATGAACATGATCGCAAAACGCTTTTCTTTACTGAAACTGCTTCTGTGCTGTATCCTTTCCTTTGGGCTGCTTCTTCCGGCGCTTGTATGCGTGCAGCCCGTGTCCGCCGCCGGCGCGACAAACTCGTACAGCACCGCCGCAAAACAACGCATCGGCGAAAAGTATGCGGGGCTCGTTTCCGATGAAACACTGCAGGCATTGCAAAGCGCGGACACGGCGGAGAGCGGCAACGCCGCCGCCGAAACCGTACTCGAGGAGGCAAAAGGGAACAAACTTTTTACTTTCGCCGTCATGAGCGACGTACATATGAACGTAGACGGCCACGGCGACGCCACCCCTAACGGCGCCCCGGGCGATACGGACGTGCAGTTCCAGAACGCGCTCAACGGGCTGTACCGCACCTTCCCCGAAACGCAGCTGCTCATCGTGGACGGCGACATCACCTGCAACGGCATGGAAGCGGAATATCAGAAGTACCTTATGCCCATCCTCAACTACGACATCCCCGTCCTTACGGCGATCGGCAACCATGAATACCGCATCAATGAGACCATCGACGGTGTGAGTTACAGCCGCGATTCCCGCGATCCCGAAGAGCTGGAACGGCTCTCCGCCCTGACGCGGACACGTTTTTTGGACACGATCAACGAATACTTTGAGAACAAGGACATGCCGACCACCGACAAAGTATACTATGACCGCTACTACGGCGGCTACCACTTTATCCTGCTCGGGTCCGAAGCCCGTACGAACGATACGTCGGCAACCAAGGTCATGGGCGAAGCCTCCGTCATTTCGGACGAACAGATCGCCTGGCTGCGCGAAAAACTCGCCGAAACCGACCCCGATCAACCCGTATTCGTCATGACCCACAATCCGCTCAACAATACGGTCACGGAGAGCGAAGATTACCGCTGGGGACTGGGCGCAGAGGACAGCCAACAAATCAAAGAAGTGCTTGCCGACTACCCGCAGGCGATCGTCATCAGCGGGCATGTACATAACGGCTACATCGGCGACGAAGCCACGGTCGTCACTTCGTACGGAACTTTTCTCGACCTGCCCGCCTTTGAGTATAACGTGTTCGACAACATTGCGAACGACATCGGGTATATTGCAGATATCTACGACGGATGCGTGCTCTTCACCCCCTACGACTTCACAAACGAGCGCCCGCTGTACGAAGGGATCGTACGCGTAGACAGAGCCGTATCCGAAACGCTGGCGACCGCGTACGACAAAAACGGCACCGCGGCTCCCGACGGAAACGGGAGCATGATCCTGGATCTGCAGGGCGAAACAAAGGTGGACGGGCTGCGCGTGATACCCGCAGACGGCGAAACACTGCTTTCGTATAAAGTGGAGATCAGTTCGGATAACGTAACTTACACTACTATCGCCGAAGGCACATTCCTGAACGACCCCGCGACCAACAATGTATTCGGCTCGGATACGGATTCGTTGACAAACAAAATTTTCTTTGACAAAATATATACGACACGCTATATCCGCTATACCACGACCGAAGGAACCTGCGAACAGCCGACGCTTTGTGCTACTTTCCTCGGCGAGGACATGAGCGAACTGCGCGCGCTGTACCGTAGCATTTTGACTGCGGGCGAACAGCAAAGCGAAGCGCTGGCTGCGGCAATGGCACAGGCGAAATCGGTCATCGAAAACAGAGATTCGGATGCGGAGACGATCGCCGCAGCCCTGCAGGCGCTGCAAAGCGCGTCCGGCACGGACACGCCGCAGAGCCCCGCGGACAATACGGCGCTTATCGTCGGGCTGAGCGTGGCGGCGGCCGTCGTCGTCATTGCTGTCGTGACCGCCGTGATCCTTATCAAAAAGAAAAAATCAGCCTCCAAAAAAGAGGACTGACCAAAAAAACGACTATAACAAGGAGTAAAAAAACAATGATCCCCTTTTCCTTCCGATACGGTGACCGCCGTATCCGCTCAGACGAACTCTCCTTCCGCATCATGACCGCCGAAGAGGACGGCGTAAAAAAGGAGACCGCGACAGCCTTGCTCGGCAGTCTGACGGTCACACGCGAAACGCTGTACTACCCGGAAGGCCCCGCAAAGGCGCTCACCTATTTTGAAAACACTTCCGATACGGACACAGAACAGATCGCGGACGTGCTGGACTTAGACAGCGAACTCGCATGGGATGCTCCCTCCCTGCCCGACGGGTACCGCGGATACGGGAACGCCGCTTACCTGCGGCTGAAAAAATATTTCGGCTCGAACAACAACGATAAGGAGTTCGCCACGGATATCAACGTGCTCCGCAACGGGCAGTGCGAACGCTTCGGTTGCCATGACGGACGCAGTTCGCAAGGATACGCCCCCTTCTTCGCCGTCGTAAACGATAAAAAAACAGTACTGTGCGCCGTCGGCTGGACAGGCGAATGGCGGGCGCAGGCTGAAAAGCATGAAAAAGCGCTGCACCTTTCCGCAGGTATTCCTGACCTGAACTTCAAACTGTTCCCCGGCGAAAAAGTCCGCACGGCATCGGTCATGCTCTATGAAACAAGCGAGGGCGAAGCACAAGCACACAACACTTTCAAGCGCACGCTGAAAAACCGCCTTGTACCCGAAGCAGTACGGCGGCAGGGGCTGCCCTTCTTTCTCTCCTTTTGGGGCGGAAGTTCGACGGACTTCATGCTCCGCCAGCTGGAAACGATCCGTAAAAGCGATGCGGGCGTAACGGGATTTTGGGTAGACGCCGCCTGGTACGGCGAACGCGGCTCGCAGACACGCAGCGAATTCGGCGACGGCTGGTGCAGGCAGACGGGCAACTGGACGGTCAACGAAGAGATCCATCCCGACGGCCTTGAAGCGGTATTCAAAAAGGCGAAGGAATGCGGATTGCGCACGATGCTTTGGGTAGAACCGGAGCGCTGTTACTGCAAAAGCGAACTTGCCAAGCGCCACCCCGACTATTGCCTGAAAGAAACCGACCACAGCGAATATTACCTCCTTAATTACTCCGATCCCGCTGTCGTCGATTATGTGTACGATCTTCTGAGCGGTATCATCCGCCGCCTCGGACTGGATCTGTACAGACAGGATTTCAACATGGATCCGCTCGGCTTCTGGAGCGTAAACGACGAACCGGATCGCAAAGGCATCCACCAGATCAAGCACATCATGGGCATGTACAGCCTATGGGACAGGCTGCGCGAAACTTTCCCCGACCTTGTGATCGATAACTGTGCCAGCGGCGGGCGGCGGCTGGACATCGAAACACTCTCCCGCTCCGTTCCGCTCTGGCGAAGCGATTACCAGTGCGAATTTGACTGCGCCCCCTTCTCCGCGCAGAATAATATGATGGGCATTTCACAATGGATCCCCTATTCCGCAACGGGAACGGGCTTCGGCGTGACGGACACGTACCGCGTGCGCTCCGCCTACTCCGCAGGGCTGTGCAGCAACTTCTTCGGCTACGAAAGTTTTGCGCCGGAAACGATCCCCGACGAACTGAAAGCACTTGCCGCTGAATGGAAGCGCATCTGCCGCTTCTTCTCCTGTGACTACTACCCCGTATTCGGTTTGCCCGTCACCGAATACGCCTGGGGCGGCTGGCAATTCGACGACCCCGAGAGCGGAGACGGCATCCTGATGGCGTTCCGCAGGGAAAACTGTCCTACCGACCGCGCCACGGTACAGCTCGGCGGGCTGCGGGAAGACGCAACGTACGAATTCACGGATGCCGACACAAACGAACGCTTTACCATAAAAGGGAGCGACCTTAAAAAGAACGGTTTCACGATATGCCTGCCGCAGAAGCGCAGTTCCAAACTGATCGAGTATAAAATCGTATAACGAAAACAGGGTCGCCGAAGCATTCTTGCTTCGGCGACCTTCGCCTGTCATTTTATCCTTTTATGCTCTCCCGCCCTTCTATTCGACGCGGAAGTGCTCTGAGCCTGCCTGTTTTTTCTCCTCCGCCCGTTCGCCGAAAAGCTCCGCGAGCGTTTCGCAGACGTCGGCGCAGGCAAGGTTCTCACCACCGGCTCCGTCATCTCCGCAAACACGCGCACCGCCGCAGACAGTTCCCGCCGATCCGTCGCCCGTACGCACTTCTCCCGCAACGGTAACGAGGTCGCCCGCGTGCAGCACGGTGTTGCCGTCGGGCGTGCGCACGATCTTTTTCCCTTCCACGCGCGTGACGCGCGTGCCGACGGGCAGAAGGATATCCCGCAGGGCGCGCTCCGCCGCCACGCTGCCCGCCAGAACGCGGAAACGCGCCGCAAACGGCCGCGCGTCGGACAGCGCGCCCGCCTCGGGCATCTCCTCGAGCAGCCTGTCATAGATGGGCTTCGTACGGAAGAGCAGCCCGACGATATACCCCGCTCCCACGCCGATGACGGCGGGCAGCAGGAACAGAAAATTCCAGGTCAGTTCCAGCGTCATGACCAGCCCCGTGATGGGCGCTTTGACGACGGAAGTAAAAAACGCCGCCATGCAGATGACGATGAGCGCGTCCGCATACGACGCATCCAGTCCCATCGCCGCGAACAGAAGGCTCATGAGCGCGCCCAGCCCCGCGCCGACCGAGAGCATGGGCACGAACGCCCCGCAGGGCACGCCCGCCCCCATATTGACGGCAGTGACCAGCGCCCTGACCGCAACGACAAGGAGGATCGTCGCCCAAAGCGGCGTGCCGAACACAGACTGTACCCCTTCCGAGCCGCTGCCAAGGTCCGCGATGAACCCGTGTCCGCCGCCCACGGCATAGACGGTGACCAGCCCGAGCGCACCCGCCAGCAGGAACGGGGGCAGCATCCTGCCGATCCCCTTCCACAGCCGCACCCGCGCGAAGAGCTTTTTCGCAAGGAAAATGAGGTGATAAAACCCCACGCCCGCCAACGCGCAGACGACCGCCGCGCCGAGCACGCAGACATAGAAGAGCGGCGAAAGCAGCTCCGCTTCCGCAAACGAAAAAGTCGTAAGATACGCGCCCGTATCCAGCCCCAACGCGCTGCGCAGCAGATTTCGTACGATGACCGCGACGGCGACGGAGGTGAAGGCGCACCCGAACACTTCGGGCGTGAAGCGCTTCTGCCCCTCCTCAAAGGCGAACGCCATGCCCGTGAGCGGCGCGTTGAACGCGACCGCCAGCCCCGCGCACGCCCCGCCCGTGATCTGGTAGCGGCGCACGAGCGAGCCGCGGCGCAACAGGTCGCTCGTACCGTACCCGCAGCAGCTGCCGATCAGCACGCTCGGCCCTTCCGCACCCGCCGAAATCCCCATAAAGACGGTGAACAGGCTCGCCGCGAACATGCCCGTCAGCACGCGGTACCACCTGAAGCGGAGCAGACCGCGCAGCGCGCCCTCCGCCTGCGGGATACCGCTGCCGCGGATCATGGGCAGAAAGCGCAGCGTGCCGCCCACGACGACCGCGCCCAGAAAGAGCGCGGCAAACAGCAGCGGGATGAACGCGGGATTATCGCGGAAAAAGCCGTAATACCCGCGCGCAAAGTCCTCCGCCATCACGGCGAGGATATTGTAAAAGGTCACCACGACGCCTGCAAACAGCCCCGTGAGCATACCGACGAGCACGATCTGCAATCCGTACCCGAGCCTTTTTTTGAACATTCTCTTTTTCGCTCTCACAACAGAGCAAATTGTAGCACAGCCGCCAAAAAATGTAAAGGGAATTTTCAGCCTCCGCCGCGCGCGTTCGTTCGGGGCTGCGCCGCCGTTCCTTCTCGGCGGCTCGTTTTTCGGCTCACAGGGGCTGAGCCCCTGCAATGCGTACGCATTGCGGCGGGCATTCGCCCTCGTTCGCCTCAAGCGGAACGCTTGGCTTTGCCCTTGCAAGCAAGCAAAGCCTTCACGTCCCTTCAGGGTGACACAAAAGAGTAGCCGCGCCCCTCTGTCATCCCGAGCCTGTCGAGGGATCTCTATTCGAATATCGTCATTATTTCCATAGAGATCCTTCGAAGGCGCGCGTAGTTTTACTTTGCTTGCAAGGGGTAAAACGAGCGCGCCGCAATCGGCGGCATATGGGCGCATGCCCATGGCAACTTGTTGCCGAAAGCGTCAGCTTTTTTGCCGCCGATTACTCCGCTTCGCTCCGCTCAGGATGAC
>ERZ1643247.548-NODE-548-length-45116-cov-9.737289_pt1 | contig 45116 bp, 37 predicted proteins | sample MGYA00579264_ERZ1643247 | MGnify/ENA primary metagenome ERZ1643247 (study PRJEB29033, sample SAMEA4952262) | chicken gut metagenome | biome: Broiler Chicken; feature: Gastrointestinal Tract; material: Caecum | place: Ireland | collected 2018 | study: Broiler... | reverse complement strand
CGCGCTGGTCTCCTCGATCACTTCCGCGTCCTCATCAATCACATCCGAATCTGTATCGGCGCCCTTGTAAGGGGTCTCATCCTCATCCTCGATCGGGCCTCCGTTTTTCAGACTTTCCAGTCTCTCCTGCGCTTTTTCCAGCTGCAGCTGCTGGCTTTTCTTTGTCAGCTGAGCAATGGACAGTTCCAGCTCTGTCAATGTCATATCAAATGTGAGCAGATTGTCTCCTTTGTGAACCTGATCTCCTTCTTTGACATACACCTCCTGGATGGAAGTGTCATCGGAAATCTTGACTTTCTGTGTGGCGGATGTGGACACATTTCCCTCCACATTGGTGGTCTGGGCATAGCTTTCCATAAAAATACTGTCCACAGGCACCACTGTGACTGTTTTGGCGTTGACCCGCTGTACCGCCACAGCAATGGTTCCGGTCAGAAGACAGATCACCAAAAGGATGCACAAGATTGCGATTCCTTTCTTTTTTCTTGTCATCCAACCACTCCTTTCTCGCTGATTTCTCCGTCCCGGATGGTCACAATCCTTCTGGCATGGGAGGCAATCTCCGGATCATGGGTAATCATCAGTACTGTCACTCCTTCCTCATTCAGGCTCTGGAACAATTCCATCACCTGACTGCCGGACTTCGTGTCCAGCGCTCCTGTGGGTTCGTCTGCCAGAAGAAGCTTAGGCTGGTTGACTATGGCTCTGGCGATAGCCACCCTCTGCATCTGCCCTCCGGAGAGCTGGTTAGGTCTGAAACCAACCCGGTCGGCAAGCCCCACCCTCTCCAGGGCACGCAGGGCTTTCTCCCTTCTTTCCTTCCGGGGAACATGGGCATAAGTCAGCGGCATCTCCACGTTTTCCAGGGCTGTCTGCTTGGGAAGCAAATGAAAGCTCTGGAATACGAAGCCGATTTTATGAAGGCGGATATCTGACATCTCGTTTTCAGAACACTGGTTAATATTCTGGCCATCCAGGAAAAACTCCCCGGAGGTGGCTTTGTCCAGACATCCGATGATGTTCATCATTGTGGTTTTCCCGGATCCGGATGGTCCCATAAGGGCCGTGTACTCTCCCTCTTCCATGGAGAAATTCACATGTTTCAGCACCGGCACCACCAGCTTTCCCTGGTGATATTCCTTATAGATCTCTTTTAATTCCAGTATCATGGATCATTCTCCTTCCGTCGGCGGACCTTCCACTTCTTCCAGAATCTGTCCTTCCTGCAGTTCTTCTCCATAGTCACTGTCTGAGTAACCGTCACCGGCTGCAGAGCCATCCTCTGTGATGACATCCCCGCCGCTCACATCGGTGCTGCCTGCGCTGTCATCCGTCATCTGTGAGCTGGTTCCCGTACTGTCATCGATCACTTCCGTTCCCATATCCTCACTGATCACATCCTCTGCGGGCTCCTCAGAGGAATCAGACTCCTGATTGGACGGATTCACATTTTCTTCCAGAATCACAGGATCTTCGGATTCTCCCGTCCCGGATGTACTGCCGTTTTCACCTGTCGGAATCTGTGCGTCTTCGTTAATCGCTGTCCGCATCCCCTCTTTTAGCTCGTCCGTCGGGAAGGCAATGCAGTCATTCTCGGTGAGTCCTTCCAGAATCTGGTATTTTCCCGTCTCTTCCTGGTATTCTCCCAGCTTCACACTGCGTTTTTCCAGCCGGTCATTTTTGTCTGCCGCCCACACATAGGGAGAACCTTTTGGATCTACAATATAGTACTCATCCAGCCACAGGCCGTCTTTCATATCGTCCTGGCCGTAATCCATCTCAATATAAACGTGCTGCCCCAGCATCAATCCCTCGCTGCTCTCCATGTCCACATAGAAAGGATAGCTGGAGGAGGTGGTCTGGGAAGTGGAGCTTCCTGTGCTGTCTGCCATCACCGATGAAGTGGACTGCACGGGATTCTTGGTATCCACGCTGCCCATGGTTCCCTTCCAGGTCTGTTCTTCGTTCACTCGGGAACGGATAATCACCGGAGAACCTTCCACGATGCTCTGTACATTCTGCTCGTTGACCGTTCCTTTCACCCGGTAAGAGCCGGTGCTCAGGATTGTGATAAATGCTTTGGAATCCGAAGAACCGTCCGAACCGGATTCCGCTGCGGCGGACTCTCCCGAACTGTTGTCAATCTGACTGGTATCAATGTTGCTGATGATGCCGTCAATCTCACTGGTCACCTGAGTGTTAGTGGAAGCTTTCTGGAGTCTCTCAATCTCAGCCTGTTTACTCTTCTGACTGTACTCGTTCTTTTTCAGATTCATCTTCGCAGTCTGAATCTGAATGTTATAAGAGAGCTGGCTTTGCTCCTCCTGGGCATTATCCAGTTCCTTCTGGTAGGTCTCCATCTGCTCCTGAAGGCTGAGCGCTTCATTCTGCAGCCTCTCCAGTTCCAACTGAGCCTCTGCCAGCTTGTCCTGATTGCTGCTCAGATCATATTCGAACAGCACATCGCCGGCTTTCACGCTCTGTCCTTCCTGCACTTTCACATCCTTGACCGTGCTGTTACCGTCCAGGCGGACATTGACTGTCTTCTGCGGTTCCACCACCCCTGCATAACGGTTCTCCACCCCGGATGATACCTCTGTGAGAGAACTGACGGTGGTCACATAGACTTGTGCATTTTCCGAGGAGCCGGACTGTCTGGTGAAGGCATAGATTCCGCCTCCCGCCAGCAGACACACTGCCGCGGCAATCCCTGCCACTGCCGCGATCTTCTTTTTATTCATATATAAGTCCCTCCTGATCCTTCTACAATCTATTTTCCCTTCAAGACTCACTCGTAAGCCCTGGCGTGGGATTCAGAGTCGGCATCCGCCGACATCATAAGTGTCTATTTTAACCATTCTGATACTAGCTTATCATACCAGATTTCCACCTAAAGATCAAACTTGAGGTGCAGAATTCACACAATATTGACATTCTCTTCCCTTATCTGGTAAACTAGCATTATCTATGTATATTGGAAAGGACGTACATCTATGAAATCAAGAAAATACCTTCCGGTCCTTCTCTTTTTCTTCGTCGTTCTTCTGGCCGGCTGCGCCACTTCCACCAAGGCAGAAGTCAAGAAAGCCGTCTCAGAGGAATTGGATCTGCTGAAGAATCTGGACCCGGACACCACACAGAAATACATCTCCTACGAAGATCTCTTCTCAGATGCCAGTCAGTCTTCTTCCATCTCACCGGAAATCGAGGAAGTTTTCTCCCTGTTTTTCAAAAACTTTAATTATAAAATCATGGAAGTCAACGTGGACAAGGATTCCAAGGAGGCCGACGCTTCTGTCCGGCTGACCACCATCGACGCAAAATCTCTTGCCCATGATTTCGCATCTGCTCACCTGAGAGAAGAAATCTTGAAAAACGCCAGTACCGGTACGGACTCGAATGCTTCCGCCCAGGAGCACTATCTTCTGCTGGGCAAGCTGCTGAAAAAAGGCGATTATGAAAAAGTAGAGTCCAACTGTACCATCCATCTGGTCTGTCAAGATGACAGCTGGGTGATTCTCAAAGACGCTACACTGGAAAATGATCTGGTGGGCGGTCTTCTCACGTATCTGTCTGATCCTGGTATTCTTTCCCCTTCTGAAACCGTGTCTGTGTATATGAAAACGCTGAAAGATATGGACGCAGAACAGATGAATACTTTTCTCAACCTGGACTCTGTCCTGAATTCCGAGGACGAGACAGAGAAATCAATTGCCACTGCCCTTGTGGAGCAGGTCCATAAATGTTTTAATTATAAGGTCACCAATGAGACGGATCTTGGGTACACTGCCCAGGTGACGTTATCCATCACTTCTTTTGACAGTGATGCCATCCTGTCTGCCTACCAGAAACAGCTGGATCAATATCTTGCCACTGCCGAGGCGGTCATTGAGGGAAGCGAGGGACGTCTTGCAAAATCTCAGGAATTTCTCCTGGACGCCATCAACTCCAACGAGGACACTGCCACCTCTGAGGTCACCCTGAATCTCACCAATGACGGCGTGGACTGGAATGTGGAACTTGGCAGCGAGATCGGCAAAGCTTTGTTTGGAAATCTGAGTACGGATACGGCCAGTACGGTCAATGAGGATTCTGGGTATACAGAGGACGAAGAATACTGCGAAGATGAAGATTACGGGGAAGAGTACTCAGAAGACGAGGATGAAGAAGATTACGATGAAGAGTACTATGATGAAGGAGACTACTACGGAGAAGAGTACTGATCTTTTATCAGACAGGCTTACCGCACAAAAAACAGGATATGTGATACCCTCCACTTTCCGGAGGATATTCACATATCCTGTTCTTTTACTCTCTATTATTCTTTATGACGAATTTCCAGATCCAGTTCTTCCAGCTGTGCCTCGCTTACCTCGCTTGGTGCCTCGGACATCAGACAGGAAGCATCCTTCACCTTCGGGAAGGCGATCACTTCACGGATGGAATCCGCACCTGCCATGAGCATCACCAGACGGTCCAGGCCGTAGGCAAGTCCTGCGTGAGGCGGAACTCCATATTTAAACGCATTCAAGAGGAAACCGAACTGTTTGTAGGCAGCTTCTTTTGTGAAGCCCAGTACCTCGAACATCTTCTCCTGGATGTCATTCTGGAAAATTCTGACACTTCCGCCGCCGATCTCGTTGCCGTTCAGCACAATGTCATAGGCTTTCGCGCGGACTTTTCCAGGATCTGTGTCAAGAAGTGGAAGATCCTCCTCCATCAGCATGGTGAATGGATGGTGCATTGCGGTGTAACGCTCTTCCTCCTCAGACCACTCAAGAAGCGGGAACTCTGTCACCCACACGAAGCGGAACTCATTCTTGTCCATCAGCTCCAGCTGTTTTCCAAGCTCCAGACGAAGACCGCCCAGTACATCATACACAAGCTTGGTCTTATCTGCCGCAAATAACAGGAGATCTCCAGGTTCTCCTTCCATAGCTTTCACAAGTCCGCTCAGCTCTTCCTCCGTCATAAATTTCGCAAAGGAAGATTTATAACTGCCGTCCTCATTCACTGCCAGGTAAGCCAGACCCTTGGCTCCGTAACCTTTTGCGAATTCCACCAGCTTGTCAATCTTCTTTCTGGGCATGCCTGCCTGTCCCTTCACGTTGATACCGCGGACACTTCCGCCCTGCTCCACAGCACCTTTGAACACGGCAAATCCACAGTCTTTCACCACATCTGTCACATCGTGAAGCTCCATACCGAATCTCATATCCGGCTTGTCGGAACCGAAGCGGTCCATGGCTTCCTGCCAGGTGATTCTCTGAATCGGAAGGGAAACCTCCACTCCCAATGCCTCTTTGAACAGATACGCAAGAAATCTCTCATTCACATCAATCACATCGTCCACGTCCACGAAGGACAGCTCCATGTCGATCTGGGTGAATTCCGGCTGGCGGTCCGCACGCAGGTCTTCGTCACGGAAGCATCTCGCGATCTGAATATAGCGGTCATATCCGGCACACATCAGAAGCTGTTTGAAAATCTGCGGAGACTGGGGCAGTGCGTAGAAACTGCCCGGATGAACACGGCTGGGAACCAGATAGTCTCTTGCCCCCTCCGGTGTACTCTTGGTCAGCATTGGAGTTTCAATCTCTAGAAATCCCTCCTGGGCAAAGAACTGACGGGTCAGAGTTGCCACGCGGCTGCGCAGCATCAGATTTCTCTGCAGGTCCGGACGTCTCAGATCCAGGTAACGGTATTTCAGACGAACCTCATCTTTTGTCTTACTGTTCTCCTCGATAGGGAATGGCGGTGTCTCTGCCTCAGAGAGAATCCTAAGTTCTCTCACACGGATCTCAATCTCTCCGGTAGCCATATTCGGGTTCACCGCGCCGGAACGGGCTTCCACCTTACCCACGACAGCGATCACAAACTCACTGCGCAGCTTGCCGGCTTTCTCAAATCCTGCCTCGTCAATACTGCCGTTCTCAAAAATCAACTGAATCAGACCGGAACGGTCTCTTAAATCCACAAAGACGATTCCGCCTTTGTTACGGCTCTTCTGTACCCATCCCATCAGGGTTACTTCATTTCCGATCATCTCTTTTGTCACTTCCGCACAGCGATGACTTCTGTGCAGACCTCGCATACTCTCAGCCATATTTTCTCCTCTTCTTTCTATACTCACTTCCGCCAGCTTCCAGCTCTCTTGAAGCCTTATTTCAAAGCCGTGCGATAGAACTCTTCGAATTCTTCATATCCTTCTTTTTGCAGCTGCTCTTTCTGGAATTTCTTGTTCTTCTTCATGATCGACAGATTCACCTGAACGCCCTGTGCTCTCTCGGCCTCTGCCTTCTTCAGAATCTCCAGAAGCTGATCGGCAGGCATATTTTTCTCGATCAGATAAGCTTTCTTTCCAGCCGCTGAGGGAACTGTGTAGCCTCTCTCCAGAAGCAGCATGACAATTCGCTCAAAACCGATGGAGAAGCCGCAGGCCGCCACATTGTTGCCTGTGAATTTTCCGATCATCTCATCGTAACGGCCGCCGCCGCCCACAGATCCGCCGTACTCGTCCATGGCAATCTCAAAAATCGGTCCGGTGTAATAGGACATTCCTCTTACCAGAGTGGGATCGAATTCCATCTTGAAATTGGCGGTCTTCACAGCGTCCACACTGGAGATAATCGTCTCCAGATCCTCCGCAACCTTCGGATCCATCACGTCTTTGAGTTTTTCTTTACAATAGCGGACACCATTCACATCCTTGGTGATCTCCTGGAACAGTCCCAGGTAAGTATCAATGCTCTCCTTAGCAAAGCCTTCCTTCTCCAGTTCTTTTGCCACGCCGTCCAGCCCGATCTTGTCCATCTTGTCCAGAATAATGAAGACGGTGTCATAGCTCTCCTTCGGGAAGCCGCTGTACTGTGCCATAGCTTTTAAAATCTTCCGGTCATTGACACGGATGGTAAAATTCTCAAAATCCAGCTTGCCCAGCAAGGTGGTAGTGGCAAGGATCAGTTCAATCTCCGCCAGATAGGTGGATTCTCCCAGAATATCAATGTCACACTGCATGAACTGGCGGAAACGTCCTCTTTGGGGACGGTCTGCCCTCCACACATTTCCCATCTGCAGCGCCTTGAACGGTGACGGCAGCTCATTGGCATTGTTGGAATAATAACGGCACAGAGGCACGGTCAGGTCATAGCGCAGCCCGCTGTCCACCAGATCACTCTCGCTTTGGGCCTGATCCAGTTTCAGCTTCTCGCCTCTTTTTAAAATCTTAAAGATCAGCTTCTCATTCTCTCCCCCCTGTTTGCTGCACAGATTTTCAATGTGCTCCACGCAAGGAGTCTCAATGGATGAGAATCCAAATGTCTTATAAGTCTCACGTATCATATTCATGACATAATTTCGTATTTCCATCTCCCTGGGCAGAATATCCTTCATACCCGTGGTCGGTTTCTTTTTTAATGCCATAACTGCCTCCTTTTATTCATTTATGTATCACTCTTTGAAATGCCAGAAATACCCGCATATCAAAGTTTTTAATCTCTTCAATCATCAAATCCATTATCGAATCCTCATCCAGAGCTTTCCGGTAGGCCCGGTCCGAGTGCAGTGCCGCATAGACATCGCATACTCTCAAAATCCGCGCGCCAAGGGGGATCTCTTCTCCTCTCAGATTCGAAGGGCAACCGCTTCCATCATAATTCTCATGATGATACAGAACACTTTCCAGCACCAGTTTTGAATATCCCTGATCTTTCAGGACCAGATATCCCAGACTGGAATGCATTCGGACATATCTCAGTTCCTCGATGGCCATCATGTCATCCTCAGACCCTTCAATGTACCTCATCAGTTTCAGTTTTCCGATGTCATGCACCATCCCGGCAATTGCCATCTGGTAACAGACATCCTCGGAAAGCTTCAGCTCTTTTGACACATCGTAAGCCAGGTTGCTGACCACGATTCCATGTTTCAGCTCTGCGGCCAGATTGATATTTAAGAAGCGGTCAGGAAGATCGTCTCTTTGTGTTCTCACTGTTGTCTGCTCCTTATAGGTAACTGGTAATTCCGATTCTCTTTCTCTCGATCATCTCATCAATCCGGCTGATGTAGTTCGTGACATCTTTGACGTTTTCTACTCTCTCGATCCTCTGTCCGTGATCGAAGACCAGCTTGGTGGAACCGCCGGCTCCCAGTGCGATGATCGGCTGTTTTTCTTCCATAATAAGTATATTGTAAATTCCCGCTTTGTCAACCTTTGCATAGCCCACATTCTCAAAATTTCCCGCCATATTTTTCTGGCGGTACAGATAATAGGGCCCCATCCCCATATCGTAGGCACACCAGGTGGTCATATCCATAATCTCCTGGTTATTTTCAAAGGTCATCTCCTGATACTGATCCCGGAACATATTCAGCCGGGCAGCTCTCTTAATCGCCAGGGAATGGACAGTCAGACTGTCCGGATCCAGCTTGCGGATCTCTTCCAGGGTGTGGGATACCTCATCCTTTCCCTCACCGGGAAGCCCCACGATCAAATCCATATTGATATTGTCAAATCCGCACTCTCTCGCCAGATAGAAGGCATTCACCGTGTCCTCCACTGTGTGGCGCCGGCCGATGATCTCCAGGGTCTTCTGATTCATGGTCTGGGGGTTCACGGAAATTCTGGTAACCGGATGCTTTCGTATGGCCAGAAGCTTCTCCCTGGTAAAACTGTCCGGTCTTCCCGCCTCCACCGTGTACTCATGCAGCCCATCGCATGGAAAATGTTCCTCAATGCAGGTCAGCACTTCATCCAGGTACTCTGGCGGAAGTGTGGTGGGAGTTCCCCCGCCCAGATAGACAGTGTCCAATGTCCTGCCCTTCATCATCTTCGAGACTTCACAGATCTCATGCTTCAGGGCGTCCACATACTCTCCCACTCTCTTCTCCCACTGTCTGTAGGGATAAGAACTGAAAGAACAGTACAGACAGATACTGGGGCAGAATGGAATGCCCACATACAGGCTGTAGCCGTTCTCATAATCAATCTCTTTTAAAATCTCTCTCTCCCGGTTCGCAATGGTAATTCCAAGGGCCGCCTTCTGGGGGCTCACATAATATTCCTCCCGCATAAACTGTGCGATCTGCGGGTTGGTCATACCAGACTCTATCATACCCATGACCAGCTTGGTGGGACGGATTCCGGTGAGTGTTCCCCAGGGAAGCTCCTTGCCCGTCAGCCGGCGCAGAAGCTGATAAACTCCCTGTTTCAGCCGGTCCTTCGTCATCTTCCGGTCCCAGGTATGAATAAGGGCAATCTCTTCCTGATCCTGAGACTGCCCCTCTTTGCGATATGCAACGTGGATACGATCCTTCTGATATTCTACGACGAATTCCTCCGGGAAAGATTTCTCCTCTTCCTCATAACAGATGTGCACCTCTCTCCCTGGATAAAATGCCTTCACCAGAGAGTACACATCATACTCAAAATTCTTCTCGTTAAAGCGAACACCTATACTACACAAAGGGATTATACCTCTTTTCATGTTCTATTGTCGTGGCTCCCCCGTGTCCCGGGAAAACCTCTGTCTCATCCGGCAAGGACTGCAGAAGTCTGTGGAGACTGCGGATCGTGTCAGTTCCGTTTCCTGTGGGCAGATCCGAACGCCCTACTGACTCGCAGAACAGAGTATCTCCACTCATGAGCACATCCTCATCCTTGAAGTAATAGCAGCAGCTGCCCTTCGTGTGTCCCGGCGTGTGGATCATCTGAACGGAAAATCCCGCTGCCTCAAAAACTTCCAGGTCCTCAAGCAGCACATCTGCCTTCACCACATAGCTGGGATCCTCATAGATGGTCATGCTCAGCTGGGGATTCATAAGGACCTCTTCCTCTGCCTGACAGGCATAGATTTTCGCCCCGAATTTCTCACGGACCGCGTTGGCTGCCAGAATATGGTCATAGTGTCCATGGGTGAGCAAAATGGCCACCGGCTTTCCTTCCATGCGAAGCACCGCCTGTTCAATCTGCTCCGGACTGTCTGCCGGATCCACGATGACCATCTCTTTCGTCTCTTTATTCATCAAAAAATAACAGTTGGTAAATACGGATCCTAATACCTTTGAATTAATCTCTAAATTCTTCATCCTTCTCTCCTTAACCGGTGGTACGTTCCACATCTAATACGCTCTCCACCTGACGGATCTTTCCGATCAGAGCGTTCAATTCTTCTTTGCTTCCGATGTCAAATGACATGGCGATGGATGCTTTCTCTCTCTTGCTGGTGCGGCTGTTGATGCTGCGAAGATCGATCTTACGTTCTGTGAAAATCTTGGAGATGTCTGCCAAAAGCCCGGTCCGGTTGTTGGCATAGATCACGATCTCTGCCAGATATTTCTCCGGCTCGCTGGTGGGGCCTGCCGGCTGCTGCCATTCCGCCTCGATCAGTCTGGCCCGGTCAGCCTCAGACATATTCAAAACATTCACACAGTCCGTTCTGTGGATGGAGACTCCCCGTCCCCGGGTTACAAATCCCACGATCTCGTCTCCGGGAATAGGACTGCAGCATTTGGAAAAACGTACCGCCACGTCGTGGATTCCTTTCACCACAATGCCGCTCTTCGTCTTGTGATGTCTCTCCCACTCATGGCTGGAATTGACCTCCTCCAGAACCTGCTCATCGGTGATCTGCTGCACGTGATCCTTCTCATAGGCCTCGCGCAGCTTGTTCATCACCTGGCCCTCTTTCAGGCCTCCGTGTCCCACTGCCGCCAGCACAGAATCCCAGTCACGGAATCCGTATTTGCGCATCACAGCTTCCATGTATTTTGACTTTGTATATTCACTGAGATGATAACCCTTGGTCTTCGCATACTGCTGAAGCATCTCTTTTCCACGCAGAATGTTGTCTTCCTTCAGCTCCTGCTTGAACCACTGGTTAATCTTGTTCTTCGCCTGGGTGCTCTTGACAATCTTCAGCCAGTCCCGGCTGGGGCCCTGGGAATTCTGGGAGGTAATAATCTCCACCCGGTCCCCGTTCTTAATCACATATTCGATGGGAACCAGCTTGCCATTCACCCTGGCTCCTACCATGTTATTGCCCACCGCACTGTGGACACTGTAAGCGAAATCGATGGGAGTGGATCCGTTCGGCAGGGCCTTCACCTCTCCCTGCGGGGTAAAACAGTAGACATTGTCCGAGAACAGATCCAGGTCGTTCTTCAGAAGGCTTAAGAACTCCTTGTTGTCTGACATGTCTTTTTGCCACTCCAGAATCTGACGCAGCCAGTTCAGCTTCTCCTCCTCGCGGACGCCCACAGGCTTCTTGCCGTCGGAGGATTCCTTGTATTTCCAATGGGCTGCAATTCCGTACTCTGCTGTCTTGTGCATCTCAAAGGTACGGATCTGAATCTCAAAAGGCTGTCCCTTCGGACCGATCAATGTCGTGTGAAGAGACTGATACATATTCGGCTTCGGCATGGCGATGTAATCTTTGAACCTTCCCGGAATCGGTTTGTACATTTCATGGATCACACCCAGCGCCGCGTAACAGTCTTTCACCGTGTCCACGATGATCCGCACTGCGAACAGGTCATAAATCTGATCAATCGTCTTATCCTGGTTGACCATCTTCCGGTAAATGCTGAAGAAATGCTTGATTCTTCCATCCACCTGTGCCTTTATTCCCGCGTCCTCCATGTGATGCTTCACCTGATTGACAATCGTGTCCACATATTCCTGCCGCTCACTCTTCTTCAGATTGATCTTCTCCACCAGATCGTAATAGATCTCCGGCTTGAGATATTTCAGCGACAGATCATCCAACTCTACCTTGACCTTGGAGATACCAAGTCTCTGGGCGATGGGAGCATAGATATCCATCGTCTCCTTCGCTTTCTCTTTTTGCTTCTCCGGCTTCATGTACTGCAGAGTACGCATATTGTGGAGCCGGTCCGCAAGCTTGATCAGAATAACCCGAATATCCTTTGCCATGGCCAGAAACATTTTTCTCAGATTCTCCGCCTGCAGTTCCACCTTGTCTCCGGTGTAGGACAGCTGCCCCAGTTTGGTCACTCCGTCCACCAGAAGGGCAACCTCTGAGCCAAATTCTTCCTCAATCTCCTCCGTGGTCATAATGGTGTCTTCCACCGCGTCATGGAGGAGACCTGCCGCAATCGTCTCTTTATCCAGCTCCAGATCCGCCAGTATGATTGCCACGCACAGGGGATGAATGATATACGGCTCCCCTGATTTTCTCAGCTGCCCCTCGTGGGCGTTCTTCGCAATCCGATATGCCTTCTCAATCATAGTCAGATCGGCTGACGGATGATATTTCTTCACACAGGAAATCAATTCTTTGTATAAATCCTCTGGACTGGTAAAGTCGCTCATTGTCTTCACATTGGCATCCGCTTTTTTTACACTCTCAATTTTTTCCTGATCAATGGTCAGTTTTTTCTCCCCCATGAACGATTCACCTTCCTTTTTTATTTTCCTTCATACCGTATGACAGATTCCACATCGTAATTCTTCAGCCGGTCTCTGCCATGCAGTCCTGCAAGTTCCATCAGAAATACTACTTTTACCACTTCACCGCCTAATTTCTCAATCATTTTAATCGCCGCTTCCACAGTTCCCCCCGTGGCAATCAGGTCATCCACCACTGCCACCTTCTGGCCTGGACGGATGGAATCTTTGTGCATCTCGATCACTGCACTTCCATACTCCAGATCGTACTCCTGGGAGATGGTCTCACAGGGAAGCTTTCCTTTCTTTCTCACCGGCACGAAAGGCTTGTGAAGATTATAGGCAATGGGGACACCGAAAATGAAGCCTCTGGACTCCGTCCCCACAATCACATCCACATCTGTGCCTTCCAGACATTTCTGCATGGAGTCAATGGCAAGAGCTAGCCCGTCTGCGTCCTGCAGAACACTGGTGATATCTCTGAATATAATTCCCTCTTCCGGAAAATCCGGAATACTTCTCACATAATCCTCTAATTTTTTCATTACCATTCCTCCATTTTGTCGATTTTTGCAATATTTATAGTATAGCATCTTTTCCCTGTATAATCAATGAAAACCACGAAATCAGCGGTCTTTCGTTGTGTAAAATTACTAAATTATTACCTGTAATTCTGTATAACTACTTGAAGATTTTCTCTTCCCTGATACCGGTTCACCGTGGGGTAATAGGTCACGGACAGAGCCGGTTCTTGGGATGCTCTCTCGAGGAATGGAGCGGACTCACCAAAATAGACTCCCTCCATAGTATACCCATCTTCTGTCATCAGCTGCATCTTCACCACATTTTTATTGGCTCCAAAGACGCGGCTGTGCAAAACCCGCACCCCCTTCTGGGCAAAAATGGGCTTGGTATTCCCTTTCCCAAAGGGTTCCAGAAGTTCCAGCTGCTCGATCAGATCCTTGCGGATGTAAGCAAAGGGCATGGCCACATCAATGGTCACCTTGGGGCAGAGATCCTCCTCCGTCAGGGTACAACGCTCATTCAGCTTCTTTCTCAGGCGCGGCACGTTTTCTTCCTCGATGGAGAGGCCTGCCGCCATAGGGTGTCCCCCGAACTGAATCATCAGTTCTTTGCACTCGCTCAAAGCCTCGAACATGGAATAAGCCTCAATGGAACGGCCGGAGCCCTTCACCGAGTGTTCTCCCTTTGTCAGGACCAGGACCGGCCGGTAATATTTCTCCCGAAGCCTTCCCGCAATGATACCTGCCAGGCTCTCGTGACAGTCTGGCAGGTAGACCACCAGCACCCGGTCGTCTTTGAGTGATGTGGTCTCTACCATCTCCACTGCCTGCTCGACTCCCTGAGCCGTCAGCCCTTTCCGGCTCTGGTTGATGGCCACCAGATCTCCCGCCAGCTTTGCTGCCTGGGCAGCATCTTCCGCTTTCAGAAGTTCCAAGGAGCGCTGTGCCGTGTCCAGGCGGCCACTGGCATTCAGACAGGGGCCAATCACAAATCCAATGTGATAAGCGGTGATTTTCTTATCCTCCAGTCCATTGGCCCGGATCAGTTCCTGAAGCCCCAGATTCCAGGTATGAGGAAGTCTTCGCAGCCCTTCCTTCACCAAAATCCGGTTCTCTCCCTGCAGATCCATCACATCTCCCACGGTGGCGATAGCCGCCAGTTCGATATATTCTTCCTGTTCCTCTTTGGACAAGCCATAACGTTCATACAGGGCCTGAATCAACTTGTAGGCAACCGCCGCCCCGCAGAGAATCTTGTTCGGATAAGGACAATCCTTCTGCTTCGGGTTAATCACTGCGTCTGCCGGTGGGAGAATCTCTTTTTTCTCCTCTCCCTCCAACTCAAAGGGTACTTCGTGATGGTCTGTGACAATCACAGTCATTCCCTGGGATTTGGCATAGGCAATCTCCTCTCTCGCCGCAATCCCGTTGTCACAGGTGAGAACCGTGTCAATTCCGTCTTCCAGTGCCTTCTCAATCAGAGGCAGATGGATTCCATATCCGTCCGCGATCCGGTCCGGTATGTAAGTGTCCACCCTGGCGCCCAGACGGGTCAGCCCTCTCAAAAGGATATAAGTGGAAACCACACCGTCAATGTCGTAATCTCCGATAATGCGAATCGGCTTGCCCTGGCGGATTTTCAGAGTCAGAAGTTCCACCGCCCGCTCCATGTCCTTGAACAGCCAGGGGGATGGGAGAGCTTCGATGCTGCCATTTAAGTATTCATCAATCTCTTTGTCATCCACCACATCCCGGTTACGGATCAGCCTGGCAATCACGGGATCAATTCCATACTTCTTCGCAATCCCCTGAAAATCCGCCCTTTTCGCCGCAATCATCCATTTTTCTTCTCTCATATTCTGCTCCTTTATGTAGAAGAAGGGCACCGTACAAACGTGCGGTACCCCTCGTTTTTTTTATTTCTTTTTCTTAGATTTTGATTTTTTCTTGCCGCTTACTTTCACCGGCACCGGCTGTACTTTCTTCTTCCCAAGACGGGTCTTCATCACATACCACAGCGGACCTGTGATGCATACGGAGGAATATGCTCCGCAGACAATACCCACGATCAGAGGAAGAGCGAATTCCTTAATGGAGGTCACACCCATCACATACAGAACTGCTACCATGACAAAGGTCGTGAAAGAAGTGTAAATACTTCTGGTCAGGGTCTGTGTGATACTTGCGTTGATCACATCTTTCAGATCGTCCGTCTTCTTCATGCTGCGCATGTTCTCACGGATACGGTCGAAGATAACGATCGTCGCATTGATGGAATAACCCACAATCGTCAGCATACAGGCGATGAAGGTGCTGCCTGCTGAGAGTCTGGAAATCGCATAAAACGCCAGTACCACCAGAACATCGTGAACCAGCGCCAGAACCGCACTGCTCGCAAACCGAATGTCCTTGAAACGGAACCAGATATACAGAAGCATACAAATGGTAGCGGCAACCACTGCCATAAATGCATCCATTCTCATCTCGGAACTGATGGTAGAAGAAATACTCTCGGAAGTAATGGATTTTTCATCCACACCAAATTCATCCACCAGTTTCTTGTTCAGTTCCTCTCTCTCATTCAGATCCAGCGCTCTGGTCTTAATAACTACCTGATTGGTTCCCACAACTTTGGTCGGCTGTACATTACTGTCCCCGGTCACCTCTTCCACCAGAGGAGTCACTTTCGCATCAATGGTCTCAATGTCCATGTCCTCGTTGAAGGTCACCGTTGTGGAAGTACCGCCGGAGAACTCCAGACTGTAATTCAGTGCCTGTCCGTCTGTCTGTGAATGAATTCCCATAAAAATCGGTCCGCACAGAATCATCAGAATGGACAGAGTGAAAAAGATCCTTCTCTTGCCGACGAAATCAACCACTTTACGGTTTTTGGCACGGCCATAGAATTTCTCGTCACGGATTCCCACCGCGTAAAGCGCCTGCACAATGTATTTGGACACCACTAAAGCGGTGAACATGGATACCACAATACCCAGTGCCAATGTGTAGGCAAATCCTTTGACCGTTCCAGAGCCCATCCACATCAGGATGAAGGCCGCAATCAAGGTCGTAATGTTTCCATCGAAAATTGCGGAGAACGCCTTGTGAAATCCGTTCTGGATGGCGCTTCGCACCGAGACTCCGGCGGCGATCTCCTCCCGTATTCGGGCATATATGATGACATTGGCATCCACAGCCATACCGATACCCAGAATGATACCTGCGATACCAGTCAAAGTCAAAGTAATGTCAAAGGCGTTGATAATGATCAGCGTCAATGCGGTGTAGATCACCAGGGCGATGCTGGCCACAAATCCAGGCACACGGTACATCAGAATCATGAAGATCATCACGATCGCCATACCGATGGCTCCGGCTACCACACTGGTGGAAATTGCCTGCTCACCGAGCTGGGCAGCCACGACATTGGAACGCAGCTCATTCAGCTCTAGTTTCAGTCCTCCGATTCGGATTGTGGACGCCAGCTCCTGGGCCTCCTGGGCATCCGCCATACCGGAGATCTGAGCATTTCCGTCTGTGATCTCTGCCTGCACATTCGGGACACTGACAAAGGCTCCGTCGTAATAGATACCAATACTGTCCTGGCTGTTCTCATAGGCTTCCTTTGTCGCCTCGGCAAACTTCTCAGTTCCCTCGTCTGTCAAAGTCAGATCCACCACATTCTCTTTGGACTGCATACTGTCCTGGGCGATCACAGCCTTCGCTGTCTGCACATCCGTACCCGTCAGAACAATGGATCCGTCCTCTTCCAGCTCATCAATGGTCTTGTTCAGAACATAGGTGCCCTGAGTACTGTCAAAACTATAGTTTTCATTTCCCTCGCTGTCCAGATGAGCGATGAAATACAGGGAACCAGGACGGCCCAGTTCCTCCAGAATGGTATTCGCGTCTGTCACACCCGGGATTTCCACCGTAATTCGGTTATCTCCCTCCTGGTAAACCTGTGACTCCGTGCTGTACTGTTCCACACGCTGCTGCAGCTTGTAGATGGTGTCCGCCATATCCTCGCTGCTTGGATTCTTCTCTGTCGTCTCGTAGGTAATGCTGACACCGCCAGCCAGATCCAGACCTGTGTTAATATTCTTCGCGGCACCTGTGCCGGTAGGTCCAATACCCACAGCTGAGACGAAAACCAAAAATGCTGTGATAATCACCGTCAGTATGATGACGGCTATTCCTCTGTTTTTTCTCATCTCTGCCTCCTAAATGCTTATTCGTCTGCCAGCGCAGCCTTCAGCATAATCGCGCACTCGATACGTTTTCTCTGCAGTTCGCAGCCGATATCATATGCGTCCTGAATGGTCCCATGGAAATTGTAAGAATTCGCCGCGCATCCGCCGCTGCAGTAAAATCTCGCAAAACAATCCTGACATTTTTTCTTCGTATACACATTGCAGTGCGCAAACTCTTCCCGGATATCTGTTCTTTGAATTCCGTGGAATACGTCACCCATCTTGAACTGCTCTTCTCCCACAAACTGATGACATGGGTACAGATCTCCCCACGGTGTCACCGCCAGATATTCCGTGCCAGAACCGCATCCGGACAATCTCTTATAGACACAGGGACCGCCGGTCAGATCGATCATAAAGTGGAAGAAATTAAAACCTCTGCCTTCCTTCTCCCGAACGATCATCTCCTTGGCAAGCTTGTCATATTCCTCGAAGATCTGCGGAAGATCTTCCTTGCGGATCGCGTAATCTGCTTCCTCGGGCGCCACAACCGGCTCCACGGAAATCTGCTTAAAGCCCAAATCAGCCAGATGCAGCACATCTTTTGAGAAATCCAGGTTATGCCGGGTAAACGTTCCCCTCACATAATATTTATCCTGATTTCGGCTCTCGGCAAATTTCTGAAACTTGGGAAGTATCAGATCATAGCTTCCGGCTCCCTTCGGGAAGGGCCGCATATAGTCATGCACTTCCTTACGTCCGTCAATACTCAGCACCACATTGCCCATCTCACGGTTGCAGAATTCCATCACTTCGTCATTCAGGGCAACTCCATTGGTTGTCAGGGTGAAACGGAAATTCTTGTTGTGGATCTTCTCCTGTTCTCTTCCGTAACGCACCAGATCTTTGACAACCTTCCAGTTCATCAAAGGCTCACCGCCGAAGAAATCCACCTCCAGATTCCTCCTGGAACCGGAATTCGCGATCAGAAAATCCAGCGCCTGTTTTCCCACTTCGTAGGACATCAGTTCCCGGTGGCCGTGGTACTCCCCTTCTTCCGCGAAACAGTACCGGCAGGCCAGATTACAGTCATGGGCGATGTGGAGGCACAGTGCCTTCACCACAGTATCATGATGCCCTGTGAAATTCTCAATCGCTTCCTTATAGATATCCTCGGTAAAAAGCATTCCGTTTTCTTTCAGCTCTTCACACTCCTGGAGAGCGGTCCGAATATCTTCCTGTGAAAACTGGCCTGCCAGACTCTCCTCGATTTCCTTTGGGGTCTTCCCCTCGTCCAGCATTCCCACAGTTTCATAGACCACGTCATCCACCACATGGATACAACCGCTGTTCACATCCAGAACAATATTATACCCATTATTTTTATACCGATGAATCAATCCCATAAATCTTCTGTAGTCCTTTCCCATCAAATCGAAAAAATGCTCCTGCGCACGAATAAGCAGCGGCTTTTATACCGCTGCTCGTCGCTGTCTGCACAGCTCTTATTTATGCTCGCAACTCTGATTTCCCACGGTGCAGGAAGTCTTGCAGGCAGACTGGCAAGAAGTCTGGCACTCGCCGCATCCGCCTTTTTTGATTGTGTTCTGCAGGTTTTTCGTATTTAATGTCTTGATATGTTTCATTTATGTATCCTCCTTATTTCCCATGATTTTTAAGATAACATGGTAAGTATATCACACCTTCCTGCTTTTTCAAAGTACTTTTTTAGGAAATCATACCTCCCAGCGTTCCCCCTGCCAGGCACATGCACAGCGTTGTCAGTATATGCTGCATGGACATATCCAATTGTCTCAGGGACAGCCAGGAGACAGCAATCAGAAGGAGAAAATAGACTGCTCCCACTGCCATCCCCCACAGATACTTTCTGGTTCTGGCATATTTCCCCGCAAGGATGCCTCCCAGGAAACAGGACAGAATATAGACCAGCACAATTCCCATGGACACCATATTCTCTTTCAGATCAAAACGAAAGAGCAGAAAAGCCAGAAGGAGCAGCATGATTCCTGTCAGCCCGTAGGCCAGCAGAAGACCTCTTAGCATACCTTTTACTTTCATATAAAGCAACCCTCCCATATCACATTATATGGGAGGGTTGTACGTTGTATGTATTCTTTTATTTTCTTCTCTTGTTGTTCAAAACCAGGATTATGATGATAATCGCTGCGACTACCACCAGTCCCACAACGGCCATGATAATGAATGACATAATCTCTGTGGTATCTCCGGTCTGAACTGCTTTGACCGTCTTATTCTGATAAGTCACTGTTCTCTCCACGCTGCTGCTGTTGGAACTTGTGCTGCCGGAGTAAGAAGAACGGTCTGTGCTGTTGTCAGAACCTGAAGTCTGTGTACGGTTGCTGTTGGAAGAATTCACATTGCTGTCCGACTTCACCGCGGAGGAGCTGGAGGAAGGTCTGCTGGTCGGTGTCGGCGTAGGTGTTGCCTCGCTGTATCCTCCTGCCGCGATCTCATCTCCCACCAGAGGCTTGCTTCCCGCAATCCCGAACGGACTGAAGGAATCCACGGAAAAGATCATCGTTGAACCATATACAGTCGGAATAATCGTCTCGGAACCGCCGTTATCGAGCAGATGTTCAATCGTATACTCATATCCTTCTTTCACAGGAACTGTAACCGTCACATATTTGCCTGCCGGAATCTCATAGGGCTTGTCCTCCAGAAGATCCCACAGTTCAAATTCATAAGACTGGAAAATATTCGCTTCGTCCTCATTGCTGAACTCATAGCTGTCTGTGCTGGAAGCACGGAACTGTACATACCATGGAAGGAAATCCGCTGAGACACTGATGCCTCCGCAGGTGTGATTCTTTGCTGCCGCCTGAGCCTGATCCTGAGGCACAGCCTCCGGGTCTGCAGTCTGAGGCTGTTCGGAAACTGCCTCCTCAAGTTCGTCTGCTGTGATATCATTGATGCCGGTGTCAGAATCCTCGTCCCCGCTGTCTGCATTCTCTTCCTTACTGTCCTCATCCTCAGTATTCTCACTGTCAGAAGGCTTCTCCTGGCTGTCTTCCTTGTCGGCATCTTTGTCCGCGTCAGGCTTCTCAGTCTCTTCTTCCTTCTGCGTATCCTCGGAATCTTCTTTCTCTGCCTGGTCAGTGTCGTCCTTCACGCTGTCCTTATCTTCCGATGAAACGGTGTCATCAGAGGCATTGTCTTTATCAACGTCTTCTTTATCTTCTTTCTGTGTATCTTCGTCCTGTGTATCTTGATCCTCGGATTTTTCCCCGTCCTCCGATACGTCTTCTTTCTGGTCGGAGCTTTCCTCTTTCTGGTCAGTGTCCTCGGACTCCTCATCCTTGGATGGCTCTTCTGGCTTGTCCGCGTCATCCTTGCCGTCCTTGGAGTCCTCCTCACTGTTGTTCTTGGAATCTTCTTCGCTCTTATCCGCATCCGGTGTCGGTGTCTCTGTCTGCGTCACTTCCGGTGTGGGTGTTCCCGTGGAAGCAGGAGCCAGGCTCTTGACCACAACCGTCACGGTGCCTTTCAATGTTCCGCTTCCGGTATCATATCCGGAGATTCCTGACAGATCCACACTTCCGTTGCTCTTAAAGATAACGGAGTAATTACTCTGGTAGGAGCTTGGAACCGCAGAGCCGTTCTCCCATGCCAGAGAACCGTATTTGCTCTGAGGCAGTGAAATCTTAGACAACGCTGTCGGCTCTGAAATCACCACTGAGGAAGGTATCAGCATATCCTTGCTGACCTTTTCCGGTCCATCCGCCATGATCCTCTGCAGACTCATCGTAGTCAGCATCAGACACAGCGCAAGACAAACGCTCAGAATCTGGAACAGTCTTCGGGTTCCGGAGTACTCACGTACCATTTTTTTCATAATAATCTCACCTCATATAAAATATCGTTTTCTAACACGATGTAAATATTTCTAATTTGCTCCTGTATTATAGCACAATTTTCCCGTTTTCGACACCCCCTATTCGAATTTTTTTGAAACTTGCTTTTTTCCTCAAAATCGAGTATATTGTACCTATATTCTTAATACCAAAGGAGTGAAATTCATTGGACTCAGCCGTCCCTTTACAATTAGTTATTCTTATTTTACTGATCTTGCTCTCTGCATTTTTTTCTTCTGCAGAGACAGCTCTGACTACAGTCAACAAGCTTCGCGTTCAGACTCTGATTGAACAGGAGAATAAAACAGCGAAAACTCTCTCCAAAGTGATCGAAGATTCCGGAAAGCTGCTCAGCACCATATTAATCGGAAACAACATCGTCAACATGTCGGCTTCTTCTCTGACCACTGTCATGGTCACCAATCTGTTTGGAAACACTGCTGTCGGTATCGGAACAGGCGTAATCACTTTGCTGATTCTTATTTTCGGAGAAATCACCCCGAAGACTCTTGCCGCCACCCATGCGGAACCCATTGCCCTGGCTTACGCACGTATTATCTACGGACTGATGAAGATTATGACACCTATCATCTTTGTCGTCAGCAATCTGGCCAACGGCGTGATGTTTCTTCTGCGTATTGACCCCAATGCCAAGAATAACACACTCACCGAACATGAACTGCGCACGATCGTCAATGTGAGCCAGGAAAACGGCGTCATCGAAAATGAAGAAAAGCAGATGATCTATAATGTGTTTGATTTCGGTGATTCGGTAGCAAAAGACGTGATGGTTCCCCGCATCGATATGACTTTCGTGGATGTGGAGAGTACTTATGAGGAACTGATTGAAATCTTCAAAGTACACAAACACACCCGCTTCCCTGTGTATGAGGATAACACGGACAATATCATCGGCATCATCAATGTCAAAGACTTGATTCTGCTCTCCCCCGGGGAAGATTTTTCCATCCGGAATATCCTGCGCAGTCCTTATTTTACATACGAATATAAGACGACTGCTTCCCTGATGGTGGATATGAGAAAGGCCTCTGTGAACCTGGCCATCGTTCTGGATGAGTACGGTGCCACCGCAGGTCTGATTACTCTGGAAAATCTTCTGGAGGAAATTGTGGGCGAGATCCGGGATGAATACGATGAGGATGAGGAAGAGGATATCAAAGAAATCCTCCCCGGAAAAGAATATCAGGTTCTGGGCTCTGCCAAATTAAATGACATCAACGAACAGCTGAACCTGAAGCTGGATTCCGAAGACTACGACTCCATCGGCGGTTATATCATTGAACAGCTGGACAAACTTCCTGTACAAGGCCAGTCTGTCACACTGCCAAGCGGCCTTCGCCTGGTGGTGGAGAAGACTTCCAAGAACCGTGTGGAACTGGTGCACCTGTACCTGCCCGAGCCGGAGGAACTTGACGAAGAGGAAGAATAAATAAGATAAGGGAGTTATTGCAAGATAGATGTGTAATCATCGATCGAGCAATACTCCCTTTTTTACCGGCCTCATCTGACCTATGAGTCTTTCTCCAACAGCGAAAACTGATAGATAATTCTTGAGACTTCTCCAGTCACCGCCTTGACCCCTTCTTCTGTCTGCTTCCAGTTTTCCCTGGTAATTCCATCTGCGCAGACTGGAATCACTTGAATTTCCGTGTCCGGGAAATGTTTTTTGTAATAGAGAAAAGCTCTTCGCGCATGGTAGTTTTTACAGCAAAGCAAGGCTTTTTTCACAGAAATCTTCTGTTCTTTGATCACCTTTCTGGAATAATACGCGTTTTCCTCCGTGTAAGTGGCCTGATCTTCCCGCAAAATGGCATTTTCTGCCACTCCGTTTTTGAGAAGAACCTCCCTTAGAAACTCCCATTCTGTGGAGAAATCCCCTGGATATTTCTCTCTCTCATCCAGAACCCCTGCGAATTTTCCCACCGTCTTGCTGTATTTTCCGCTGGGAAGAATATACGGGGCATATCCCTCTCTCCACAGTCCGGCAGCTTTTTCCGCCATCTGGGGATAGCCATTTCCCGGCACAAAGATAATATCTGATTTTTGCGCTTTTCCTTCCATAAATATATAATCCGCAATCTCCTCAATAAATGGTAAATACATGTTTTTTCCCTTTTCTCATCCTACAATCACTGTACTGTATCCTGCCCTGCGAAGCTTTTGCTCCATGGAAATGGCATTTTCCATATCCCGGTATCCGCCCACCTGCACCCGGTAATATCCATCCTGTTCCAGGATAAACGCCGGATACCCCTGATTCTGCAGTTCATACAACATCCGGTCCGCATTCTCCCGGTTCTCGAAAGCTCCTGTCTGAACCCGGTAATTTCTTTCCTGAGCCAGGTTTTCTTCTCTGTCTGTCTCCTGACCAGTCTCGAAAGTCCCTTCATGGAGGGTTCCGACAATGGCATCCGCAATCTTCTCCACCATCTGTTCAAACTGTGCGTCGAAAAGCTCATTATCCTCATCTGAATTGATGAATCCGGCTTCCACCAGAAGGGCGGGCATCCTCGTCTTGCGAAGAACCACCAGTCCTGGACGTTCTTTCACGCCGATTTCCTGGAATCCCACCTCCCCCATGGCTCCCACAATATTCTCAGCCATGTCGAGTTTCTTTCCCGTTTTGTCGTACACCAACACTTCCACACCGCTGTACTGATTCTCTTCTGGACTGGAATTGCGGTGAAAAGAAACGAAGAAATCTGCTCCGGAATTGTTCGCGATGGAAGCCTTCTCAAAGGGTGTCTGGTAGACATCCTCCGTCCGGGTATAGTCCACAGGGATTCCCCTCCTCTGAAGTTCCTCCCCCACGGCAAGCGCCAGACGCAGATTGTCATCCTTCTCCTGCCGTCCTTGGAACACAGCTCCAGGATCCGTCCCGCCGTGACCGGCATCCAATATCACTCTTGGCTCTGCCAATATGAAGTCTCCTTACTGAAAAGCTTTTCGTAATTATCATATGCAAAGCTTCAAGGATGGTTCCTATTTGTCCAGCTTAATTCCCGCCAGTGCCTGGGCAAACGCATTGTTCACCGGCTCCTGGGCCTCTTTTTTCTGCTGCTTCAAATATCTTTGGACATCCTTTTTGGAGACTCCGGCTCCCTCTTTCGCTCTTCGAGCCTGGAAAGAAGACAATTTCTCCTTGTATCCGCAGACGCAGACGAAGGTCTCTTCTTTTCCCTTCATATAGAGTTCCATCCGCTTATGGCACTTGGGACACCGTGCGTTGGTCGTCCGCGATACAGTCTCCCGGTATCCGCACTCCCGGTCCTGACAGACCAGCATCTTACAGTTCTTGCCATTCACCGCCAGCATCTTCTTGCCGCAGTTGGGGCAGACCTTGTTGGTCAGGTTATCGTGGCGGAAGGTTCCCTCTCCACTCTTGATCTCCGACACAATGTCCTGGGTATAGCTGCGGATATTTTTCAGAAAGACTTCTTTTTTCAATTTTCCTTTGGCAATGTGAGATAATTTCATCTCCCAGTCCGCTGTCAGCTCCGGCTTTTTCAGATCCTCCGGCACCAGCTCCAGCAGCTGACGAGCCTTGGAAGTCAGATAAATCTCCTGGCCCCTCTTCTCCATCATAAAGGAATGGAAAAGTTTCTCAATGATGTCTGCCCGGGTGGCCACGGTGCCCAGTCCTCCGGTCTCTCCCAGTGTCTTGACTGCCTGGGCATCCTTCGTCTGCATATACCTCACCGGATTTTCCATGGCTGCCAGGAGGGTAGCCTCATTGAACCTTGCCGGCGGCTTCGTCTTTCCCTGGGTTCTCTCCACCCGGTCCATCGTCAGGGTCTCTCCCACATTTCTCTGGGGCAGAACCTGATCTGCCGGCTCATCTCCCGGGGTCTCCTCCTCGAATTCTTCCTCATAGGCAGTCTTCCAGCCCTGAGCTTTCACAACTTTTCCTTTTGCCAGAAAACAATGTCCGGCGGCCTCTGCCTCCATGGTCACCTGTTCGTATTCAAACGGCGGACACAGTACACTCAGAAAACGGCGCACCACCATATCATAAATTTTCCGCTCCTCACTGGTCATGTGATCCAGCTGCACAAACTGCTCAGTGGGGATGATCGCATGGTGATCACTGACCTTTTTATCATCCACAAAGCTTCCGTTCACATGAATCGGCTTCATGGCAAGGCTTCCCGCCAGCTTGCGGTACGGTCCCACGGCACATGCCTGCAGCCGTTCCTTGATGGTGGGAACAATATCCTTTCCTATATATCTGGAATCTGTTCTTGGATAAGTAAGCACTTTATGATTTTCATAGAGCCGCTGCATAATATTCAGCGTCTCTTTCGCGGAAAAGCCATATCTCTGGTTGGCCTCCCGCTGCAGTGTGGTCAGATCATAGAGTCCAGGGGCATGAGATTTCTTTGCTTTTTTGTCCACCTTGCGGATTGTGAGAGATTTCCCGTTGATCTCTTTTTCGATCTGGTCCATCCTCTCCTTATGAAAAGTCCGAAAACTCTTATTTTTCTGATCCTGCCAGTTCCATCTCACTTTTCCCGCATGAACCACCAGACCATAATACTCCTGGGGTTTAAAATTCCGGATCTCTTCCTCCCTCGCCGCAATCATAGCCAAGGTCGGAGTCTGCACACGGCCGCAGGAAAGCTGCGCATTATACTTGCAGGTGAGCGCTCTGGTCCCGTTGATGCCCACCAGCCAGTCGGCCTCAGCTCTGGCTTGTGCCGCCCCGTACAAAGGCAGATAATCCCTTCCATCGCGAAGATGGGCAAATCCTTCCCGGATTGCCTTGTCTGTCACAGAGGAAATCCAAAGTCTCTTTAACGGCTTGTGACATCCTGCTTTTTCCAGAATCCACCTGGCCACCAGTTCTCCTTCTCTCCCTGCATCTGTGGCGATGATGACATCCTGAATATCTTTTCGGTACAATTGGTTTTTCACCGTCTGATACTGCTTTCCGGTCTGCCGTATCACCACCAATTTCATATGCTCCGGCATGATGGGAAGGGAGGACATCTCCCATTTGGTATATTTTTTATCGTACTCTTCCGGATCTGCCAGGGTCACCAGATGCCCCAGGGCCCAGGTAACAACATATTTACTGCCCTCCAGAAATCCATTTCCCTTCTGTCCACAGTGCAGCACTCTGGCAATATCACGTCCAACGGAGGGTTTCTCCGCAATCACCAATGATTTCATCTTTCCATTCTCCTGACTGTCTATTCTATTCTTTTCTTATCCTACCGATTATAAAATACTTTCCCCGCAAAAGCAACTTGTTGATTTTTGAGCCCGCCGACCTTATAATAATTCACAAAATCCAACCGTTTGCGAGGACTGTTGTCTATGTATTATTTTATTGTCAATCCCAATTCCAAATCTGGATATGGGAAGAAAATCTGGCGGACTGTTCAAAGTGAGCTGCGAAAAAAGAAGATTCCCTACAAGGCCTGTCTGACAAAATATACGGGACACGCCAAAAAATTATGCCGGTTTCTCCTGGAAACTTCCGATGAATCTATCGATCTGATTGTCGTGGGCGGGGACGGAACCTTAAATGAAGTATTGGACGGCATCACAGATCCCGGCCGAATCCGCCTGTACTATATTCCCACCGGCTCCGGGAACGACTTTGCACGGGGAATGCAGCTTCCCGGCAGTCCTCTCAAAGCCTGCCAGCTTCTCCTTGGCTCCGCCAGGGAGATTTCCATGGATATCGGTTCTGTCACCACCCAGGGAACCGGCCACCGCTTCGGAGTCAGCACAGGAATCGGCTTCGACGCTGCCATCTGCCATGAAGCACTCAAATCACCGCTGAAAACCTTCCTGAACCATCTGCATCTTGGAAAACTCACCTATGTGTTCATCGCGGTGAAGCAATTCATCCTGTGTAAGCCGGCAGATTTTCAGGTTCTTCTCGATGGGAAAACCAAAAGATTGTTCCGGAAGGCTTATTTCGCCGCAATCATGAATCTTCCCTACGAAGGAGGCGGAATCCGCTTCTGTCCAGACGCCAGCCCCAACGACCGGCTGCTGGATGTGTGCTGTATCTGTGGCGTCGGCAAACTTCGGTTTCTTTTTCTTTTGCTTGCCTGTGTTCTGGGAGTACACAAAAGATGCCAAAATGTACATATTTTCCGATGCAAATCCATAAATATTAAGAGCAGTATCCCTCTGCCCGTTCACCGGGACGGAGAATCCGGAGGCATACAAAGTGAAATTTTTGTGAAATTAGAAAAAGAGCCTTTTCATGTAATTTTACCTATGTTATAATCCAACTGACTGAGGGGAGAATGTGAAGACTTTCAAGGAAGGTGAAAATTTGAGGTTTCTAAGAAAATACCAGCACGGCCTGGTGATCACAATTTACGCACTGATTTATTTTCTCCTGTTTCAATATATAGAACAGCGGCCGATTTATCAATACCACGTGATTCACGCGGTTTTTGACGACTATATTCCATTTTGTGAGTATTTTATTATCCCATACCTGTTGTGGTTCCCTTATATGTTCGGCGCCGTTGCTTACTTTATCTTTTGGAACGACAACAAACAGGAATATTATCAGCTGACCAAGAACCTGATCATGGGGATGACAATCTTTCTCATCGTGTCTTTTGTCTATCCAAACGGACACCTGCTAAGACCTACATCCTTCTCCCATGACAACATCTTCGTCCATGCAGTGCAGTGGCTCTACGCCGCAGATACACCTACTAATATTTTACCCAGTATTCATGTTTTTAATTCACTGGCAGTGCACAAAGCGATTACTTCCTGCCAGCGTCTGAAGAAGCATCGTCTCATTCAGGCAGCTTCCTGGGTTTTGACAATCTTAATCATCCTGTCCACCATGTTCCTGAAGCAGCATTCCGTGGTGGATGTCTGTCTGGGAATCACCATGGCAGTCGCAGGTTCCCTTCTCTTTTACCGGGAAAAAGATCCTGCGAAACAGCCGGCCAGATGGTATGTGCATTCGAGGATGTAACGAAAATGGATATGACAAAAGGCAGCAGAAAATGATGTTTCATTTTCTGTTGCCTTTTTAACTTCGCAGCAAAGGAGGATTTTATGCAGAAACACACGTCAAAAACATCTGAAAATATCCGCTTCTGCGCTTTCATCTGAACCGTTTTGCCCTCTGTTCATCCTGTCTGCGCCCCGGCGCCCACTTCGGCATTCCGCCCATGATTCAATCTACCGTGAATGCCTGCGGAAGCCTGATTCTGCAAAATTTTATGAACAGATTCGGCACCCAGACGGTGGCTGCAATCACCACCGCATACCGGGTGGACACCATTGTCCCGCTTCTTTTATACCTGGCACGTTTTCTCTTCAAAAACGCGAGACAGAAAAAAATGTTTAATTAAATCCATAGAATTTCTGGCAGATCTTGTAAGCCGCCACAGACATCTTACGCCCGCCTCTGCCCGGAAGATTGACTGCACGTCCAAGCAGGCCATAGCGCAGCTTCCGGTAGAGACGGCGGTCTGTATTGCGGATATAGTCCCACAGTTCTTTTTTCTTCTTCATCGCCTCATCTGTGCCGGAGCGAATCAACATCATGGAAGACACCGTCGTGATGATGTCCAGATAACTGATCATATATTTATTCAGCTCTTTCTGTCTCAGATCATATTTCTCATAGGCATCCACCATCAGTTTATTCACCCGGATCTGCTGATCGATCCTCTTAATCATCACGGCCTCATTCACCGACTGATCCTCACGGCCAATGAAATACCGGTAGAAATTCACGTCCAGATAATACATATTTTTCACGAAAGGAAGAGGCTCAAAGGCAAACAGATTATCCACATAAAAGGTATGTCTTGGAAGCTCCAGACCGCATTCTTTCAGAAGGCGTGTCCGGTAAATCATAGAGTGCATCAACAGATATTTGCCCTTTGGAAGATGGTGAATCTGTTCCCATCCGAACATTTCTCCCACGGGGAAAATATGACGGTACTGCATCACTTTTTTCCTGGAAGCTCCCTGTTTTTCATAGACAAAATTGCTGATCAGCATATCCAGACTCTTATCGCCGCCCAGAAGATGTTCCAGCGTCTCCAAAACCTTCATGTACGCTTCCTTATTCACCCAGTCATCGCTGTCCACCACTTTGAAATAAAAACCTGTCGCATTCTGGATGCCCGTATTCACAGCCGCTCCATGTCCGCCGTTTTCCTGGTGAATTGCCTTGACAATGGAAGGATGCGCTGCCGCGTACTCATCCGCGATCTGAGCGGTGTTGTCACTGGATCCGTCATCCACAATCAGAATCTCCACAATTTCTCCTCCCTCCAGAAGGGAATCGATGCACTTTCTCATATAGTTCTCTGAATTATAACAGGGAACCGCGATAGACAACAGTTTCATGTTCTATTTTCCTCCTTTATATATTTCGTATAAAAATCAAATGCCGACGGAATGGCATACTGTCCGTCATTTTGACCAGGCTCCACAAAAATCAGATCTCCCAAAGATCCCTCTTCCACAGACGCTACCCGGATCTGATATCCTTGCATCTGCCACTCCACATGGGAGAAAATATGCTTTGCCTCTCCCAACTGCAGAATCCGAAGAGGTGTCATCCCCCACTCTTTGACACAGGAGAGAATCTCCTCCTCTGATTTCCATCCATCCAAATTGGGCAGTTCATAAAGTCCGGCTAACAGACCTTTTCGCGGGCGTCTTCGGATCACCGTCTTGTGTCCATCCTGTATGACCAGAATGGTTTTCTTCTGGACAGCCCTGGGCTTTTTCGCTGCCTTCTTCGGGAATTCCATCTCCTGGCCGCAAGCATGTGCCTGACACATAAAAGCGACCGGACACTGCTCACATTTTGCCTGTCCGTTGGGCACACAGACCACGGCTCCCAGCTCCATCAGTGCCTGGTTAAAATCACCAGGAGCTTCCCTGGGAATAATCTGACTTAAATCTTCCTCTATCTGTCTGCGGACCGACTGTTTCATAATATCCTGGTCGTTTCGTGTAATACGGGTAATCACCCGCAGCACATTTCCATCCACTGCCGGAACCGGAATCCCATAGGCAATCGAGGCAATCGCCCCGGCTGTGTAGTTACCTATTCCGCTCAGTTTTTTCAACGCCTCATAATCCGCCGGAAGTCTGCCGGAATATTCCTCCATCACTGTCTGGGCCGCCTTTTGCATATTGCGTACCCGGTTATAATATCCAAGTCCTTCCCATAGTTTTAACAGTTTATCTTCCGGACATTCCGCCAATGCCTGAATATCCGGCAGCTCCTGCATAAACCGCTGAAAATACGGCTTCACCGCCTCCACTCTCGTCTGCTGAAGCATGATCTCCGATACCCAGGTATAGTAGGCATTCTTCTGATCTCTCCAGGGCAGTTCTCTCTTGGCGGTGCGATACCAGCCAAGCAGCGGTTCCACCATCTCTGACAGTCCCTTCATCTACTTCTCCCCTCTTGGATCACCACCGGGACGGGCTGATCCATCCAGATATAGTCCTCTCCCACCTGACAGTCATAGGCCAGAATCCGCACGCCAGCCTCTTTTGCCTTCTTCAGCGTCCTGGCGAATTCCGGATGGGTGTCCCAGTTTGGCTCCAGATGCCGAACCCCTTTCATCTGAATGACGAAGATAAGACACGCCTCATACCCATCCTCCATGCAGCGGATCAGCTCCTCCAGATGTTTTACCCCGCGCAGAGTGGGCGCATCTGGAAAACGTGCAGTATGCTCTTCTTCCAGAGTTACCCCTTTGACTTCTATATAGACTTTTCTGTCTCCATCCTCCACATAGAGATCGAATCTTGAGCTTTTGTAAGTTTTCTCCCGCCGGATCACCGCCTTTGAAGAGAACAGGCCGCTGCCTTTGATCCATTCTTCCACAACACGGTTCGGGATCTGAGAATCAATATTCACCCACTGATCTTTTTTGCGGACTGCAATCAGATCAAATTTTGTCTTCCGGTCAAGGTTTTCGCTTCTCTGCACAGAAATCTCACTTCCCGGTATCAGAAGTTCTCTGCATCGTCCTGTATTTTTTACATGGCAGATTTCCTCCTGGCCGTCCAGCTTTATCCTGGCCACAAAACGGTTGGGGCGGCTTAAAAAAACTGCCCTTTGAACATTCTGGTATTGCATTTTTATCTCCTGGCATTTCTTTTCTTCTTCTGCTAAATCTCGTCTAATCATAGCATACGCCCTCAAAAAATTCAAACAAACCGTCGAACTTTGACATGCTTTCCATGCACTTTTTACAAAACAAAGGATTTGCATCTTTTCGTATTTGTAGTAAAATGAGGAAAAACAAAATCAAAGGAGTCAAAATCATGGATAGTATCATTTTTGATGTGGACGGCACTCTGTGGAATTCCACGGAAACCGTGGCCAGAGCCTGGTCGGTCGTGCTGTCACAGGAACCTGATATAAATGTGGAAATCACCCCTGAGCGTCTCTCCAAACTATTTGGAAAGATTCTCCCGGAAATCGCCGCCAATCTGTTTCCCGATCAGCCAAAAGAGCGCCAGCTGGAGCTTATTGAAAGGTGCTGTCAAAAGGAAGAAGAGTTTCTCTCCCAACAGGCTGCCCCGGTCTATGACCGTCTGGAGGACACACTGAAAATCCTTTCCAAAAAATATCCTCTTTATATCGTCAGCAACTGTCAGGCAGGTTATATTGAAGTCTTCCTGAAATCCACCGGCTACGGACACTATTTTCAGGATCATCTCTGTTCCGGAGATACCGGCCTGCAAAAAGGGGATAATATAAAGGAAATCATCCGCAGAAATCAGCTCAAGTCCGCAATCTATGTGGGAGACACTTTGGGAGACTACACTGCCTCCAAAGAAGCAGGCATCCCCTTTGTCTACGCCGCCTATGGATTCGGAGAGGTGCCTTCTTGCGATTACAGCATCCAGTCTCCTTACGATCTGGTCAAACTGTTCGCAGCTGAATCGTTGATGTGAAGATTGATACCCCTATCATAAAATTGTCCCGTGAAGTTCCGGATTTTTGATTCCGAAGCCCCACGGGACAATCTTTTTTTCTTCATTCACGCATGGATGGACACCACAGAAAATCCAACTTTTTCCACGGCACGTCTCAACACATCCTCCTGAATTTCCCGATCGTAGAAAACCTCCGCGCATCCTTTGGATAAATTCACCCGGGCACGCACGCCTTCGATCTGATTCAGACTTTCAGTCACGCTGTCCACACAATGCGCGCAGTGCATTCCTGAAATCTGTATCGTCTTCCTGCCGATGACCGGCGCTTCCAGCTTCTTTTCCGCCGTCTTTTTGCCAGCGGAACAACATCCACTTGCCGAACATCCGATGCATCGCGCTCCATTTTTCTTTGCTTTTATCATATAGCGGACCGCTCCTCCCACCAGGAGAAGCAGAATGATGATGATAATGACATTTGTCACACACACAACCTCCATTCTGACATCAGGAAGCGGACAAAGAATTTTCTTTGCCCACTTCTGATCTCTCTATTATTTTTATGACCGTACGGAATGCAGACTATATTCTGCTGCGAATTCTCCGTCTGATTTTTTCACTCTCCAGATAATCACTGCCGCGAACACAAGAACCGCAATCAATCCCGGAACAAAAGCAGTTCCCAGAGAACCGGTTGTAACCAACGTACCGATCTGGTAGATGAAAAAGGCCACCGTATAGCCAGTCGCAAGCTGGAGACAGATTCCTCCCAACAGCCATTTTCCGCTCCTCATCTCCGAGTTCATCGCTCCCAGGGCCGCAAAGCAAGGCGGGGTGTAAAGGTTAAACATCAGATAAGCCAGAGCCGCTGCTTTGGTGAGTCCCATAATCGTGGCCACTTCATTTCCGCTGCCGACCAGTGCCAATTCCTCTGTATCAATCAGGTTGGTCACACCATATACAACTGCAAGAGTGCCAACCACATTCTCTTTTGCGATAAAGCCTGTGATCGCCGCTGCCGCCAGCTGCCAGATGCCAAATCCAAGAGGAATGAACAAAATGGCGAACGGGTGCGCGATGGAAGCAAGGATGGAGGTATTCTCTGCGCCTTCCTCCACCAACTGGAACTGCCAGTTAAAGGTCTGCATAATCTGAACAACTGTGTTACACACCAGAATGATAGTTCCTGCCTTCACAATATATGCCTTGCCTCGCTCCAGCATTGCCATGCAGGCACGTTTCAGGCTTGGAATCTTATATTCCGGAAGTTCAATGATAAAGAAGGATTTTCTGTACTTCTGTCCGGTAATTCTCTTGACAAGCAGCGCTCCCAGCAAAAATAACACGATACCCATCAGATACATGGTTGCGGATACCCACCACGCGTCTGCGAAGAATGCTCCCGCAAACAAGGCAATGACAGGAATCTTCGCTCCGCAGGGCATAAACGGAGTCAGCATGGCCGTCGTCCGGCGTTCTCTCTCGTTTCGAATGGTACGGCATGCCATAACGCCTGGAATCGCGCAGCCAGTGCCGATTACCATGGGAATCACAGATTTGCCGGAGAGTCCTACTCTTTTGAAAATGGGATCCAGCACAACTGTCGCACGGGCCATATATCCACAATCTTCCAAAAGCGCAATCAGGAAGTACATTACCATTACCAGCGGCAGGAAACCGACTACGGCGCCCACACCGCCGATGATGCCGTCAACGAGAAGCGCGTACAGAAGCGGGTTTGCATTCGCCATCAATCCGCCGACCCAGCCCTGGAACGTCTCAATCCAGCCCACAAGCCAGTCTGCAACCCAGGTTCCCACGGTCGTCTGTGATATGTAGAAGACAAGGAAAATGATCGCCGCGAAAATCGGAATTCCCACAATTTTATGTGTGATAACGCTGTCAATCTTATCCTGTGCGTTTTTATCCTTTGTGAAAACCTTTCTCTTCTCCACCTGCTTTACCAGATCATTGACAAAATCAAACCGTTTCCGGTCGGCAGCTTCCACTGCGGCTTTGTCCCGCAGGTCGATATCCGCCTGTACATAGGGTGCTTTCTGTCCCTTGCCGTACAGAGACGCCGCCGCACTCACGACCTCTTTTAATCCCTGATGGCCAGAAGAAGTGGAGATGGTCTTTATCACCGGACAGCCAAGTTTTTCCGCCAGAAGTTTCTCGTTAATCTTTGTCTGTTTTTTTTCTGTGATGTCACTCTTGTTCAAGGCCACAACCACCGGAACCCCCAGTTCCAAAAGCTGTGTGGTGAAAAACAGGCTTCGGCTTAAGTTCGTGGCGTCCACGATATTGACAATGACATCCGGATTTTCGTTCTTCACATAACTACTGGTGATACTCTCCTCAGATGTAAACGGGGACATGGAATAGGCACCCGGCAAGTCTACCGCCACCATTTCTTCCTTTCCGCCGCAATAATTCTTCTTAATCAGACTCTCTTTTTTCTCGACTGTAACGCCTGCCCAGTTTCCGACACGTTCACTTCTGCCCGTCAGTGCGTTGTACATGGTCGTCTTTCCGCTGTTTGGATTCCCCGCGAAAGCAATCCTCATCATGTAAACTCCTCCTTCATGTTCAAGTGCGGTGATTAGTTTAAACTAATCGATATTGCTTAAAAAAACGGTGATTCACACCACCATTTTTTTATATTGAAATAGCTTGCGCTAAATCATTATCCAGACTATACCGTCCGTCTTTGACGGAAACGACACATCCGCCTTTCCGGTGGGAAACTACCGTGATCGGCTCGCCGCTGTAACAGCCCAGAGAAAACAGAAATGCTGTCATCTCCTCATCGTCCGTTACAACATCTTTTACAATATATTCTTCTCCTTCTCTCGCATCCAGCAGATTCATATCGGTTTCTCCTCCTGATCTGATTCATTCTTTTGCTGTGCATAGTGTTAGTATATTCTAACTCTTCAAATCTGTCAAGATAATTTTCCCGTTTTTTCAAAAAAGTTTTATAAAACTAACTTTTCTATTCTTCCTGGCATTTGCTATATTTTTCAATCATACACTGATGTTCTTTTGTCTTCTTATCATAATTTATTCCAATCAACAGAATTTCTCCCACATATTTCTTAAGAGAAATCGGATATTTTCTCTCATGGATCTGTCTGATCGCTGAATCAGCACTTTTATTCCATTTCAGTTCAGTTAACAATGCCGGATATTCCTCTTTATACTCAGGTTTTGGAATAAATACAAAATCAGCAAAGCCTCGGCCTGTCGGCATTTCCCTGACAGGCTTAAAATAGTACTTCATTGCGCTGAGATACCCAATCGAAAGCACACTGCTGAGAGAATTTTCATCATTATACCTGATCGCTGAAGCGTATTCTGTGTGAATTTTCTCCAGCCCTTTTGCCACTGCTTTTTCATCCATATTCAGTGTCGCTTCCAGAAGTACTTCTGACTCTCGTTGGAATGCCGTCCATTCATTCCATCTATCTTCTTCTACAGTTTCAGCAAATTCGCTGCGAATCTCCTCATTCGGAATAAATGCAGTCTGTTCTCTCTGGTCATATCCCAGATATCCTAAATGGATCAGCAACGTCAGCACATCATCTTTATTGCGGAATGTTACCATATCATTCTGAAAAGTTCTTACCTTCACTCTCACACCATCACCGGACAGCATAGTCAGAATATCTGTTTTCAGTCCGTCAAAGTCCATATTAATCAACGGACGTATCGATTCATAAGTTCCAGTGTCTGACCAATAACTCTGAAACTCGCCCCTGAGCATTACGCTTACTACCGCTTTCGGATTATAAACATGACTTCCCATAAGACGGTAACCATCGTACCAGATCTTAACTGAATCAAAATCTCTCTGATATCTTCTACAAAGTTCCCTGACTTCTTCCTCTGTAAAACCAATATAAGGTGAAAGAACGCTGGCATCAAGCATGGTAAATTCATCAAAATTATTTAAAGCGGACTGCGTTTTCACCTTTTTGATCGGGAGAATCCCCGTCAAATATGCAAGACTGATGTATTTTGTCGGTTCCGTCCCTTTAAATATTCCACGAAGGAAATTAATATATTCTTCCTGAACATTGAGATTTGCAGTCATATCCCGAATCAGCACGTCCCATTCATCCACAATAACGATAAACGTTTTCCCTGCAAAGGTATTAATGCGAGACATGGCATCTGCCAGTGAATTCACAGTATCATCAATTAACTCCGGATACTCTGCTCTAAGTTCACTTATCACACTCTTTTTTATATAAGAAACAACATTTTCCGGGCCTCCGGCAGGATCTATGCACCACTGCACATCAAAATGAATAACATCATATTGATTCAGATGTTTTTTAAAACCACTATCTCTGCCAATTTCCAGTCCTTCGAACATTTTTTTCGAATCGCATCCCCTGCTGTAATAAGCAGTCAACATATCTGCTGTCATCGATTTTCCAAATCGTCGCGGACGGCTGTTGCATATAAAAGCCTGTTTGGTATTGAGTACCTTGCTAGTATACTTGATTAACCCGGTTTTATCGACATATATTTCTGAATTAAGCGCAACCTGAAATGCTCGATTCCCAGGATTAACGAATCTTCCCATTTTTACACCCCTTCCATGTGAAATGGAAATTTTTGATTTTTTCTATTTATCTGCTTATTATAGATTTTATCCCATATACATGTATAAAAGCAACTATAACATGATCATTGTTATCTCTCCACCACAAAAAAGACCCGGGAGATTTTTGATCTCCACAGGTCTTCATTTTAATAGAACATCACAATGGGAACTCCCGTTTGAATGATGTTATACAGCTCTGCTGCCTTAGACGGCGGCAGGTTGATACATCCGTGGGAGCCGTTGGTGAGATAAATATCTCCGCCAAAAGAGCTTCTCCAGTTCGCGTCATGGAATCCCACACCACCGCAGAATGGCATCCAGTAAGTTACCGGTGTCTCATACTCATATCCGCCTCCTGGGAGAGCCTTGCCTCTGAGCACATCCGGGCTCTTCTTATAATACAGGCTGTATATTCCTGTCGGTGTGGCGCGGTCGGAATAACTCATATTTCCAGATACAAAATCAGAATCAAAGATCACGGATCCATCCTGATAATAATACATATGCTGTGCACTCAAATCTACCTCGATATAAGTACTTCCGATATCATTCGGAGGTCCGTAGGTGGCCGCTCTGGAAGAATACAGAGGTTCCCTGGACACGGTCTGTCCCGTGGTAATCTCATTGAAGAGCTGATTCACCTCTTCGCTCTGATTGATCTGCCAGCCATACTCTCCTCCGCTGACCGTTATGGTGTTCCCGGAGGTTGTGGTAAAGCTTCTGCTGCTCCCCAGTGTGTCATGGCGCTGTGCCAGCCCTGCCACCCACTCGGTTATTTTCTGCTTCAGAGCATCATCATTTTTTACAAACTGGCCATTCTCATCAAACTGCAGCCAGTCTTTGATGGTATTTCCATCCAACACTTCTGTCTGGTCACCAAAAGTATAAGTGATGCTGGCTTTCGTATAATTGTTGCATTCCGACAGAGTCGCCTGCAGCGTGGGGTCGTCTTTTGTCACTGCTGCTTTCTGATATACATCAAGCTTGGAGAAGTCAACCTCCGTCTTACTGTCAGACACCGCATCCTCCAATGCCTGCAGCGCCTTCGTCTCATCCAGCATACTGCCCTGTGTCTCCGGGACAATCACAAACTGACCGTCCTGAAAAGCCACATAGGCATTCTCAGGAGCTACCTGATTCTCCTCTTTCGCGCAGTTCAAAGACAGCATCTGTTCCTTCAGTTTATTCTCGTCAAAAGATATATTTTCCTCTGCGCTGTAAGTGCTCGGCTTGAAAAATCCTTTCACCCATTCATAAGGTTTCTGCTTATCCAAAAGCGTCTGGATTCCTCCGTCCGGCACATATTTATAATCAATGCTGCTGCCCTCAATGGACTGATCTCCCTGATCCGCTGTCTTCACATCAATGGAGTAATCTTCCACTTTCTGAGCGATCAGATCTTCCACCTGCGCCGCCGTCTTCATGGAACAATCCAGACCATTGATGCTGGTTCCCACAAAGAATTTGTTGGAAAAGTAATAAGTGCCTGCGCCGTACACACATCCTGCCGCAACCACGACCATGGCAGCTGCAACTCCAGCGATTTTCAGAGCTTTTCCGGATCTCTTCTTAGGCTTCTGAATCGTCACCTGCGAGCCAGCCCGAATTGCTCTTTGTGCTGCGCTGGGGCGGGGATAATTATAAGTAACCGGAGCTTTCTGCGCAGGTCTGGGCTGTGCCGGCTTTTGTACCGTCTTTTGCTCCTGCGCCGATGACGCAGATTCCGGCTTCTCCGTCTGAGCGGAAGAAGGCTCTCCCCTTCCTGAATCTCCGGTATCCTGACCTGCTGTGTCCGCCACAATTTTTTCCATTGCTTTTTCAATTTTATCTTCAAAGGCTTCCGCCGTTTCTTCCCCAGACGCTTCCTCCTGGACAGCCTCTGTCTCTAAAGGGGAATCCTCTTTTTCTTTCATATCCTTGTCGACTTCTTCTTCCAGTTTTTTCTGTATATCCGAAATATCCTGAGTAGAAAACAGTCTTTTCTCAGAGGACTCCCCTTCGCCTTCCTTGGGCTCTACCTTAATTTCCTCTTTGTCACTCATTCTTGCTCATTTCTCCTCAATGCAATACTCTACCTGATTTTTAACTTTTTCATTATAACATAAATCTCTCTATTTGCACTCTATTTTTAAAAAAACTTCACAAATTTGTCGTTTATGTTGAAAATCTTTTTTGAAATCTGCTTCCTTCTATCCAAATCGTATCAGTTTCTTTATCTATTAGACTGTGGATTTCGCTTTTGGGATGCAAAATCCAACAAATCCTCCAAGAAAAGCAGGTAAAATCCATGCAAGCCCCATCTCATAAAGAGGCAAAAAATGCAGGATTTCAAAAGAAATTCCGAAGGATTCCAACACCATACAGAAACTGATAAGCAGCGCTGCACAGGATGCGCCCTGGGGGATGTAAGTCTTTCTCATCTTTTCTCCGAAAAGCGCACATACAATCAGCGTAACCACCACCGGATACAGAAGGCTCAGAACCGGACTTGCAATGCTGATAATGGTGGATAATCCGAAATTGGCAATTGCGAAACTTCCCACGGTAATCACCGTCACAATCACCTTGTAGGGAACCCTGCCGCCCAGCAAATCTTCAAAATAGGCAGAAGATGAAGACACCAGACCAATCGCCGTCGTCAGGCAGGCAAGCCCCACCACCATTCCCAGAAGTATCATTCCTCCATCACCCAGGATCGCCCGGATAATCTGAATCAAAAGCTGCGCCTGTGTGATGTCTTCTCCGTACAAATCACAGACTGTCGCACCCAGATAACTCAGCCCACCATAGACGAGAGCAAGCAGCACCCCTGCCACTGCGCAGGAAGCGATCATCGCCCGGTTTTTCTCCTTCTTTCCCGTGTATCCCTTCTGTGCCGCACTGGAGATAATGATGATGGCAAATACCAATGCTGCCAGAGTGTCCATCGTCTGATAACCGGCCACAATTCCCTCCTGCGCCGCCTGAGCCAGATTCATTTTCTCCTGAATCTCTCCCAGCGGCGACAGAATTCCCCGGATAATCAGATACGCGAGAACCACAACCATCAGCGGCGTCAATATTTTTCCAACGATGTCCACCACCGCGGATTTGCGGACCGTCAGCAGAAAGACCACCAGAAAAAACAGTAGATAAAAGATGAACTCTCCACCGGAAAGCTCCGGAAACAGAGGGTTGACAGCCATCTCATAAGTCGTAGCCGCTGTTCTTGGAATCGCCAGAAACGGACCGATACAGACCACAATCACTGTGTTGATCAGGCTGCCCATCTTATGTCCGATCAGGCCTGTCACTGAAAAAATCGTTCCATCCCCCTTTGACATGGCAAACACTGCCACACAAGCCATTCCCACATCCACAATCACAAAAGCCAAAAATCCAACTTCCCAGACTTCTCCTGCTTTGAAGCCAAGATAAGGCGGAAAAATCAAATTTCCCGCCCCGAAAAACATAGCAAACAATGCCAGTCCTAACACAAGGATACTCCCTCTTTTTCTTTTTCCAGTCATTTTCAGACTTCCTCCTCTATTTTTATCATCCCCCAACTTTTGCAATCTTATAAATCGGCTGGAATTTTTTTATCTTTAAAATAGTATTCTCTGTCCCTTTCTCCGATCTCGCGGAGCACTCTGCAGGGATTTCCCACAGCCACAACGTTCGCCGGAATATCTCTGGTCACCACACTTCCCGCTCCGATGACCGTATTATCCCCGATGGTGACCCCTGGCATGATACAGGCCCCTGCACCGATCCAGCAATTCTCACCGATATGTACCGGAGCATTATACTGATATCCCTCACGGCGCAGTCTTGGCAGAATTGGATGCCCTGCCGTTGCCACGGTCACATTAGGACCGAACATCGTGTAATCTCCCACATAAATATGGGTATCATCCACCAGAGTCAGATTAAAATTACAGTAAATATTCTTTCCAAAATGTACGAATTTACCTCCAAAATTCGCATGGAGAGGCGGCTCAATATAACAATTCTCTCCAATCTGCGCAAACATCTCCTTCAACATCTGCTGCCGTCTTTCCTGCTCCAGAGGACGCGTCTGGTTAAATTCGTAAAGATGATCCAGTCTCTGCAGCTGTTCTGTCATAATCTCCTCATCCCCGGGCAGATATAACTCCTGGGTATGCATTTTATCCTTCATACTCATTTTTTCAATTCCTCCGTCTAATTGTGAACCCTTTCTCTATTATATCTACCTTGGGCAAAAATGGAAGACGTTTTCTTCTTTTTTTCGTGAATTTTCCCCAAAAAGCAAAAGACTTTCTTCATGGACATTCCATCCTTACGATGCTATAATGAAATTGTTTTGCAAATACTCCGTAGAAAACTGGAGGTTCTCATGAAGAATATAATAACTCTTTATCACGGATCAAAATCTGGGCTTCACGGTGAGATCGCACCTCAAAGCCGTGACCGCTGTGATTTCGGGAAAGGGTTTTACATGGGCACAGATCGTATGCAGTCTCTCACTTTGATCTGTAATTACCCAAAAGCCAAACTTTATACTTTAACCCTTGATATTTCACAGCTTAGCCTTCTCAACGTCGAAGTTGGTTTGGAATGGGCTTTATTGGTCGCTTATAACCGGGGCAAAATGGATTCTGCAAAAGGCTCCCATCTCTATAAAAAGTACTCCACATTGACTTCCAATTTCGACATGATTGTTGGATATATTGCAAATGACCGTATGTTTGTCGTTTTGGATCGCTTTTTTAACGGAGAAATTACAGATCTTGCATTAATTCACAGTCTCTCTGCGTTAAAACTTGGCAGACAATACGTTGCTTTGAATGAAAAAGCCTGCCAAAAAATTAAAATTCTCAAAGAAGAATTTTTATCCGAAAATGACCGCATTGAATTAAAAAAAATAAGCGAAACAAATCGCTCCAAAGGAATCGCCTTGGCAGAAAAAATCTGCCGGGAATATCGCCGTGAAGGACGTTTTTTTGATGAAATTATAGAGGCAGGTGAATAGAAGATGTTGAATTTATCCTTAGATAAACGGCAGCTCTGCGACATTCAAGGCCGTTTATTTGAACTTGCTTTGAAAAATGATTACGATTGTCCTCAATTCATAGAGACTTTTATGAACAGTCAAGCTGCCGTTTCACTGGACGATACCTACGATCGGCTGCAATGGGCAGGGGAAGAGTATATTCTGGAAGAACTGGAAGATGAGGCCAAAGGCCTGAAAAAGGCCGGTACCATCTATGATCGGGAAGTCATGTACTGGGCTGGTTATGTATACCGTTACTGGCATTACTATACCAATGAGACCAGCCGGGAAATTTATCAAATCGCAGACGCTAAAACCATGAATGACTGCTGGCTTGGATTTCACACTCTGGATGTGGAGCTGGCCATCGAGAACTTAAAGGAGATCCACCGGCAGCGCAATGAGAAATAACCTGTAAATTACGGACAGAAGTCCTTCAAAGCTTTAAAGTACATGAAGCGTAAATTCTTAGCGCCATGGCGAAGAAGACATCCATCCAGCTCTCTTAAATTTGCGCGCAGCCAGGCAGCGCACTCCTGGGGCTCTGTTCCCCGGCAGGAACGCTCATACTGTTTCAGAAACCCCAGAACAAGGTCATCCAGGCGGGCACCGTCCGTCATCGTATGACCTTCGGTCAGGGGCAGATATCCCAGACAGGTAAGACCTTCATTCAAAACTCTTTGATTCACGAAAGGATTCCCCAGCAGAATCAGATGGCGGATCACCGTCTTTCGGGGAATCTCTCCCAGAAGTTTCAGACTTCGTTCCAGCTCAGCCGCATAGTTCACACTGCTGATATGCCGGCGAATCATTTTCATCTCAAATTTTTTCCACACTTCCACACACCGGACTGCGTCCGTAAAATACAAATGTCTCAAATGTGTCCGAATTTCCCTGGGATTTAAATTCAGATCCATCATGCGGCTTGGAGGGATTTTACACAGATATTCCTGTATCAACTCCTCCATGAACGCAATTCTTCGTACATACATCTCTTCTTCTGACTCTTCCGGCCAAAATACCCGGTCGCACCGGTCCCAGTATCCCTGAAAGAGATAACTCATCTCTTCTTTCTCCAGCCCCAGAGCTTCTCCGAACCTGCGGCACTGCTCCCGGTTTGCAGGCAGATGCCTTCCTGTACGCCAGTAACGAATCTTCAGAAGGTCTGAGCTTTTTTCGGGATTCTTCCCATACATTCTCTGATAGAGAATCCTGTCGGCCTCTCCCTTTTTCACTGCTCCTTCACGTTCGCAGAAACGTTCGTACATTTTCTGCAGCCACAGAAGTTCCGGCCGCAGCTCTTTCTCTTTTTTCAGACACTGCTCTACCAGTGCATCCCAGTTCATGGTTTTTTCCATTCTCTTCCACCTTATTCTTCATTGATCTTATCTAAAATTCTCTGAATCCATTCCTTGCGATAAGGATGCTCTTTGGTCAGCCCTTCCAGAACTATTTCATATTCACGGGCAGCTTCGGCCTGCTTTCCCTGTGCCTGACAGATATCTGCAAGCTGTTCTCTGGCAATGAGCGCGTCCTTAAAATAATTTCCCCGGTACTTACAGGTCCTCTCCAGCACCTTTTTGCTGAACTCTTCAGCGCATTTATACCTGCCGTTTCGAAAAAGGATCTCCGCCCAGACGCCTTCGAATTCACAGATCCGGTAATCCATTTCGTAGCCCCAGCTTCCCGTATCTGACTCATTATGGTCAAAAACACTCAGATCTATCTCTTGATAAGCCTTTGACGCCTCCTTAAATTCTCCCATGGCCAATAAAGTCTTGACCTTTTCCAGCTGGGAACCTCGTTTCCTGACGGCAGAATCCTCCTCATGATAAAAAGCCCGTCCGCCGGATTCCTGTTCGAATCTTACCTCGCTTTGATAGGCCTCTTCCTCATATTCCAGAGCTTTCAAATAATCTCCCTTCCAACGGCTCATCCTGCCCATCTTCTCACAGGCACGGGCAAAGATATGATAATAAGCCGTGTTGACGGGCACGCAATTTCGCAGAATTTCATATCCGCGTACATACCACTCCCAGGATGGCTCAAAGTTTAGGGAATTGCGATATACGGCCGCCACGCGAAGAGCCATCTCTCCTGTATTTTGGTGAGCAGGACCATACTCACGTTCCACACTTCTCATCAACTTATGAGCATATTTTTCGGCCTCCCAATAATACTCTTGAATCCACAGAAATGTGACCATCCCCTCCAAAGGCCTCATCATCCATCCCCGCGGTTTGGAAAAGTTTTCCAATACCGCCAATACATACTTCTCCATCTGTTGATTTTGAGAAAAAGGTTTCAGCCAGGCATCGTAAACACATTCGTAAATTCCCCACACCAACTTCCGGCAATTGACAATGCTGGGGCGAAATGTCTTCCTCGCAGCCTCCGCCACCACCGGAGAGAGAGACAGAATTCCATCTCTTAGATTGACCAGCAGATAGCTTTCCAATTTATAAATTTCCGTCTCATCCGCCTTGGAAATCCGCAGATACAGATCCAACGGAATTCCCGAAGCAGGCATCACCGATAATTCCCGAAGAATCTGTTTATCACTGTTTTTCAGCGGCAGACCTGAGAACAGATCTCCGGTAAAATCTTCCGATGATTTTCCGTAAGTTTTTCCCTTCGCCGCGTCGCGGATTTTCAGAAAGATCCTCAAAGGATGACCCTGCATCTGCGCTCCGTAATATAACAGTTCTTCTTGTGTCTTTGCAGAAAAAGAAAACTTCTTCTGACACGCTTCTATTAAACTCTTTTGCTCCCGGATCGAGAATCCTCTTACATAAATTTTCTGGCATTCCTCCCATGCCGGAGACTGGAGCCGGGTGGTAATCAGAACATCACAGGGAAGTGTAAGCACTTCCTGAATTCTGGCATCCTGCTGTACATTCAAATTATCCAGAATCAGGAGCAGATGAATTTCCCTGGAAATTTCTTCCAGTTTTTTTATTTTTTCCCGATAATACCTTCGTTTTCCTCCATATTTCTCATAGGAATATCTGAGATTGGAAATTTTCACCTGCATGTCATCGCAGACAGCCTGCTGAATCCCTTTTTCACAGGAAAGACAGAGGATCTTGTCATAGGATCCCTGATTTCTGCGGGCAAACTCCCTGGCAATGGCACTTTTTCCGACGCCTCCGATTCCATATAAAACTACCGGGCCCTGCTTCATCGCCGCACCCAGCTCTTTCAGACAATTCTCCCGGCCAAAGAACCACTCTTCCTTCGGACGATAGGATTCAGCCAACCGGTAGACATGGCTGTTCTCATACTGCTGGATCTCCTGCGCAAGCTGTTTGGCCGCCGCTCTTTTTTGTTCTTCATCCAAAAAACCTGCAGGCGTATCTTTATATTTTTCCCGCAGTCCCATCAGATTCCTTTTCCAATCCAGAAGCATTTTCTCATAATCAAAATTTTCCATTCTCTCTTTGCACTTTTCCCGCCGCGGGCTCCTTTAACTCTTTTGTATAAATATAACATTTTTTCTGTCCCTTTTTGTAATTTTCTTTTTCTCCCGGAAAATG
>ERZ1643247.547-NODE-547-length-45139-cov-15.157528_pt1 | contig 45139 bp, 40 predicted proteins | sample MGYA00579264_ERZ1643247 | MGnify/ENA primary metagenome ERZ1643247 (study PRJEB29033, sample SAMEA4952262) | chicken gut metagenome | biome: Broiler Chicken; feature: Gastrointestinal Tract; material: Caecum | place: Ireland | collected 2018 | study: Broiler... | reverse complement strand
GCGCCGGCGAAGTGCTCGGTGATGACGCCGATGAACCGCTCGATGGAGCCCAGCACCACCCGGTGGATCATGACGGGGCGGTGCTTCTCGCCGTCCTCGCCGGTGTACTCCAGCTCGAACCGCTCGGGCAGCTGGGAGTCCAGCTGGATGGTGCCGCACTGCCAGGTGCGGCCCAGGGAGTCGGCCAGATGGAAGTCCAGCTTGGGGCCGTAGAAGGCGCCGTCGCCCTCGTTGATGACGAAGTCCTTGCCCATGTCGGTAATGGCGTCCTTCAGGATGTCCTGGTTGTGCTCCCACTGCTCCACGGTGCCGATGTGGTCCTCGGGCATGGTGGACAGCTCGATGGTGTAGCTCAGGCCGAAGGTGGAGTACACCTCGTCAAACAGGCGGACGGTCTCCTGAATCACGTCCTTGAGCTGGTCCTGGGTCATGAAGATGTGGGCGTCGTCCTGGCTGAAGCAGCGCACCCGGAACAGGCCGTGGAGGGCGCCGGACAGCTCGTGGCGGTGGACCAGGCCGATCTCACCCACCCGCAGGGGCAGATCCCGGTAGGAGTGGGGCTCGCTGGCGTAGACCAGCATGCCGCCGGGGCAGTTCATGGGCTTGATGGCGTAGTCCTCGCCGTCGATGACGGTGGTGTACATGTTCTGCTTGTAGTGGTCCCAGTGGCCGGAGCGCTCCCACAGCTGACGGTTCAGGATGATGGGGGTGGAGATCTCCACATAGCCGTACTTCTTGTGGATCTGACGCCAGTAGTCCAGCAGAGTGTTCTTCAGCACCATGCCCTTGGGGAGGAAGAAGGGGAAGCCGGGGCCCTCGTCCCGGAGCATGAACAGTCCCAGCTCCTTGCCCAGGCGGCGGTGGTCCCGCTTCTTGGCCTCCTCAATGCGCTGCAGGTAGGCGTCCAGCTCGTCCTTCTTGGGGAAGGCGATGCCGTAGATGCGCTGCAGGGTCTCCCGGTTGGAGTCGCCCCGCCAGTAGGCGGCGTTGCAGGCGGTGAGCTTCAGGGCGTTGCCCTTCACCCGGCCGGTGGAGTCCAGGTGGGGGCCGGCGCACAGGTCGGTGAACTCGCCCTGCTTGTAGAAGGAGATGTGGGCGTCCTCGGGCAGGTCGTTGATGAGCTCCACCTTGAAGGGCTCGCCCTTCTCCTCCATGAACTTCAGGGCCTCGGCCCGGGGCAGCTCGAACCGCTCCAGCTTCAGCTTCTCTTTACAAATCTTCCGCATCTCCGCCTCGATCTTCTCCAGGTGCTCGGGGGTGAAGGCGAAGGGGGCGTCCATGTCGTAGTACCAGCCCTCGTCGATGGAGGGGCCGATGGCCAGCTTCACCTCCGGCCACAGGCGCTTCACCGCCTGGGCCATGATGTGGGAGCAGGTGTGCCAGTAGGTCTGGCGGTACTCGGGATTTTCAAAGGTAAATTCGTTGTTTTTCACTTCTTCGGACATAGAAATAACCTCCTCATAAGCCTTCCCCTTCAGGGGAAGGTGGCATTTGCGGAGCAAATGACGGATGAGGCGGTCCTGTATCCGGCCTCATCAGTCTCGCTTCGCTCGACAGCTTCCCCTAAAGGGGAAGCCAGTGTTTCGGGGCAAAACAAAACGCCTCACCCCTGAGTGTGTCAGGGGTGAGGCGTAAATAATCCAATACGTCCCACGGTTCCACCCTGCTTACGGCCCCAAAACAGGCCGTCGCTTGTGACCGCTGTAACGGGCGGGCCCGGCATAGCTTTCTGCCGAACAGAACGCGAGGGGCAGAGTGGCGGTCCATTCTGCATTCTGCATTCTGCATTCTGCATTCGCCAGCGGCTCTGGAGTGGTACCGGCTGCAAAAACTCGCAGGACGCTTCCAGCCTCTGCGTCCCTCTCTGGGCGGATTTTGCGGCTTCTTCTCCATCGTTGCCGATTTGACAGGGGTACTATATCACCGGGGAGGAGAATTGTCAAGGTGGGAAATTGAAACAACGGGAATCCCGGTTGGGAAAAGAGGCGCTTTGCCTGAAAAACAGGGAATTTTCTTGACCCCCTACCGGCGGAATGATACAATGGGGGCAAGATATCCGGTCCTGAACAGCACATTGGCCGGAGGAGGAAACTGCCATGGCAAAGCATGTAAAGCGTTCGGTAATCCCCATCTATCTGGTGGGGGTGGTGTGGCTGGTGTTCGGGCTGGGCCTGCGCCTGTACCAGCCGGTGGATTATATCCTGTGCGCCCTGGTCTCGGTGGCGGCGTTTGTGGTGGGAAAGGCCATTTTCCCGGATAAGAGCTACCAGATCGCCGGCGGGGAGGACGAGGAGGAGAAGAAGCAGGCGGAGCAGGAGGCCCAGAAGCGCGCCGAGGAGGCCCACGCCGCCCGGGAGAAGGCCCAGGCGGAGCGGGAGGAGCGGCAGCGCCGGGAGCATGAGGAGAAGGCCCGCCAGGCCCAGCAGGCCAAGAGCACCGGCAATCCGGAGATCGACAAGCTGATCCTGGAGCGGGAGCGGGCTTTAAGTGAGATGCGCCGCCTCAACGACAGCATCGAGGACGAGACCATCTCCGCCCAGATCGACCACCTGGAGGAGGTCACCCGTCAGATCATCGACCAGGTGATCCAGGAGCCCAAAAAGCTCCCCCAGATCCGCCGGTTTTTGAACTACTTCCTGCCCACCACCTTAAAAATCCTCAACGCCTATGACCGGATGGACGCCGTGGGCATCTCCGGGGAGAATATCGACGCCACCAAGGCCAAGGTGGAGGACATGATGGGCACCATCGTGAAGGCCTTCGACAAACAGCTGGACTCCCTCTTTGGGGCGGAGGCCATGGACATCTCCACCGACATCACCGTCATGGAGAACCTGCTGGCCCAGGAGGGGCTGGCCGGGCCGGAGCGGCCCAAGACCTCCGGAGAGGGGACCACCCTGGAGTGATAATAAGGAGAAATCCCATGAAAGTTCAAAGGGACAACACCCCCAAAAGCGGCTGGCGGCCTCTGGGATCAGCCCTGCTGTTTGCTGCGATGGCAGTTATTTTGATTTGGCTGTCTGCTGGAGACGGGGAGCATTTTCCCAACGGCATCATGTTAGCCGCGGGCGCTGTCTTGTGCGCCCTGCTGGAACTGTCCCGCTGGGTTGGCAGAGAAATGGGGCATGGAATGCGGCTTTTTCGTGCGCTCCTTGTTACTGGTCTGCTGATTCTCAGTGGAGCGGCCGGAAATCTTGTGATGCCGGAGCAGTGGATTGTCCTGGGGCTTTGTTCCATATGGACGCTGACCCTGTGGTATGAGTTTTTTTACCACCTTCGAAGAGACGGCTGACTGGAAACAATTTTAGATATTCTTTCAAAATCCTCAACGCCTATGCCCGGATGGACGCTATGGACATCTCCACCGACGTCGCCGTCTATGGAGAACCTGCTGGCCCAGGAGGGGCTGGCCGGACCGGAGCGGCCCAAGACCTCCGGGGAGAGGACTACCCTGGAGCTGTAAGAAAAGGGGAGGGATTATTGATGAAACCTGAAAAGCAGTCTCCCGGCAAAAAAATCTGTTTGATCTTGGCTTTGATATGGACTGTGGGGGCGGTTTTGTGGGGCGCGCAGATTTGGAGCGCTCTGAAAACTGACGCCTCAAGCTGGGGACATTATATCTTGCTGCTCCTGCTGTTTGCGGCCTGCGCCTTTCGCTGGTTCTGGAAATGGCTGCATACTGAAACATAAGACAGATAACATACAAACATACAGACGTAGGAAATGTAAATTTTAGGAGGAACACGACTATGAGCGATAATCTGGATATGACCCCGCACCTGACTCTGACGCCCGAGGCGGACGCGGCTGCGGCCGCCGCCCCTGCCGCCCCGGAGGCCCCCGCCCTGACTCTGGACCCCGGCGCGGCGGCCCAGGAGGCCGCCCCGGCGCAGGGTGAGAGCGTCCTCTCCGAGGAGGAGCGGCAGAAGCAGCGGGACGCCAACGCGGTGAAGCTGGACGAGTCCATGCTCACCGAGGCGGAGCGGAAGATGGTGGACGAGTTCGCCCAGAAGATCGACGTCACCGACTCCAGCGTGGTGCTCCAGTACGGGGCCGCCGCCCAGAAGAACATCGCCTCCTTCTCGGAGAACGCCCTGAACAGCGTGCGCACCAAGGATTTGGGCGAGGTGGGCGAGGCCCTGTCCTCCCTGGTGGTGGAGCTGAAGGGCTTCGGTCAGGAGGAGGACGAGGGCGGCATCTTCGGCTTTTTCAAGAAGAAGCGGGACAAGCTGGAGGCCATGAAGGCCAGCTACGCCAAGGCGGAGGTCAACGTGGACAAGATCGTCCGGGCCCTGGAGAACCACCAGGTGGTGCTGATGAAGGACATCGCCATGCTGGACCAGATGTACGAGCTGAACACCAAGTACTACAAAGAGCTCACCATGTATATCATCGCCGGTAAGAAGCGCCTGGAGTATTTACGCACCCACGATTTGGAGGATTTAAAGCAGAAGGCGGCCAAGTCGGGGAGCCAGGAGGACGCCCAGGCCTACAACGACTTTGCCAACCTGTGCAGCCGGTTTGAGAAGAAGATCCACGACCTGGAGCTCACCCGGATGATCTCCGTCCAGATGGGCCCCCAGACCCGTCTTCTCCAGAACAACGACACTCTGATGCTGGAGAAGATCCAGTCCTCCCTGGTGAACACCATCCCCCTGTGGAAGAGCCAGATGGTGCTGGCCCTGGGGTTGGAGCACTCCCGCCAGGCCACCCAGGCCCAGTCCGCCGTCACCGAGATGACCAACCAGCTGCTCCAGAAGAACGCGGACATGCTGAAAATAGGCACCGTGGAGACCGCCCGGGAGGCCGAGCGCTCCATCGTGGACATCAAGACCCTCCAGCACACCAACGAGCAGCTCATCTCCACCCTGGACGAGGTGATGAAGATTCAGAACGAGGGCAGCCAGAAGCGGAAAGAGGCCGAGGTGGAGCTGGGAAGAATCGAGGGCGAGCTGAAGCAGAAGCTGCTGGAACTGAGAGGCTGATTTCTATTTTTGACCGCAGGGATTTTTCAGTCTGCTCCTTTTAAGCCTTCCCCCGGCGGATGAGAGGTGCTCCCCCTCCAAAAGCCTTCCCCCTGGGGGGAAGGTGGCTGGCCGAAGGCCAGACGGATGAGGGGGCAGGTTTTGCAACAATTTCATGTTACGCAGGGAGGATTTCGCCGCCTGCGGGCGGCGAGTTCCTTTGCCCATGGCGGCAAAGGAACCAAAACGCCACCGGGGACGCGGCCGATGGACTACGGCTCCGCCTAGGTCCATAGGACCGCTTTCCCCGGACCCCATTACGGGGGTTATCCCTTTGGCTCGGTATTGAATTTCCGGCGCGCAAAAATGGAGTGGCTGTCCGCGATTCCTCCCGGCCCACTAGGGCCTGGGTTTGCAAAAATTGCAGCTGCTGCGGTTCCACAACAGCGCCTGGCTCTGCCGAACCAATGCTCCCGGTTCATTTCCGCCGTAGGGGCGGGTCCCAGACCCGCCCGTCCCGGATGGTTTGTAATCTCTTCGTAGGGGCGGCCACATGGGGCCGCCCGGTTCTCACCCGATGGACGGGAGGACCAAGCCCATCGGGCCCTCCCCCTACCAGAGGAAAGGTATCTGGTCAAAGACCAGACGGATGAGGGCGCGCGCCCGGACTGCGGTCCCCGCCCGGGATCAGCGAACTTTTTTAGGGAAATGTCATACTTGAGAAATGGAGACGCCATGAAACTTTTTCGAAAAACAGGGGTGGCCGTCCTGCTCACGGTGCTGATGATCGCCGCCGCCATTGGAATCGGCCGGTGGCGGGGCGCCCAGGCGGAGGCCGTGCCGCCCCCCTCGTCGGAGCTGGACACCTCTCTGTCCGCCGGCACCTACCTGAACTGGATCAGCGACGGGGCGGATGTGCTCTCGGACGCCCAGGAGAACCAGATCGCCCTGTACAACGCCAACTGGGTGGAGCGGTACGACAGCCTCATCGCCGTGGCCACGGTGTCCTCCCTCTCGGAGGACATCGGCGACTACGCCTATAACCTGGGGGTGGAGATCGAGCTGGCCTCCGCCGACGGCATCCTGGTAGTGAATGCGGAAAACGGGGACTGCTATCTGGCGGTGGGGCCGGACTATCCCATGACGGACAGCCAGGTGTCCTCCTATCTGGACCGGTACCTCTATGAGGACGCCATGGCCGGAAACTTTGGCGCGGGGGTGCTGAACCTCTTTGACGGAATCAACGAGTTCTACCTGGACAACTACGGTCTGGGCTATCTGGACAACAGCGGGAATCAGGTATACGGCGGACGCAGCGCCGGGGAGATGCTGGGCGCGGTGGTGGTCCTGCTGGTGATTCTGGTGGTGATTGCCAGCGTGCTGGACAGCATGCGCTATACCTCCTACCGCCAGCGGTACTACGGCGTGCCCAATCCCCCCTACGTGTTCCGTCCCATCCTGTTCTGGCACGGCCCCGGCTGGGGCTGGTACCGGCGGCGTTGGCGGCGGCCCCCTCCGCCTCCCCCCAGAGGGCCTCGGGGCCCGGGCGGCCGGCCCGGCGGAGGCGGCTTCAACGGCTTCCAGGGGCCCGGCGGCTTCGGCGGCTCGGGAGGAAGCCGGGGCGGCGGATTTTCCGGCGGAGCCCGCGGCGGGGGCTTCTCCCGGGGCGGCGGGTTTGGAGGCGGCTTCGGCGGTTCCCGCGGGGGCGGCTTCGGCGGCGGCGCCCGCGGAGGAGGGTTCTCCCGGGGCGGCGGCTTCGGGGGAGGCTCCCGGGGCGGCGGATTTGGCCGCAGATAACGCCCCGGAAGGCCGCTTCCTTATCACAGTACGCACAAGAAACGGACCGTACCTGGAGTCAGGTGCGGTCCGCTTTTTTATGTTTTGCAAATACAAAACGGATATACTGAAATATAAAATACGGTTTGGAGTGGAAATTCCGGACATACCGGGGGACGAGGCCTCATATAGATAGGAGGAACAAACGAGTTTGGGAGTGTGATCCAGGATGAAGCAGACCGGGACGGACGTCAACCGCATGGTCCTCCACGGCCGGGCCGCCCACCCGCCCGCCTTTTCCCACCGCAACCATGAGGTGGAGTTTTTTTCCTTTCCCCTGGTAGTGGGCCGCCTGTCCGGGGCGGCGGACCAGGTCAACGTGATGGCCCCCCGGGCCCTGCTGGAGGAGTGCGGCTGGCTGGAGCGGGGGGAGGAGGTCACCGTCCGGGGAGAGGTGCGCACCTTCAACAACCGCTCCGGGGTGGGAAGCCGCCTGGTCATCAGCGTGTTCGCCAAGGAGCTGCTCCTGGAGGAGCGGGAGGACGAGAACCGTCTGCTCCTCTCGGGCACCCTGTGCAAGACTCCCAGCCTGCGCTCCACCCCCCTGGGTCGGACCATCTGCGACATGATCCTGGCGGTGAATCGCCGGTACGGCCGGGCCGACTACCTGCCCTGCATCGCCTGGGGCAGCCTGGCCCACCTGTGCGGAGAGATGGCGGTGGGCAGCTCTCTGGGCCTGGACGGCCGCCTGCAGAGCCGTACATACACCAAGAATCTGGGGGACCGGGTGGAGGAGCGCACCGCCTTTGAGGTGTCCATTATGAACCTGCTCCCTCTGGAGGAGGTCCGGCTGGGCCGGGAGTTGCCCGTCCGTGGGGGGAGCAGAGGGGCCATATAGCGCAAACGCCAGGGGGCGGCCGGACCAGGCCGCCCCTCTTTTTTTACTTGTAACAATTCACCAAACTATGCTATAATATTTTTTGATACTGCCGTAATATACCTGTTGGTCCCACACAGGCGGAAGGAGGTGACCGGCCATGCGGTATAAGCAGTGGAAAATCGCCCATCCCTCCCCGGAGGGGCGGGCCCAGCTGGAGCGGGCCGGCATTCCCTCCCTTCTGGCCTGCGTCCTGTCCGCCCGGGGCGTGACAGAGCCGGAGCAGGCATGGAAACTGCTCACCCCCGGGGAAGAGCCGCTGCTGGACCCCATGCTGCTCAAGGACATGGACAGGGCGGTCCTCCGGGTCACCCGGGCCCTGAAGCGGGGGGAGACCATTGCGGTCTATGGGGACTACGACGTGGACGGCATTACGGCCACCTGTCTGCTCACCGACTGCCTCACCCGGCTGGGGGGGCGGGTGCGCTCCTACATCCCCGACCGGCTGGAGGAGGGCTACGGCCTGAATGAGGAGGCCGTCCTCCACCTGGCCCGGCAGGGGGTCACGCTGATCATCACGGTGGACTGCGGCATCACCGCCGCCCGGGAGGTGGAGTTTGCCCGGGAGCTGGGGATTGACGTGGTCATCACCGACCACCATGAGTGCAAGCAGGCCATCCCGGAGGCTGCGGCGGTGGTGGACCCCCACCGCCCCGACTGTCCCTACCCCTTCAAGGGGCTGGCCGGCGTGGGGGTGGCCCTGAAGCTGGCCATGGCGGCGGCGGGACCGGACCGGGCCGGCCTGGTGTTCCGGGAGTACGCCGATCTGGCGGCGGTGGGCACCGTGGCCGACGTGATGCCCATGACGGGGGAGAACCGGACCATTGTCCAGACCGGGCTGGCCGCCCTGGCCCACCCCAGGCGGGTGGGGCTGGCCCAGCTGATGGAGGAGGCCGGCCTGGGGGACAAGCCGGTGACCTCGGTGTCCATCGGCTACACCCTGGCCCCCCGGATCAACGCGGCGGGGCGGATGGGACAGGCCGATCTGGCCGCCGAGCTCCTCCTCACCCGGGACCCGGGCCGCGCGGCCGCTCTGGCCCAGGGGCTGTGCGCCCTGAACCGGGAGCGGCAGACCATTGAGTGCGAGATTTTCCAGGAGTGCGTTCAGCGGCTGGAGCGCCGGCCCCAGTCGGGCGTCATCCTTTTGGCGGACGAGCATTGGCACCAGGGTGTGGTGGGCATTGTGGCCTCCCGCCTGACGGAGAAGTACTCCTGCCCGGTCTTTATGGTCTGCCTGGACCAGGGAATGGGCAAGGGCTCCTGCCGGTCCTGGGGCGGGGTCAACCTGTTTCACCTGCTGACCCAGTGCCAGGACCTGCTGGAGGGCTTCGGGGGCCACGCCATGGCCGCCGGCTTCACCGTCCGGGAGGAAAACATCCCCGCCCTGGAGTGCCGCCTGCGCCAGCTGGTGCTGGAGGAGCAGGCGGGAGAGGAGCTGCCCTCCCTGCTGGACATCGACGCAGCGGTCCTGCCCCAGGAGCTCACCGTGGAGGCGGTGGAGGCCCTGGACGCCCTGGAGCCCTGCGGGGCGGGCAATCCCAGGCCGGTGCTGGTACTCACCGGGGCCCATGTGATCAGCGCCGCCCAGGTGGGCCGGGGGCGGCATTTGAAGCTGCGGCTGGAGGGGCGGGGCGTCCCGTTGGACGCCATCTTCTTCTCGGTGGATGGGAGCGAGCTGGGGCTGACCCCCGGCTGCCGGGTGGACGTGGCCTTCTATCCCCAGATCAACGACTTCCGCGGGGTGCGCTCGGTCCAGCTCCAGGTGGTGGACCTGCGCCACGCCATGACCCGGGCCCAGCTGGAGCAGTCCATCTATGAGAAGTACCGCCGGGGGGAACCCCTCTCTCCCCAGGAGGCCCAGTCCCTGCTGCCCACCCGGGCGGAATTTGTCTGCCTGTGGCGCTATCTGGAGCGCCAGTGCGCCGGGCAGACTTTTCTGGAGGATACCCTGGCCCGCATCGCCCAAAAATCCGCCCGCTCCGGCGGCCAGAGTGAGCGGCCCAACCACACCCTGGTGTGTCTGGAGGTCATGGAGGAGCGGGGGCTCATCTCCCTGGAGCGCCAGTCCGGGCGGGTGCAGATCACCCTCCACCGTTTGGAGCACAAGGTGGATTTGAACGCCTCCGCCATTCTGCGCCGCCTGCGGGAGGCTACGCAGGAAACATAGCATTTAGCCGCCGGCAGCGGCTGAATTTAAGAAAAAGGTGATCGTATGGACCCAATTTTGGAACGTTATCAGGCTTTAGAGGACAAGGTGGCCTCCTATACTCCGAATCTGGACACCAAGCGCCTGTATGAGGCCTTTACCTATGCGGATACCGAGCACCACGGCCAGCTGCGCAAAAGCGGAGAGCCCTATATCATCCACCCCCTGGCGGTAGCCGACATTGTGGCCGACCTGGGCCTGGATGTGGACTCGGTGATTGCCGCCCTGCTCCACGACTGCATTGAGGACACCGGCGCCACCCACGAGGAGATCGCCAAGAAGTTCGGAACCTCGGTGGCCGATCTGGTGGAGGGCGTCACCAAGCTGACCCGGGTGCAGTACGTCTCCAAGGAAGAGGAGCAGATGGAGAATTTACGGAAGATGCTCATGGCCATGGCCCATGACATCCGGGTGATCCTCATTAAAATCTGCGACCGGCTCCACAACATGCGCACCATGGAGTACCAGTCCCCCAAGAAACAGCGGGAGAAGAGCCTGGAGACCATGGAGATCTACGCCCCTCTGGCCCACCGCTTGGGCATGCAGAAGCTGAAGTGGGAGCTGGAGGACCTGTCCCTGCGCTACCTGGACCCGGTGGGGTACAAGGAGATCGAGGACGAGATGGCCAAGCGCTCCGCCGCCCACGAGGAGTTTTTGGCCTCCATCCAGCTGCGCATCCAGCAGCGCATGGAGCAGGAGGGCATCCGCTGCAAGGTCTATGGGCGGGTGAAGCACACCTACTCCATCTACCGCAAAATGTTCACCCAAAACAAGACGCTGGACGAGATTTTTGACCTGTATGCCTTCCGGGTGATTGTGGACGACATCCCCGAGTGCTATAACGTCCTGGGCTGCATCCACGACATGTTCAAGCCGGTGCTGGGCCGCTTCAAGGACTATATCGGCACCCCCAAGCCCAATATGTACCAGTCCCTCCACACCACCGTCATCGGCCGGGAGGGCATCCCCTTTGAGGTGCAGATCCGCACCTGGGAGATGCACCAGACGGCGGAGTACGGCATTGCCGCCCACTGGAAGTACAAGCAGGGGATGGCCAATAAGAAGCTGGGCAGCGAGGGGGACTTCGAGTGGGTGCGCAAGCTGCTGGAGAGCCAGCAGGACACCGACGCGGAGGAGTTCGTCCGCACCCTGAAGGTGGACATGTTCTCCGACGAGGTGTTTGTGTTCACCCCCAACGGGGATGTGAAGAGCCTGCCCGCCGGGGCCACTCCCATCGACTTCGCCTATAATATCCACTCGGCCATCGGCAACAGCATGGTGGGCGCCCGGGTGAACGGCCGGATGGTCCCCTATGACACCCAGCTGAAAAACGGCGACATTGTGGAGGTGCTCACCTCCAAGTCCGCCAAGGGGCCCAGCCGGGACTGGCTGAAGATCGCCAAGAGCAACGAGGCCCGGAACAAGATCCGCCAGTGGTTCAAGCGGGAGCGCCGGGAGGAGAACATCGCCACCGGCCGGGCTCTGTTTGAGTCCGAGCTGAAACACGCCAAGATCCCCCTCTCCGCCATCACGGCGGAGGACGTGCTGCCCAACATCCTTCGGAAGGTACGCTTCGGCACCCTGGATGAGCTGTACGCCTCCATCGGCTACGGGGGCACCACCGCCGTCAAGAGCGTGGCCCGGATCAAGGACGAGCTGCTGCGCCTGGGCCGCCTGAAGGCGGAGAAGGCGGCCGCCGCCGCCCGCACCACCGCCGAGAGCGTCATCGTCCCCGGCTCCACCGCCCAGGTGGACCCTCTGCAGCTGAAGGGCTCCAACAAGCACTCCGACTCGGGCATCATCGTGGAGGGGCTGGGCAACTGTCTGGTGAAGTTCGCCAAGTGCTGCACCCCCGTCCCCGGCGATCCGGTGGTGGGCTTCATCACCCGGGGCTACGGCGTGTCCGTCCACCGGGCCGACTGCCCCAACGCCGACCCGGACCGGCGCAAGCCGGAGGAGGCCTCCCGCTGGGTGCGGGTGGCCTGGGTGAGCAGCCCCCTGCCCAACTACAAGACCTCCCTGGAGCTGTCCTCCAAGGACCGGGACGGCCTGACCCTGGACGTGGCCATGGCCCTGTCCGCCGCCAAGGTGAAGGTGACCGCCCTGTCCGCCCGCTCCCAGCCCGACGGCCACGCCATCGTCCGCATCGAGGTGGAGGTCAAGGACAAGGACGAGCTGGCCGGCGTCATCAATAAGCTTAACAATATCCAGGGCGTCTACCATGTGGCGCGGGTGTCAGGGAAATAATGGATTTTGCAGGGGGATTTCGCCGCCCCCCCCTTTTAGCCTTCCCCTCGGGGGCCGACTCCCCTTGTCAAGGGGAGATGGCCGAAGGCCAGAGGGGATAGGGAAAGGTGCCCCCGAAGGGGGCGGATGAGGGGGCAGGTTTCGGATTTCCTTTTGTGGGGCGCGCCGTTTTGCAGGGTTTCGCCCTGCGGGGCGAGTGACTTTCTGGACGGCCAGAAAGTCACCAATGGCCCAGGCCACCCTCTCTTGCCCCTTTGGGGCAATTCACCTTGAGAACCTCTAGGGGGCGGGCGCAATCGGCGGTTCGGCAAAGCCTCCCGCCTCCATGCCGCCCGTCCCCTAGAACCCCCATTACGGGGGGTACCCCTTGGGGTGGGCAAAGCATTCCCGGCGCGCAAAATCTGAGTGGCCTCCGCGATTTATTCCGGGCCACTGGGCCCTGGGTTTGCAAAAATTGCCGCTGTTGCGGTTTACCGCCTGCGCCTGGCTTTGCCGAGCCATCGCTCCTGGTGCGAATTCGGACGGGAGGCCCAAGGGCCTCCCCTACCCAGATTAAGAATCGTTTTTGGAAACCCGTAGGGGAGGGGCTTGCCCCTCCCGCCGCCGTGACGGTGAAATGCTCACAAGAATCTAAAAGGTTGTGAAACAATGCGTGCAGTAGTCACAAGAGTATCCTCCGCCTCCGTCTCCATTGCCGGCAATACGGTGGGGGCCATTGAAAAGGGATACCTGGTCCTGCTGGGGGTGGGTCCCAGCGACACCGAGGCCGTGGCCGACAAACTGGCGGAGAAGATCTGCAATCTCCGGGTGTTTGAGGATGAGAACGGCAAGATGAACCTGAATCTGGAACAGGTGGGGGGCTCCCTTCTGGTGGTGTCCCAGTTCACCCTGTACGCCGACACCTCCTCTCGCCGCCCGGGCTTCACCGGGGCCGCCAAGCCCGATCTGGCCGTCCCCCTGTACGAGCGCTTTATGGAGACCTGCCGCGCCCGGGGCTTCCAGGTGGAGCATGGGGAGTTCGGCGCGGACATGCAGGTGGCCTCGGTGAACGACGGACCGGTCACCATCCTATTTGAGTTATGAGATAGGAGTGAGGAGATAGGAGATATTCCCATCTCGCCGGATAACGCGTTTATCTCCTATCTCCTATCTCATCACTCCTATCTAAAAACACGGGGGTAGATTTTTATGAAGGTAAAAATGATGCAGGTGGGACCCATCGGCACCAACTGCTATATTCTGGAGGACGACAAGACCAACAAGGCCGCCGTCATCGATCCGGGCGACGAGGCGGACAAGATCGCCCAGGTGCTCCAGACGGACGGGGCGGAGGTGGAGTACATCCTCCTCACCCACGGCCACTACGACCACACCACCGGTGTGCCCGATCTGAAGAAGCGCTTCCCGGACGCCCAGGTGTATATCCACCAGGCGGACGCCAACGGGGCCGGGTCCACCCTGTACCCACTGGCCGGGCAGGTGGCCGGTTTGAAGCACTACAAGGAGGGGGACAGTCTCACCCTGGGTTCCCTCACCATCCAGGTGATGGAGACCCCGGGCCACTCCCCCGGCTCCGTCACCCTGCGGGTGGGGGACGTGCTCTTTACCGGGGACACCCTGTTCTGCGGCTCCTGCGGCCGCACCGACCTGCGGGGGGGCAGCTATGAGCAGATCATGGCCTCCCTCAAGCGGCTGGGAGAGCTGGAGGGGGACTTCCATGTGTGTCCCGGGCATGACCGGACCTCCACCCTGGAGCAGGAGCGGAGGTATAATCCGTTTTTGATGGAGGCTATGAGAGGGTAAGCCTTTTTGCAGGATTTCGCCCTGCGGGGCGAGTGACTTTCTCAGCGATGAGAAAGTCACCAAAGAATCGCCGGGGGACGCGGCCGGTGGACTACGGCTCCGCTGACGCTCCGCCTAGGTCCACAGGACCGCTTACCCCCGGTCCCCCCATTACGGGGAACGCGTACCTGCTGGATTTTGCAGAATTACCGGCGCGCAAAATCTGAGTGACACTCTAAATTCCTGCCGGGCCACTGGGCCCTGGGTGGGTGGAAAATGAGAGCTGGTGCGGTTCCACTTCCGCGCCTGACCCGGCCGAGCAAACGCTCCGGGTTCGATTTCCACCGTAGGGGCGGCCTTTGGCTGCCTGCGGGCGCGCACAGCGCGCCCCTACTCTGCAACTGTCTCGGTTATGCCGTAGGGGAGGGGACGACTCCCCTTATCAAGGGGAGATGTCGAGCGCAGCGGGACAGAGGGGATAGGGATTTGCCCCTCCCGCAATGCCTCCCCCTTTAGGGGAAGGTGGCTGGCCGAAGGCCGAGAGAAGCCACCCTGGGGCCCCCGCCGCCGAATTGGGATGGCATCCGTAGGGGCGACTCTTGCGGTCGTCCGTAAGCCTTCCCCCTGTCAGGGGGAAATGGCCGAAGGCCAAAGGGGGTAGGGACAGGCGCCCCCGAAGGGGGCGGATGAGGGTGCCCACCGGGAATTGCCCGGCTCTTTCGTAGGGGCGGCACACCTGAGCCGCCCTCTGGGGAAGCTCCGGTCGCTTCGGCAGGGCGCGCGCCCTTTACCTCTCCCCCAGCAGCCCCTCCAGGATCTCCCGCCGGAGATTCAGACCGAACAGATAATACGCCCGGCTCTCCCAGCCGCAGTATTGATTCAGCCGGTCTTCAAAGGTAAAATACCACTGGCGGCCCATGGTCTCCTCCAGCTCCTGGGCCAGCGCGTAATATTCCTCCCGGGCCTGAACATATTCCGGGATGCTCTCGCAGAATCGGCAGACTTGTTCCGGAAGTTCGGGGTTGTCGAAGAAAATACTGTGAAGCAGACAGTTCATCCTATATCCCTCCAATATGCAACTTTTGGTCATATTCATTATATACGACCACAAGTTGCATGTCAAGAAGGAGTGTTCTTTTCCATGCCTGATTTATCTGAGCGTCTCCGCATTTTGCGGAAAGAAAAGGGATTGACGCAGCAAGAGGTTGGTGACACTCTTGGAAAATCCCTGCGGGCCTATCAATACTATGAATCCGGCACGCGCCGCCCAGAATATCCTCAACTCTTGGCCCTGGCTGACTTTTTTGACGTGAGCCTGGACTACCTCACCGGCCGCAGCGAGACCCGGGAGCGGATGCCGTAGGACCTGTGTAGGCGGGCGGCCGCAGGGGTCGCCCCTACAAAAATACAAAAGCCTGTCCGGTGAACGCCGTAGGGGCCGGTCCCAGACCGGCCCGCCGGTTAACGGATTGCGTTCCGAACTACGGCGGCGGGGGCACACCCCAGGGTGGCTTCTCTCGGCCTTCGGCCGATTCACCTTCAGCCCCCGCCCTACGGTATTCTTCTGACGATGCTTGCTCCGTAGACTGCCCCTCTCCTACGGTATAACCGAAACGGTTGCGTAGTAGGGGCGCGCTGTGCGCGCCCGCAGGCGGCCAAAGGCCGCCCCTACGGCGGAAACGAACCCGGAGCGTTGGCTCGGCAAAGCCAGGCGCAGGAGTGGAACCGCACCATTTAAAATTCTCCGCCAAGTCGGCCCCCAGGGGGAAGGCTAAAAATAGGGAGGCGGCGAAACTCCCCCAAAAAACAATTCAAGTGGTACTGTTATGAAGCTGTATTTTCAAATTCAAAATTACAACTGGCAGCCGGAGCGCTACAAATACTCGGTGGAGCAGATGATGCTCATGCTGTTCCCCGGGGAGCGCCCGGAGTACCCGGAGGGGTACGCCCCCTCCGGCAACGAGGCGGTTTTTTCTCTGGACCGGAAGCCGGACCGGACGGCGGTGACCGCCCGGGTCACCCGCCCCGAGGGGACCGCTCAGGGAGAGACCCAGGTGGAGAGCCGCCTTCTGGACGAGGCCCCGGAGCGGGTGTACCACACCCTCCAGCACGCCCTGAAGATGGCCTTCTACCAGGCGGGGACCGCCGTGCTGGGCCAGGAGCCCCCCTGGGGGGCCCTCACCGGGGTGCGCCCGGTGAAGCTGCCCACCCGCTGCATGCTGGCGGGGGGCACGCCCGAGCAGGCCCAGGCCGAGCTGGAGGGGGAGTACCGGGTCTCCCCCCTCCGGGCCAAGCTGGCGGTGGACTGCGCCCAGGCCAGCCTGGCGGTGGACCGGGAGGTACGGGAGGACCAGGTGTCCCTGTACATCGGGATTCCCTTCTGTCCCACCCGGTGCGCCTACTGCTCCTTTGTGTCCGCCGACGTGGGCCGGACCCTGAAGCTGGTGGAGCCCTATCTGGAGGCGGTGCTGGAGGAGGTGGAATATACCGGCCGGGTTTTGAGGGAGAGCGGCCTGTCCATCCACTCCCTGTATGTGGGGGGCGGCACCCCCACCACCCTGTCCGCCGGACAGCTGGAGCGGCTGTTTTCCTCCGCACGGGCGCATCTCCCCCTGGAAACCTGCGTAGAGTATACCGTGGAGGCGGGCCGCCCGGACACCATCACCCGGGAGAAGCTGGAGGTCTTGCGGGACCAGGGGGTGGAGCGCATATCCATCAACCCCCAGACCCTGGAGGACGAGGTGTTGGCCGCCATCGGGCGGAAACACTCCGCCCGGGACATTCTGGACGCCTACGCCTTGGCCCGGGAGGTGGGCTTTGATTCCGTCAACATGGACCTGATCGCCGGCCTGCCCCGGGACTCCTTTGAGGGGTTCCGCCGCTCCCTGGAGGGGGTGCTGGCCCTGCGTCCGGAGAATGTCACCGTCCACACCCTGGCCCTGAAGAAGGGTTCCCGGCTGATGGAGGAGGGCGGCGCTCTCCCCAGCGGGGAGGAGACCGCCCGCATGCTGGACTTCTCACGGGACACGCTGCGGGAGGCGGGCTTCCTGCCCTATTACCTGTACCGGCAGAAGTACATGTCCGGCTCGTTGGAAAACGTGGGCTGGTGTCTCCCCGGCAAGGAGAGCGTCTATAATATCATCATGATGGAGGAGCTGCAGACGGTGGTCTCCATCGGAGGCGGCGGGGTCACCAAGCTGGTGGACCGGAAAAACGGGCGGATCGTCCGCCTGCCCAACCCCAAGTACCCCCACGACTACCTGTTCTCCCGGGACAAGATTCTGGCCCAGAAGGACGAAATCGCGGCCTTTTACCGGGACCGGACTTAGGCCCTGCTTGACATGTCAACATGCCCAGAGCGCGGATTTGAACACAGCCGATTGACAGAAAGGAGTTTTTCCCATGGCTTATCAACTGCAGGAGATCAACCGCCGCATCCAGACGGACGTCCAGGAGTTCCTGGCCGAGTGCGACGACAACTACGCCCAGCGGGTGTCCCTGGCCGCGGATAAAATCCTCACGAATCTGGAACACAGCCCCATCGTGCTCCTCTCCGGCCCCTCCGGCTCCGGAAAGACCACCACCGCCATGAAAATCGCCGAGGAGCTCCAGCGCCGGGGGGTCAACACCCACGCGGTGGCGATGGACAACTACTTTCATACCATCAACCCCCGCACCGCTCCCCGGACCCCGGAGGGGGACATCGACTACGAATCCCCCCTGTGCCTGGATATGGAGCTGCTGGACCGGCACTTCACCGCCCTGTCCAAAGGGGAGGAGATCTGGATTCCGAAGTATGAGTTTGCCCGGCATATGCGCAATGACAGCCGGGCCACTCCCCTGAAGCTGGGCAAGAATGAGATCGTGGTGTTCGAGGGCATCCACGCCCTCAACAACGACATCGCCGGCCGCCACCCGGAGGCCACCAAGCTGTACATCTCCGCCCGGTCCAACGTCAACGAGGGCTCCGTCCTGCGCTTCAAGGGCACCTGGATGCGCCTGACCCGCCGGGCGGTGCGGGACTACAACTTCCGGGGCACCGATGTGGAGGACACCCTGGAGATGTGGGCCAATGTGCGCCGGGGGGAGAAGCTGTACATCTCCCCCTACAAGAACCGGGCGGATATCATCTTCGACTCCTCCCTTCCCTATGAGGTGTCGGTGATGAAGAATTACGCCCTGCCCCTTCTCCAGGCGGTGCCCGAGGAGAACGTGCGCCGCGCCGAGCTGCTGGAGCTCATCGAGGCCTTCCAGTACTTCGAGCCCATCGCCCCGGAGCTGGTGGATCAAGACTCCCTCCTGCGGGAGTTCATCGGCGGCGGCAGCTACCACTACTCCTGATCCATCTGTTGGGGCGGCCAGCGGCCGCCCAACAAAGAACGAGAAACTAAGGTGATACCATGACAGGACCAACCATTTTTGACTCCCGGGACATCCGGTATAAGGACCCCTATGGGGCGGTGGCCTCGGGGACCAAGGTGACGCTGACGCTGCGCCCTCCGCGGGCGGAGGGCTACTCCTGGGCCCGCCTGTCCGCCCGCTTTGAATTCTGGGCGGATGAGACGGCGGAGATCCCCATGCCCTGGTCCGGCCTGGACGGGGACCGGGACGTGTTCACCTGCGTGCTGGATACCGTGGACTATGTGGGCCTGGTGTGGTATACCTTCACCCTGGAGCGGCTGGACGGCAAAAAGGGGGAGCAGCTGGGCCCCTTCCAGCTCACGGTGTACGACGGCGGCGAGGCGGTCCCCGCCTGGTTTGGGGAGGGGATGACCTATCAGATCTTCCCCGACCGGTTCCGCCGTCTCCGGGTCCCCGACCCCAAGGGGATGGTGGGAGGGCGGTGGGTCCACGCCGCCTGGCAGGACGAGCCGGAGTACCGCCCCGACCACAGCGGGGAGATCCGCAACCGGGACTTCTTCGGGGGCAGCTTGCAGGGGGTGGAGGAAAAGCTGGACTACCTCCACAGCCTGGGGGTGCGCACCTTGTACTTCTGCCCCATCTTTGAGGCGGCGGAGAACCACCGGTACGGCACCGCCGATTACCGCGCCATCGACCCCATGCTGGGCACCGAGGAGGACTTCTCCCGCCTGTGCCGGGAGGCCCACCGCCGGGATATGCGGGTGATGCTGGACGGGGTGTTCAACCATACCGGCTTCGTGAGCCGCTATTTCAACGGGGACGGCTTCTACCCGGAGCTGGGGGCCCACCAGAGCCAGGACTCCCCCTACTACTCCTGGTACAACTTCTATCAGTGGCCCGACCAGTACGAGAGCTGGTGGGGCATCTACTCCCTCCCCTCCATGAACGAGCACGACCCCGCCTACCGGGAGTTCATCTTCGGCGGAGAGGACTCGGTGGTCCGCCGGTGGCTCCGGGCCGGAGCGGACGGCTGGCGGCTGGACGTGGCCGACGAGCTCCCCGACGACTTTGTGGCCGGCATCCACGCCGCCGCCCGGGCGGAGAAGCCCGACGCGGTGGTCATCGGCGAGGTGTGGGAGGACGGCTCCACCAAGGTGGCCTATGGGGTGCGCCGGAAGCACATCCTGGGCAGGCACTGCGACGGCCTGATGAACTACCCCTTCCGGGGGGCCGCTCTGGACTACCTGCGGGGGGGCGACGCGGCGGACTTCATGGAGACCATGGAGACCCTGCGGGAGAACTACCCCCCCTTCGCCTACTACTCGGCCATGAACTCCCTGGGCACCCACGACACCCCCCGCATCCTCACCCTCCTGGGGGTGGGCAGCGAGTGCCGGGAGCGCTCCCGGGAGTGGCGGGCCAGCTTCCGCATGGAGGCCGACCAGCGCCGCCGGGGCAAGGAGCTGCTGAAGCTGGGGGCCGCCCTGCTGTTTGCCTTCCCCGGCTCCCCCACGGTGTACTATGGGGACGAGGCGGGAATGGAGGGCTTTGAGGACCCCTTCAACCGCCGCACCTTCCCTTGGGGCCGGGAGGACTATGAGTTGCTGGGCTGGTTCACCCGCCTGGGCCACCTGCGGCAGGAGTCCCCCGCCCTGCGCCGGGGGGACATCCGCTACCGGGCGGCCCAGGGTCCCCTGCTGGCCTTCACCCGGTCGGCGGAGGGGGAGACCATCCTGGCCGCCTTCAACACCGGAGGCGAGTCCGCCGAGCTGCGCCTGGAGGACGCGGAGCGCATCGAGCTCCTCCTGGGGTCGGCCCGGTTCCAGATCTCCGCCCAGGGGCATGTGCTCACCCTGCCCCCCCGGACCGGCAGCCTGCTGAAGCTGTCTGTGGGCAGCGACGGCCCGCAGGAGCCGGACTGACCGGACAAATGCGGGCCTTTCCGGGAGCGGGCCGCTTGAAGGACCGCTCCCTCTGCTCCAAATTTCATTTTTCTTACTCTTTAGAACAGAAGGGGGCACGACCTGGGTCGTGCCCCCTCAGGCTGTCGAAAAAGTCCAAGGACTTTTCCGACAGCCTGAAAAAATGCCGTTACTTTCCCGCCGCTGCGCGGTGGAAAAGTCCTCGCTGCGCTCGCTGAACGCCTTGCCAAGCAAGGCATTCAGGGCATTTGATCCCACTCGAGGCGGGCTGCCGCCCCCTCGAGCTCCCCCGCCAATACTCGGGTGGATTCGTCTAAACAGAGGTTTTCCGACAAGCTGAGGGGGCACGACCTGGGTCGTGCCCCCTTTATTTGTATAAGGGGAGCCGCCCGCTAGGCGTGTGATTCCCAAAAGCCGGTGGGGAAGAATAAAAGACTCCTGTTAGGGCAAGCGTGCGGTCCGCCAGATGTGCAAAAATTGACAGGGAGGTATGATTCGTAATGGGAATGAGTGACATAAACCATTTATCTCACACAAAATGAAATTGCAAATACATGTGCACAGTCCCGCCGTATCCCCTGTGCCATCGTATTTACATTTCTTCCTGCCGGCCGCGCGCTCTCCTGGCAGCTCAGATCACCCACATGATGGTTTCCTATACTGCGTTCTTTTTTGCTGGGATGATGGCGGCTCGAGTAGTCCCACTGGAGTCCTGGTTGTGTGGGTCCCCCATTCTTTCACAGGGGCCGATGCGAACTCTTTTTGCTCAATCCAAAGTGTTATGCTGTATCGTGTAATTTGTCTGGACAATGTGATATTTTTCACACAAATCGCTTGACAGTCCTCTGGAAATGTGATATATTTCACTCATAAGATGTTAGAAATTTCTCACATCAAACTGTGCCGCCCCACTCCGGAGGCGGGATGGCGCAGACGCTTGGAAAGGAGTTTTTGCCATGAAACATCCCTTTAATTACCTGGGACTGCTGTCCCTGCCCGCTCTGGCCGCCCTGCTGTACTTCCCAACCGGAAAGATCGACTTCATCGGTTTTCTGGGTTTCCTGGCCTTCTTCCGGTACTTCTGGGTGAATCCTGACGAGCTGTTCCTGCACACCCTGCGCCGCTCGGCCACCGCCGCCTACCTCATCCAGTGCGTCACTCTGGCCCCCTTCATGCTGGTGTTCTTTGCTCTGGACCCCCAGAGCAATCCGGTGGGGCCTGCACTGGCCTCCAGCTTCGCTGTGGCGCTGATCTTCTTCTGCCTGCACCACAGCTGGCTGGAGTGGAAGGAGATGAAGGAGGTCGCATGAGCCTGACCACAAAGATCCGGGAGTACCGGGCGCGGGATAAACTGAGCCAGGAGGAGCTGGCCCAAAAGGTGGGGGTCCGGCGGGAGACCATCGGAAACCTGGAGAACGGGAAGTATAACCCCTCCCTGAAGCTGGCCATGGACATCGCCAAGGTGTTTGGATGCACCGTGGAGGAGCTGTTTTTCTTTGAGGATTGATGCGGGCTTGCCGCCTTGCAGGGAGCTGCCCTGCGGGGCGGCAGCTTTCTTTTTCGCATTTTGCCGCCCGCGCCTCTCCATCCTTCCCCCTGGGGGGAAGGCGGCACGGCGAAGCCGTGACGGATGAGGGGGCAGATTTCGGATTGGGTTCGTTGTATGCAGGGGGGTATTTCGCCGCCCCGGCGGCGAGTTACTTTCTGCCCGAGCGGATTGTCAAGTGAAGTGCAACGGTTTGTAGAAAAAGAGTTCAAGAGGAGATTTCCAGCCCAGGCATATGTACAACGACCAGTCTGAGGACTATGTCAAATCCCGGGAGGACATTGAGTTTGAGGTCCAGGCGGTCACCGAAATGATGCAGGACCACGGCTACTCCCAGGAGGAGATCGACGCATACATCCAGCAGATGAAGGCGGACTATGCCCGGTAAGTCCGGCCAGGAGCCGAATACAGACCGTATTTTGACCGCCTGGATCAACCATACGGAGCGGATGATCTCCTTCCATCCGGCGCCGGGGTACCTGCGGCTCCGCACCCGGGACGCCGACGGATTCTGGAACAAGGTCCGCGCCCTGGTGGAGGAGGGCTACCGCCTGCAATAGCAAAAAAGCACCCCCGATGGGGGTGCTTTTTTACCGGTCTCAGTCGTCCCGCTCGTAGTCCAGAATGGTGCCGTCGGTGGCGCTGATGGTGTACTCGTACTCCCAGCCGCCGGTCTTGAATTCGATCTCGTACTCCAGGCGGCCATCGTCGTACTCCTGTTTGACCTCCAGGCCGTAGACCTGATCCTGGGAGACCCCGGCGTGATTCAGGGCGGCGGCCAGGGCGGCCTCTCTGCCGATATCTGCGGAAGTGCCGCCGGCCCCGGACTGGGCCGTCCCGCTCCCCGCGCCGGAGGAAACATTCCCCGAGGCCCCGCCGCTCCCCGCGCCGGAGCCGGTCTGGGTCCGGCCCCCCTCCTGGGAGGACTTCGCCACCGCCCCGGTGCTGGCGTCGATGTCGTACTCGTACTCCGCCCCATTGGCGTAGAACTCCAGCTCATACACCATGCGGCCGTCCTCATAGTCGAAGTCCACCTCGCCCATAGTCACCTGGCTTGCGTCCAGCCCCGCGTGGGCGAAGGCGGCGCTCTTGGCGGCCTCCACGCCGATGTAGGCGCTGTCACTGGCCTGGCCGGAGGACTGGATGGCGGGGGCGGGCTCCGCCGCCGTTCCGCTCCCCGAGGTCCCGTCCCCTGTGGACGGCTCCGCGGGGGCGGTGATCAGGGAGGTGTACAGCAGGTTCAGGTCGTTGATGGACAGCCCCACCAGCTCCTCAAAGGTGTGCAGGCTGTTCCCGTTGTCCACGATGGTCTGGATGAGAGCGGCCTTGCCGGTGGTGATGCCGTAGGTGTCGGAGAGCTCCTGGAGCTGCTGGCTGTTCTGGATGGTCTGGGACAGGATGGCCCCGTTCACCGAGGTGTTGGCCAGGATGGCGTCCGCCTGGTCGGTGAGCTCCTGCTGGAGCCGGGCCCCCCGTCCGGCGTCGTCGTCCTCCACAGTGATGAGGATGGAGTTGGCAAGCTCATCCACGTAGCCGTTGGTGAGCAGGGCCCCCACAATGGCGTTCATGGCCACGTCCAGCTGGACCCCAGTCAGGTCCATCCCGGCCAGAATGTCCCCCCTGTCCTCGTTCACCGGGACGGCGGAGAGAACGGTTTCCTTGGCGTTCACATTCAGGGTGACGCTGGGGTTCACGTCCAGAGAGACCACCGAGGCCACCGTGTTATTTTGCAGGTACCAGCCCCCTCCGCCTGCCGCCACAATCAGGGCCAGGCAGGCGGCCGCCGCCAGCGGGGCCCAGCGGCGCTTCTTCTTCCGGGCGGCCGCCTCAAAGGGGATGGGGGCCTGTTCTGTCCGCGCCTTTGGGGAGATGCGGGCCAGTACCCCCTGGAAATCGTCGGGGGCGGCGTGCTCCAGTGCGGTGCGCAGTTTCTGCTCCAGTTCCTGATCCGTCATCGGGCGTCGCCTCCTTCCAGTTTCTGTTTCAGCTTTGACAGGGCGCGGCGGTACTTGGACAGCACCGTGGACAGGGGCAGCTCCAGGAGCTGGGCGATCTCCCGGTGCTTGAGTCCCGCCGTCACGTGGAGCATGATGATCTGCCGCTCCTGGTCGGACAGGGTGGACAGGGCCGCCGCCAGGACGGTGCGGTCCTCGGTGGTCACGTCGTGGGAGTCGATGGCGAAGGACGCCCAGTCCTCCGGGGGCAGGTCCTGGGTGCGGGCGCGCTCCCGCAGCTTCATCAGGGCCAGGTTCCGGGCGATGGCCAGCAGCCAGGCCATGGGCGTCCCCTGGGGTCGGTACTGCTCCGCCTTCTCCCAGGCCCGGACAAAGGTGTCCTGGGTCACGTCCTCGGCGTCGTGGCCGTGGCGGAGGATGGACAGGGCCAGGCCGTACACCGCCGTCCTGGTGCGGCGGTACAGCTGTCCCAGGGCCTCCTGGTCCCCGGCGGCCAGCCCCGCCATCAGGGGCTCCAGCTCCTCCCCCCGAATGGCTCCGTATTCCGTTTGCAGCGCGGCAAGCACAGTCCACATGGCTTCGTTACTCCTGTCATCTGTATAATGCACCAGAGCGGCGTTTTATTGCATCCAAAGAAAAATTTTTGATCGGCTGGGAGCCCGCGGGCTCCCGCTTTTTATTATACGGGTTCCCGCCCGTTTTGCAAGGGGGTCCTTGCGCCGGGCGGGCGGGTGTGGTATGGTAGAGGCGAACAAGCAAAGGAGCTGAGACCATGGAGAAGAAAACGGCGGTGTGCGGCCGCTTTGCCCCCAGCCCCAGCGGGCGGATGCACCTGGGCAACCTGTGGTCCTGTCTGCTGGCCTGGCTGGCGGCCCGGAGCCAGGGGGGGCGGATGGTCCTCCGGCTGGAGGACCTGGACCCGGACCGGTGCACCCAGGCCTGGTGTGACCAGGTGATGCGGGATCTGGAGTGGCTGGGCCTCGACTGGGACAATGAGCCGGTGTATCAGAGCCGCCGCACCGAAGCCTACCGGGCCGCCTTTACGCAGTTGGAGGAGCGGGGCCTCATCTACCCCTGCTACTGCACCCGGGCGGAGCGCCTGGCCGCCTCCGCCCCCCACCGCTCTGACGGGGTGGTAATCTACGACGGCCGGTGCCGCCGTCTCTCCTCCCAGGAGCGGGAGGAGCTCTCCCGCACCCGCCGCCCCGCCTGGCGGGTGGAGGTGCCGGAGGAGACGGTCTCCTTCGTGGACCAAATCCAGGGCCCCTTCTCCCAGAATCTGGCCCGGGACTGCGGGGACTTCATCCTCCGCCGGTCCGACGGGGTGTACGCCTATCAGCTGGCGGTGGTGGTGGACGACGCCGCCATGGGGGTCACCCAGGTGGTGCGGGGGAGCGACCTGCTGGACTCCACCCCGAGACAGCTCTGGCTCCAAGAGGAGCTTGGGCTCCCTCACCCGGAGTACGGCCATGTACCCCTGCTCCTGGCCCCCGACGGGCGGCGGCTGGCCAAGCGGGACCGGGACCAGGAGCTGGGGGAGCTCCAGTCCAGATACACCGCCCCGGAGCTGGTGGGCCGTCTGGCCCATCTGGCGGGGCTCATCCCGGAGCCCGTCCCCATCACCCCGGCGGAGCTGCTCCCCCAGTTTTCCTGGGAAAAGCTCCCCAAAGAGGACAGGACCGCGCCCAGGTAGCCCCGCTTTTCGTCATCTTTCACAAATCATCGGAAACCAACAAAAAGCACTGGAAAAAAGCCGCGCATTTCGGTATAATGAAGCGCACCCAAAGCCCCGCGTCCCGCACAACGGTCCGCAGGGCTTTCTTTCGCCCGGGGCGTTCGTGCCTCCCGCGGGGCGGCATGTGTAGAGAGAGGAAAACAAAAGAAAGGGAGCGAATCAGACATGCTAAACGACATCGTTCTAGCAATCAGCAATTTCATGTACACCTATCTGCTCATTATCATTCTGCTGGCCGGAGGATTTTACTTCACCTTCCGCACCCGCTTCATCCAGTTCCGGATGTTCCGGGAGTCCCTGCGGGTGGTGACAGAGCGCCCCGACCGGGCCGGTTCTGTCTCCTCCTTCCAGGCCCTGATGGTGTCCACCGCCTCCCGCGTGGGAACCGGCAACATCATCGGCGTGTCGGTGGCCATCTGTATCGGCGGCTACGGGGCCGTGTTCTGGATGTGGCTCATCGCCATCATCGGCGGCGCCACCGCCTTCATCGAGTCCACCCTGGCCCAGATCTATAAGCGCCGCAACACGGAGACCGGCGAGAGCTACGGCGGCCCCGCCTACTACATTGAGGCGGCTCTCCACAGCCGTCCCCTGGCCATGCTCTTTGCCCTGAGCCTTATCGCCACCTACGCCGGCGGCTTCAACATGCTGTGCTCCTTCAACCTCCAGTCCACCTTCTCCGGCTATGGTTTCTACAACGAGGGCGTCACCCCTTGGATCATCGGCGGCGTCGCCGCCCTGCTCACCGCCTTCTGCGTCATGGGCGGCGGCAAGCGGATTATCGCCGTGGCCTCCACCCTGGTGCCCTTCATGGGCGGCCTGTATGTGCTGGTGGCCATCATCGTGGTGGTGCTGAATTTGGAGCTGCTGCCCCAGGTGTTCGGACGCATCTTCCAGGGCGCCTTCGACTTCCAGGCCATCTTTGCCGGCTTTACCGGCTCCGCCCTGATGCAGGGCATCAAGCGGGGCCTGTTCTCCAATGAGGCCGGCGTGGGCTCCGCCCCCAACGCCGCCGCCTCCGCCAACGTGAGCCACCCGGTGAAGCAGGGCCTGGTGCAGATGCTGTCTGTCTTCCTGGACACCCTGCTCATCTGCTCCGCCACCGCTCTGATGCTCCTGTGCTCCGGCGTGGAGCCCACCGAGGCCGCCCAGGGCGCCCCCTATGTGCAGGCCGCCCTGTCCGCCGTCTTCGGCAGCGTGGGCCCCATCTTCATCACCGTGGCCATGGTCCTCTTCGCCTTCACCACCCTCATCGGCAACCTGTACTATGTGGACAACGCCCTGGCCTATCTGATGAAGCGGGTCCCCTCCAAGCAGTTTATGGTGGTGTTCCGCATCGTGGCCGTGCTGCTGATCTTCGTGGGCGCCGGCCTGAGCATCGACCTGGTGTGGAACCTGGCCGACGTGCTCATGGGCGTCATGGTGATGATCAACATTCCGGTGATCTTTATTCTCGCCCGCCCGGCCCTGGCCGCTCTGAAGGACTACACGGCCCAGCGCAAGACCGGCCGCAACCCCGTGTTCAAGGCCGCCAGCATCGACCTGAAGGAAAAGACCGACTACTGGAACTAAACGGTTCAAAAATAGACGAAGCGGCCCCCGGCCATACGCCGGGGGCCGCTTTTTGCGGCGTTGGATTGCATTCCCGTTCCGGCGCACTTGCGAAAGACCTCCTGGTCTGCTATGATGCAAGGTGAGAATGGAGGGATACATATGCCTGCCTTTATGCTGGTGTGCACCGACCTGCGGTACGTCAGGGCCTTTGAGGGGAGAGAAGCGCCATGAGCGGCACACGGGACCAGGGAAACATCCTGGGGACCATGCCGGTGGACCGGCTGGTGCTCACCATGTCCGCCCCCATCATGGTCTCTATGCTGGTGAGCGCCGTCTACAACCTGGTGGACAGCATCTATGTGGCCCAGGTGAGCGACCTGGACTTCCTGGCCCTCAGCTATGCCTACCCGGTGCAGCTGATGATGGTGGCCTTCTGCACCGGCATTGGAGTGGGCTTCAACGCCACCTTCGCCCAGCGCCTGGGGGAGGGGAAGGGGGAGGAGGCCAACCGGGTGGCCTGTCACGGATTTTTGTTTTATACCCTGTGCTGGCTGCTGTTTCTGGCCTTCGCCCTGTTTGGAGCTCCCCTGTTTTTCCGGCTGTCCACCGGCGACCCGGTGGTGGCCCGGGCGGGAGTGGAGTACCTCACCATCTGCTGCGGGGCGTCCATCGGCATGTGCATGCAGTTTTTGACCGAGCGGCTGCTCCAGACCACCGGGCACCCCGCCGGCTTTATGATCGTCCAGGGTTCCGGGGCGGTGCTGAATATCGTCCTGGACCCGGTGTTCATCTTCGGCCTGGATATGGGGGTGGCCGGGGCGGCGGTGGCCACGGTGATCGGACAGATCTCCGGGGCCTGCATCGGCTTTTTCCTGCTGTGGCGCATCCGCCGGGAGTTCTCCGTCTCCTTCCGGGGCTTCCGGCCCAGCGGAGCCCTCTCGGGGGAGATGCTGCGCATCGCCGCCCCCGCCGTGATCATGCAGTCCCTGTCCAGCTTCATGTCCCTGGGCCTCAACCAGCTGCTCACCCTGTGGTCCCAGACGGGGGTGTTCGTGCTGGGGGTCTACTTCAAGATTCAGACCTTTGTGTTTATGCCCATCTTCGGGGTGAGCAACGGCCTCATCCCCATCCTCAGCTACAACTACGGAGCCCGATCCCCGGGCCGGATTACCCGGTCCATCCGGTTCAGCCTGGCTCTGGCGGTGGGCATCGGGCTGGGGGGTGCGGTTCTGCTGTGTCTGGCCGCCTCGCCCCTGCTGCGGTACTGCTTCCAGGCGGGGGAGCAGGCGGCGGCCATGGGGGTCCCCGCCCTGAGGATGACCGCCCTGGCCTTTCCCGTCGCGGCGGTGAGCATTATCCTCTCCGCCTCCTTCCAGTCCCTGGGGCGGAGCACCCGCTCCCTGCTGGTGTCCCTGCTGCGGCAGATTGTCCTGCTGCTGCCCATTGCCGCCCTGTTTCTGTATTTTGCCCCCGGTCAGGTCTGGCTGTCCTTCCTGTGCGCCGAGGTCCTCTCCTGTCTGGCCGCCGCGGCCCTCTACCGGAGGACCATACGGCCCCGCATCCGCGCCCTGGAGGGAAAATAAAATCAGAGCCTGCCGCACATGTCCTGTGCGGCAGGCTCTGACTGTGCGGCGGGGCGTCACGCCAGCGATTTGGGCCCGAAGCCGCAGGGCAGCAGCTCCGAGAGGATGGCCTCCTGAAATGTCCCGTCCCCCCGGGCGGCCAGCACCCGCAGGTCTGGGGCGAACTCATAGAGCATCTGGCGGCAGCTTCCGCAGGGCCAGCAGTAGTCCTGTCCCCGGCCCGCGATGGCAAGGGTGGTCCAGTCGTCCCGGTGTCCCTCGCTGACGGCTTTCAGCAGAGCGGTGCGCTCGGCGCAGATGGTGGAGCCGAAGGCGGCGTTTTCCACATTGCAGCCGGTGAACACTGTCCCGTCCTCACACAGCAGCGCCGCCCCCACGGGGAATTTGGAGTAGGGCGCATAGGAAAATTGGTGCATGGCAAAGGCTCGCTCCACCAGCTCCTGGTCGGTCATGGGGCATCCCTCCTTGAGATGGTCTGTCCCCATTATAGACCGCGGATAAGTACCGCGCAAGGGAAGGCTTTTCCCCTGCGCGGATGGGGTCACATGCCCATGGCGTCGGTGAGGGTCTCCACCGCCTCGCTCACATGCTTGGCCGCCTTGCGGGCGGCCCGCTTCACCCGCCGCTGGGAAGGAGCCATGGTCATGCCCAGGGCCGCGCCCGCCGCCGCTCCGGCGGTCAGGCCCAGCATAAATGTGCCAAAACCGTGTCCGTTCATTCCGCGTCTCCTCCTTTTCCGCCGGCCCGGCGCCCTCTTTCAGCGGGGGAAGAGAGAGAAACGCTCCTGTCGAAAGATGGCGCGGCCGGCCTGTGCTTATTCTTTCCCGAAGCGGGGAAAAATCCGTTGCTAAATCCTGTTGCTTCCGCTATAATTTAACGTAGTGCTCTTTGCGCATTTTTTACACATTTGACTACCTTGATTTTACGTTCCAGCCGAGGGCTGGACGACGGAGGAACAAAACCATGAGTCTTTTGATTCAAAACGGCCGGGTGGTGGACCCGGTGAGCGGCACCGTCTCCATTCTGGACCTGTATGTGGAAAACGGCCGGGTGCTCCAGCTGGAGCGGGACATCCGGGCGGAGGCCGATCAGGTCATTGACGCCACCGGACTGGTGGTGTGTCCCGGACTGGTGGATATGCATGTCCATCTCCGGGACCCGGGGCTGACCTACAAAGAGGATCTTTTTACCGGAACCGCCGCCGCCGCCCGGGGGGGCGTCACCGCCGTGGCCTGCATGGCCAATACCAAGCCCACGGTGGACACCCCGGAGCAGATCCAGTATATCCGGGAGAAGGCATCCCAGGCCTGCGGCGTCCACGTGTACCCCATCGGGGCGGTGTCTGTGGGGCTGCAGGGGGGCGAGCTCACCGACGCCGACGCCCTGAAAAAGGCGGGGGCCATCGCCCTGTCCGACGACGGGTGCAATGTGGACAACGCCAATCTGATGCGGGACGCCCTCATCCACGCCAAGCGGCTGGAGCTCCCCGTCCTGTGCCACTGCGAGGACACCTCCATGGTGGCCAACCGGGCGGTGAACGAGGGCAGCGTCTCCCGCCAGCTGTGGATGGAGGGCCGCCCCGCCATCGCCGAGGAGATCATGGTCATGCGGGACGCCATGCTGGCCGAGGAGACCGGGGCCCATGTGCACATCTGTCACATATCCACCGCCAAGGCGGTGGATATCGTGCGCCGGATGAAGAAGCGGGGCGTCGCCCTCACCTGTGAGACCTGCCCCCAGTACTTCACCCTCACCGAGGACGAGGTGCTCACCCAGGGCTCCATGGCCCGAGTGAACCCGCCCCTGCGCACCGCCAAGGACATCAAGGGCATCATCGCCGGACTGAAGGACGGCACCATCGACGCCATCGCCACCGACCACGCCCCCCACTCCGCCGAAGAGAAGGCCCGCCCCCTGGCCAAGGCCCCCAGCGGCATGATCGGCCTGGAGACCTCCCTGGCCATCACCCTCACCGAGCTCTACCACACCGGGCGGATGAAGCTGCCCGACCTGATCCGGCGGATGACCTACAACCCGGCCTCCATCCTCCGCCTGCCCACCAAGGGGCGGCTGAGCCTGGGCAGCGACGCGGACATCACCATCTTCAACCCGGAGGAGGAGTGGACCATCGACCCGGAGCAGTTCGCCTCCAAGGCCCGGAACACCCCCTTCGCCGGACGGAAGGTGAAGGGCCGCGTGAAGTACACCATCGTAGGCGGGAACATCATCTATCAAGACGAAATTTGAGATAGGAGTGAGAAGATATGAGATAGGAGTTAAGGTGCGCACCGCAGGTGCGCCATTGAAAAATGTCCGGCGGAGCCGGACACCGCAACTCCTATCTGCTATCTCCTATCTCCTCGCTCAATTTAGACAAGGAAGGAAGAATTTTATGTCTTTTGACGTATTGCAGGATAAGATCATTGAAACCCAAAACCCCACCGTGGCCGGGCTGGACGCCCGCATCGAGTATGTGCCCGAGCACATCCGAAAGGCCTGCTATGAGCAGTACGGCCTGAACCTGCGGGGGGCCTGCGAGGCCATCTGGCAGTTCAACGTGGGGCTCATCGACGCCCTGTGCGGCGTGGTCCCGGCGGTAAAGCCCCAGGCGGCCTACTATGAGAACCTGGGCTGGCGGGGGATGGAGCTGCTGGAGCGCACCATCCGCTATGCCAAGGGCAAGGGCCTCTTCGTCATCGCCGACATCAAGCGGGGGGACATCGGCTCCACCGCCACCGCCTACGCCGAGGGCTGGCTGTCCGGCGTGCCGGTGGAGGGCGAGGTGTTCAAGTCCTTCGACGCGGACTGCGTCACCCTCAACGGCTACATGGGGTCCGACTCCATCAAGCCCTTCCTGGAGGCCGCCAAGGGGGAGGACAAGTGCGCCTTTGTGCTGGTCAAGACCTCCAACCCCGGCTCCGGGGAGCTCCAGGACCTGAAGCTGGCCGACGGCCGCACCATCTACGAGGCCATGGGCGAACTCAACGAGTCCATCGCCGCCGGAACTCAGGGCAAGTACGGCTTCACCATGGCCGGAGCCGTCACCGGGGCCACCTATCCCGAGCAGATCCAGGAGCTGCGCGCCCGGCTGCCCCACACCTTCTTCCTGGTGCCCGGCTACGGGGCCCAGGGGGGCACCGCCGCCGACGTGAAGCACGCCTTCAACGAGAAGGGCCACGGGGCCATTGTCAACTCCTCCCGGGGCATTATGTGCGCCTGGAAAAAGACGGGGAACAACGGCCTGGACTTCGCCCAGGCCGCTCGGGACGCCGCCATCGCCATGCGGGATGATATTGCCCAGTTTGTGACGGTACTGTAAAACCACGGTTCAAAAGGAGGCCGCAATCATGGCGCAGAGATGCATTTTCTGCGGGAAGGAGCTGGGCTTTTTCAACCGGGATGACACGTTGTGCGGCGGAGTGACTCAGCCCACCTGTTCCGAGTGCTACAAGACGCTCCGGGACCTCGGCCAAAAGGAGCGGGGTGAGCGTGCCCTCGCCACCGGGCGGGCAGTGGACCCGGAGGAGATCGCTGCCAATATACAGCGGGAAGAACAGAAGGAGCAGGCCGCCCAGGAACGGCAGGAGAAGGCCCGCCAGGTCCTGCGCACCGGTCAGACCTGCCTGCGCTGCGGCGGGCCCATGGAAAAGTATGGGACCAAGCTGTTTCACCTGGGGGACGAGGGCCTGATGGGGCCGGTGGCCCGGGACGGGCTGTTCGCCTCCTGGCTGGAGGCGGATGTCATCCGGTGCGTCCAGTGCGGCAGGGCGGAGTTCTACCTCCCCGAGCCCCCGAAGATCCCCAGTGAACCGGCGGAGGAGCAGGTCACCTGCCCTGTGTGCGGCACTGAGCACAGCTCCCTGAGCGGCTGCCCCACGTGCGCCCTGAACTGGGCCAGGGGCCGGCGGCCGGCGGAGACCAGGAGAGAGAAGGAGAAGAAGCCCCCCTGGGAGGGGTGATGCCCCGGACCGCCGCCGTTTGAACCGTTTTGTAACAGAGAATCAGAATTTCCCGAAAGGGTGATGCCAAGTATGAAAGTAGAACGCAAGTGCAAGATTGTATCCAAGGACTGGCTGAACCGCGACGCCGTCTATATGGTGCTGGAGGTGGGGGACATGGTCCGCACCTCCTGGAAGGGGCCGGGCCAGTTCGTCCACGTCAAGTGCGGGGACTCCCTGCTCCTGCGCCGGCCCATCTCTGTCTGTACCTGCCAGGAGGACCAGCCGGAGGACCTGCTGTCCATCGTCTTTGAGGTCCGGGGCGAGGGCACCCAGTGGCTGGCCAACCGCCCCGCGGGCCACAGCGTGGACGTGATGGGTCTGCTGGGCAACGGATTTTCCATGAAGCCCGAGGGCCGCTATCTGCTGGTGGGGGGCGGCATCGGCGTGCCCCCCATGCTGGGCTGCGCCCAGTATACGGCGGGGAAATCCACCGCCATTGTGGGCTTTCGCTCCAAGGAGAAGGCCATCCTGCTGGACCGCCTGGAGAAGGAGTGCGCCAAGGTGATGGTTGCCACCGACGACGGCTCTCTGGGCTGCCACGGCTTTGTGGACGCCCTGGTCCGCCAGGAGCTCTCTGAGGACAAGAACTACGACGCCGTCCTGGCCTGCGGCCCCAAGCCCATGCTGCGCAATGTGGCCAAGGTGGCCCAGGAGTTCGGCGTGCCCTGCCAGGTGTCCATGGAGGAGCGCATGGGCTGCGGCGTGGGGGCCTGCCTGGTGTGCGCCTGTGACATGGCCGACGGCAGCCGGAAGCACGTGTGCAAGGACGGCCCGGTGTTTGATTCCAAGGAGGTGGACTGGGATGCCTAACGTGGATATGAGCGTCACCCTGGCGGGGGTGACCCTGAAAAATCCCGTGGTGGTGGCCTCGGGCACCTTCGGCTTCGGCCGGGAGTACAACCAGTTTTACGACCTGGGGGAGCTGGGGGGAATCTGCGCCAAGGGGCTGACCCTCCACCGCCGGGAGGGAAATCCTGCCCCCCGTATCGCCGAGACGCCCATGGGCATCCTAAACTCCGTGGGGCTTCAGAACCCCGGGGTGGACGCGTTTATCGAGGAGGAGCTGCCCTTCCTGCGGCAGTTTGACACTAAGGTCATCGCCAACATCTCCGGCAACACCCCGGAGGAGTACGGCGTCATGTGCGAGAAGCTCTCGGCGGCCGGTGTGGACATGATCGAGGTGAACATCTCCTGCCCCAACGTGAAGGCCGGCGGCCTGGCCTACGGCACCAAGCCGGAGCTGGCCGCCGAGGTCACGGCGGTGGCCAAGGCCCACGCCGGGAAAACCCCGGTGATGGTGAAGCTCTCCCCCAACGTGACCGATATCACCGAGATCGCCAAGGCGGTGGCCGACGCCGGGGCGGACGCCCTGTCCCTCATCAACACCCTGCGGGGGATGCGCATCGACGTGAACACCGGCCGGCCCATTTTGAAGATGAACACCGGCGGCCTGTCCGGCCCCGCCGTCCTGCCTGTGGCGGTGCGGATGGTTTGGGAGGTGTCCTGCGCCCTTCCCGGCATGCCCATCCTGGGCATGGGCGGGGTGTCCAAGGGGGAGGACGCGGCCCAGCTGATGCTGGCGGGGGCCGCCGCCGTGGCGGTGGGCACCGCCCTGTTCGCCGACCCCTACGCGCCCCTCTCCGTCCGGGACGGCCTGGAGCGGATTGCCGCCCGGAAGGGGCTCTCGAAGGTCTCTGAGTTCACCGGCGGAGTGAAGCCCTGGTAACTGCGGCGGAGGCATGTCCGCCCCTGTGATTTCTGGTTGGGAGGTCCCGCCATGCTGGAGGAACTGATTATTGATATCCTGCCCCCGATCATCTCCATCTGCGAGCTGATGGGTATTTTCGTGGTGGCGGTGTCCGCCCTCCGGGCCTTCTGGCACTACTGCCGGGGGCTGGTCAGCCGCACGCCCCGGGACGTGAAGTTCGAGCTGGCCAACGGTCTGGCCACCAGCCTGGAGTTTAAAATGGCGGCGGAGATTCTGAAAACCGTCCTGGTGCGGGACCTGAACGAACTCATCGTGCTGGGTGCGGTGGTCCTTCTCCGGGCCCTGCTCTCCCTGCTCATCCATTTTGAGATGAAGGAGCACCACACTTGACGGCTCTGGGCGGAGGAGCGCTCCTCCGCCCAGACCGTGTTTCAACGCTTACATAAAGGACTGGAACTCCATATGACCACACTCTATTTGATCCGCCACGCTGAGGCGGAGGGGAATTTATACCGCCGCATCCACGGGTGGTACGACGCTCTGGTCACCCCCAACGGACTGCGCCAGATCGAGGCCCTGGAGGGCCGCTTTGCCGGTGTGCCCGTGGACGCGGTGTACTCCAGCGATTTGTACCGCACCAAGACCACGGCCAAGGCCATCTACCTCCCCAAGGGGTTACCTCTGCACACCGACCCCGGCCTGCGGGAGGTCCACATGGGGGACTGGGAGGACCGCCCCTGGGGAGAGATCCGGGAGACGGACGGGGAGCGGCTGACCCTCTTTAACCGCAGCGATCCCGTCTGGCGGGCCCCCAACGGGGAGAGCCTGGGCCAGGTGGGGGAGCGGATGGAGCGCACCATCCGGGCCATCGCGCAAAAACACCCGGACCAGACGGTGGCCCTGTTCAGCCACGGCACCGCCATCCGTCAGTTTCTGGCCAACGTCCGGGGGGTGAAGCCGGAGGACTGGCACACCCTGCCCCACGCGGACAACACCGCCGTCACCTGCCTGGCCTGGGACGGGGAGAGCTTCCACGTGATCTTCGAGGGGGACAATACCCACCTGGACGACTCCATCTCCACCCTGGCCCGCCAGTCCTGGTGGCGGAAGGGGCCCAACAAAGGGGAGGACGTCAACCTGTGGTTCCGGCCCCTGGACCGGGAGAAGGACCGGGAGGCCTACCTGGCCGCCCGGCGGGACGCCTGGATCTCCATCCATGGGGCGGACGTGCCCTTTGACGGTCCCGCCTTCTGGGAGGGGGCCCTCCAGGTCATGGACCAGGACCCCTGGGCGGTGACTGCCGTCATGGCCAGGGAGGAGTTTGCCGGGCTGCTCCAGCTCTCCCCCCAGCGCTGCCAGGAGGAGGGGGCCGGGTTCCTGTCCCTGTGCTACCTGACTCCCGCTTTCCGGGGGAAGGGACTGGGGGTCCAGCTGCTGGGTCAGGCGGTCTCCTTTTACCGCCCCAAGGGCCGTACCAGCCTGCGCCTGCGGTGCTCCGCCGCCAATGAGCCGGTCCAGCGCTTCTGCGCCAAGCACGACTTCCACAAGGCCGGCGAGGAGCAGGTGGGGGGCCGCACCCTGGATATTTTGGAAAAGTACATCGGAATGGGAGAACTGGCCGGCCAGACCGTTTGACGGCGGCTGAACGGCCGGGACCTTGCCATAGGATAGAAAAATGCCTGCGGCCGCTGAAAGCGGCCGCAGGCATTTCTTTATTTCTCGGGATAATCCCGCTGTGCCAGATCCAGGATGATCTCCACGCACCGGTCGATGCCCAGCACGCCGGAGTCCAGGGTGATGTGGTAGTTCTGAGCCATGCCCCACTCCCGGTCGGTGTAGTGCTTGTAGTTCACCCGGCGGCGGGTGTCCTTGTCCGTCAGCCGCTTCTCCGGGGCCTTCTCCGACTCGCCGTACAACCGGACGATGCGGTCGGCCCGGAAGGGGACGGCGGCGTGGATGAAGGTGTGCAGGCAGTCCTCCCGCTCCCGGAGGATGTAGTCGGCGCACCGGCCCACAATGACGCAGGGCCCCTTCTCCGCCAGATCCTGAATGACCCGGTACTGGATGGTCCACAGAAAGTCGGAGGCGGACATGCCCCCCATCACGCCAGGCGTTCCCCGGCCCAGAAAGGCGTAGGCAAAGCGGTTTTTCCCGGGGGCGGACTCGCCGCGCTCCTCAATGAATTTGGGATCGAAGCCGCTCTCCAGGGCCACCTGCTTCACCAGCTCCTTGTCATAGCAGGGGACGCCCAGCCGCTCGGCCACGGTTTTCCCGATGGTGCGGCCGCCGCTGCCGAATTCCCGGCTGATGGTGATGATGTTCTTTTTCATGGAAACATGCCTCCTTTGCGCTTCCGGAAGCCCAACTCCCGTATGGATGCCCCTATTATACAACAAATCCACCCCTCTGCGCCAGTTTTTTGTGTGCGGTCCTGAAAAACCGGCGGGCAAAAAGCCGGCGGATAGGCGGCATTGCTGAAAATATCCGGGAAATCTTGTGAAAAAGTACGGGCCGCTCCCCCTTGACAATACCTAGAATATCAAGGTATTCTATACCTAGAAGGACAAGGCATCAAGAGTAGATAAAAGTTTTCAAAAGGAGGTTTTTTGGATGAAGCTGGACAAAGGATTGATCGCGGGCAGCAGCACGCTGCTGGTCCTCTCTCTGCTGGAGAAGGAGGACATGTACGGGTATCAGATGATCACGGAGCTCTCCCGCCGCTCCAACGATACCTTCCAGATGAAGGAGGGGACCCTGTACCCCATCCTCCACGCCCTGGAGAAGGCCAAGTACCTGTCCGCCTACCAGCAGGAGGCCCCTACCGGCCGGGTGCGGAAGTATTACGCCATCACCCCCCGGGGCCGGGAGCTGCTCTCGGAGAAGAAGGCGGAGTGGGCGCAGTTCTCCCACGGGGTGGACCAGGTCCTCTCCTTCACCTGAGCGGGGGAACGCCATGGGAGAGAAGCAAGAACGGACCCCGGCGGAGGGCTGGCTGGACAAAGCCACGGCGGGCATTCGCTTCGGCCCGGACCGAAAAGAGGTGCGCCGGGAGCTGGAGGAGCACCTGGAGGACAAGGCCCTGGACCTTCAGCGCATCTTTCCGGACTTGACGGCGGAGGAGGCCAAAGAGCGGGCCGCCTCGGACATGGGCGACCCGGTGGAGATCGGGAAGGAGCTGGCCAAAATTCACAGGCCCTGGCTGGGGTACTTATGGCGGGCCAGTCAGGTGTTGCTGGGTCTGGTACTGCTGAGCTTTCTGGCAGAGGTGGGGACCTTGGCCCCCCATGCGGGTATCCGAAGTGATAGGGAAGCGGAGCCCGGATGGGTTGTGGAAGCAGCTTTTGCGGGACAGGAGCCGGTGCGGATCAACAACTATACCCTTTGGGTGGAGGAAGCGGCCCTGATCCAGGGGATGGGGGAGCTGCACATCACCTGGCGGGCGGCCAGCCCCTGCTTTTGGGAGATGCCAGACGGGGAGTTCAGCCAGGCGTGGACCGCGGTGGACGACCGGGGAACCGTCTATACCAGCATCTGGGACCAGACCTGGGATGGGGAACGTATGCTCCCCTATGTCGGTTCCGTGCAATTTACAGGCGCTCTGGTGTGGAGTGGGGAACAGACTGTCTATGGCGTGCCCCAGGAGGCACAGTGGATTCAAATCAACATTGAGACGGGTGAAGGGACCATCCCCGTGGTGCTGGAGCGGGAGGAGACGCAATGAAAAAGAGAACGCTGAGCCGAAAGGAAAAGATCGCGCGTAATCTGCTGCTGGCCCTGTGCTTCGGCTTTGTGGTCTGGGCCAGCCGGGGCGGGCCCATGCCCACGGCGGAGTTGACCTTCCGGCAGATGGAGCGGACCAGATTTCTCGCCCGAAGCGAGATCTTATGCACCTGGGAAACGCCCCTCTCCGTGGGGGAGCTGGGGACCTCTTCCGCCAGGACCGTCCTGGTGGGCCGGTATACCGATCAAATTGCCGTGGGCTGCCTCTTTCAGCCCAACAACCCCTTTGGCAATAGGCTGACCCTGTGGCCCCGAGAGGAGGGGATCACGCCGGTTCCTCTGTCCGCCCTTCTCCAGGGAGAGGACGGGACCCTGTTCCATGTGCTGCTGTTCCTGGAGGTCCCGGAGGAGGCGGCCGGAGCCCAGGCGACCATCACAGGGCGGATCGAGAACGCAAAGGAGCCGGTGGAGACGATTCAGGGGGAGCGCTGGGCCGACGGGGTGTGGGCCTTCTGGTTTCCCATCGACTCCGCCCTCACCACCGACGGGGATCTGAAGTACGGTACCAAGGATCTGGAGGGCCTGCCCTATACCCTGGAGCTGTACCGGACGGACGGGGGTCCGCTTGCGGAGCAGGAGGGGACCCTGCCGGAGAATTTCCAGTCGGGCGTCATCTATGACCCAGGACTGTATGATGTTCTGAATGATATTCTTCTGAACCAATAGATTGTTCGGAAAGGGGATGAGACCATGGAGCAGGATAACGGCCACCCTGTGGCCCAGTGGCTGGACAGGGCCACGGAGGGGATTCGATTCGGCCCCGACCGGAAAGCGGTCCGGGCGGAGCTGGACGCCCACCTGGACGACAAAATTCAGGATTTACAGCGCATCTTCCCGGACCTGTCCGCATGGGAGGCCACCCAGATGGCCCTGTCCGGCATGGGCGACCCGGAGGAGATCGGGAGGGAGCTGGCCAAGCTCCACAAGCCCTGGCTGGGGTACCTGTGGCGGGCCAGCCAGATCACCCTGGGCGTTGTGCTGGCTGTGGGGGTCTGCCAGTTTGGCGGGTGGCTCTGGACCCAGGTCACCATCCCGAACGTTGGGGGGACCCAGGACAGCTGGGCGGTGGAGATCCCCTTCTCCGGCGGGACGGTCCAGGCGGGGCAGTACACCATTCAGGCGGAGGGGACCCTGTGCCTCTTGGAGCAGGGGGACGACCTGGGGACCCTGGAGGTGACCTGGCGGGCGTCGAGCCCCCGGTTCTGGGAGAGCCCCTCCTATAACGAATACTGGTGGGCCGAGGATGACCAGGGAAATGTCTACATCAGCCGGGCTGAGGGGCGGATGAGCAACGTCCTCCGGGGCCTAGTGGTAGACCAGAATGGGCACAACCGGTACCGGGAGGTTTATGGGCCCAGCTGGAGGCGATCTGGCCTGGGGTGGTGGGATGACGGCCGGGTGAGCAGCGTGCCCCGGGACGCCCAGTGGGTCCGCCTGGTGCTGGACATCGGGGAGGAGCCCATCACCATTTTGCTGGAGCGGGAGGAGGATGGACCGTGAAACGAGGAAAACTGGGCCGCCGGGGGCGGATTTTTCGGAACTTCCTGCTGGCCGGGGTGCTGGGCGCGCTGATCTGGACGTGCGCCGGCTGGCCCGTCCCCGCCCGGTGGGAGCTGCGCCGCCTGGAGCGGGAGGCCTTCCTGTCCCCCCACTCCCAATTTCAGGGGAGCGTCCAGGTGGACCAGAGAGAGTGGCTGGTGGGACTGACCCCGCGCTGGCTGGTGATGGGGCGGCAAAATGAGTTCCGCCTGTGGCCCCGGGAGGGGGACGGGCCGGTGCTGGCCCCGATACCCGAGTGGGCTACTGCGGGCAGAGAAATCTGTGTGGTGGCGGCGGGCGCGCCCCAGGGGACGGCCTCCGCCCAGCTGACCGTGGAGGTCTCCCACTGGTACGCTTCGTTCGGGGGAAGCTCCTCCTACAGCTCCCAGCGGGAGGACATCCTGAGGGGCTGGCCGTGGCCGGACAGCCCGCCGGAGTACCGATCCGAGACTGTTACTCTGGAGGGGGAGCCCATGGAAGAGGGGGCCTTTCAGTTTGTCTTGGGCGAGGAGGAGATGCGGGGCACCGGGGATTATATCTGGAGACATGTGGAGGAGTGGGGCCTTTATCAGGGATACTACCAAATTTCTCCCATCAACTGCCGCCTGACCGCGGTCTTTTACGACGAATCCGGGCGGGAGCTGGACCGGGCGGAGCTCCAGAACGCCGAAGCCTGGGAAAGATAAAAACGGGCGGCTCCATCTGGAGCCGCCCGCTGCGGTGTTTGAGTTTATTTTCCCCGGCCGAACAGCCGCTTCCAGAGGGACTCCTTGCCCTTCTTGGGCTTGGCGGGGCGCTCGGGGATGGACTGCTCCTCCTGGATGGCCTCCTCCTGGAAGACCTCCTGGCTGCAGCAGGGGGCGCTGCCCACCTTCCGGGCGTGCCACTCCCCGTCGGGGCCCAGCTGGCGGGCCTTCACGTTGTCGGAGGTGAGCACGTCGATGATGTGGAAGATTTTCTTCCGCACCTCCGGGGAGAGCACCGGACAGGCCACCTCCACCCGCCGCTCGGTGTTCCGGGTCATAAAGTCGGCGGAGGAGATGTACAGGGCGGCGTCCTCCCCCCGGCCGAAGCGGTAGATGCGGGTGTGCTCCAGGTACCGGCCCACGATGGAGAACACGGTGATGCGGTCGGTGAGGCCGGCGATGCCCGGCAGCAGGCAGCAGATGCCCCGCACGTTCATCACCACCTCCACCCCCGCCTGGGAGGCCTGGGCCAGCTTGTCGATGAGCTTCCGGTCGGTGATGGAGTTGAGTTTCAGGAAGATATAGCCGTCTCTGCCCTTGGCGATCTCCCGGTCAATGTGCTCCATGCACTTGTCCCGCAGCTGGTAGGGGGAGACCAGCAGCTGCTTGTAGTTCCCCTCCATGTTGGCGGTGGCCATGTTCCGGAACAGGGCGGCGGCGTCCTCGCCGATCTCCGGCCGGGCGGTCATCAGGCACAGGTCGGTGTACTGCTTGGCGGTCTTTTCGTTGTAGTTGCCGGTGCCCACCTGGGTGATATACTGGATCTTGCCCTTGTCCCGGCGGGTGATGAGGCACACCTTGGAGTGGACCTTGATGTTCTCCGCCCCGTACAGGATGGTGCAGCCCGCCTCCTCCATGCGCTCGGCCCACTGGATGTTGTTCTGCTCGTCAAAGCGGGCCCGCAGCTCCATGAGGGCGGTGACCTCCTTGCCGTTCTCGGCGGCGGCGCACAGGTACTCGGCCAGCTTGGCCTTGGAGGCCAGGCGGTAGATGGTGATTTTGATGGACAGCACGTCCGGATCGGAGGAGGCCTCCCGCACCAGGTGCAGGAAGGGGTCCATGGACTGGAAGGGGTAGAACAGCAGCACGTCGTGGTGGAGCACCTGGGGCAGCACCTTCTCCTCGGGCCGGAGGAAGCTGCTGGCCTTGGGGGCGTAAGGGGGATAGCACAGGGCGGTCTTGCTCTCCGGGGGGAGCTGGCCCTCCAGGGAGAAGACATAGTTCATGCGCAGGGGGGCCTTGGAGAAGAACACCTGCTCCCGGGAGAGGTTCAGCTGCCTGCACAGAAAGTCAATGGCCCGGTCGTCCCGGCCGCCCTGGAGCTCCAGGCGCACCGGGGCCAGGCGGTTGCGCTTTTTCACGATCTTCCGCATGTGCTGGCGGAAGTCCTCGTCCACCTCGTAGGTCTCGTCCTCGGGGCTGATGTCCGCGTTCCGGGTCACCGAGGCCACCGCCTTCCCCTGGACCGAGAAGGCGGGGAAGAGCCGCTTGGCGTACTCCAGGATCACGTCCTCGGTGAGAATGTACCGCAGTCCCCGCTCCCGGAGGGTGAAGTAGGGGGGGAGGCTCTGGGGCACCGGGATCAGCCCCAGGGACTGCTGGCCCTCGCTCTCCAGGCGCAGGACCACGTTCAGGGTCTTGTTGGACAGGTGGGGGAAGGGGTGGCGGGAATCCACCACCTGGGGGGACAGGATGGGACGCACCTCATCCTGGAACCAGTTCTCCACCTGCTTGCGCTCCTTGGTGTCCATCTCGTCCATGGACATGCGGCAGATGTTGCAGGCCCGCAGGCGGCTCTCCAGCTGCTCCACCACCTTGTCCCGCTGCTTGTACAGGGGAGTCACCGCCTTGAAGATGGCCTGGAGCTGCTGCTCCGGGGTCTGGCCGGTGCGGCTGTCGATGTGCTCCTCCTTCACCAGGGTCATGTCGTACAGGGAGCCCACCCGAATCATGAAGAACTCGTCCAGGTTGCTGGTGAAGATGGCGGCGAACTTGAGCCGCTCCATCAGGGGGACGCTCTCGTCCTTGGCCTCCTCCAGCACCCGCTCGTTGAAGCGCAGCCAGGACAGCTCCCGGTCCTGGGTATATCGGGTATCTACTTCTTTTGCCATAGCTTCTATTCCCTCTCTCTTATGTGGATGGCGTGATTTTGCTCTGGTCCTCCAGGGGTTCCCCCAGCACCCGGGCCAGGAGATAGCCCTCCCGCACGCCGCAGGCGCTGGCGGTGATGGTCTGGGCCCCATAGGCCTTGGCGATGGTGTCCAGGGCCAGCAGGCCGGGGATGATGGTGTGAATCCGGTCCGGGACGGTCTTCAGCAGCAGCCGCAGCTCGTCCCTGCCCGGCTTTTTCAGCCGCTGGAGCATCTCCTTCAGCTCGTCCCGGTCCAGGCTCCGGTCCCCCGCGGGGCGGTCGAACATGGCGTTGGCCACCTTGCAGGCGGCCCGGACGGTGCCGCCCACGCCGCAGATGTGCCGGGCGGGGGGATGCTGGGGGACGAACTGCTCCAGCTGCTCCTCCACGGCCCGGCGGATGGCCCTCCGCTCCTCCTTGGTGGGGTGTAGCTTGGAGACATATTTGCTGAACAGGGACAGGGAGCCCACCGACAGGCTGCATGCGCTCTGAATGGCCCGGTTCCGGTAGGAGACCAGCTCGGTGGAGCCGCCGCCCAGGTCGGCCAGCAGTCCGGTGTACAGCCCGGCGTTCTGGATGGCCCCCCGGAAGGAAAGCTCGGCCTCCTCCCGGCCGGAGAGCACGTCCACCCGCAGCCCGGTGGCCGCCATCACCGCCCCCACCGCCTCCTCCGTGTTGGAGATGTTCCGCAGGGAGGCGGTGGCGAACACCCGCAGGTCGGGCAGCTCCAGATTGTCCATGAGGGAGCGGTAGCCCTGCAAAGTCTGACAGGCCACCTCGATCCCCTCGGGGGTGAGGGCCCCGTGGCGGACGTAGCCGGCCAGGCCGGCCATCACCTTTCGGTTCATGAGCAGGCGGATCTCCCCGCCCTCGCACTTGTAGATGGACAGGCGGACGGTGTTGGACCCCACGTCCGCGATTCCGTAGATCATAATGCTGTTCCCTCGCTTTAAACGCTCCGCCTGACGCGGGGATGGAGGCGCCGAACGTGAGCATAAGTAATTTTTAGTATACCACAGCTTTGTAAAAATGGCGTATATTTTTCGTAAAAATGAGAAGATTTTTCCAGCCGGACACTTTGGAGCGGTTATGTTAAGCCTAATTTAAATGTTTGAAAATCCTTGATTAAATGCCCTTGAAGCCGGTTTTTTCCGGTGCTATACTGTGGCGCGGAACGGAAACCGTCCCCCAATTCGGACCGGATGTGCGCCGCTTGTGTTGGCCTCGGACGGCCCCGTTGGAAACTCTAAGGAAGAAAGAGGGAGTCAAACAAAATGCGCAGATATCGAACTGTGTTGGCCTGCTCTCTGAGCGCGCTAGCCCTGGCGGGAGCCTGTATCCCCGCGCTGGCCACTCCGTACAACGACAGCAGCGTGACCGGCGGCTCGGAGGCCTGGAACCAGTGGGTTCAGGAGTGGGAGACGGTCGCCACGGATTACACCAAGGTGTCCCTCACCCCCGGCGAGGATGAGACGCAGCTGAACTTCGCCTGGTACAGCCAGAACAACGGCTCTGCCGCCACCCCCGTGGTCCACTTCGGCACCGACCCCAGCAGCCTCACCGCCTTCACCGGCACCGCCGCGGCGGTGGACACCAGCCTGACCGACGGCGTGGCCTATGACTACAACCATGTGACGGTCACGGGCCTGCAGGAGAACACCACCTACTACTACACCGTGGAGAAGAACGGGGTCCAGACCGAGCCCGTGGAGTACACCACCGGAAGCTTCTCCTCCATCAAGATGCTCTATGTGGGCGACCCCCAGATCGGCGCCTCCAAGGGCCAGACTCAGGGCAGCGAGTCCCTGAACGCCGACTCCGGCGCCGCCAACACCGCCGCCCGGAACGACAGCTTCGGCTGGAACCGGACCCTGGAGATCGCGGCGCAGCAGAACCCCGACCTGAACTTCATCATCTCCGCCGGCGACCAGGTCAACAAGACCGGCCAGGCCAAGGAGGAGGAGTACGCGGGGTATCTGGACCCGGAGGTGCTGGCCTCTCTGCCTGTGGCCACCACCATCGGCAACCACGACTCTCTGAATCCCGACTACACCTACCACTTCAATAACCCCAACGCCACTGATTACGGCGCCACCCAGGCCGGCGGCGACTACTACTACTCCTACGGCCCGGGCCTGTTCATCGTGCTGAATACCAACAACTACAACGCCGCCGAGCATGAGCAGGCCATCGCCGAGGCCGTGGCCGCCTACCCCGACGCCAAGTGGCGTGTGGTCACCATCCACCAGGATATCTACGGCTCCGGCCTGGACCACTCCGACACCGACGGCATGATCCTGCGCACCCAGCTCACCCCCATCTTCGATGAGTACGACATCGACGTGGTGCTCCAGGGCCATGACCACACTTACAGCCGCTCCAAGATCCTCTACGGAGACGGCCAGACCCACGGCGCCTACCAGTTCCAGCTGGATGAGACCGGTCTGGACTACGACTGGGATCACGCCTACAACATCGCCACCGGCGAGCAGATCCCCCTGTACCCTGAGGACGGCGACACGGCGGGGCAGGCCCTCCAGTCCGCCTTCCAGCAGGACAACCTGTGCTACACCATCGAGGACGTGAGCGGCACCACCGTGGTCAACCCCCAGGGCACCCTGTACATGACCGCCAACTCCGCCTCCGGCTCCAAGTTCTACGAGCT
>ERZ1643247.546-NODE-546-length-45146-cov-45.005833_pt1 | contig 45146 bp, 44 predicted proteins | sample MGYA00579264_ERZ1643247 | MGnify/ENA primary metagenome ERZ1643247 (study PRJEB29033, sample SAMEA4952262) | chicken gut metagenome | biome: Broiler Chicken; feature: Gastrointestinal Tract; material: Caecum | place: Ireland | collected 2018 | study: Broiler... | reverse complement strand
AGTACGCATATAAGACAACTATTGCCGTGGGAAGGCGTGACTATGGCGCTTGCGGCGAGTGCATTTGCGTATTATTTTGGATACGGGTGCCGCAGTCAATACTCTTGCGGTATTGACAAGGCGCACTTATTCAAAAGAGTATGCAAAGGTGCCGCCACACGCGCCGTAGTCACGCCTGAACACGACACTATAAAAAATATGGACAAAATAGTTTTTTTATGCTATTATGTAAACAGAAACTGCGAGGTGGAAGATTATGGCTGTCATAAACTATACTGGTAAAAACTTACGCACATACGAAGTTTCCCAGCACAAGCACGACTTTTGGGAGTTCATTTACTGCACGGGCGGCGACGGAACGATCACGTTCGAGGACGGCAGGACGATTGATTACACTCAGCACCAGTTGGTGCTGGTACCGCCGGGAGTGCTGCACACAAACCAGTCGGAACGAGGCTTTAAGAACATACATATGACCATTTCGGGGTGGACGCCGCCTTTCAAAACGCCGCAGCTGCTCGACGACAATTCCCACCGCGACCTTCACACGGTGATGAGCATGTGTTACCGCTATTTCAATATGAGCATACGCGAACAGCCCAAACTGATGATTTCGCTTACCGAGCTTCTGCTGAATATGCTGTCAGCGTTCTCGGGTTCTTCGGGCAACTCCCAGCACGTGGAAAATATGGCTAACATGATTGTGGACAACTTTTCCGACCCTTCTTTCAGCGTGGACGAGATATACAGCGACATACCGCTGAGCAAGGATTATCTGCGCAGGCAGTTTATTAAAGAAAAGGGAATTTCCCCTCTGCAATTCCTCAACCAGACGCGCATAAACTATGCGCAGAAACTACTGCTGTCGCGCAATATAAACAACTATAAGATATACGAAATTGCGGAGATGTGCGGTTTTTTGGACCAGCTGTACTTTTCCAGAGTCTTCAAGAAAATATCGGGCGTAAGCCCCAAACAATATTCGGAAAAATAAACGCCGCTAATTTATAAAAACGGACCGCGGAAAACGCTGCCCGTTTTTTATTCCTCTCCCGTAAAATACTCCTTCACCAACTCCTTGCCGCCTTCTTTTACGACTTTTCCGCCTTCAATGAGCACGGCGCGGTCGCACAGCGCCCTGGCTGGGCGCAGGTCGTGGGTGACGGTTATCATGGTATTGTTGTCGCGTTCGTGAATTTTACCCAATACGTCCGTAAGGCGTTGAAGCCCGGCGTAGTCCTGTCCCACCGTAGGTTCGTCCAAAAGGAGAATTTTCGGGCGCGAAGCCACGACGGCGGCGATGGATACACGCCTTTTCTGCCCTTCGGAAAGCGACTGGGGATGGCGGGACGCGAGCGAATGCAGATCGAACATATCCATTATCTCGTCCGCGTATTCCTTGCTTTCCGCGCCGAATTCTATTTCCCGGCGCACGGTGGGCATAAAAAGCTGATAGTTGGGATTCTGATACACCACGCCCACCTCTCTGAACCAGCGGCGGCCGGCGCGGCGTTTACCCAGTTTTTTATCTATGAACTGTTCCGTCTTTCCGCCGTCCGCTTTTTCAAGACGCGCGATTATACGCATGAGCGTAGTCTTTCCGCAACCGTTCTGTCCGAGAATAAGCAGTCTTTCCCCCTCGTAAACGGTGAGGTCGACGCCCGTTAAAATTTCACGCCTGCCGAATTTTTTCGTCACGCCCGAAAGAGTGAGAACAGGTCTGCCGCCGTTATAGGGCGCGCAACCGTCGCTGATTATCTCCGCCTGCGAGTGCAGATACGCCTGTTTGTCTTCAACTTTGCGCACCACGCCCCTGCATATATTCCACACCTCGTCCACATAGGGGAGAACCATATCAAGCCTGTGTTCGGAAACTATCACGCAATAGCCGCGCCCGGCAAGTCTGCGCAATGCCGTCATAAGCGTGTGCGTGCCTTCTTTGTCCAGATTGGCGAGAGGCTCGTCAAGAATTACTATCTTCTGTCCCATGGCAAGCGTCGCCGCCGTGATAAGCCGCTGTTTTTGTCCGCCCGAAAGCGTGCGCGTTTTAAGAGACGGGTCCAGTTCCATCATGGCGCACGCCGCCTTTACGCGCTTTTCGATCATCTCCTGCGGCATGGCGAGGTTTTCACAGCCGAACGCCACTTCGTCTTCCACAACGCTCTGCACTATCTGCAATTCCGCATTTTGCAGAACACAGCCCACAAGACGGGAAATTTCGCCCGCCTTCATGCCGCGCACGTCCCTGCCCGCAACGGTTACGTCACCTTCGAGCGTGCCGGGGGTCATATTGGGAATTATGCCGCAGATGATTGACAGTAAAGTGGATTTTCCGTCGCCCGACATACCTGAAAGCAGGGTAATTTTGCCGTATCCGGCGGTGAAGTCCACTCCGTCCAGTACCCAGGTATCTTTTGTGTACGCAAAGCGCACGTTTTTCATTTCGACTGCGTTCATATAAAGCAAAAGACGATTACCGCCACACTGCCCGCGACCAACCCGAGCAGGAAAATTACGTCGCGCGCCGTACATTTTACGGGGTGGTACACTGTGTAAGGCGCCTTACCCGTGCAAAAACCGCGCGTTTCCACCGAAAGCGAAAGAGTGTCCGAAATATTGACTAGCCGCGCCGCAAAGGGTACGAGCAGAGCGCGGTAGAATACTTTCGGATTGAGCAGACTGCCCGCGCCGCGCGTGCGCATGGCTTCGCGTATTCGCTTTATCTCCCTGCCCAGAAGAGGGGCGAAGGAAAGCACTATCATCATACCCAGCGTAATTGAGCGCGGCACATGAAGCCCGGAGAGATTACGCGTAAGCTTTACCGCGGGCAGAGAAAGTCCGGGGAGCACCGCAAGACATACCGCCGCGGAGCGCGATACCGCCGCAAGCGTTGCCGCAGTTTCGTGCGAGGAAAGATAGGTTATCCCGGCGAATATCCCCGAAAAGACCGCCGCGAACGGGATAATCACAAGGCAGCTGCGCCAATAACCGAACAGCAAAAACCATACCCATACGCCCAGCAGATACCACATGCCTTCGGTATGTTTTGCGGTGGCAAGCCCCGCGGCGAATATCAGAAGCGCCGCAAAGAATCCGAAAAGCGGATATACGGGATTTTTGGCGTGAAAAGCATCCGTCATTTCTTCATTAAACCTGCCTTTCTTATTTCACGGGATATGAGAATGCCGAGTCCCGCGCCCAGCGCGCACACCGCAATCACCGCGGCGGATATGCCCACAGCCACCCACGGGCTGTCGCCCGCCGCCTTAAAGAAGATGGAATCCGTTTCAAACGCCATGCAGTACAGGTAATAGAATGGCAGCGTCATGGGATTGATGAGCATGCCCGACACAAAACAGGCTATATCCTTGCGGTAGCCTTTGAAAGTGAGGATATTTATCGCCTCTATTATGATTGCGGAGATAAGCGAGGTAACGCCCATCGCGGGAGCCATGAACAATTCGAGCACGGAAACGAGCAGCGACACTATGAACACGCTGCCCGTCTTGCGCACCTTCATAAGCCCTATCGTGGGGAATACGGACATCTGCAAGCCCGTAACAAGCTGCGGCAAGCCGAATATGGGCACCTGCGCCACGAGCGGCATTACCGCAGAGGTTATAAGCGCCGCCGCGCCTATTATCGCAAGGAACACTATATCCTTTACGGTAAATGGCTGGAATATCGCAACTTCGCCCTTTTTGTTATATCTCACGCCGTCGCGGATATCAGGGTTTTCGCGCCTTTTTCTTTTTTTATCCCTGCCGGCGGTTTTTGCGGAATTTTCCCGCCCCTGTCCGCCGTTTTCGCTTTGGACGGGAATTTCTTCGTCCAGCCAGTCGAGGCAGTCTTTTTCAGCCACTGCCGCGGAATTTTTCTCTTCGGAAAGAAGAGTTTCTTTTCCTTCGTCATGCCCGTCCGCGCCGGCGTTCATTTTATCGAAGTTATTGTTTTCTCTCATGTGCTACTCCTTTTTCTATCCGGTATACCCTGTCCGCGCCCGCAATGGTAGATTCGCGGTGGGATACGAGTATGACCGCTTTATCCTTGCAGTTTTCTTTGAGGGCGCGCAGAATTATGCCCTCGTTTATGCTGTCCACGTTGCTGGTAGGCTCGTCTAAAAGCAACAGTTTACTGCCGCGCAAAAACGCGCGGGCAAGTCCTATCCTCTGCTGTTCGCCCGCGGAGAGATTGTCCGCAAGCGCCGCAACCGTGGTGTCATACCCTTGCGGAAGGGTCAGGATAAAGTCGTGAATACCAGCCATGCGGCAAGCCCTCTCCACCTCTTCGCGCGTGGCGTCGGGTTTTGCGATAAGCAGATTTTCAAGCACCGTTTCGTTGAAAAGATAAGTACTTTGGCTTACCATTGTAACTTCTTCTATAAGCGAGGACGTGTTCACTTCGTCTATGGAAATACCGTTGTAGTTTATCTCTCCGCCGCCGCGGTTCCAGAAGCGGAGCATAAGTTTCAGAAGCGTACTCTTTCCGCACCCCGAAGCGCCGACTATACCTACGGTTTCACCCTTTTTGACATTCACGTTGACGCCTTTGAGTACCTCTTCGCCGCCGTACGAGAAAGTAAGGTCTTTTACGTCCGCCCTTTCCAATGTTACGGCCTTCTTCCCTTCCACCGGCTCTACTGCGGGCTGTTCTTCGAGAAGGTCAAGCACTCTGTCGCCGCTGGCGAACGTCTGGTTGAGGTTGCCGGGAAGCGCGGCTATCGCCGTTACGGGACCGAAAGAGCCGAACACCGCCACAACTCCGATTACCGCCCTGCCAACGGACAGATTGCCCGTAAGCACGAGCGCGACCGCCACGGCAAGCGTTACCGCTATAAATAAGGATATGACCAGTAAGGTAAGCGCGCCCGAACGCGAGGACAGCCGCTTTATAGTATACGTTTTTTGCAAAAGCACGTCGGTGCGCCTGTCGGTTTCTTCCCTGCGCTTTTCTTCGCTTCCGCTCAAAAGCACGTCGCGCACGCCCTTTATGCTGTCCATGTAAAAGGCGTTGAACGAGGAAAATTCCCGCCTGTACTCCACGCCGGGACGGTTGAGCTTTTTGGACGAAAGCGCGGGGAGTAACAGCGCAATCACCAGATAGCCTACAAGCGCCGCAAGAGCGATATACCACGAGGACGTAAAGCCCGCGAATAAGAACACTGCGAGCGATACGGTTATTGCTATACATATGGGTGATATGGTATGCGCGTAGAATACTTCAAGCGTTTCTATATCCGCGGTTATCATGGCGATTATACTGCCCTTTTTCTTGCTTTCGAGTTTTGCGGGGCACAGTCTGCGCAACGCGCCGAAAATTTTATCCCTGAGAGTTGCCAGAATTTTGAAAGCGATAAAGTGGTTGCAGTACTGCTCCGCATACCGCAGTATTCCGCGCATAACGCCGCAGCCCACCGCAATACCGATAAGCGCGTAATAGGAGATTGCCACGCCCTCGCCCAGCAGTTTCGCCACCGCCACCGCGCCCGACACGGTAACGCCCATGGCGCAGATATAGCCCAAAAATCCGTTTATTACGGCAAACACCATGACGTAGGACAGACTGCCCAGCATCACGATAAGTCCCGCCATTATCCTGCCGCCGCTGCGGCGGAGTTTTTTCTCTTTCATATCTCTCCCTCCCCGCCTTCTTCCAGCGCCTTTTGTGTTTTATAAAGACCGGCGTACACGCCGCCCTTTTCCATAAGTTCTTCATGCGTGCCGCTTTCCGCGACCTTTCCGCCGTCAAGGACGTAGATGTTGTCCGCGCAGGTGACGTTCGCCATGCGATGGGATATGAGCACCACGGCCGCGCGGCGGGACAGTTTTTTAACCCCGTCCATTATCAGCGCTTCGCTTTCGCCGTCTATGTTGGAGGTGGCTTCGTCGAAGATATAAACGGACTTATCCGCAAGCAGATTGACCGCCAGCGCAAGGCGTTGCCGCTGTCCGCCCGATATGTTCACGCCGTCCTCGCTGATTACCTTGTCAAGTCCGCCCTCTTCGCGGATAAACTTGTCGAGGTTCACCTCTTTCAAAGCCTCATACATCTGCTCGTCGGTGGCGCGGGGCGAGTACATGAGGAAGTTGTTGCGCACGCTGTCGTTGAATATGTAAGTATTGTAGGAAACTATACCCAGATGCGAATAGTAGTCCGCCCTGTCAAGTTCCCCTATGGGCGTGCCGCCCACGGTGACTTCTCCGCTGTTTGCCCTTATCGCGCCCATGAGCAGGGAAACGCAGGTGGATTTGCCGCTGCCGCTTTCGCCCACGATTGCGGTAAGGCTGTTTTCGGGAAAGGACATATTAACGCCTTTGAGCACTTCCTTTCCGCCGCCGTACGAAAAAGTGACGTCCTTTATTTCAAGTGCGGAAGAGGACACTTTCTTATCTCCCCACTCAGGTTCAGGCAAAGCGAGCAGCTCCAGAATTTTACGTCCCGCGGAAGCGCCGTTCATAGCCACGTGGAAAGCCGAGCCGAGCGAACGCAACGGCAGGAAGAATTCCACCGCCACCAACGTCAGAAAGAGTACCTTTGCAGGTTCGAGTCCGCCGTCCACGCCCGCCCATATGGCAAGCGCGATTCCAGCGCCCGCGCCGCCGTACGCCACCAGATCCATAATGGTGGTGGACATGAGCTGCATAACGAGCACCTTCATGGTTATCTTGCGGAATTCTTCGCTGCTCTCGTTCATCTTCTTGTGGCGCGCGCCGTCTGCCCCGAATATCTTCAATTCTTTAAGCCCCTGCACGCTGTCCAGAAAGCTGTCGCCCATGGAAGTGTATCTTCCCCAATATTTGGCGAAAATCTTTTTCGCATACTTGCTCACCGCCACGATGGAAAGCGGAATAAGCGGCACGCACGCCAGCAGTACGAGCGCGGTTTTCCACTCTATGGGAGCGCAGATAACAAACAGCAATAAGGGCGCAATCATAGAATAGAAGAACTGCGGCAGATACTGCGAATAGTAGGTATCCAGCTGTTCCACCCCTTCCAGCGATACCTGCGTAAGCCCCGCTACGGACATATCGCCCGAAGAACGCACGCCCAGGCGCATTATCTTGTCGTAAGTCTTGTCGCGCAGACTGCGCTTTACGCTGCCGCCCAACCTGGAAGTGCACTCGCCCGAAAGGCGCATCAAAATATAGCGCGCAACCGCGCCTACAACTATGACAAGCGCGGGGTAAAGGTAAGTTATGTCCTTTACTCCGCTGTAAAGCAAATAGATTATGTAGCATATACCCGCCGTTATCAGCGTGTTCACCAGCATGGAAAACACGTTGAGCAGAACGGAGTATATTACATACCGCTTATCTTTTCCGATAAGCCCGATCAGTTGTTTGTCTATCATATCAATTTTCCGCGAAGCTGCCGGCCGGCACGAGCGTCGCCTGAGTGAAGTCAAGCTGTATCGTGAACTGCGTATCGCGCTTCATCATAGTGGCTACGTATACCTTTACGGATATTTCGCCGCTTATATCCTCCCATGTCAGATTGTCAAACCTGTAATTGTAAACCGTCCCCGTAGTATCCGCCTGCGCGGCAACGTCCTGCCCGCCTATCACAAGGCGCACGTTGTTCATATCGTCCGAAGTGGCGTGATATATCAGCGAGTAGTCCTCTCCACTCTTAATTACCGTCACGTAATCCTTGCGTGTGTTGTCCACCATAAACTTGCCCATAGTGCTTTCGGAAAAGGACTCCGCCGGCACTCTGAACCAGCCGTCCGCACTCTCCTGCGTAAGGGCGTATACCTGTCCGTACTCCCTGCCCGCATCGTCGCTTCCTTCAAACGTCTCTTCGCCGCCGTCTTTGCACGCGGCAAACGCGAACGTTACGCCGATGACAGCGATAACGGCAAAAATCACGACAAATTTTTTCTTCATGAACTACCTCGCTTTTGCTGTTTTTTTCTCTCTTTTTCTTCCCTCTTCCTCTGCCGCCTTACCCGTATGGTCTCCGCCACGTGTCCCAGCGCCTGTTTCGGGTCGTAGAATATCATTCTCGGACCTGCGAACTTCATAACGTTGCGCATCTTCTCGTGCATTTCCTTCTTATAGCAATGTATTTTACAGTTGGAACAGAAAGTCTTTTTATCCCCGAACGGACATAAACTCCTGCGCAACCGCGCATAGTCCAGAAGTTCCTTGCACTCTGCACACAGCCCGTCCTTGTGCTTATGCTTTTTGCGGCAGTATATGCCTATCATAAATTCCAGCGTCTTCATCTCGCGTTCGGCTTGCTCTGTCAGCGGTCTGCCCTTGGCGCCCTGCGGCTTAACCTGCCCGGTCTGCACCGTCGCGCCGCTTACGCTTTTTACTTCGTCCGCAACAAAAACTTCCTCCGCGCCGCCCGCCGCCTTCGCTTTAATCTCCGCGCCGTCCGCGCCTGCCTTTTTATCCGAAACGCCCGTTTTCCTTTCTTCCTCCATCTATCGCCACCCCTCGCCGATTAGTTTTAACTAACCGGCGGATATAATTTCTCCGCGCTTTATTTTCTACCCGTAAACGCGTGCCGCTATTAGTCACCGCTAACCGGCAGATATAAATGTTCGGTTAGTTTTCTCTAACCATATAAATAATACGCAGTACGCGGGAAAATGTCAAGTGTAATTAACATTTTTTCAGCGGATAGTAAAAAAATAAAAACGCGGTAATGTTATTAGCGCGCTCAACTCATGATTATACCCCGAAACAGTAGCGAACGAATCCAAGGCATTCTTCTTCACAACACCCGTATTATCGCCTTATTAAAAGTTTCAACTAAACGCACCGCAGAGAAGGCGCGTCAGACGAGGAAAGGCGATTTTTTACGACAGGAGCAGATGCCGAACAGGCACAATACGAACGCGCCTCAGAACATATCTTTTCGGCGCTTTTGCACAGCCGTCACTTGACAATACAGTGTATTGTCTGCACTCCGCCCGCACAAAATCACCCGAAAATCTTTCGCCCTGAGGTGCCTTGCAGTCCCGCAATGCCGATTTCTTGTCGGTGCAAGGAGTTTGCCGCAGGCAATACTATGTATTGTCAAGACAAACGACACGGCAACGGCTGAAATCGGCTTTGCCGGACCGTGTTCGTATTGTTCCTGTTCGGCATACCGTACGTGACTGAGGAAAAAGCCGCCTTGACAATGTATCACGCGCCTTATATGCGGCGCCTATGGAGTATGGAGCAAGCGTACGCCCTAGAAAATCTTTCCGAAATGCGATTCCGTCCACTCCACTTCCCAGTACGAATTTATACGCCACATATTCCACCTGCCGGCGTAGGTCAGGGTTTTGAAGTCGCGGGCTTTGCCGCGGTAGACTTTTTGCGGGGGGATATACCAGCCGTTGCTTTCGAAGAAAGTGCGTAGCTGTTCCAGGCGCGTTTCGAAATCGGAATAGTCCATGCGGTAATCGGGAGTCCAGCCCACTTCGGCAAGGGTGATGATACGCGCAAACGAAAGGAAGTTCAGCTTTTTCTCGTCGCGGATATATTCACACCACTGGGGACATTCCACGCCCAGAATACCTTTTTTATCTTTGATACCCACCTTAGATATGGTCATTTTGTAGGTTTTGGAGAGAGGACGCACGTTGTAAGGGTGGTCCATATACACGTAATCCCAAATGGAAAGTATCAGATTGCCGCCCTTTTCCAGCCAGCCGAGTTCGCGCTTTTTGCTGCCGCGGAACACCCACCATTGCGCTATGACGTCCTTATCCATAATGTCGGCGGCGTCGAGGACTTCGTTCCAGCCTATCATGCGTTTGCCCTTGGAGCGCAGATATTTTGCCATTTCGTTATTGAAGTAGCCTTGCAGGGCGTTTTCGTCATTCAAGCCCAGTTCCTTTATCTTCGCCTGGCAGTTAGGGCAGGTCTTCCAGCGCGTTTTGGGCACCTCGTCGCCGCCGATATGGAAGTACGGCGCGGGGAAGATTTCGCACAACTCGTCGATTATATCCTTGGCGAAGTTGTAGATATTCTCCTTGCCGCAGCAGCAGATGTTATCCATAACGCCCCAGCGCGTGGAAACTTCCGCAGGCTCGCCCGTGCAGGAAAGTTCGGGATAGCACGCAATTGCCGCCACCATGTGCCCGGGCATATCTATTTCAGGCACGACCTGTATATGCAGGGAAGCGGCGTACGCCACTACCTCCTTCATCTGTTCCTGAGTATAGAACATTCCCCTGCCGTATTCCTTGTCGTCGTGCGCTTCCTTGCCCTTGTTGTATCCCACAAGGGAAATCTGCGTATTTTTGCGGATACTGCCCTTTTCCGTAAGCAGAGGATATTTTTTTATCTCCGCGCGCCAGCCCTGGTCGTCGGATAAGTGCCAATGGAAAGTGTTCATCTTCACCGCCGCCTGCAGGCGCAGAAACTGCTTTATCTTGTCCACCGTCCAGAAGTGGCGCGAACAGTCGAGCTGGAAGGAACGGTATCCGTACTTGGGTTCGTCGCGCACATAGCAACACTCCATTTCGCCCGATTCGCCCAGCTGGTTAAGGCTCATAAGCGCGTAAAACGCGCCCGCTTCGGTGGACGCAAGCACCTGTATGCCTTCGGGTGAAGATTTTATCGCATAGCCCTCGGGCGCAAGACGCATATCCTTGGTAAAATTCAGTCTGCTCTCCTTGCCCGCTTTTTTGCCCGCAAGAAGCTGTTTTGCCTGTTCTATGGTTTGGGGAAAATCACCCACGACGGCGGTGGCGCTCGACCAGCCTACCGTACCCTGTTTGACCGCATATTCCACCGGTCTGGGAATAAGTTTCATAAATTCTCCTGCCTTTTCGTGTAGTGCGGAAATCCGCTTGCACACATTATAACACAATTAAATATACCGCGCAAGGCGTATTGTTAAATTACGCTTGAAAAAAGCCCTCTTGCGTAAGAAGGCTCTTTTTATGGCGTAATTCTTTTAGACTCAGTCGTCCCAGCGCGTTCCGCTGCCGACGTACTCGTAAGAATACGTGCCGTCATCGTTGCGGGTAGCTCTGTAACGCTCCACGGGACCGCCCGCGCGGCGCGTTATCCTGATTTTCTCCACTCCGCCGACCACTTCGCTTTCTATCTCGTATTCCATGGTCTGTCCGTTCTCGTGGGTGAACAGCTCGAATTCCGTTTCTTCTCCCATCCAGCCGCTTTCCTGTTCAAAACTTATTTCAAAAGAGCGGATAAGGGAATCTCTGCCGCTGCCGTCGTATATGCTGTATGCAAATTCCATGCCCGTTTCGTCACTCTCGTTCTCGTTTTCCAACTCGAATACCATGCGCATACCGGTAGCCCGGTTTACGGCGGTAAATTCAAGCGATTCTTCCTGCTCGTCGCGTTCGGTGGAAACTTCGCGCCAACCGGTGATGTCGAACACATTTTCGCCGTTCACCATTACGCCTTCTACACGGTAGTTGTCTTCCTGCTCGTCGCGGTCGTCGTCATCGTCACCGTAATTGGGCTGGTGGGTTTCGTTATAGTAGAGAGTGTACGTTTCCGCCGCTCCGCCGACCGTTTCCGCCGTTATCGTCTGCACCATATCGTACTGCGAATACTGCTCGTTCGTGTTGGCTCCCACCGTGCTGGTTATGGGCTGATCGCCGCCGATTATGCTGTCGAGCATAGCCATGTATTCGTCAAGTTCCGCGGCTATCTCAACCGTGCTTCCGTCCGCCAAAGCCGCCTGCTCCGCTTGAGAACCGCCGATCAGTTCACCCGCCGATACCGCCGCCAATGCGAAAATGCTCTGCTGTCTTTGCGCCTGAGCCTCCTCGGACGTGGCACCGGGGTCGTCTTTGCACGCCGCAAGCACAGCCGTAAGCGCTATGGCAAGGATGATAACGGCTACGATTGCTGTTAATAATCTCTTTTTCATCTCTGTGTCCTCCTTGGGGGTTTCTGAACATAATACAATCGCCGATAGCGTTTTAACCAACTTTTCGCAAAAAAAATTTTCCACGCCCCGCCAAAACGAAAAGACGGCGCCTTTGGCGCCGCCGGTATCGAATGCCGGAAATACTCTCCGCGTCAGGAACGGTATATGCGTTTATACTCCGCCTTTATCTGGTCAAGCCTGTCCTCGAATTCGTCGTCCAGATCGTCCAGCACGTCCTCCAGATTCTCGATAAAATCGTATATCCTTGCGGCATAGGCGGGCATATCCTGCATAAGCGCGTCGAGTTCGTCCCCGTCGGCGGGAATTATCTCCGCAAAGTATTTGCCTACGTCGGGATCGTTCACTATCGAGATGAGTTTTTCTTTCAGCCGCGCAAGCTCCGAAGGCGACAGGTTTTCGAAATCGTCCTCGTCTTCGAAAATCTCCTCTATCTCGTCCACCTTTTCTTCCAGCTCTTCCGTCTTGCGCTCGAACTCCTCTTCCAGCTCTTCCAGCCTTTTGTCAAGCTCGCGCTGGAAATCGTCGGACGCGTCCGCGGCAGACCCCATAACCAGCATAAGCAGCCGGGTGTAATCCATATTGTACAACTCTTCCACGGACATATCGGAAACCGCCTCCGCGTCCAGAATAAGCTGCGCTTTTCCCGCGGAAATGTGGTATCTGCCGGCGGCGTCGATGGCTTCGTCCGAATAGTAGTTGACGAATACCTTGTTGGTATAGCCGTGGCTGTCCATATATCCGTTAAGAGTGTTTTCCAAAGATATGCGCACTTCGTCTTCACGCTGCGTATTGTCGTTTACGGCGTTGACGTTGACGTTCCTGCCGTCCTCGAAATACTGCTCCCTGTCCGCCTGTCCCATAACGGCAAGGCACGCGTCGTTATAGTCCATGCCCACAAGATTCATTCCCAGAAGAAGCACCTGCGCGTCCGCGTTCAGCGCAGTTACCGCGGTCACTTTATTGTTTTCGTCCACCTGCATGGACAGCGCCGGATTGATGCTTATGCTTATATAAGTTATCCCGGCGGGGTCGAGCACGTCGGGAACGCCGAACACAACGCCCAGCGTCACCGCGACTATGGCGAGTATGAGCACCGCCGCCACGGCGGCTATAGCGGCGTTGCGCCTGTGGTGGGTGACTGCGATAACTTCCGCTTCCCCGCTCCGCGACCTGGATTCGGGCATGGAAATGCGCGCGGAAATCTTTTCAAAGCTGTCTTTTCCGTCCAGCCTTTCCGCTTCATCCGCCAATATCTTTTCGATATCTTTGCGCTTCATTGCTCCTCCTCCAGTTTTTTCTTTAATTTGCTTATCGCCTTGTTATACGTCCAGGTCACCGTGGCGGTGGGCATATCCAGCATTTTGCCCACTTCGTGCCTCTTATATTTGTGCACCGCGCACAGCATGAGCACGCGGAACTCGCGCTCCGTCAGCACGCGCGAGGCAAACTCGGTCAGTCCGGCGTCGCGCGCAAGGGTGGAATCGTTTTTCACGTAGTCCACCTTCTCCGGCTCAACGGTAACGCGCGACTTTTCGCGCTTTACCAGATTCAACGCCAAATTGCGGCTTATCGTGAGCAGATACGCGTACGGATTGTGCTTTGCGTCCACCGAGCCTATGTTCTCGTAAAACTTGACAAAGGCGTCCTGCATTATCGTTTCGGCGGCGTACTTATCGCGGCATACAGAATATGCCGTGTAATAAACCGATCTGCGCGTTTCCTCGTAGAGCCTTGCAAACGCTTCGCTGTCGCCCCCTTGGATTTTGCGCACCAAGCCGCCTATATCCATTCCCTATACACCTTTATTACAATTCAGGACAACGATTTGTTGGACCTGTGTGAAAATTATACCACCATTTTACATATATTGCAAATAATCGCAGACTTTCTGCCCTTGCACAAATGCCGCGAAGTGGCGTAATTTTTTTGAAAATGTGATATTTGCAACATTTATCGCCGAGCGGCGAATATATAATATATTTGAAAAACGCTTGACAAAACCGCGTTTAATCTATATATAGTAAATATATAAAACCAAAGAGGTAGACTGAATGCTTGAACTCAGACACATAGATTTTTCGGTGAAGGAAGAAGGCGGCAAAAAGCCGGCGAAAATTCTTTCCGACATTTCCCTTACCTTCCCCGAAAAGAGCATAACCGTAATCACGGGACAGAACGGAAGCGGTAAATCCACGCTGATAAAACTTATAACCGGTCTGGAGCGGCCCACGGCGGGACAGATAATATACAACGGACGGGACATAACCTCCCTTTCCGTGACCGAACGCGCCAGGCTGGGCTTTACCACCGCCTTCCAGCAGCCCGTGCGCTTTAAGGGCATAACGGTTAAAAAACTTCTGGACATAGCCTGCGGAAAACAGAGCAATCTGGGACAGCTGTGCGAATATCTTTCGCAGGTGGGACTTTGCGCCCGCAACTATATCGACCGCGAGCTGGACGGCAGTCTGTCCGGCGGAGAGGCAAAGCGCATAGAACTTGCCATGGCGATAGCCAAGGGCGGCGACGTATTTTTGCTTGACGAGCCGGAAGCGGGCATAGATTTATGGAGTTTTTCCGACCTCACCAACCTGTTTGCCTCGCTCAGGGATAAGACCGTGCTCATAGTTTCCCACCAGAGCAAGATTATGGAGATTGCGGACAACATAGTGCTTTTAGACAAGGAAAGCGCGCCCGTCACGGGAACGCGCGGGGAAATGCTTCCCGGTCTGCAGGACAGAAACGGAGTGTGCGCCGCGCGCAAGGGAGTTTGATATGGAAAAACTTGATTTGGATCTTTTGATGAAAATAGCCGACCTGCACGGCATTCCGGAAGGCTCGTATAACATAAGGAAGGACGGCAAGTGCCTTTCGCGCAACTCCACTTCCGACATAGAGATAGTGCCCAAAAAGGACAAGGACGGCATAGACATAATAGTAAAACCGGGCGTAAAGAACAAGAGCGTGCACATTCCCGTAATTCTGACCGCGGGCGAAATGCTGGACAAGGTATATAACGACTTTTATATCGGCAAGGGCGCGGACGTGACCATTATCGCAGGTTGCGGCATACACAACGAAACGTGCGGCGAAGCGCGCCACGACGGCATCCACACCTTCTATCTGGAAGAAGGCAGCAGCGTGAAATATATCGAACGCCACTACGGCGAGGGCAACCCCGACGGCAAGAAGGAATTTACGCCCGTTACCAAGGTGTATGTAAAGAAAAACGCGCAGTTTTATATGGAAAGCACCCAGCTGGGCGGCGTTACCTATACGGACAGGCTCACTACCGCCACCGTTTACACGAACGGCAAGTTCACCGTGCGCGAAAAACTGCTCACCGACAACCGCGAAAAGGCAATCACCCGTTTCAAGGTGAAACTTGTAGGCAAAGACAGCACCGCCGAAGTGGTCAGCCGCAGCGTGGCGAGGGGCGATTCCTACCAGTCGTTCATCTCGGACATGATAGGCAAAAACCGCTCGTTCGGACACGTGGAATGCGACAGCATACTTTTGGACAACGCGCGCATACTCTCCACCCCCAGGATAGACGCCGTCAGCCCCGAAGCCAGCCTCGTACACGAAGCCGCCGTGGGCAAGATAGCGGGCGAACAGCTCACCAAGCTGATGACCCTGGGTCTTACGGAAAAAGAGGCGGAAGACACCATTATAAAGGGCTATCTGGCATAGCCCTTCCCTGCTTGCGCCGCTACGGTACAAAAACGCAATCCGGATAAAATTACCCCGCGTCAAAGCGGCATATAAATGATACTACGCGCTTAACGGCGTATACCGAATAAGATTAGAAAGGGCGGACAAATCCGCCTTTTTTATGCTTATAAATAGAAATAAGCGCGGCTGTTGCCGCGCCCGTAGGGTGATTGCGCGTGCGGTAAGGACACGCAAAAACTATTATCGCTTTCTTATTCCATTCTGATTATATCCTTAATTTTTCGGGAAGTCAAGAATTTTCTTAGATTTCTAAGAAAGGCAGTTGCCTTCTTAGTTTTCTAATATAATCTTAATATGAAATACATCACAGGCAGCAGAATACGCGAATTGCGGCGCGAAAAAGGTCTGTCCCAGCCTCAGCTTGCCGCAGCCATAGGCGTTTCCAACGGCGTGATTTCGCTTTGGGAGAACGGCGTGAACGAACCGAAAGCCTCATGCGTAATCGCGCTGTGCAAATTCTTCTCCGTCTCCGCCGATTATCTGCCGGGCATTGAGCAGTAGCGAAAACGCGCGGCATAAACAGCCTGCGCCCGGTTGACCGCCTTTTCCCAGCCCGTCGTGCCGTCCGGTGCCGGCGTTTCGCCCCGACATATCCCGGTATTTCCGCTTATCCCGACATATCCCGGTATTTCCGCTTATGCGGAATATATATCGCAAAGTCGTGTTAAAACCGTATAAATAAAAAACTGCGCCCGCCGGGGCGCAGTTCTTTATTTTTCATAACAATCACTTTATGACCTGAAGCATCTTGTTCAGTTCCGCAACTATGTCGTCGATAAAGACGGTAAGCGCTTTTTCGTCCTCGTCCTTGCACTTTACGGCTATGGTCAGGGTCATTTCGCCCTTATAAGTACTTGCCGCGAGCTGCAGGTAAGGTATGGACTTTATCGCGCCGGTAAGGAACAGGTCGGAAGGCGTCTTGTTGTCGAAAGCAAAGTCCTGCTCCTTCAGAAGTCCCAGGTTGGACATACCCGTAAGGGGATTGTTATAGCCTAGACCTATGGCTATTTCCGCAAGCGCCTGCGGGAAGAGCTTGTACGCCAGATTGAGAAGCGGCAGCGAATAAAGCCCGAAATAAGGGTCCTCCTTTGCCGCGTCCGACTGCTTTTTGATATCCGCGAACATCTGCAGATAATCTTCCTTATAGCCGTGCGCGGTGCATATCATAAAGCCGATATGGTTGGAAAAACCGTACGATTTTCCGCCCTTTATATGCCTGCGCAGATCCACCATACAGGGGACGGAGACGTTTTTCGTCCTGTCTATGCCGCACGCCTTGTAGAGGGCGCGCATATACGCCACCAGCAGTACGTCGTTTAGCGTTACCCCCGCCCTCTTGGACATATCTTTGAGTTCCGCGGATTTCTCCCTGCCTATCACGCGGCGCAGAATACGGGACTTATCGTTTTTACTGCGCTTGGTATAGGGGAATTTTATCTGATGCTTCACCTGGCTGACGTTCTTGTAAAGACCAAGCGCCTTTTTCTTTTCTTCTTCATTATAGAGGGTGTAGCACTGATAGTGGCTTCTGTCGCCGCATTTCACCTCTACGTCAGGTTCTTTTCCCGCCAATATCTGGTCGTAAGCCTTTGCCACGAGCATAAGCATTTCCTTGGTGTCGGGACCGTCCATACACATATGGTTGAGCACCTGCACGAGTATGTCGCCTCCGTCGTAACGCACCACAGCCACCTGTATCTGCAGCTTTGCCTTTACGGGTATTTCCTGCGTGAGAAAACCGAACGCCGTATCGTGCGCTTCTTCCCCGCTTCCGACTTTTTTCAAAGAGATGATATCGCCTTCGGTATAGTCGTAATTTATCTTCCAGTAAGGGGTGACGGCGCAGTTGATAAAGGACGAATGCAGCACGGGAATTCTGTCCACCACGTATTTATACGCTTTCGAAAGAGCGGCAAAATCGAGCGGCTCGTCGAATTTGAGATAAAAGTGGATCATTCTGTCATAGTAATTGCGGAATAAAAATTGCATTCTGTCCCACATTTCTGCCTTCATTCTGCGGGGCTGAGTTGATTGTGTTTTGCTCATAAATTCTCCTTCTCTATAGGTGATACACACTATATACAAATCAATCATATCAAAATGACAACAATAAAACAAATTTTTTCGGAATATTTTTATGCGCGGGGCTTATTTGCCCGAAAAATTAACACTTAACGATACAAATTTTAAGATTAAAATGATAATAGCCGCGGTATTGCGGCGCACCCGGACCGCCGCCCTTGACGAAGAAGCGCGGCGGTGGTATTATTTAATGGATAAACGCAAAAGGAAGTAACTTCATGCCCGCACTTTCCGTAATGATAAAACCCGCCTCTTCCGCGTGCAATATGCGGTGCGGATATTGCTTTTACCACGACGTAGCGAATTTGCGCAGCCGGGCTGAACTCGGCATTATGGATACGTCCACCGCAAGGGCGGTAATAGATTCCGCGCTGGACTACTGCGGCGGAGAAAGCATATCTTTCGCCTTTCAGGGCGGAGAGCCGCTGCTTGCCGGCGCGGATTTTTTCAAGGAGTTTTTCGCATATGCAAAAAAGCGGTGTAAGGGAGTAAAAATTTATTACGGGATACAGACCAACGGCACTCTTCTCACCGAAGAGACGGCGGAACTTTTTGCCGCGAACGGCGCGCTCGTGGGGCTTTCCCTGGACGGAGGCGAAGAAGATAACTCCTGCCGCGTGCACGCCGACCTTTCGCCCTCCTTCGGGGACGTGATGAAAGCGGCGGAAATTCTGCGGCGCGCCGGTACGGAATTCAACATACTTTCCGTCGTCACCGGCAGACTTGCGGACAACATCGAACGCGTGTATTCTTTCTTCAAATCACACGGTTTCAGATACCTGCAATTCATACCCTGCCTGCGCCCATTTGAAGGCGGCGAAGGCGAACTTTACATGACGAACGAACAGTACGCGCACTTTCTGACGACGCTTTTCCGCCTGTATGCGCGCGACTTCCTGAACGGCGACTACGTGAGCATACGCCGCTTTGACAACTGGGTGCGCCTGTACCGCGGCGAGAAATTCGAAGAATGCGGCGTGGGCGGCTTTTGTTCGCGCCAATTCGTGGTCGAGGGCAACGGCAACGTCTACCCCTGCGACTTTTACTGCCTGGACGAATGGCTGCTGGGCAACATAAACTCGTCTTCTTTTGCGCAGATGGCGGAGTGCCGCCTTGCGAAAAAATTCATAACCTCTTCCCTCGTAATGCCCGCGCGGTGCGCGCGTTGCGAATACTTCAACCTGTGCAGGGGCGGAGGCTGCAAACGCGCCCGCACAAGTTTCGATTACTGCGAAGCGTACAAAAAATTTTTTGCCGGCTCGCAGGAGTTGTTCAGGCGGATATCCGAAAAAATGGGAGGGTAATAAATATCCACCCGCCAAGCGGGTGGATATTTATTCGCGATTTTGCGTACCCGTAGCCAACCTCAGTAGAACACATTTTACAGTAAAGCATAAAATGTGTGTATATGTCGGGTTGTAAAATGCCTTGCTTTCAGCGTAACTGGTTTCGGGCAGATTTGTGCGAGATGGCGCGCAGTTGTAGTAACCTACAACAAGTCGACAAATTGCGCAAATATGTCGAAAGCAGTACGATTAAAGTGTTCTACTGGGGTTGGTTACGGGTACCCTCTCTTACAGGCAGGAAGAATAAATGGCGACCACGTCGTCTTCGTTCAGGGGAACGTAGGCGTTTGCAAGGTCGTCCTTTACCGCTTTTTCCGCCATTTGGTGGAAAAGTCCGCTGCTGTTTATTCCCAATCCGCGCAAAGTTTCCGGAAGTCCCAGCGAGGTGAAGAATTCGCGCGTTCTGGCAATTGCTTCCTTTGCGACTGCAAAGGGGTGTTCGCCGCTTATCCCCCATACGTTTTTGCCGTAAGACACGAATTTATCCAGCGTTTTTTCGCTGAGGATATGTTCAAACCACGCGGGCGTGACCACGGCAAGTCCCGCGCCGTGCGTTATGTCGTAATAGGCGCTGAGCTGGTGTTCTATGGCGTGGCAGCTCCACGCGTTGCCCGTGCCGCAGCTTGTAAGTCCGTTTATCGCAAGCGAAGAAGCCCACATAAGGTTTGCCCTGGCGGTGTAATCGGTGGGAGTTACCACGGCGGCTTTGCCGTATTCTATACACACTTTCAAAAGCGCTTCGGAAATTCCGTCCTGGACGGCGGCGCAATGCACGTTTGAAAAGTAACATTCGATGATATGGCTCATGATGTCCGCAACGCCGGAAGCCGTCTGGAAACGCGGAACGGTATAAGTATATATCGGATCGAGCACGGAAGCCACAGGCTTGAGAAGTTCGCTTTTTATCGCCTTTTTCTCGTTTATCTCCATATTGGATATGACGGCGTTGCCGTTCATTTCGCTGCCCGTAGCCGCCATGGTGAGCACGGTAAACACGGGCAGGGCGCGCTTTATGTCGTTTTTATCCACCATATCCCACAAGTCGCTCTTGTGGTAAACGCCTGCGGCAATCGCCTTGGAACAGTCTATGACCGAACCTCCGCCCAGCGCGACGACCGCTTTCAGCTTATGCTTTCTGCACAGCTCCGCGCCCGCGATAACCGATTGGATTTTGGGATTCGGTTCGACGCCGCCGAGTTCTTCCCACGCTATGCCCGCGCTTTTGAAAAGCCCCGTCAGCGTATCGTAAATGCCCGTCCTCTTAACCGAGCCTCCGCCGTAGACGAGCAGCACCTTGTCCGCAACGTCTTTGACATATCCGGGCAGCTCGGCTATTTTGCCCTTGCCGAACAGTATGCGGGTGGGTGCAAAAAAAGTGAAATCTTTCATAATCTTCTCCTTATCGCGCGGCGCGCGACAAGGTCTGCGGCGCACCGTTGCGTAACTTCTACACCTTTATTATATAATATTCCGGCGGTAAATTCAATAGCGAATTTCAAAAGGCGTGCGCGGGCGGAAGTACTATTTTATAATATCATGCCGAATACTTCGGAAATATCGCTTTCCTTTACGTCTTTTCCGCTCTCCACGCCGCCGATATATTTCGCGCCCGCAAACTCCGCGCCCATGGCTATGCAGAAAGCGCGGAACGTAAGATACGCCGAGGAAAAATTATTCTCTTCCCCCTGTCCGCCGACTGCAAGCAGATAAAAGCGCGAAGGGCATTTTTCCCTTTTCTCCCAGTACGCCTGCGCCCTGTCCAGAAACGCTTTTGCACACGCGGGAAAGTTGCAAAAATAGAGGGGCGTTACAAACAGCGTTTTACCGCCGCGCCTTATATCTTCCAGCAGACGCGACGCGGCGTCGTCGTATACGCACCCGTTTCCGCCGCCGCATCCGCCGCACCCGTTGCATGGGGAAAACCCCAGACTGCGCAGGAATATCCGCACAAATCCCGTTTTGTCAGCCACCCTAGCAGTCAGATAATCACAACTGCCGCTGTGCGGCGACATACATATGACCCTGTTCACTTTTCTCTCCTTTTCAACTCCGCGTAAAGGTCTGCGACAGTCTTTCCGTACACGGGGTGCACCGTACCGGGGGCTATTTCGCAAAGCGGCCCAAGCACGAATCCGCGGTTGCACATATCCGTATGCGGCACGGTAAGTCCGGGCACATCTATTATCTCGCCGCCGTAAAACAGTATGTCCGCGTCCAAAGTCCTGTCGCCCCAACGTTCCCTTCTCACCCTTCCGGCGGCGTTTTCGAGAGCGGCGCACATTGCAAGAAGCCCGGAAGGACTTTTGAGCGTGCGCATTACCAGGCAGGCGTTCAGAAACTCCCCTTTCGCCGCTCCGCCGTAAGGCGCGGTGGCAATATAAGAAGACACGCGCACGTCCCTGTTGTCTTTGTCCGCCGTTATGGCGGCGACTGCGCCGTCGAGATAGCTTTTTCTGTCGCCCATATTCGAACCCAGACCCAAGCACACGCGGGTAAAACGCGCGTGCGCGGTGACGGACACGTTGGAAAAGCGCACTTTAAGCGGCGCTTCCGGCTTATGGACGGTGGCGGAGCAGTCGCAGCCGAACTCCGCCGCCAGCCTTTTTGCGATACGCGCCGCGAGCGTTTCTATAAGGTTCACGCTCGGAGCGGAAAGTTCCTCCGCCATAATATCCGCTGCCTTACCGTAATCGCAGGTGCGGGCGAGTTCGTCGCCGCAGTCAATATCTTCCGTATACAATACCGCGTCGGCGGTAAACGGGTGCACTTCCTCTCTTTCAAAGCCGTACGCCCCGTGCGAAGCGTTTACCGTTACTCCCTTTATATTTACCGTTCCTTTCATCATTTCACCTGACTGTTCCGACGTGCCGCGTACAAGACCGTGCACGGGAAAATTTTCATCGCCGTTTTATCTCCGGAATTCCGTACCGCGCCTTCACGCCTTTGCGACCGCGCGCGCCATATCCACGGCGTGGCGGTGCGCCGCCACGTTATGCACGCGTACAAACGCCGCGCCCTTGTATGCGGCGATAACTGCCGCCGCCACGGACGCCTCTTCCCTGCGCTCCACGGGCAGATTGAGGGCGTAACCGATAAGCGACTTTCTCGAAGCGCCCACAAGCACGGGATAACCCAGGTCCAGCTCTTCCAGCCTGTTTAACACGATAAGATTCTGCACGGGCGTTTTCGCAAAGCCTATTCCCGGGTCGAGAATTATGTTTTCCTGTTTTACACCCGCCCTAAGAGCGATATTTACACATTCTTCCAGGTCGCTTTTCACGTTGGAGATAAAGGAAGAATATTCCGCGCGCTCACGGTTGTGCATAAGACAGCAAGCCGCGCCGTATTCCGCGGCGACGCGCGCCATATCCTTATCCTTTTTGAATCCCCATATGTCGTTAACCATATCCGCGCCCGCTTCGAGGGCGGCGCGCGCCACGGCGGATTTGTAAGTATCCACGGACACGGGCACGGATAGTTCTTTTTTAATCCGCTCTATCACGGGCACTACGCGCTTTATCTCCTCTTCGTCGCTGACGGGAATATAACCGGGACGGGTGGATTCTCCGCCCACGTCTATTATATCCGCGCCTTCTTCCGCGAGTTTGCGCGCGTGTTCGACCGCCGCGTCCTGTCCGTACCACCTGCCGCCGTCCGAAAAGGAATCGGGCGTGACGTTGACTATGCCCATTATATACGTCTTGTTTTTTATGTCGAAATTCTTCATATCCATATGCGACCGTTCTTCTTCTCCCAATAACATTCTTCTTCCGCCGCACAGTTAAAGCAGTTGCGTGAAAGTTTGTCAGCAATGACCAGCAGCGTTCCCAGCGGATTTTCCGCCTTTTCCAGCGCCGCCTTTATCTTATCTTCTTCCCCTGCGCCGGGCGCCGGGCAGACTTCCGCGCCGCCCCTGCCGCCGTGGGCGGAAACCGCGCTTGCTATCCGCTCCGTTTCTTCCGGGAGAAAGCCGCAGGACGGCAGAAGCTCTTTTGCGAACTCCGCACTTGAAAGGGCGTGGTTGCGCCCGCCGCGCGCCCTGCCTATGTCGTGCACAAGCGCGCAGGCGTATATCTCGTCCGCGGCGCAGGCGGCGCCGTATTCCGCGTTCATTATGCTCATTATCCGCGCCACGTCGAGAAAATGCGCCAGGTTATGGCGGCAGAATTTCCTGTCCTTTTCCGCCTCTTCTATGCTTTCCAGCGCGAGGGTATAACTCTTGCTTGCGTATATCCCGTCTATTCTTGCCGAGGGAAAAAGCGTCACCATTTAATCATCTCCATGACCCTTGCGCGCAGATTTTCGTCCCGTTCAAACTCTCCCAGACACGCGCATGTGACCGTTTTGCTGCCCGTCTTTTTAATGCCGCGCATTGTCATGCAGGTATGTTCCGCCTCTATTACGACCATTACGCCGCGCGGGGAAAGGTTGTCCTCTATCGCCGCGGCAATCTGCCCCGTAAGCCGTTCCTGCAATTGCAGGCGGCGTGCGTAAACTTCCACCGTACGCGCTATTTTGCTCAGCCCCGTCACCTTGCCGTCGGGAAGATAAGCCACGTGCGCCTTACCGAAAAAGGGGAGCAGATGGTGCTCGCACACGGAATATACGGGAATATCCTTTTCCAGGACAATGCCGCTTTCACTGCTTTCGAAAGTGACTGACAAATGCTTTTCCGCACTGTCGGCGTATCCCGCGAACACCTCTCCGAATGCGCGCGCCACGCGTGCGGGAGTGTCTTTGAGTCCCTCGCGCTCCGCGTCCTCGCCCATGCCTTCAAGCAGCAGTTTCACCGCCCGTTCAATCTTCTTGCCGTCCATCATAAACTCCTTTGCGCAAGTCTTCCGTACGCGCTTTTTATCAATTTCAAATGGGAAAAAGAGCCGTATGCGACCACTATTCCGCCTTCCGCCTGCGCCAGCGCTTCTTTGAGCGCGTCTTCCGCATTCGGAATATACCGCGTTTTGCAAAATGCCTCGGCGTACTTTTGCAACTCTTTTCCTCTGAGAGCGCGCCTGTTGTCCCAATCGAAGGTAACAGCTGCGTCCATCTCTTTGAGCGTCGCCTCCAACACTCCTTTGTAGTCCTTGTCCGCAAACACCCCTACAAGCGCAATCTTCTTCACCCCGGGGAAACGCGCCCTTACGCTTGCGGCAAGTTCGCGCGCCGCCGCCGGATTGTGCGCGCCGTCGAGCAAAAGTTTTCCGTCTATAAGTTCCTGCCTGCCCGGCAGGGCAACCGCCGCCATACCGCTTTCAAACGCGCTTTCCGGCAGGAAAAAGCCCCTCTCTTTCAGCCCTTCGCATACCGCCGCGGCAAGCGCGGCGTTTGACAGCTGGCTTATACCCGGCATCAGACTGAGCGTTCCGCCGCAGTATGAGGCAAGCTGCCTTCCTCCGCAAAAGCCGAGCGGCTTGAGCGGCGGCACAAATCGGCACTCTATCCCGTTCGCGGCGCAGTACTTTTTAATAGCGGTTTCGCTCTCTTTTTCCTGCAGGCAGGAATACACCCTGCAGCCGCTATCCGCAATGCCCGCCTTTGCCAAAGCGATTTTTTCCAAGGTATCGCCCAAAAATTCCGTATGGTCGAGGGCAATGGAAGTTATAGCCACGGCGGCTTTGCTTCCGCTCACGTTGGTGGCGTCGTCCCTGCCGCCCATGCCGGCTTCCAGCACCGCGACCCTGCACCCTTTCATGGCGAAATACAGCAGCGCCGCCGCCGTTTCCGCCTCGAACGAGGTGGGGCGTTCCTCCCCCGCCGCTGCCGCCACTCGCTCCATGCAGTAGGCGTATTCGGTCGGAGAGATAAACTCGCCGTCCACGGTTATGCACTCCCTGCGCTCCATTACAGCGGGCGAGGAAAATCTGCCCGTCCTGTACCCTCCGGCGGAGAGAACCGCGGCGATATACGCGGACGCGGAACCTTTGCCGTTGGTACCCACAACGTGCACTCTTAAGTATCTTTCCTGCGGATTGCCCAGCGCCTTCATAAGCGCGTTTATGCGCTCCGTGCCGGGCATACTGACTGCTTTCCCCTCCGCATATTCCACGGCGCGGGAGTAAGACCAAGCCATAAAAGCGGGCCTCCTTTATTTATTGCCCGCAAAAAAGCGAGCCTGTTTTGGAAGCTCGCCGAAATAAACTTATCCGGTATATTCAAAGCGGGAGCGGAGGACGCACCGCAAGCAGATGCTTTTCGCCCGCCGGCACTCCTCCGTCCGACGGTACTTAACGCGCGTCAACCTAGTCTTCCAATACGCCTATATGATAGCACACATTATCGCGTTTTGCAATGGTTTATTCCACTTTTATGAACGCCGCCGCCTGCTTACTGCCGGCGCGTGCGACCACGACAATCATGTCGCCCGTTTCAAGCGCGGAATTTTCCGCAACGGTAAGAGTTCCGCCGCTGAGCGTCACGCCGTCGTATACGCCGGTCTTACCCGTAAGGTCTTCCGCCAAAAAGTACTGCGGCTGTATGTCGCGCGCGTCCAGATACTATTCTGATGCGTTCCGACGCCGTTACCGCGCCGGAACGCATCAGAATAGTATCGCTGTCAAACGAGATGGTATAACCTTCCGCGCTGTCGTCGCCGAAGGGAACGAAATACATGGAAACGCCCCACGCGCCGAGACCGAGGGCTGTAAGGGCGATTACGGCGATAATCACCGCTATAATAATCTTCTTTGCCGTAGCACTCATAAATTGCTCATTTACCGCGCCTGCCGTGCAGTTTTTCTGCGTGCGCCTTGCGCTATATTCTCTTTATAAGCCCCTCTGCGAGCAAACTTTCGTCATCCATATACGGAATGTCCGGCAAAGTCTTGCTCTCTCCCGCAAATTCGAACTCCTGCATGGTGCGTCCGATAAGTTCGCGCGCATACCCCACTTTGCGCTCGCCGTTGATTTTGAATCTGAACGGCGTATTCGCGTATTTCGAATACTTTGACGCGTCCTCGGCGCGGTACTTGGTATCTATGTACTCAGTCGGATCGAGCGCCAGAAACAGCACGGGCGTTTTGCCTATAACGGTGATTTTCGCAACCACCTTTCCGCCCGCCTTGAACGTTTCGCAGTCCCAGCTGTACCTGCTCTTTACGCCCTTGTACGCCATAAGCATATTGTATACTTCGCCGTAACGCTCCTTCACAACGTCCGACGACTGTATCAGCTTCGCGCGGAAAGATCTGTCGAATTTCTTATTCTCTTCCAACGCGCTGTAAAATTCTTCCTTATCTTCCTTTTCTTCTCCGCCGGCAACCGCAACGGGCACGACGGCAGCGGCGGCTTCGTCCTCTCCCTTTCCGCCTTCCGGCGTGTTATTGTCCGCGGAAGATTCGGCCGGAGTTTCATTCACGTCCACCGTCTTTTCCTCTCCGTCGAAAACCGTCTCTTCAACAGGCGCGGTTTCTTCAACAGGCGCGGTTTCTTCCACAGGCGTGCTCTCTTCAACGGGAACTACGGACACGACTTCTTCAACGGGCGCGGTTTCTTCAACGGGAACGACGGGCGCGACCTCTTCGACGGGCGCGACCTCTTCGACGGGCGCAACCTCTTCAACAGGCGCGGTTTCTTCAACGGGAACGACAGGCGCGGCTTCTTCGACAGGCGCGGCTTCTTCGACAGGCGCGCTCTCTTCAACGGGAACGGCGGGCTCAATCACGTCCACGGGCTCAATCTCCGCAACGGGAGCAATCTCCGCGGCGGCGTCCCCGGCAAAAACCGGCTGTTCCGCCGGCGGAACAGCGTTCGTCCGTTCTATTTCTTTGGCGGGAACCCCGGAAGCGGTTTCGCGTACGAAAAGCACCTCTTCCGCAGGCGGTATTTCGCCCACTTCGGCTATTTCCTCCGCAGGTTCGACCGGCTTTATCTCCCGTACGGGGACGGGTTCAACGGCGGGCGCCGTTTCCGGAACGGGCACTATCTCTCCCGCAACGGTCACGGGATCTTCTTCCTGCACGGGGGAGCTTTCTTCTTTCGCCTGCAGTCTTTCCGCCTTGTAATCTTCGTCAGGCTTATCCGCGGGAGTGGCGCGCACTATCAGAAAAGCCGCGAGAGCCACTATTGCCGCGCCGAGCAGGATGAATATTATCACCATAAGCCAGAGCGGATACGGCTGTCCGAAAATATGCGTAATTCCTAAATTGCTCACCTTGTCCGCAAGGGTGGGCGCAAACACGTCCGCGCCGCCCTCCGCGGATTCTTCCGCCGCGGCGACGAGCGGAATGGCAAAACAAAACGCTGCGGCTATCAGAGCCGCAAGAGTGAAAACTATGCTTAAATTACGCAAGGTTTTTGCCATTTTTTCCATACCTGTATACGTTTTTATTATATTATAGCACTTGAAAGCGGCAAGCGCAACAAAATGCCGCTTAAAAATAAAACTGCGCGCTCGTGTTTGTTTTCAAAAAATATACTATAACTTGCAACTGTGTCGATACTTTGAATATAACGTTTCCGGAACACCTTGTTTTTGTCTTTGAGATGTTATATAATAAAACAGAGGTTATCTCAATCAGGGAGAAAAAATATGCGTAAAAAATTATCACGGCGCTTATTATGGCGGCAATAATATTATCGGCATTTGTATTTTGTCTTGCCGCCTGCATAGACACCGAGGAAACGGGCGATCCCGTTCCCCATTCCGTTTCGATAACCGCCGCGGACGACGTTGTGGCGTTCGCAAGCGTCACGTCGGCAACAGCGGGCACAAAAGTCACCGTCACCGTACGTCCTCCGACGTGGAAAACGGTGACGTTCGTCACTGGCTCGGGCGTAACGTGCGAAAAAGACGAAGCGGCGAGCACTTCGACCGACGTCGTTTTCACTTTCACAATGCCCGATAAGGACGTTGAACTCACGGTTGAAACGATTGATTCCGGGGTAAGCGTCGATGAAGACAACCGCATGACGTGGGTTTTCGCTCCGCCCCAGATAGCGCCGAGCGAATCTTCTTACGCCAGGGTGACTTTCGAAGTCGATTTCGGCGGCGACTTCCTTGCCAATAACGACGGCGACGGCAACCTGCTCAACGTAAAAGTAACTTCGACCAATCAAAGCGTTATCCCCGACGGGGCAATTGACGGCGCCCGAAGGATAGGCGACAGCCCGTATACGCAGGGAGCTACTTTCACCATAGACCTTTCGAAAATTTCAACCGGCGCAACCACCCTTATATTCGAAGATACGTACAACAACCGCACCATCACCAAATATTTGCAGGTCGTCGAAACAGGCACCGTCAATCCGGGCAATATCATCCATGCCTACCTTGAAGTCAAATTCGATTTTGACGAAAGGGATCTCTCTCTTTCCGAAAATACCGCTCCCGACAAGCTGGTGGTGCTGGTAAGCGTGTACGACCACGATTGGATAGACGGTACCGATCCCGACTGCGGAGCAAGCGAGTATACTCAAGCCCGTTTTCAGCTGTCCGACACGGGGAAAAAGACGTTTGCGATGCCGTATATAGAAGGACACAGATATTCCGTCAGCGTATCGCTGTACACCTATACCAACGATTATGAAACGGATATGTATCCCGAATTTTCTCCGGTATACGGCAATACTCTTTATGTCTACGACCACCTGGCGGGAGTCGGCAATTCAGTCCAAAAAGACGATAACGGCACGTCGTGGCTGACTATAACGAACGCTTCAAGCACGGTGACGCTTACTGTTAACGTAGCATAACGCAGTTACCCGTAGCCAACCTCAGTAGAACACATTTTACGGTAAAACATAAAATATGTGTATATGTCGGGTTGTAAAATGCCTTGCTTTACGCGTAACTGGTTTCGAGCAGATTTGCGCGAGATGGCGCGCAGTTGTAGTAACCTACAACAAGTCGACAAATTGCGCAAATATGTCGAAAGCAGTACGATTAAAGTGTTCTACTGGGGTTGGCTACGGGTACCGATAATAAAACTGCGCGCATAAATTTATGCGCGCAGTTTTTATGGTTGTCGTACCGTCTATTTATCTCCTTCTTTCAGATAGGTGGATATATCCTCGTACTCTCCGTTCACTTTGAGTTCCACATGCACGTGGGGCGCGTCCGCGCATTCAAAGTAAAAGCCGTTTGCTATTTTACCTATTACGTCGCCGCTTTCAACCTTGTCACCCACCGCGACGGATACGTCGCCGAGCAGCTTGCAGGTGGTCACGTAGCCGTTTTCATGAGTTATTTCCACAACTCCGCCGTAGTAAGAATCGGTGCTGACCGCCGTAACGGTACCGTCGAAAACCGCCTTCACTTCACTACCCTCCGCCGCGGCAAAGTCGGTGCCGATATGCGTTTTCCACTTGTTTTCCGTGGCGTTGAACACAAGCTCGTCCTCAGAGTGTCCCTGGCTTACCGTTGCCTGTTCCACGGGTAGTTCGGGCGCAAAAGTCCATTCGGGTTCGGGATCCACCGTAGGCGTATCGTCGTCATCGGGCGGGGTCACGACAGGCGTATCGTCATCGTCGTCCGGCACCTGTATGGTAGGCGTATCAGGCATATCGTCCGGCTGGGAGCCGAGCACCGCCGCAACCACTATCATGGCGGCAATCGCCAGAATGCACAATATCATTAAAATGATATAGATGTTCTTGCGGAAGAATACCGCAACGTTCGCCGCGGCGCGCTTTGCCCTGCCGCCGCCTTCTACGGGCGCTTCGCCGCTTGTCTTTTTCCTTTTCATGTTATACCTCCGAATATTTAATAGCTGCCCATTATCAGCGGTATTCCCACGATAAGGCAGTTTTCGCCTTTTACTATCTGCACGTTCACAATTTCGCCGTTCACGTCCACTCCTCCGCCCAAAAGCGGCGAATAGGCGTAATGGCACTGCTTTCCCATAATATCGTTTTGCCGCGAACGTACAACGCCCAGCCTTTGCATGACCTCGGCCGCGGATAGAGTATTGCCGTCTATTTCCAACCTTATACCCGCAAACTCCCTGCTGCCGGTAAGTTCCGCGATATAGTCCGCCGCAGGAATTATTTCATATCCGCCGCCCGCTTTCAGATATATCTCCGCCACCTCGCCTTCGGGCAGAAGGAGAGTGGGCGCGCATATGAGCGCCATACTCACGGCAACCAGAATTACGGCAAGCAAAAGCTTTATTTTCATGCCTTGATTATTGACGCGGAAAAATGTTTTATACTGACGGAATAATGAAAATCGGCTGTTTCAAAAACGTCCTTTTTATTTGAAACGCAAACAAAAGGCGTGATCATTGACCCCGCCTTTTGTTTTCTCGGTCATTTTACTTTCTTGTTTTATTCTTCGAAAGGATCTTTTTCCTCTTCTTTTGCAGCCAGCTCTTCCTCTGCCTGCCTGTCGGCATGGGTGGTGTATGCCTCGTGTTCGAAATAAAGTCTGTCGTTGATATTGTTCAGCAGTTCTCTGCCCGCCTTGTTCACCTTTCTGTCGTAGGTGAGAATGCCGTTTATCTCCTCTTCCACGTCGGAAAGCTGGGTATATACGCTCGCGCACAGACCCTGTCCTATTGCCGGCACCACTTCACGGGTATATAACTTGTCTATATTCTCCCTGAGCGTTTTTTCGTCGCGGAATATCTTGTAGCCGAATATCTTATGCGGCATTTGCATATGTCCCTTTACGGGCATGGAATAGCCGCCGAATTCGGAAAGAATTACACAGCGTTTTTCCTTTTTTGGCATGCGGAATTTGCGGAAATAGATATGGTACGATTTGAAATCGAAATGTTGCGCGCCCTGGTCGTGCCAGCCGCTCACGCTGTCGATAAGACGGGTGTCGTCTATACTGCGGACGTAATCGGTCATGGCGACGCTGTCGAACTGTCCCCAGCCTTCGTTGAATATGCACCACAGCACGATGGAAGGGAAACAGCGCAGGTATTTTACCGTGTCGCCCACGAATTTTTTGTAATTCTCCCTCTCCTTCTCGTCCGCGCGCGCAAACGCTTTGTAATGCCTGGTATCGTCAAGCATGACGCCCACAAACGGCAGCGCGCCTATGACGGCGAAGTTGTACTTATCGCCGCCCGAAACCATATCCTGCCACACGAGCATTCCCAGCCTGTCGCAATGGTAGTACCAGCGCGCCGGCTCTATCTTTATGTGCTTGCGGATCATGTTGAAGCCGCAGTCCTTCATCGTCTGAATGTCGTTTATCATAGCCCTGTCCGAAGGCGGGGTGAGCATGCTTTCGGGATAGTAGCCCTGGTCGAGCACGCCGCTTTGGAAGATATATTCGCCGTTCAGCTTTACGCGCTTATATCCGCGCATATCGGTTACAAGCTCTATTTTACGCATGGCGAAATAGGTGCGCACGCTGTCGCTTTCGCTCTTTATAAGCACTTTGTAGAGGAAGGGCGACGAAGGCGACCATTCCTTTATCGCGCCCAGTTTGACAACGTTGTCGCCCGCCGCGCCTTTTGCGGAGATTATCTCCCTGCCCTCGTCGTATATCTTTATAGTGACTTCGCCTATATCGCCGCAGGCGGTAATGTTTATATTTACCTGCGCGCCGCCGGGGTCGGGTAAACACACGACGTTTTCTATATAGTTTTCGGGAACCGTCTCCGTCCACACGCTGCCCCATATGCCCGACTGCGGAGTGTACCAGATGCCGCCGCGCGAAAGCGTCTGCTTGCCCTTGGGCGCGGGGCAGGAATCGGAAAAGTCCACAACGTGCACTTCAAGGGCGTTTTCACCCTCCCTGCACGCGGAAGTCACGTCAAAGTAAAACGGCAGATAGCCGCCCTCGTGCACGCCCCGGCTTACGCCGTTCACGAATACTTCGCATTTTTCGTCCACGGCTTCGAAATGCAGTAAAATTTTACCCCTGCCGGCAAAATTGAAGGAAGTCCTGTATATTAAAACTTCGTTCCTGTCCAAAATCCTGCCCACGCCGCTTGCGTCGCATTCGGGGCTGAAAGGCACCAGAATTTTGCCGTCGGTCTTATCCACCCTGCCGCCCTTTCTGACGTACTCGCTTGCGGATATTACCGCGTAATCCCAACTGCCGTTGAGAATATCGAAATTGCTCCTTTCCATCTGGGGGCGCGGATATTCCGCACGCGGCTTTTCGGTAATTTTGAAATCGCCGCTTTTATCGCCCGTTCTCAGCTTTTCCCTGCGCGCCCATTCGCGGCAAGCCTTGTCGTAGCGCGCGGAAGACGCCTGTTTGCAAAAGGGATATTTATTGATTATATCTGTTAAAGTCATAACGCTCCTCCGTATTCAATTATATTTAACGCGCGTGCTCTTGTCAATATGCGCGGAAAAAATAATGCGCCGGCAAAGCCGTTTATAAGCCGTATTACGCCCTTTTCCCGTCAACCCGGGCAAAATGTGTTGACATATCGTTTACATTGGTTTATAATCGCTTTGTTATTATTTTCACAAAGGCGGAATTATGGATAAGTTCGGACAGATTATAGCCGATATAGACGAGTTCGTATGGGGCATACCGCTCATCGTACTCATACTTGGCGTGGGAATATACCTCACCTTCCGCCTTGTGTTTCTTCCACTCAAACGGCTGCCGCGCGCGTTCAGGTATATGTTCGCAAAGGAAAAAGGCGGCAAAGGCGAAGTTTCCAGCTTCGGTGCGCTGTGCACGGCGCTTTCAGCGACCATAGGCACGGGCAACATAGTAGGCGTTGCCACCGCCATCGTAGCGGGCGGTCCGGGCGCGATGTTCTGGATGTGGCTGGCGGCGTTTTTCGGAATGGCGACGAAATTCGCGGAAGGCGTGCTTGCGGTCAGATACCGCAAAGTCTACCGCGACGGGCACGCGCTGGGCGGACCGTTCTACTATATAGAGCGCGGTCTGGGTCCTAAATTCAAATGGCTGGCGGTGCTGTTCGCGGTGTTCGGAATGTGCGTGGGACTGTTCGGGATAGGCACTTTCACGCAGGTGAATTCCATATCTTCGGCGGTGAACGAAATAATACCCTCCTCCACGGTATCGTTTCTGGGCGGGGAATTCACCGTATCCACGATAGTTTCCGGCGCGATTCTGACAGTTATCGTGGCGTTGGTGCTCATAGGCGGAGTAAAGCGCATAGCCAAAGTTTCAGAAATGGTCGTGCCTTTTATGGCGATAATCTATATCCTGTTCGGGCTTATAGTGATATTTACCAACGTAACCGCCCTGCCGGAAGCGTTCAGGCAGATATTCGTAGGCGCTTTCAACCCCAGGGCGGTCGCGGGCGGAGCGGCGGGCAGCATACTGGTTGCCATGCAGATGGGAATTGCGCGCGGCATATTCTCCAACGAAGCGGGGCTGGGTTCCGCGCCCATAGCCGCGGCGGTGGCGTCCACGCGCGAGCCGGTAAGACAGGGACTTGTATCCATGACGGGCACGTTTATAGATACGCTCATCGTATGCACGATGACGGGACTTACCATTATCATAACGGGAAGCTGGAACATAGGACAGGAAGGCGTGGGAGTTACGATAACCGCGTTTTCGCAGGGTCTGCCCGGTTTTCTGGGAGATGCGGGTCCGGCGATTCTTCTGGTATGCCTGATATTTTTCGCATTCACGACCATACTCGGCTGGAACTTTTACGGCGAAAGATGCCTGGAATATCTTGTCGGGCGCAATAAAAAGGCAATACTCACCTACCGCGTGCTGTACATATTGGCGGTATTTATAGGTCCTTATATGACAATTCAGGCGGTATGGGACATAGCCGACATATTCAACGGACTTATGGCGATACCCAACCTTATAGCGGTGATACTGCTGTCCGGCGAAGTGGTACGGCTGAGCAAGAGCTTTTTCAGACGCTTTCCCAAAATAACGTCGGAAGCGCCTCCCTCGCCGGAAGACGAAGAGGAACGGGAGCGGTACAACTGCGAAATTCTTTGATAAAACGCGGAGCGCGGCGGCTATTACCCACCTTAGGAATAGTTCGGGCAGAACGTATACGAATATTGAAAAAGCGGCACAGAAGCCGCTTTTTCAGTCTTACTCATAAATATTTAATGCCGAAGCCCAGTCCGAAACTTCCGCCCGAATCGTAATATTCCAGGGCGGACCTTTGCAGGGACGTTGAAGGGACTATCTTTTGAAAATCGGGGTTTTTCGACCCGAAAATATACTGCATTGCGTCCGGGTTGAACTTCCGCTTTCCCGTTATTTCGAACATGGACGCAAACTTCAATATATTCGAGTTTTCCTTCATAAACAACTTATTGTCCGGGTACAGCAGCCAGGAAAGACAGGTGCAGACGGTATACTTTTTCCCGAAGTATTTTTCGAAAAACAGGGGCGCGGCGTAAAATGACGCTTTGCACGCGCCTTCGTCCAGCCTGCCGCCGCGCGGAATATGCACGTTAAGACAGACGTCGGGCAGTTTACGCATTTTCCAAATGCACGCAAGCCCCATATTGAGTATGACGGGACGTTTTATGGGCTGGAATTGCAGCCTGCCCAGCTTGAACAGTTCCAGACGGACGTGGTGCGCAAGCCATGCGGTATTGTCAAGCCCGTTGACAAGACTGCCCGTGCGGCGGCAGTCCGCCGTCCACACGCCTATATCGCTCATGGTATCGTAAAAAATGCTGTCGGATATGCCCCTTTCCGCATATCTCACGCGCGCGATTTCCGCCGCGCACAGCGTTACCGCCAGCCGCTCACCGGGGTCGGGACAGGTCAGCTTTTTATCCGCGATGAATTTTTGCGCCTTTTTGCGCATTTCGCCCTCGCGCGAATAATATTTTTGCGCGACGCGCGCGTCCTCCGCGCTTATACAGCCGCGTTCGAGCAAGTCTTCCGTTATCCCTTCAAGTCCGTTCATTCGTCACCGCCCCGCAACTTCAACGCCATTTTATATACTTCGTCGCGCGGCAGACGGCAGCGCGCGGCAACCTGCTTTATTGCGCTTTTCCTGTCCTCTCCGCTCTCCAAAAGCCGCTTTAACATATCTTCGGGATCGGGGGCTTCTTCACCCTCGCCCCCGCGTACTATCACCACGTATTCTCCGCGCGGCTCTTCCACCCGTATTTCGCCCAGAACGCCCTCTTCCACCTGCTCGAACATCTTGGTGAGTTCGCGGGTCAATACCACCCCGCGCGCACCCAGCACGCCGTATAAAAAGTCCAGCTGTTTTTGCAGATCGTGCGGCGACACGTACAGCACCAGCGCGGCGGGCGTGTTTTTGAACGCGCCCACAAGCGCGGTCTTGTCCTTGGTCTTTTCGGGAAGAAAGCCTAAAAAGACGAACGGCCCTTCTATCCCCGAAAGCGCCAGCGCGGTGGTGAGCGCGGTGGGACCGGGGGCGCAGGTCACGGTTATGCCCGCCTGCCTTGCAAGACGGACGACGACCGCGCCGGGGTCGGATATTCCCGGCATACCCGCGTCGGTGACAAGAGCCACGTTTTTGCCCTCTTCAAGCAGTCTGACAAGGTATTCCGCGCCGCTTTTTTCGTTGTGCTTGTGGTAGCTGACAAGCGGCTTTTTCACGCCCCTGCCCAGCAAAAACGGGAGCGAACGGCGCGTATCTTCGCAGGCGATTATATCTGCGTTTTCAAGCGCGTTAAGCGCGCGCGGGGTAAGGTCCGCCGCGTTGCCGATGGGCGTGCCCACAAGGGTTAAAGTTCCGCTAGATTTTTCCATAAAGTTTCGCCGCCTCCGCGGTCATTTCGCCGTCACGACCGTATACGGTGAGAGAGGAAAGTTTCATGCCCGGTCTGCCGCCCTTTACGGCGGTGACGATAAATGTGTCCGCCTGCCTGTCCGGCTTGGGATAGATAAGAGTTACCTGTTTGGGCTGCAGATTGTTGTTGGAAAGACGGGTGAGCGCTTCCGCCATGCGCTCCACCTTGTGAACCATGTAAAATCTGCCGCCTTCGCGTAAAAGGCGCGCGCTTTCGCGGGCGAGATCTTCCAGCGTGCAGGTGCTTTCGTGTCGGGAAAGCGCACTGCGCACGTCGCCGCGCACTTCTCCGCTGCCCGCCCTGAAATAAGGCGGATTGGAAACCGCCGCGTCAAATACGGGCAGAACCCTTCCGCAGCCGTTTATATCGCCTTCGTAGACGGAAATTTTATCCGAAAGATTGTTGAGCGCGGCGTTGCGCCTGATCAAGTCCGCCGCCCACGGCTGAAATTCCACCGCGGTGACGTTTGCGCCGCGCTTTGCGGCTATGATTACGGAGATTATTCCGCTGCCCGCGCCCAGGTCTACGACCTTATCACCCCGTGATACCGCCACGGAATTGGCAAGCAGCACCGCGTCCGACGTAAAACAATAGGCGTCGGCGCGCTGTATGAGCATAAGCCCGCCGAATTGCAGATCGTCCAGCCTTTCCCCTTGCAAAAGCATATTTACTCCGTCTGCGCCTTGTCGGGCGTGCCTGAGGCGGATTTTTTACGCTTGCGGCGCTTTTTCTTCTTCTTTTCGCCGCCCTCGCCGCCTTCGCCGCCCGTTTGTGTCGCCTTTTCCTTCTTCGCCCTGTCGCCTATGGTGAATTTGAGCGGCTTGCCGTAAGCCACAGCCGGCAGGGACACGACTTTATCCAGTGAAAACTCCGCCGCAACGGGCTTTTCTTCTTCCGTTATATGTAACGTATGCTCGAACTGCTCCAAGGTGATGAACGTCACGCGTTTGCAGAATTTAGCGTCCGCGCGTATGGCTTTTTCGCGCGTGCACGGCTCGTCGTCCGCCATGACAAGCACGTTGCAACGCATGGCGTTGCGCGTGTATCTGCCGCCGAGTTCGAAGCACTTTTTTGCAAAATATCCGCACAAATCGGCGTTGTCGCGTTCGAATTTTCTGGACATGCAAAAGCGTTTGCCTTCCAGCTCTCCGCCCTGCGCGGGACGGAGCGTTTTGACGTACTCTTCCAAAAGCCGCTGTAAAAACCGCTTGCTGCGCGTTACCGACACGCCGTTCATGGTTATTTCGAAGTTGTCTATCTCGCCCGTGCATTCGGGGTTGTCCGAAAGCAGACGGTAGAGGGATACGTGCTTTTGCGCGCATATCTTCCTGACGAACTCCATGGTAGCCCACGCGTCGTCGTCCGAGCGGTGGAGATGTTCGGGCTGAATGTCGAACTCCTCGCATATGCGCGCAAGTCCCACCTGCGAGCCGCTGCCGTTCTGCACGAATTTTTTGTATATAAGCTGGCTGTCGCCGAAGCGGTAATTTATGCAGGGGAACTTGTAGCGTTTGCATTGGTACGCCAGATGCTTTACGTCGTTCAATATGCTGTGACCCATGACAATCTGGTCGGGTTCTTCAAGCAGATTTTTTATCTCTTCGTAAAACTTGTCGAATTTGGGCTGGGAACGGAAATACTCTTCCGAATAGGCAAGCTCTATTTCCGGTCTGCCCTCTTTTCTTCTCAGGTAAAAGCGGGAGGCGGGATTCATGACGATATCGCGCTTTTCGAGTACGTTGAATTCTTCGTCGGTGATGACGTATCCGAACGAACAAATTTTTCCCTCTCCGTTAAAACAGTTGGAACATTCCACATCGTAAAAAAGGTATCGCATAACAGATACATTATAGTCTATGGCGGACGTAATGTCAAATAAAAGCCGCTGCCGCCGCGACGGAGCGCAAATATTCCGCGCGCGGTTTTGCGCTTGACTTTTCATATATCGTCTGATATAATGCATATATATGAATATGGCAAAAACGTGCCAAGAGTAGCGCAAACTATCCCGCAGAGAGGGGCGGTCGGCGGCTGGAAGCCGTCCCGGGTAAAAGGCGTGAAGTGCGGGCGCGTTGCCTTGCGGAGGAAATGCCGCACGGGATTGCCCGTTACAGCAAAGGCAAGGTGGGGCGAAAGCCCAATCAAAGTGGAACCGCGCGGACGCGTCTTTGAATACAAGGACGGTCCGTTTTTTTATGAGGTGGACATGGGCAAGATAAAGGACGATTTGAATGCCGCCATGGCAAAAGACCCTGCGGCGCGCAGCAAGCTGGAAGTGTTCTTCACTTACGGCGGATTCCGCGCGCTGTTCAGGCACAGGCGCGCACATTGGTTTTACAAGCACGGCTTCAAGCGGCTGGCGCAGATAATCTCCGCACGCACGCGCAAACTTACGGGTGTGGACATACACCCCGCCGCGGAGATAGAAGGCGGCGTGTTTATCGACCACGGCGTGGGCGTGGTGATAGGCGAAACGGCGGTCGTGGGGCGCGACGTACTGATATACCAGGGAGTGACGCTGGGCGGCACGGGCAAGGACACGGGCAAGCGCCACCCTACCATTGAAGAAGGCGTTATGCTCTCCGCCGGCGCGAAGGTGCTGGGTCCCATAACGGTGGGCGCGCACAGCAAGGTGGGCGCGGGAAGCGTGGTTTTGAAGGACGTACCGCCGCACTGCACCGTGGTGGGCGTACCGGGACGGATAGTCAAACAAAAGGATAAGCGCGTGGACGAACAGACCATACAGCAACTGCCCGACCCCGTGCAGGAAGAGATAAAGCGTCTGCGCGAGCGGCTTGACAGGCTGGAAGGCAGGGCGGCAAGCGCGGCAAAGCGGCAGGCGGACGAGGAATAAAGGAGGAGCATATGCTTAGAATATACAACACCCTGACAAGGCAGAAGGAAGATTTTACGCCCATACACGAGGGCAAGGCTTATATGTACAGCTGCGGACCGACCGTATATAACTATGCGCACATAGGCAATCTGCGCACATATATATTTATGGATTTGTTCCGCAGAACGCTCAGATACGACGGTTACAAGCTGAAAGGCGTGATGAACATAACGGACGTAGGTCACCTGCTCTCCGACGGCGACACGGGCGAAGACAAGATGCAGAAGGCTTCCCGCGAGCAGAAAAAATCGCCCTGGGAGATAGCCGCCTACTACACGGACGTGTTTTTCACCGACCTTAAAAAGCTGAATATAGGAAAACCCGAGATAATCGCCAAAGCCACCGACCACATACAGGAGATGATAGACTACGTTCAGAAGCTGGTGGAAAAAGGCTACGGCTACGAGATAGACGACGGCATTTACTTCGACATAGGCAAATTCCCCGGTTACGGCAAACTGTCCCGTCTGAACCTGGAAGAACAGCAGGCGGGCGCGCGCGTGGAAGTGAACAGCCAAAAGCGCCACCCCGCGGACTTTGCGCTGTGGAAAAAGGCGGAGCCGGAGCACATTATGCAATGGCCCAGCCCCTGGGGAATGGGCTATCCCGGCTGGCACATAGAGTGCAGCGCGATGAGCCTTAAATATCTGGGTATGCCCTTCGACATTCACACGGGCGGCGTGGACCACATTCCCGTCCACCACGAAAACGAGATTGCGCAGAACGAAGCCCTTACCGGCAAAAAGAGCGTTAATTATTGGGTGCACGGCGAATTTATGCTGGTGAACAACGGCAAGATGAGCAAGTCTTTGGGCAACACCTACCGCATTTCCGATTTGAAAGAGCGCGGCTACAAGGCGCTTGACTTCCGCTATTTCTGCCTTAATACCCACTACCGCAAAAAGCTGAACTTCACATTTGAAGGACTGGACGCGGCAAAGGCGGCGTATGCGCGTCTGCTTGCGCAGGTGTACAAGCACAAGACGGCGAAAGCAAGCGGCGATACCGCCCTTGCGGAAAAGTATCTCGAACAGTTCAGACAGGCGATAGACGACGACCTGAACGTCCCTCTCGCCCTGGGCATATTGTGGACGATGATGAAGGAAACGCCCGCAAAAGAACTGTATACCGCCGCCCTGGAATTTGACAAGGTGCTGGGACTTGACCTTGACAAGGCGGAAGCGCCCAAGGAAGAGGAACAGAAGACGGAAGCGCCGCAGGAAGTTATCGCCCTGTGCGAAGAGCGCAAGGCGGCAAAAGCCGCAAAAGACTGGGCGAAGGCGGATAAACTGCGCGCGGATATAGCCGCAATGGGCTATACGGTTGTGGACACAAAGGACGGCTATAAGGTGACAAAGGCATAACCCGTCCCCGCCCTATTAAAAACGATAAAGCGCCGGATTCCGGCGCTTTTTTACTGCCGCGGCAAATTATACTTTCAAGTGCAACACTTTAACAAAAAAAAGAGTTCATACAAAAACTGCTGCATAATGAAGTTAGCAAAAAAATAAAAAGACAGGAGTTAATGTATGAACTATACACATCTTAGCATAGAAGAGCGCTGTTGTCTACGAAAATATTATAATGAAGGCAATAGTTTAAGAAAAATAGCAAAGCTGCTCGGACGTAACGTAAGCACTATATCCCGAGAGATAATGCGGAACAAGACGTATATGAACTGCAAGCCGGCATATTATCCGCATACGGCGCAAAAGAAGAGCAACTTGCGTAAGTCGTATTGTCACAGGGGTGTGTTTTGGGATAAAGCTACGCTCGAATACGCGGAATGAAAAGAAGGGCGCCGCAGACGGACGCCCTCCTTTTATATATGGAGTAACTTGTATGGATTATGATCTTAATTACGGGTATTATTACTTTCCCCCTTACAGCCGCCGGGACATTGTCCGCAACCGCCGCCGCAGGTATGGTTTTCCGCGCTTTCGTCCTTTTTTACCGCATGGCAGGCGCTGCACCCTCCGCAGGCGGAACAGCCGCCTTTGCCGCGGGCTTTACGCCATATCGAAACGCCCGCAACGAGCGCCACGAACAATACCGCTATTACTATAACAACTATCTCTACAGGTTGCATATTCTCTCCTATCCCTCCCCCTCGACCATCCGCGCCCGAAGGCGCGGACAGCCGGGTAATGCCGATTTTCATCGGTTATTCTCATGCGCCGCGATTTATTTTGATCGGGGTGGCTTCGCGCCGCATCAGGAGGCACTTTGTCACGCACCCGTACCCGCCTCGCCGAAGCACTTTTATCGTGATCTTTTCTGCACCTTTGCGTATCCCCTCGCTCGACGTAGCGCTGCTACGACTTCGCTCGGCGCTACGCAAATCTGCAAGAAAATCTCTACGTTAAAAGCAAGTGTCTTCGACCTACTTCGCCTCGGCATTTCCGGGTGCAATTTTTATCTTTCTATCACAACTACACGGGTTGCATTGACTGAAATGCTTCCGCCGTATGCGTGTACAGGCATTTTTTCCTGTCCGCCCGGATAAGGGTCTTCGACCTACTTCGTCCCGGCGTTTCCGGGTGCAATTTCTATCTTTCCGCCTGCCGCAACCGTACGGGTTGCATTGACTGAAATGCTTCCGCCGTATGCGTGTACAGGCTTTTTTCTTGTCCGCCCGATTAAAGCATTTGTTGCGCTCCCGGGCGTTTTCTTATTTTTACGCTTTTTTCTGTTTTTTGCCCGGGAACTTCAGCTTACCCTTGTTCCAGAGCACTATGCAGGTGACTGCGGCGGCGATTATCACAGCGAAGATGAACACCGTCCACCACCAGCTGCCGATAAGGTATATCATCATGGACACTACGTATGCGGAGGCCATCCACCACAGCAGCGCGCCCTTGAAGCCTCTGCCCTTTCCGAGTTCCGCCCTTGCCGCGCCCACCGCCGCAAAGCAGGGGATTGCCAGCAGGTTGAACGCCATAAAGGATATGATGGCGGGAGTGGTGATTCCGGATACGGCGAACAGGGCTTCTATCGCAGTGGTTTCGCCCGCTTCCGCGCCCAGCGCGCCTATGGCTATACCAAGCACGGTCATTGTGGAAACCACTTCTTCTTTGGCGATAAGTCCCGTCACAGCCGCGACCACGAACACCCAGCCGTACTCGCCAAGCGCGAATCCCAGCGGATAGAATATCCACGAAACAAGACTGCCTATGTCGTGCACTATGCTGTCTTCTATGCTGTCCACCATATGGTAGCTCCAATTGAAGTTGGATACGAACCATATCACTATTGTGGAAGCGGCGATTATCGTTGCCGCCCTGATAACGTACTTCTTCACCTTGTCCCACAGGTGCACGAACAGCGATTTCGCCTGCGGCAGGTGGTATGCGGGAAGCTCCATAATAAACGGGGCGGTTTCACCGCGGAATACGGTATTCCTCAGAAGCAGTGCGCCGGCTATCGCGCACACTATGCCCAGCAGATACATTCCGAATACGACCAAATCGTCGTTGCCCACGAATACCGCGGCGGCTATTGCCGTATAGATAGGCATTTTAGCCGTGCACGAAAACCACGGGGTCATATATATGGTCATCTGCCTTTCCTTGTCGTGTTCCAGCGTTCTCGACGCCATAATCGCGGGCACGCTGCACCCGAAGCCCATCAGAAGCGGCAGGAAGGACTTACCCGAAAGACCGAACTTTCTGAAAATTCTGTCCATTATGAACGCCACGCGCGCCATATATCCGCTGTCTTCCAGAATGGAGAGGAAGAGGAACAAAAGCGCTATCTGGGGCAGGAATGAAAGCACGCTGAACACGCCCGCCAGCACGCCGTCGCATATCAGCGACGATACCCACGCAGGCGCACCCGCCAGTCCGTTTGCCGCAAGTGCGGACAAACTGTCCGTACACCACACCAGACACGATTGCAGCAGCACGCCGGGAGAAGGAATTCCGCCGTCTATCACATAAGTGCCCGGCTCCCACCAGCATTCCCAGCCCTGGACCTGCACTCCGTAAAGGGTGTTCAGATACAAAAAGTCCTCTGCGAACGTGACGTGGAATATCAGGAACATCATCGCTATGAATATGGGTATGCCCCATATCCTGCTCGTCAATACCTTGTCTATTTTATCGGAGCGGGTAAGTTTTTCCTTGCGCTCGGCTTTAACTATGACCGAAGAGAGTTTTTCCGTTATGTAGCGGTAGCGCGCGTCCGCCGTGCACGCTTCGAAGTCGTCCCCGAACATTTCGCTCCTGTAGCCCTCTTTCAGCTCAGCAAGAACCTTTGCGTCCTCTTCGTGCGCCTTTAACTCTATTTCGTCGCCCTCGATAAGTTTAACGGCGTGGAACAGCGGATTGTCCACCTCTCTTTCCGCAAGCATATCCCTGGCCTTTTCCACAAGCGGGGCAAGCTCGCTTTTCTCAAGCACGCTGAACGCCGCGCGCGGCTTTTCCGCGGCGGACTTTGCCGTTTTCATAAGTTCGTGGATATTTTTGCCTTTGAGCGCGCTTATCTCCACCACCGGGACTCCCAGCTTTTGCGAAAGCGCGACGGAATCCACCTTGTCGCCCATGCGCTCCACTTCGTCCATCATGTTGAGCGCGATTACGACGGGTACGTCCGTTTCCAATATCTGCGTCGTAAGATATAAGTTGCGCTCCAGGTTGGTGGCGTCGATAATGTTTATTATCACGTCGGGCTTTTCGTCCAACAAAAAGTTCCTGGATACCACCTCTTCCGGCGAATAGGGCGAAAGCGAGTATATGCCGGGCAAGTCCACGATGTCTATCGCCTCCCCCAGCTTTTTGTACTTCCCTTCACGCTTTTCCACCGTCACGCCCGGCCAGTTGCCCACGTACGCTGTACTGCCCGTAAGCGCGTTGAACAGCGTTGTCTTGCCGCAGTTGGGATTTCCCGCAAGTGCAAGTTTCAGCATATGTTACCTCCCGCGTTCCGATTACTCGGATATTTCCGCTATTACGTTCTCCGCTTCCGCTTTTCTCAGCGTCAGCTCGTAGCCGCGCAAGGTAACTTCTATCGGATCGCCCAGCGGCGCAACTTTGCGCATCTTTACCGGCGCTCCGGGCGTTACTCCCATGTCGAACAGTCTGCGCCTGACGGCTCCGTCGCCGCCCACACGCTTTACTATGCCCTGCTCGCCGGGCTTGAAATCTTTTAGTACCTTTTCCATGTTCAACTCCTTTCCGAACAAGGTTAACCCTGCTTAACTACATACATATTATATTAAGTAGGATTAACTTTGTCAACGCTTTTCATATAATTTTCCGAAAAAAATTTCAGGGCGTTCTTCCGCGCCGCGCTTTACGCCACCGCAACGCGTATTTTCATGGCAATGTCGCGGTTGATAGCCACTCTCGCGCCCAGCACGTCCAACACGAGATTGCCTCCCGCCGACGACAGCAGAGTAACTGTGCTGCCTATGCCAAGGCCCATATCCGTCAGACGTTTTTTCACGTCGTCGTCGGCGGATATTGCCACAATCTTCACTTTCTCCCCCTGCGGGGCAAACAATATAGGCATATAACTACCTCCCTGTTAAACGCTGCTACGCGCTCCGTCGGCATCGTCCGCCAGGCCGCGGACGCCGAATAAAGCGACGCTAACTATTAGTCACCGCTAACCGTATTTGATTATATATCATTTTAAACGGTTAGGCAAGCAAAACTGTTAACATTATTTAATTTTTATCCATACTTCTTCGTAATACTTTTTATTTGATTACCATTTTACTTACTATCAAAAATAACCTTGTCAAGCAGTACCTGACAGCGGCGAGCCGGGAGCGTGGCGCCCCACCGCGGCGAGCCGCCGCAGGCTGATTATATTTCAAAGTGACAAAAGTGAAGTTCACTCCTTTTTTCTCCGCAAGGCTTTCACTTTATTATTCTCTATGGATAAAATACAATCGTTTACCAAAAATATTGGTATTGGGTTGTTTTCATATCATTATAAAAAGAGTGTCCACTAAAGTGGACAGGGAGCGCGTGGCGTTCCCCGTCATACCTTGAAGCGACAGAAAAAGTATTGCAGCGCACCTCTTCGTAACACTTTTTTGTTTGATTACCATAAAAATATGGCAATTTTAGTGTTGTCAAGCAGTACTTGACAGCGGCGAGCCGCCGCACCCCGTCATACCTTGAAGGGAGCGTGGGACACTCCACCCCTTAACCGCTGCGAATGAACATTTTTACTATCAAAAATACTCTTGTCAAGTAGCGCTTGACAAGCCTGTTTTACTTGCTGTCAAGAATAATCTTGTCAAGTAGTAACTGACAAGGCTGTCTTACTTACCATCAAAAATAACCTTGTCAAGCAGTACCTGACAGCGGCGAACCGCCGCGCAGTTGTAGTAAACTACAACAAGTCGACAGATTGCAGGAGCGTGTGACGTTCCACCCATGATAATCTGCGAAGTAACCGGGAAATAATGCCGAATTGCTTTCTTCGCAGAATTATCAGCCTGCGGCGGCTCGCCGCTTGAAAGCAGTACGATTAAAGTGTTCTGGCGGTGTCCGGTACCCGTAGTGGGCTCAGTAGAACACATTTTACGGTAAAACATAAAATATGTGTATATGTCGGGTTGT
>ERZ1643247.545-NODE-545-length-45196-cov-46.220465_pt1 | contig 45196 bp, 38 predicted proteins | sample MGYA00579264_ERZ1643247 | MGnify/ENA primary metagenome ERZ1643247 (study PRJEB29033, sample SAMEA4952262) | chicken gut metagenome | biome: Broiler Chicken; feature: Gastrointestinal Tract; material: Caecum | place: Ireland | collected 2018 | study: Broiler... | reverse complement strand
AACGCATCCCTTTTTTCTTGGAATGCTTGACAAAATGTGTAAAAAATTTTATACTGAACATTGGAATAACTGTACAAAGGAGGTGACTTCATGAAAGAAAAGATCATTCAGCTTTTAGATGAAAACCGTATCGAAGATCTGCATTCGATCTTGGATGAGCTCTCCAAAGAAGATCTCGCCAAACTTCTCGACGCGATGGACAGCGAGCATCTCCCCAAGTTGTTCGGCTGTCTTGACAAAGAACTTGCCGCGGATGTATTTGTTTTACTCGACAGCGAAACGCAAAAACGAGTTCTTAAAGATTACAGCGATGTAAAATTGCAATCCGTTACCGACGAAATCATCGATGATGATGTCGAAGATCTGCTCGAAAGTATGCCAACGGACGTCGTTCATGAAGTTTTGCGCAAAGCGACTCCGGAAAACAGAAACGATAAGATCGTCGAAATTGTCGATTACTTGGAAGAAAAGAAGTTCCCCCTACTCAAGCCGCTGCTTGCCGAACTGGAACCGGCCGACCTCGCAGAAATTTTTTCTGAACTGGACGAAAAGGATATTCCCATTGTTTTCCGACTACTCCCCAAAGAGTTGGCCGCTGAGACATTTGTCGAAATGGGTAGTTCCGAACAACAGCTCCTGATCAACTCATTCTCAGATAAAGAGTTGAAATTGATGCTGGATGAATTGTTCGTAGACGACACCGTCGACTTGATCGAGGAAATGCCTGCGAACGTCGTAAAAAGGATTTTGTTGCAGGCAGACAATGAAACACGCAAAGAGATCAACGAGATCCTGAAATACCCGAAGGACAGTGCGGGAAGTTTGATGACGACGGAGTGCATCTCTCTGCATCAAACGATGACTGTACACGAATGCTTCGACAAGATCCGAAAGGAAGCAATCGATAAGGAAACCATTTACACCTGCTATGTAACAGATAATCAACGCACCCTGCTCGGCATCGTGACCGTAAAGGACCTGCTTTTACACGATTACGAAGAGAAGATCGGCAATTTTATGGAGACGAACATCATCTCCGTCAAAACTTTAGACGACAAGGAAGAAGTCGCAAATCTTCTCTCCAAGTACGACCTGCTCGCAGTTCCCGTAGTAGATCAAGAAAATCGTTTGGTCGGTATCGTTACCGTCGACGATGCATTGGACGTCATTACCGAAGAGGCGACGGAAGATATCTCGTATATCAACTCCGTTACCCCGTCCGATAAGCCCTATTTAGAAACGAATGTATTCAGCATTTATTTGCATCGCCTCCCGTGGCTCGCGATCCTCATGGTGGGCGCGACATTTTCAGGGCTGATCCTGAATATCTACGAGGAGATGCTGCCCACGGTGTTGGTTGCCTGCGTACCGATGATCATGGGAACGGGCGGCAATGCCGGCAGCCAAGCATCCGTCACAGTGATCCGCGGAATGGCACTGGACGAGATCCGGCCACGCAATATATTACAGGTCATCTGGAAAGAACTGCGCGTAGCCGTACTGCTCGCCCTCTCCATCGGCATCATCTGTTTTGCCAAGCTGCAATTAATCGACCGACTCATTTTTGGATACGACTACACCGTCTACTATTCGCTGGCCGTTGCTGTAGCAATCGCTTTCGCTGTCATTGTCGCAAAGATCGTCGGCTGCTGCGTCCCGATCCTTGCGGAAACCATTCATATCGACCCGGCCGTCTTTGCAAACCCCTTTATCACGACGATTACCGATGTCCTCTCACTGCTTATCTTTTGCGGCGTTTCCCTCGGACTCTTTCACATTATCGCTTAGTACAAATTTTACAGGCATCCGCGTAACACGGATGCCTGTATTTACCCTTTTAACCGCATATAACATACAAGACAGCACGGGAACCCCCGTGCCGTCTTGCTTTTTGCTAAAACAGAATGATCATGCTGCCTTTTCGTTTTTCTTGCCGCCTTTACGGAATGCAAAGAAAATCCAAACAGCGCATCCGGCAACTACGACCACATCCAGTACGACGAGTACAGGAATCCACCAAGGGAAAACGTCTGTTTTAGTGCCTCCTGTAATTGGCACGGTATCTTCAGCCGCGTTATAGATCGAGTTCGCATACTGTGCGTTGAGATACATATATGTATTGTTTTTGACCGCTTCGCGCAGACGCTGGTTAAAGGTGTTAGACTCCGTCTCGTAATCCAGCTCGGCAGGTTCGCCCCAGCCGGGGAAGTAGACGCCGCTCATCCACAGGTCGCCGCCAGCGCGGAACTGATGGTCGCCGTTCATGTAGACGTGGTGGTCGCAGTAGTCGGTGAGCACCGCGCCGCGGAAGCCCCATTCGCCTCGCAGGACGCCTTCATTGCTTAAAAGCGCCTCGCTGCCGCCCGCCCAGATGGCGCCGATACGGTTGTACGAGCTCATGATGCCCGTCGCGCCGCCTTCCTGAATGGCGATCTGGAACGGTCTGAGGTAGATCTCGCGCAGCGTCTGCTCGGTCAACCAGGTATAGATGCCGTCGCGGTTCCACTCCTGTTCATAGAGCACGAGGTGCTTCAAGTACGAGTACATGCCGGCATTTTTGGCGCCGCGCACCGCCTCCGCGCACATAATGCCCATCTGGTAGGAATCTTCCGAATAATATTCGAAGTTTCTGCCGCCGAAGGCGCTGCGGTGCAGGTTGATCGCCGGGCCGTACCAGCCGTTGATGCCCATCGTGACGCCCTCTCTGCCGAGCGAGAGGCCGAAGTCATAGGCAAGGTTCTTATTGAATGTCTGGCCGAGGACCGTCGCGCAAGGGAAGCCGGTGCCCGTACCGTACATCATCGCCATGCCGAAGCTGCCGATCTGCGCGGGGCCGTCGAGGTCGACGGTCGCTGGTTTGCCGATGGAGGGGACGGCGCCGTTGGCGGCGTAACCGTTGAGGACAAGCGTGAGCCCTTCCTCCTTGTTCAATTGATCGAGCAAATCGTCCCAGCGGGGATCATCATAATCGGCGCCCAGCTCTAAGCCGAGCTCGCTGACGACAGTATTTCCTTCTTCATCCGTAGTTGTGATCGAAAGTCCATTATCCGCATCAAAGGTGACAGGTTCATCCGTCGGGTCGACCCAAGCGTTGGCATCCTCTTCCGTATACAGGTTCGTATCGATCAAATTTTGCGTCATCTCGCGCGCCGGCGCAAGTTCAGAGGGAAACGTCCCTTCAAAGTCGCCGCGCGTCAGCCACTGGATATCTGCCCCCGAATCACTGCCATCAATCGAAATACCGTCAATGGCATCTTCGCCCGTAAATTTATTACTCACTTCATTTCCGGTAACGGGATCGGTCGGATACTCGGTCGCCTCGATCTCGTATTCAATGACCGGGTCAGTGACGACGCTGTTCGGAGTATTGAGCAGATCGTGCGTCGTATGGGCATCGCTGCGCAGGCTGACGAGATAAGTGCCAGCATCCAATTCATAGCCGGCAAATCCGTTTTCATTGCGATCGTAGCAGTCATAAGATGCCATATCGTATACAGAGAAGGAAAGCGTTAAATCCTCATACTCATCCGGTTCCAAAATTTGTGTTTTTGCAAAATCGGCAAGATTGACGGATGCCTTCTCGATTTCCCCTTCGATATACGGAGGCGTATAATAGAGCTGTACGACGTCTTGCCCGGCAACATCACCTTCGTTAGTGACGCGCACAGTAATCGTGATCTCATCGTCAGCACCGAGCGTTGCGCCACTACCGGCTGAAATATCAATAACTTCCCACGAAAATTCAGTATAGCTCAAGCCATACCCATATGGATACTGCACGACACCCTCATAACCTTCACCATATTCGTTGGAGACGCCGTCCCAATAGCCCTCTTCGTCCGCCGTCTCGAACCACTTATAGCCGATGTAAATGCCTTCGACGTAGTCGACGTAAGCCACGCCCTCATACGGGGTGGTGTTGTCCCCGACGTTGCCGTTGGTCACGGTCAGCGGATACAGGTCGTCCGTCGCATTCGTATAGTAATTTTCTCCCTCATAACCGCCCGAATTAGCGTAACTCGCGTTGCTTTCCAAAGCATAGGCATAGGTGTCGACCACGTGGCCGGAAGGAGAGAGATCTCCATACAGTACCTTCGGGATTGCCGTGGCGCCCGTCCAGCCCGTGCCGCCGACGATCAGGCAGGCATCCAATCCTTCAATCGTCTCCATAAAGCCAAGCTCAAAGGTGTTGAGTGCGTTGATGAGGACGACGACCTTGTCGTAATGGGCTCCGACATATTCGAGGAGTGCTTCCTCTTCCGTCGAGATCTCGAGATAGGTGCGGGTCGTGTCCTTATCGTCCGTCCCGTTGTCGTGTGCGGTGCGGTCGAATGCGCCCTTATACTGCACCTTGGGCTGATCGTTGCTTTCGCCGGAAACTCGGCCGATGACGACGATTGCCGTGTCCGAATAGGCCTCCGCGTTGCTCAACAGAGACTGGCTGTAATAGCGTGTGTCGTCGATAGACGGCTCATACAAACGGGAGAACTGATAGTTCCAGCTGTTCAATGCACCGGTAGAAGCATACGGACGCTCCGCGAGATAGCCACGATACATATCCGTCAGTTCGGTATTGTACTCGATGCCAGCGCTCTCGAGTGCCTCGAGGATGCCGACCGGTTCCGCTTCGTCGCCCGGCTGCTGTACCTGCCCGGAGCCGCTGCCGCCATAGACCCATTGGGTGGACGACCATCCGAACACGTTGACGCGAGCGTCTTCCGTCTTGCTCAGAGGAAGCGTATCGTTCTCGTTCTGCACCATCACGATCCCTTCCCCCACGATTTGGTCGGCGAGCGCCGCACTCTCCTGACGGGCGGCCGTCATTTCTTCCGAGTCTGCGCCGTAACCGCACAAAAATGCCGTCACATAATCCGCAAAGATGCCGCAGGCGATATTCAGTACAAGAAAAATCGCGATCAATACGGCAGAGACAGATATCGCAACAGCTTTTTTGCTTTTGCTTGTCATTTTTTTACCTCCTGATATCATTCTTGGCCTTCAGACCGAGCGCATTATAGCAAAAAAAAGGCCGAACGGCACGAACTTGGTGCATTCGGTCTGAAAATTTATGTATTTGGTCATTTTTTGTGCGAAAGGAATGCGTGGCTGCCCGGCACAGCCCTTGCCTCCTGCTTTCCATCCCCGGCGCCGCTATAAAAAAGGATATCGACATGGAACTTTCTGCCTTCCGTGTACATCGACACCTCTCCTCCGTACTTTTTAACGATGTAGCGGATGGAGCGGACGCCGAAGCCGTGGTAGGCCTTGTCCGCCTTCGTCGTCTGCGGCAGTCCGTCGCGGAAGCGCAGCTCTCCGCAAGGATTTTCGGCATGAATAAAAATTGAACCGTTGCGTTCACCGATGCGCAGTGAGATCGTCCGTTTCTCAGTCGGAAAATTTTGCACCGCCTCTATGGCATTGTCCAAAATGTTGCCAAACAGAGAGAGAAGATCTGATGATTTCATAAAAACCATACAAGTTCCGTCTATAAAACATTCAAGAGCTATTTTTTTGTTGTAGCACAAAAAGCTCTTTTGCGTCAGGATCAAATCGAGCGTATCATTGCCGGTACGGATATTCGAATCATAAAACTGAACCGCTTGCTGGATTTCAGCAATCGCTTCATCCCTTTCAGGTTTTTGGTCCATCTCGCGGAGTCCTGAAAGCAGATGCTTCAAATCGTGACATTTGATGTTGATGATGTCAATCGTTTCGCGGTTGATCCGATGCTGTTCTTGCTCTGCATGCAGCAGGATTTCCATTGTCAGTTTGTCCTGTTCCAATTCATTTTCGCGCGTAAATCCAAACAATAATACGAGAATCAGCACACAACAGATGATTGCATATCCCCTTCCGACGATCTGCGACATAAAGAGCGCTTCTTCTGACCGCGCCGTACTGGACAGACTGCTGAATACAATACAAGAAGCGATCATAATGCCAGCCAAAGGCAAGAACCGCATCTCGCGCCGCCGCATCCGCAACGTTCGTTTCCGCGTCAGCAATAACCAAACGAGCAGGCAGACAACAGCGAGCGGCACCGTTTCAAACAAAACAGTATAACCATAGTTCTCAGATGGTACCGTAAAAAAATAACGAATAAACGTAGAGAGAGAATAGGCGATGTGCTGTGCCGCATAACTGCCGATTCCGATAAACACGCTCTCTTTCCAACCGATGGCAAAACAAAAAACAAGGCAGCAAAGAAGGAGGCCCCAAATCAGTCCAAAATATAAAAGTTGTAAAACAAAAAAGTTCAGGTACCATGTTGTTCCGATTGACTGTACATTGACCAAAAACACGGAACATGCGCCGACGCTTATACTGAAAAAAACGAGAATCGATACAAACAACCGCAAGAAAAAGTATTTACGGCGCGGAAACCGATAAGCAAAGACACCGCAGCAGCAGAGCAACTGAATATCAAACCAAAGCCCCAGATTTACATAATACCAAATCATGTATGCGATCAATGATTACCCCCCTCTCCCGTGCGGCCACCAAGCCACCGCATGTATTCAGCTACAAATTCCTGTCTTCTGCGCCGCGCTAAGGGAAGCTCGATCCCACACACGGTCATGGATGTCTGTGTCAGTTGGCGTATATCGAAAAAGTTAACAATGCAGCCGGAGTTGATATATGCAAAACCATGCTTGCAGAACATTTCGCTCACTTTATGCAATTGCTCGCGTTTGCGGTAAACATGACCGTCTCGGCAATGATACAGGACATAATTTTTATCCTTTTCGATATAACATACATCTGAACACAGGATGCGAATATACGCACCTTCTTCTGTGCAGACAAGGACAGGAGTACTGCGGCGGCCGACCGAAAAATTGATCGCGCGGCGCAATTTTTCTGCAAACCCGGTATATATGATCGGTTTGACCAAAAAATCGATTGCATCCACATCGTAGCCCTGAATTGCATACTGGGCCATATTGGTCACAAATACGATCGCAACGCCAGCGTCAATCTTACGAATGCGCCGCGCCCCTTCCATCCCATTCATCCGCGGCATCTCGATGTCAAAAAAGATAATATCATATTCCGGAACATAGTCGCTGACAAAATCAAATGCGTTTTGAAAGCGGCAAATATCAAACGCTTCTCCCCCGTCTTTCCCGTATTGTTCCAAAAAATTTCGGAGAATGAGAAAATCCAGCTCATCATCCTCAACGATCGCTACTTTGATCATCGTATCCTCCGCACATTTTTTCTCATTATAACACGAAATATCCCTGTGCGCAAGGGGTGCCTAAAAATTTTCGTCGTTCCATAACAAAAAATGCATCGATAAAAGATAAAAACTCCCGCAATACTGCGGGAGTTAAATTGATTCAATTATATAAAATCGCAGAGCAGCATCAAGACCGGTATCGTGATGATGCATAGCAATGTATTCATCAGCGTGGAAGCAGCCGCCGTTTCACGGTCACCGCCGAACATCTCCGCAAAATTAAGGGCGCTGGATGCAGTCGGCATAGCGGCAATAATAAACAAAGCGATCATCACAAAGCGATCGAGCGGGAAAATGATATCGACAAGCAACAGGATACCGAGACTGAGCAACGGTGAGACGATCAATTTCAGTACGGCTACAATATATACACGCACATCAGCGATCAAGCGCAAGGGGCGCATATCTGCAAGCCTCACCCCCAATATGATCATAGAAAGCGGAAGCGTCATATCTCCTAGATACTTGATCGGCATCATGACTTGTTCCGGGATCGTGACATTGCAAAAGAAAAACGGAAGCGCTATTAAAACTGCAATCGTCGGCGGGTTTAGAAAAACCTTCAGCGGATTGATGCGCTTTCTTTCACCGGTGATCGCATAAACGCCTAAAGTCCAAGTCATTGCATTAAAGACGATATTATAGACGACTGTATACAGGATCATCTCATCGTTGCCAGGAAAAAGCATTTCCATGACAGGAATGCCCATAAACCCGACATTGCCGAGATAAGACGAGGCTACCGCAGCGCGTTTTGCTGACACATTTTTATCTCCCGCAAAGCAAAGTTTTGCGACGAAATAAACAGCCAACTGCAAAACGATTGCAAAACCGAGCACCCAGGCAAAGCGAGACAGCATTGCGGGATCAAACGGTTTATTAAAGATAGACGACATCATCAAAAACGGCTGCGATACATACAGCAATAAAACGGCAAGAAGGGATGCCGCTTTATCGGAAAAGAGCTTTGCTTTCCGCAAAACAAATCCGGGCACAGCCAATACAACAATAATGAGAACGTTGATCAGTGTTGCCAAAAAATTCATAAAAACCCTTTTTTCTATCTATTTTCCCTAGGTAAAAATTGACACAGCAAAGCCCGCGCTTTGCGCGGGCATCTTTTCATACTTTCTTTGATACATCAACGAATCAAGCGAAATTTACCGAGAATAGGTAACTCCCAGCATTCGCCCTTTGCGACGCCGACGATACAATAGATACATGCAATCAGCACGACCAAACCAAGCAACCCACAGAGAATTCCGAACACAACGCCGACAAACGGAATCAAACACAGAATACCGAAAACGACTTCACCAATTACAGCACAAAGCAAAATCAACAAAGCTTGGTTTGCATGAAAGCGAGCATCCGCATCATTGGGATACAGCACCAACGGCAAAAAGAAGAGGATCCCAAATAAATAAGAAAGTATAAAGATCACTTTTTTTTGCGTTTGATCATTCGAAGGGCCTTTGCCCTGCTGATCGCTGTTGTTGGAATCTTCCGCAGGAACCGAACGATTCTCTTGCTGCGGATCGTATTCTTCGTTCATAATTTCACCTCACAAAAACAACAAATTTATTGAAAAACGGGTCAATGATCCGTCTTATCCGAAGGCTTCAATTCCTGCGAAACCATCTTCTCTTTGCCCGGATCTTTTTCTGCGTTTTCCGGCAATGTAAAGTACGAGCGCCCTTTTTTTGAACAGATCACAAAATAACCGATATAAATCGCTATTCCAACCAATACCAATACGATCGCCGTAACCTGAGATGGCGATAACCCCGGAATAAAAGAGGCTCCGCGGTCATCCGAACGGAAAAATTCTATAATGAAGCGCCACACACCATAGCCGATCAAATAAACAGGCGCTTCCAATCCCTTCCCACGCCAAATCTGTACAATTAATATTGCCGCCAAAACAAACAGAAAAATTGCTTCAAATAATTGCAACGGGACGACTTTGACATATTCACCGTCCAAACTGCCGATGTCCATTGCAATGCCATACCATGCATCTGTCTCTGCGCCATGGCAGCAACCCGCCATCAAACAGCCAATGCGGCCGAATCCATGCGCGAGCGGTACACAAGCGGCGGCTATGTTGGCAAGCGTCGGGAACCAACGCTCGCCGATTTGATTGGTATGAAATAAGACCCTCGAGCCAACAAAGTAAATGAGAATCAGACACAGTGCACCACCGATCAATCCGCCATAAAAAGTTGCACCGGTATTTTCGTCAATGATAAACTGACCGCTCTCAAGCGCATTGTAGATCGCCTGAAACAGAACTGCAAAAAGATAGCCCACAACGACCGAAATCACAATACCGATCAAGATCAAATTTTGAAGTTTACCCGGCATTTTACGGCGCTCTGCCAAAACAGAGAACAAGACCATTGCCGCGATGACTCCGACAAGCATAAAAATTTCATAGAGGCTGATGCCGCTTCCGTCCGAAAAACGAATCAAAGGATAAGGATACATTGTGTTACTGCTTCCCCTCGAGCAAATCGAGGTATTCGTCGTAATTGACGTTTTTATCAAACGTCTTCGTGCCGTTGATCTCAATGATACGAGTAGCAACCGTATTCATGAGTTCCTGATCGTGCGAAGTAAAGGCCATACAGCCCTTAAAGTTATTCATTCCATTATTAAGCGCCGTGATCGATTCGAGGTCAAGATGGTTCGTCGGCTCATCCATAATCAAAAAATTCCCGCCTTCGAGCATCATCTTGGCGAGCATGCAACGAACTTTTTCGCCGCCAGACAAAACTTTCGCCTTTTTCAACGCCTCTTCGCCCGAAAAGAGCATGCGCCCCAGCCACCCGCGTAAATACTCCTCGTAGTGATCGTTGGAAAACTGACTGAGCCATTCGACGAGGGTAAGATCACAGCCTTCAAAAAATTCATTATTGTTCTGCGGCAAATAAGAAAAGGTGATCGTCTTTCCCCATTTTACGGTGCCGGAATCGGGCTCCGCTTTTCCAGTCAATATATCGAACAACATGGTGATGGTCGTGCTCTTATCGCTGACAAACCCGATCTTATCGCCCTTTTGCACAATAAAATCAAGATCATGGAAATATCCCTCTTTTGTCAGCCCTTCGACGATCAAGATATCGTTACCGATCTCGCGTTCAAATTTAAAATCGATAAACGGATATTTGCGTAAAGACGGTTTGATATCATTGAGAGTCAAACGTTCGAGTTCTTTTTTACGCGAAGTTGCCTGCCTAGACTTGGAAGCATTGGCCGCAAAGCGCGCAATAAATTCTTGCAGCTCTTTGGCGCGCTGTTCCATCTTTTTATTCTGATCTCGCATTTGACGGGCGATCAGCTGGCTCGTTTGATACCAAAAGTCATAGTTACCGAGATACAGTTGGATCTTACCAAAATCAACGTCACAAATATAAGTGCAGACTTTATTGAGAAAATGTCGGTTATGCGAAACGATGATAATGGTATTTTCAAAATCAAGCAAATAATTTTCCAGCCACCGTACAGTTTTGATATCCAAATTATTCGTCGGTTCGTCCAACAATAACACATCCGGATTGCCGAACAAAGCCTGCGCGAGCAGTACCTTGACCTTCATTTTAGCATCCAGCTCGCCCATCAACGAATTATGATATTCGGAAGGAATATCCAATTCATTTAAGAGAGTTTCCGCTTCCGATTCCGCCTCCCAGCCATTCAGTTCAGCAAATTCACTCTCGAGTTCAGACGCGCGGATGCCGTCCTCTTCCGAAAAATCCGGCTTTGCGTACAAGGCATCCTTTTCATCCATGATATCGACCAAGCGCTTATGGCCGAGCATAACGGTACGTACCACCGTTTGATCATCGAACGCATTTTGATTCTGCATGAGAACAGACATGCGCTCATTTTTATCCAGCGTGACCTCGCCCTTATTCGGCTCGATCTCTCCGGATAAAACCTTCAAAAAGGTAGATTTACCCGCGCCATTCGCGCCGATGATCCCATAACAATTTCCCTTTGTAAACTTCAGATTGACATCTTCAAACAGTTTTTTACTTCCGTACTGTAAACTGACGTTCGTGACCTGCAGCATGACATCCTCTCAGTTGGTTATTTCCTGCCTATTATACCACATCCCGTCTAAAAGCACAAATGAAATGACGGGCAATGTGCACAATTCGCGCACACGCCCGCCCGAACTTTACCGATCTCGGTCCTTCTCTTTTCCGCGCCTGATCCGCACGCACTCACGCAACAAGTATTCGATCTGCCCGTTTAAGGATCGAAACTCATCCTCAGCCCATGCATTCAGTTCTTCATACAGTTGCAGTGAAATACGTAAAGGTATCTGCTTTTTTCTGTTTCTGTCAGACATAATACTTTGCAAACAAATCAATACAATGAACCGCTATTTACAATCGGCTGAGCATCCTTACTGCCGCACAAAACAACAAGCAAATTAGAAACCATCGCCGCTTTGCGTTCTTCGTCCAGCTCAACGACTTGATTCTCGCTCAGCTTTTTTAATGCCATTTCTACCATGCTGACGGCCCCATCGACGATTTTTTGCCGGGCCGCGATAATAGCGGATGCCTGCTGCCGCTGCAACATAGCCGCAGCGATCTCCGGCGCATATGCCAGGTGTGCAATGCGCGCTTCAGAAACTTCGATCCCGGCCACAAGAACACGGCTTTGAATCTCCTGCTTGAGGATCTCAGCGATCTCGACCGATGAACCCCGCAGCGATTTTTCGTCACCATTTTCGGAAACATCGTACGGATACTGCCGAGCAACCTGACGAATCGCCGCATCACATTGCGTTGAAATAAATGCAGCATAGTTTTCTACGTTGAAGACGGCACGCGCCGTATCGACGACACGCCAAATTACAACCACGCCGATTTCAATCGGATTCCCCTCTTCATCATTGACTTTTTGCTTTTCGTTATTCAGCGTCATTGCCTTCAAGGAAAGTTTACGTCCCATTCCGGCAGCACCCGCCGCCGGATTGAAGATGGAGCAGAATGGATTGACCCAAAAGAATCCGTCTTTCTTGATTGAACCGTAATATTTCCCGAATAACGTCAAAACGACTGCCTCATTCGGATGCAAAATTTTCAGGCCTGTCAATACGAACAAACCAAACAGAACCAGGGCAATGCCGACGATACATATTGCCAAAAATAATCCGGATTGCTCCATTTGTGCAGCCAAGCAACACAGCGCAATGCCTCCGGCCACCAACACAATAAAAAGAAACAAAAACAGCCAGCCGCTCTTTGGCTTCAGTTCTTTTTCTTCAACCATCCATTGTTTGGATTCCATACGAATTCCCTCCTGATTTGATATAAATATGATATCATTTTAATATAGAATTCGTCAAGCAAAACGGCCGAAAAAATTCCGGCCGCATCTAATATTTTAGTATAAAAATCAAACATCTCGCATCCCGGAATGACCGTCCGAATCAACCTGCGCATGACCAGGCTCCTCAGCCTCGGTCTTCGCCCGCTTCCGCTGTTTTACAGTCCCCTCAATAATCAAATCATCTGCTGTTTTTATATCTCTATTCTTTTTAGAGCGAAACAAATTAAAAAACCACTTTTCGATCGCATCGCCCTTTTTATAGAGAAGAATAAAGAGAGCAATAATCGCAAGGCCGACAATGATCCAGCATAAAATCCCCCACCAAGTATCATACGGAATGACCATACCGGCGACGGATGCACTTGTCGCAACGACCGAGATCGCTCGAGCAATCAACTGGGTAATGATAAAATACTTCCAGCTCATCGTCGATAATCCAGCGACAAAACAGAGAATGTCATCCGGAAATATCGGTAAAATAAACATTACCGTCAACAAACGGCGATCCTTCCCCTTTACTTTTTGCAGCCATTTATCGAGAGACTCTCGCCCGACCAACCACGCCGCGGCACGATAACCAATCACTCTGCCGACAGCAAAGGCAATCAATGACCCGAGAACAATGCCAATATAGCTATATAAACAGGTTTCCCAAGCGCCAAACAGCAAGACGCCGGCCCCAACCGTCAAAACACCGGGCAACGGAAGCAAAAAAACCTGCAGCATTTGCAAAACAATAAATATGATCGGCGCCCAAAAGCTACCGCGCGAATCGATGAGTGCTTGCAGATCTTCAACAGAATCAATGCGATCTAAAAAGCCCGTCGCTTGTAAAATAAAGCAGATCGACAAAATCAGAGCCGCAAGAATGAGCCCCGTCAACATAAATTTGTAGACGGTCTGTGAGCCCCTCAATAAAAATAAAAGCGCGGCTAAAATATAGATGACCTCGACCGTGACTGCGACAGAAGCGATGACGGGCGCATAGGTATGCAAAAAGCCCGTTTGAAACCATGCCAAACACTGGACCGTCAAAACGACCGTGACCGCTGCCGAGCCGGCAAAAAGCAACGCCGATGCAATTTTTCGAAAAATCTCTTTCATGAATAGCGAATATGCCCCTGTGAAAAAATTGAATCAAACCGGGACACTCTATAGTATAGCGCGTTCAAGCCCGCATCATGCCGGCCCTTTCAAATTTTTAATGGCGGCGCGCGCCAAAGCATCACAGCGATTATTATATGCATTATCAGCGTGTCCCTTGACCTTAATAAAACGCACTTCATGCTGCTGTACGAGCGCGTAAAGCTCTTGCCAAAGGTCCGCATTGAGTACCGGCTTGCCGTCAGCTTTCTTCCATCCGCACTTTAACCACGCATGGATCCAACGCTGATTAAAAGCATTGACAGTATATGCCGAATCACTGTAAATATTGACTTTACAGCGCTCCTTCAGGCATCGCAATCCTGCGATCACCGCATAGATTTCCATACGATTGTTGGTCGTAGAAGACTCACCGCCGCTGATCTCACGCTCTACGCCGCGATAGATCAAAATTGCACCGTAACCGCCCGCACCCGGATTTCCGGAGCATGCACCGTCCGTATAAAGATCGATCTCTTTCATCATTCAGAGAGCTCTTCGGCGCGATGCACACAAGCAGCGACGGCACGGTCAATAATTCCGTATAGATCGTCTTTATGAAAGGAATCGACGGCCTGAATTGTCGTCCCCCCCTTACTACACACGGCAGAAATCAGCTCATCGAGCGATTTATCTTCTGCATGTGCGACCATTTCTGCACCGCCGGCGACCGTATTGACGGCAAGAGTCTTTGCTTCGTCTTCGGTCAGCCCCTGTTTCATGCCGGCACGCACAAGTCCGTCAATAAACATATAAACATATGCAGGACCGCTGCCGCTGATCCCTGTGACAGCATTTAACTTTTCCTCCGGCACCTCCAAAACATTGCCGACATTGTCAAATATCGAATGAATAAAAGCACAATCGTCTATCTCTCCGTCAAAATCAGACAAATCAAGCGCCGTCATGCCTGCCCCGACGGAACAAGGTAAATTCGGCATTGCTCGCGCAATTTTCGGCAAAGCCCAAGGGAGCGCCGCACGAATTTTCTCCTTGCGGACACCCGCCATAATCGTAATTATTTTATCCACGGAGATCTCATGCAAGTCTTCGGCTACAGCAGCAAACGTCTGCGGTTTAACAGCGATCAAAAGGTATTCACAATTTGCCGCGACCACGCGATTGTCTCGGGTGCATTCGACTCCCAGCTCTTCTAACTGAGCGAGCGCAGACTGCGAAGGATCCGCAACGATTACCTTTTTCGCCTTAATGAACTCAGATCGAACAGCTCCCTGTAAAATAGCGCGCGCCATAAAGCCGCCGCCGATCACTCCGAGCTTGTATTGCTTTTTCATAATGCCTCCTTTTTTATACTTAAAATTCAAAAAATCGATTGACTTTATACTAAATTTAGTATATAATAATCAAGTGCTTAGGGGAGTGGCTCAACGGTAGAGTAGCGGTCTCCAAAACCGTAGGTTGCGTGTTCGAATCGCGTCTCCCCTGCCAGCAAACAGTCTGCAGTCATGCAGGCTGTTTTTGTTTTTGATTGAGCCTTCGCGCCAGGCAATCAACGCCGCGCTTTTATCTAAATTTGACAGAATGTGTGGATTTGTATATTAATCGCCGTGACCATACTTTACGATACAAAAATCCTCCCCGCATTAAAACGCAATAAGCGATGCAGCATCAATGATTCCACATTATTTTATCTCAATCCAGCCTAAAAGTCAATCGTCTGCCTAACAGATTCTATCTTCTCTATGCAATGGGTGACGTTTCTTTCCTATACCGTTTCGTTTGCCGCGAAGCAATAGCTTCCGCGCAGCAAATGCCCATCGCACGCTGCCCTTCATAGAATCAAAAAGGCCATATACGGCTCCACTTTACATTGTACCGTATATGGCTATTCTCTGAACTGGTAGGGACAGTAGGACTCGAACCTACGACCTCTCGCATGTGAAGCGAGCGCTCTAACCAACTGAGCTATGCCCCCATATCCGCAACAAAATTGCGGATCTTAAATTGGTGCGAGTGACAGGACTTGAACCTGCATGGGATCGCTCCCACTAGAACCTGAATCTAGCGCGTCTGCCAGTTTCACCACACTCGCATAATGCGATGACGTCCTTACAAGATTAGCCGCGGCTGAATGATCGATGCTTGCACGACTCCATTTTCGTGATGCAGAAAATAAGCATTTCCGCCCGCCGAAAGAGAGCGGACAATCGTTTCGTTGACGATCTCGATCGCGCTGTTATCCTCTAACCCGATAGCGTCTTGATTAGTATACACTATTTTTTGATTAAAGTCAAGCACTCTGCTGTCATAATGCGGAGAAATTGTTCCCTTTACCCAATTTAGTCCGGGATACAATGCATACACCTCCCCCGTCTGCATTTGCGCAGAATCGGTATACATTGTTTCAAACCAACAGATTGCTCCGGCTGAGAGACCGCATACGATCACGCCGCGCTCATATGCCTCACGAATGAGAGAGAGCATTCCGGTTTTTTTCCAATGGTCGATCATGAACAGAGTATCGCCGCCGCCGATATACAAGAAATCAGCCTTTTCAAATTTTTCACGAATCCGGTCCAAGCTCATTTCCCCGTATACTGTAAGGGCGACATCCGCTTTGATATCATAAACCGAAGTATATGTCTTGCGGAAGCTGTTAAAATACGGCATACTGTCATGACTGGCCGTCGGAATAAAAAGGCCGTACGCCCGCCGATCGCCGGCGTGTTCCTTCGCTTTGGCAGCAATATAACCGTCGATTTTGAGCGTTTCCTTTGCCCTTAGCTCTCCTCCGCCGATACAAATCAAAGTCCTGTCCATATACTGAGCCTTATCCTTTCTTTTTCACTTCCTTCTCGTCCATATCCTGATCGCGGCGAACGATTTTTTCGATCGTTGATATGGCCCCCTGTACTTTTTCCTGTGCGTCGTATAGCCCGTTCAGCTCATCCTGCGTCTTTGCGCGAAACTTATACGGAGAAATGCAGTCGCGTGCGTTTTCCAGCGCGATGGCAATATTTCCGATATCACCGTCGCGCTCTTTATCAGAAAGGAGCGTCGCGACGTATACGAGACGATCGGTTCGATACAGCAATTTTGACGTACGCTTAAAGAAATCGTATGCCCCAACAGCCTTTTCATTGCAATCGGAGAGCAAAGATACGATTTCAGTTGCGATGGCTTCCATTTGGCGTTTTAACTCAATATGCGACGGCAACTTACTGCTGCGGCGCAAAACGCACAAAATAATCAACCCTACGACAATGATTGCCGCATAAATACAATATTGCAGGATCAACGAAGCCGTATCGGTCGCGGGAGTAGATCCCGTAGCCTCTTCGGTCAATAAAGCATAGGAAAGACTCATTTTTGCTCTCCCTCCTTTTCTTCTTCACCCTTTCCACGAGCAGCAATCGAAGCCTTTTGGATAGGCGGCGTTGCATCCGAACTTGGTAACAGCGAAACGTCCAGCCGATTGAAAGGAATATCGATCCCTTTTGCCTGTAAATCGAGGAGTATGATTTCATACAGATCGTTCAACGTATCCCAATAATGTTCGTTCTGCGTCCAAACGCGCGCCGAAAAAAGCAATGCACTGTTTTGATATGATTTGAGTACGACGGCAGGAGCCGGCTGAGAGACTCCGTAACGATAAGACGTTAAACTATTCATAATGGTCGCCTTCACCTCGGCAATATCTGCATCGTACGGAATTGGAACATCAATGACGACACGGCGCAGAGGCATCGTGCTGTAATTGATCATTTCTGAACTGAGGATATCGCTGTTCGGAATGATAACTTCGTTATTGTCATACGTCAGGATTTTTGTATTAAAGAGTCGGATATCCTGCACGAGACCGTCATAGTCACCGATCTGAACATAATCACCCTTTTTGAAAGGTTTTGTAAAAATAATAATTACGCCGTTTGCAAGACTCCCGAGGCTGTCCTTCAATGCAAGCGCGATTGCCAAAGCAACCGCTGAAAATCCGGCTATGATACCGGCCGTTGAAAAGCCGAGAGAACTGACCACCACGATGACCAATGCAACATATAAAACAACGGTTACGATCGAAATAATGAACGAAGCGGCCGAATTATCCAACTTACTGCTTTTGAGCGTCGCACTCCGCGTAATAGCCTGTATTATCTTTATAATAACAAGCCCTAAAACAAAAAAAGCAAGCGTACGGACAATCACTAAGCCGGTATTGTTAACAAAATAATCAAAAAACGTTTTTAAAGTTTCCCAAAAATCATTCATTTCTAAATCATCCTTTTGTTTTGACAGTCCATCAGAGCTAAAAATTCAAAAGAGGGATACACAAATTTTATCCGCTTAAACCCGCCTCCGATAAGAGGTGCCCTTGACGCCGTTTACATTCTGACACAATCTTTTCAATGGATTCTCCAATGTGAAAGACGCCATCCTCATAAACGATTTTCCCGCCCGAAATTGTCATGCGTACATTGGCATCCCCGGCACTATAAACGAGATTCTTATTGATATTCGCTAATGGCTGCATAGATGGTGCCCGCAGATCGATACGAATCAGATCGGCAAAGTTTCCTTTACGAATCGCGCCGCCGCGGAATCCAAGTGCTTGATAACCATTTTCCGTGGCCGCAGAAAGCGCTTCCTCCGCGGTGACTACAGATGCATCTTTCATAGCTTGCTTTTGCAAACAGGAATATAAATACATTTCCCGGAACATAGAAGTCGCATTATTACTTGCAGCTCCATCCGTGCCGAGAGACGGCCGCAATCCGGCTGTAAGCATGCTGTATACGGGTGCAATACCGGACGCGAGTTTCAAATTGCTCCCGCTGTTGATCACCGGCGTCACTCCGCTTTGACGAAGCAACGCGATATCATCCTTATCACAATAGACACAATGTGCCGCCAATCCGCCGTTTTCAAAAAATCCAAGTTTATGCAAATACTGCGGCGGTGTCAGCCCGCCGTGTCGAACCGTACAGTCACCCACCTCTTTTAGCGTCTCAGAAAGATGAATATACGTCTTTGCACCAACTTCTATCGCAAAGTCGGCCACTTCAGTCAGCAGCTTTTCTGAGCATGTGTACTCGGCGTGAACGCCAGGATAATAACGAACCCTGTCAGACAGAGTACTATATTTATGGTAATTTTCTTCAATGAATCGGACAACATCAAAGGATGCAGAGGAGTTTTCGCCACAACATAGAGCAAGGCACAAATGCGCGTTATTCGCCGCCGCATAGACGGCATCCGGTGAAAAATACATGTCCGCAAAGCAAGTGATCCCGTTGCGAACATACTCAGCGATCTGCAGCATCGTCCCCCAATAGATATCATCCGGCGTCAAATTTTTTTCTAAAGGAAAGATCCTCTCATATAGCCAATCTTCAAGAGAAAGATCATCCGCAATGCCGCGGAACAAGCACATTGCTGCATGCGTATGAGCATTGCAAAAGCCGCTCATCAAGAGATCTCCGAAACAGTTGATCTCCCGCTCGGCGACAAAGGACGGATCCGCTGCGCCGATGCCGACGATCGTGTCGCCATCCGTGCGCACCTCGCCATTTATAATTTCCTCACCGGGCGCCGTAAGGATCTTGGCATTGTATAAGCGCAGTTTCATTTCGTTGTCTTTGATTCGCGCAATGATGCAGCCAAACGGAGTAAATATTCACGAAATGGCGCCCCTAACGATCCGTCGCGAAGCGCATATTCAACATTCGCCTGCAAATACTCCAATTTATTCCCCGCATCGTAACGCTTCCCAGCAAATTTACAGCCAACGAGCCGGCCTTCATTTGCCAATGCCTGCAAAGCATCCGTAAAATACACCTCTCCTTTGGGTGAAGGAGGAGTTCGACGAATAATGTCATAAATATCCGATTCGACGATATAACGTCCGATCACCGCATCATTGGAAAATTTTTGATGAACCGGCGGCTTTTCAACGATCTTGCTGATCAAACTGCGGCGTTCACCGAGCGGCTTTGCACAAACATTGGCATATTTCGGGATATCCTTGTCCTCGACCTCCATAACAGCAACCGTCGGCTTACCGGTCGATTCATAGCAATCAACCAATTGACCGATACCGGGCCGCGTACCCTCCGGCGTATAAATGATATCGTCCCCCAACAATATGGCAAACGGATCGTTTCCTGTAAACGGCTTGGCATACAAAATAGCATCGGCAAATCCACATGGATGCTTTTGCCGCACAAAATACAGATTCGCCATCGTTTCCATTTTGCGGGAAATCTGCAAGAAATCTTCTTTCCCATCTTTTTCCAACAAATCATCCAACTCGGGCGTATAATCGAAAAAGTCTTCCAAGATCTTTTTGTTTCGACCGGTAATGACGAGAATATCCTTAATGCCAGCTTCGACTGCTTCTTCTACGATATACTGTAACGTCGGCTTATCCACGATCGGCAGCATTTCTTTGCAGACAGATTTTGTGATCGGCAAAAAGCGCGTACCAAACCCTGCGGCCGGTATAACGGCTTTCGTAATTTTTTGACTCATGCTCTCCCTCCCCACTAGCCGCGCTTATGCGGCCTGTTTGGAAATTTATTTCGTGCCAAACAAACGGTCACCGGCATCACCCAAACCGGGAACAATATAAGCGTGATCGTTGAGCGTTTCATCCAATGCCGCGATAAAAATATCGACATCCGGATGTGCCTCTTGCAGCGCTTTTAGTCCTTGCGGTGCAGCGATCAAACAGCAGAATTTGATATGCTCGCAGCCGCGAGCTTTCAAAAATCCAATGGCTGCAGCGGCACTGCCGCCCGTCGCTAACATCGGATCAACCACGATGATGGTACGATCTGTCGCGTCTGCAGGCAATTTGCAATAATATTCGACCGGTTTGAGCGTTTTCGGATCACGATACAGACCGATATGTCCAACTTTTGCATTCGGAACCAACTTCAACATGCCGTTGACCATTCCAAGCCCCGCACGGAGGATCGGAACAATTCCAAGACTGCGCCCAGCAACCGTTTTGGCTACTGTTTTACAAATAGGCGTCTCGACTTCGACATCTTCGAGAGGAAGGTCCCTCGTCACTTCATACGCCATCAGCAGAGAAATTTCTTCTGCGAGTTCGCGGAAATCTTTGGTACTGGTGTTTTTATCGCGAAGCATCGTCACTTTATGCTGCACGAGAGGATGATCCATCACAAAAACTTTTGCCATTTGTATATTACTCCCCTTTTCGATTGTTATTCAGTTTTACTGTATTTAGCCTCGATCGCCGCGATCTTATCAAGGCGGCGTTGATGCCTGCCTCCCTCAAAAGAAGTTGATAAAAAAGCATCGACGATCTCCAACATCAAGCCTTCACCGATCACACGTTGTCCGAAAGCGAGCATATTTGCATCATTATGCATGCGCGTATACTTTGCCGAATACGTGTCATGACAGTGTGCACAGCGGATCCCCGGCACCTTATTGGCGGCAATAGAAACACCGATGCCAGTCCCACACACCACGATCCCGCACTCACAGCGTTTGGAAGCCACTGCTTCCGCCGCCGGCAGAGCAAAATCGGGATAGTCGCAGGATTCTTCCGAATCCGTACCAAAATCAATGACCTCATGTCCCTTAGATTCAAGATAGCGCACAAGCGCCCTCTTCAGTTGCAGCCCGCCATGATCGCAGGCAACGGCAATCTTCATAATAACCTCCGATACCGTTTTACTTTTTGCCGCCAGAGAACCCGACTTTATCATCCGACGAAGCAACAAAATATTTTTGAATAATTACATCGACCGCCGCACAAATGGTGCGAGCTGTATACCGATAGACATCTGCGCCATATCCGTACGGATCCGGCACATCAAAGCCGGCAATATCGCGCACGGAACAGACATTATCAAATCCGTTGAGCAACTCTTTTTGCTTTTCGGTCATGCAGACCACGAGAAAAGCTGACTCGATCATCTTATGTTTGAGCTGTCGCGGTTTAAATTTTGAAAAGTCTAAACCCATTTCCCGCAGACAGGCGGCACTTTGAGGGCTGATTGAAGTACTGTTTTCCGCAAAAATCCCCGCCGACGCTGCATCGACGTATTTTATTTTGCGCTTTTTAATCTCCGCACGGAAAATCACTTCCGCCATCGGACTTCTGCAAGTGTTTCCTGTACAGACAAACAGTACTTTTTTCCTCTTCATGTTATTCCCCCGCGCATGCCTTTTGCAACCGATTGAGCACCCCCGTCATGATGCCGCCACGTTCATGCGGTTCAACTGCAATCAGTAAGTCGGCACAGGCTTCCGCCTCTCGCAAAAGCCGATATAAATTTTCTGCCATCTCTATACCGTCATTCCCCAAATTGAGCACCATCTCAGCGGGAAAGGCACCAGCGATGCAATCCTCACAAAGAACACGCACCCGTCTGCCCGAACGAACAGCCTCATTTAGCGCAGCAAGAGCCTCGGATACAGCGGCCGAAGAAAACAACCTCGTTTCACAAGCGGGGGCATAATGCTTGTATTTCATCCCCGGCGAACGCACCCGTTCTCCTTCTTTCGGAACATATGCATCACAACGGCCAACTGCATGTTCTATCATTTCACGCGTGATAAGTCCCGCACGCAAAACAACCGGATATGAGCCAGTTACGTCACACACAGTACTCTCAATACCGCCCGAACACGGTCCTCCATCCAATATTAATGGAATTTTTCCGTTCAAATCGTCATAGACATGCTGAGCAGATACAGGGCTGACATGTTTGGAGCGGTTGGCAGAAGGCGCCGCGACAGGAATATCGACATATTTCAAAAAACGCTGTGCTCCCGGATGCTCCGGAATGCGTACCGCGAGCGTATCTAAGCCGCAGGAAACCTTTGCACTCACTTTGCCGCGGCTGCGGTATACCAACGTCAACGGCCCCGGAAGAAAAGCCTCCCGCAATCTCTTTACATAAGGCTGATCGTCATAGATCAAAGAATGGAGATCATACTCTGAATGTACATGAACGATCAACGGATTATCCTGCGGACGCCCTTTAACGCGATAGATCTTTTCCACCGCTTCATCCGAACGTGCATCCCCGCCCAATCCGTATACGGTCTCCGTTGGGAAAGCAACACATTCTCCCTGCAAAAGCAATTCCTTTGCTTCCGCAAGCGATTGCTCGCCGATCTTTTGTATTTTTGTCAGCATATTTATCCCTCCGTATTCCGACGATCAACATCTGCGAAATCGTCCATCGCTCTGTCAAATGCATCGTAATCGTCCGGATAATTCTCCTCCTCACTGTTATTTGATGCAGGGGCCGGCGGTTCATCCGGCAAAAATCCGGGCGGAGGATTGACATAACGCACCTGGTCGCCGCGAAAACGCAGTTTTACGCGCCCTAATTCACCGTTTCTATGCTTGGCGATAATGAGATCCGCTGCATCCTTGATAATCTTTCCGCTTTTTAATTCCTCTTCCGTCGCGGCAACATCGGGTCGGTGAATGAACATAACCATATCTGCATCCTGTTCGATTGCCCCCGATTCACGCAAGTCGGAGAGTTGCGGCTCTTCTTTAGAAGAGATACGGCGCAGCTGCGACAGCGCCAAGACGGGCACATCCAGCTCCTTTGCCATGATCTTCAAATTGCGCGTAATGCTCGAAATTTCCTGCTGACGATTCTCCTCGCGGCGACGCTCGCCGCTGCCCATCAACTGGATATAATCGATCATGATCAAGTCCAACCCCTCTTTGCGGGCTTTCAATCGACGGCATTTCGAGAGGATCTCCGCCGGTGTAATTTTAGAAGAGTCGTCGATATAGATCTTTGCCTTTTTTAAGTCAGAACTTGCCTTCCAAAGCTTTTTCCAATCATTCTGCGTCAACTCGCCGGCCAACGCCTTCGACATACTGACGCGAGCATAAGAACACAATAACCTCTGCGCCAGCTGAATGCGAGGCATTTCCAACGAAAAGACAGCACAGACACGGTCATCGTTGAGAGCTGCATACTCGACGATATTCATCCCGATGGTCGTTTTGCCGACGCCCGGACGCGCAGCTAATACAATAAAGTCGGATTTTTGCAGGCCATTTGTCAGCTTGTCTAACTTGGTAAAGCCTGTATTGACACCGCGCAGTGCATTTTTATCCGTGGAAATGACCTCAAATTTATTCAAAACGCGGTCATAACTCTCGTCTTCGCGCATATCGACAAGAGTGGACGTGTCCGCTTTTTTTGAAATGTCAAAGACTAACTTTTCCGCATAAGCGATGCTGTCGGTTGCTTCTCCGCCCTCCATGCAGTGATCGATGATCTGCTGCGAGGCTCTGATCAATTTTCGATGGATGCTGTCACGCTTGACGATTTCAAGATAGGATCGATAATTGGCGGCAGATAACGTAATCTTTGCAAGGTCTGTAATATAAGTGAGGCCGCCCGCTTTATCGAGGCACTTCTCGTTTTCCAGCTCATCCGCCAATGTTACGAGGTCGACCGGCTTTCTCGCATTGAATACGGCCTTCATCGCACCGATAATCAATCGGTGTGACTCTTGGTAAAAATCTTCTTCCGATAGCTGATCCAAAATATCCGTCTGCGTGTCGTTATCGACGAGCAGACAGCCAAGCAACGCCTGTTCAGCCTCTAAATTATTCGGCAATACATTCGTCTTTGCCATACAGTCGTAACTCCAAAATATTGCGCGCTCACAAAATACTATTGCACAGTCTTTCTGTGCAAGATTTATTTTATAAGCAATTTTTCCAGCTGATCCAGCGTTTCTGCAAAGGCGTGCATCGCCGCCTCAAAGGGAGCTCGCGTCGTCAGATCGACGCCTGCGATCTTGAGAAGCTCCACGGGACCGTCACTGCCGCCCGAAGAAAGGAATTTTTTATAATCGGCAACGGCCGCCCCTCCTTCGGTCAGGATGCGGTCAGCTATAGAAATCGCACTGACAATGCCCGTTGAATATTTATACACATAGAACGAGGTATAAAAATGCGGGATTCGCGACCATTCATATGCAATCTGCTCATCATGAACGATCGCATCGCCATAATAGAGCCTGTTCAGGCGGAGATATTCCTCGCTTAAATTTTCACTGGTTAAAGGTGTCCCCTTTTCGACCATGCCGTGTGCAATTGCCTCAAATTCTGCGAACATCGTTTGGCGATGCAACGTCGCACGTACCATATCAAGAAAATAGTTGAGCAGATATGCCCGCATCTTTTCATCCTTTGTCTTTGACAGGATGTGACGCAGCAGAAGCACCTCGTTGACCGTGCTCGCCACTTCAGCGACAAAGATCCGGTAATCCGCCTTTGCATACGGCTGATTGGCATTCGAATAATAGGTATGCAAAGCATGTCCCATCTCGTGCGCGATGGTAAAAATATCGCTTGTCGTTTGCTGATAATTGAGCAATACATACGGGTGCAATCCAAAAATGCCGGTACTATAGGCACCGCTGCGCTTCCCCGGCGTCTCGCATACATCGACCCAGCCCTCCGCGAACCCACGGCGAAGGAGAGAGCCATAGTCTTCCCCGAGCGGAGCCAACCCCTCTACAACTAAATCACAAGCATCTTCATAAGAGAGCTTAAGTTCTGCATCTTCGACGAGCGGAGCATAAATATCATACATATGCTGCTCGTCATATCCCAAAACGCGCTTGCGTAAAGCAATATAGCGATGCATGTCCGGTAAATTTTCATGCACGGAAGCGATGAGATTTTCATAGACGCAAACGGGCACGTCCTCCCCTTCCAATGCGCGCTGCAGACAAGAATGATAACCTCTGGCACGCATTAAAAACACATCTTTCTTGACATTGCCGAAATAGGTCGCTGCAATCGTATTCGTCAAGCCGATATAGGATTGATAGTACTGTTCAAAGGCACGGCGACGCAACTCACGATTTCTGCCATGTAAAAATACACTGTACATACCATGCGTAAGCGCTACGCGGTTACCGGATTCATCTTCGATCTCTCCGAAATGCAGATCCGCATTGTCGATCATCGAAAAGATATTTTGGAATTGCGAATAGACCTCTCCTCCCAGGGCAAGGATCTTTTCCTCTTCAGCGGAAAGGACATGTTTTTTATTGCGGATGAGCTGACGCAGATAATAGTCATAATCGCGCAGGCGCTCATCCTGCAAAAAAGAACAAAGAACGGACTCATCGAGCGCCGTCAGTTCCGGCTCAACGAAGGCTGTTTCCGAAGAAAAGCGCACAAAGAGGGACATTGCCCGTGACTGCATTGCCGTATATTTTGCAATGCGCGAATCTTCGTCATGGCGCATGTGCGCATATAAATACAACCGTTCCAGCGACTGACTGACTCTTTCCTGTTCACGAAAAAAACCTGCAAGAGCCGCCGCATCGTTCAGCTTTCCCTCCCATTTTCGGAGTGATACACCGCCTTCTGCCGCTCTATAGTGTTCTTCCCACGCCTCATCCGATGGGAAAATATCCTCCGCTTTCCATTTATATTTTGCTTCAACTTCCGATCTTTCCATAGATACTCCTAATTTTTATTGCTATGAATGGGGGCAGGAATACGTCCGCCGCGCAAAATAAAGCGCGAACTGTCCGTCGGATTGACCGGCATGATCGGCGCACGGCCCAAGAGGCCGCCAAACTCGACGCTGTCACCCACATCCTTTCCCGGAACGGGAATAACGCGCACAGCCGTCGTCTTGTTGTTGATCATGCCGATCGCCGCCTCGTCTGCAATAATAGCCGAAATGGTCGTCGCAGGCGTTTTGCCGGGAATAGCGATCATATCCAACCCGACCGAGCAGACAGCCGTCATCGCTTCCAATTTATCGATGTGCAAAAGCCCTTTCTGTGCGGCATTGATCATACCGATGTCTTCACTGACCGGTATAAATGCACCCGATAGACCGCCGACATGTGAACTTGCCATGACGCCGCCCTTTTTGACTGCGTCATTGAGCATGGCCAGCGCCGCCGTAGTCCCGTGTCCTCCGACACATTCGAGGCCAAGTTCTTCGAGAATATGCGCGACAGAATCGCCCATTACGGGCGTCGGTGCCAGTGAAAGATCAACGATCCCAAACTCTGCATTTAAACGCTTTGCCGCTTCTTTGGCAATTAACTGCCCCGCGCGCGTGATCTTGAATGCCGTGCGCTTGATCATCTCTGCCGCGTCATTTAAGTTCGCATCCGGAATATTTTCCAGCGCATGTTTGACGACGCCGGGACCGGACACGCCGACATTGATGACAGTACCGCTCTCGCCGATCCCGTGAAAGGCTCCCGCCATAAAGGGATTATCTTCCACCGCATTTGCGAAGACGACCAACTTTGCACAGCCAAGCCCATCACTGTCTTTCGTCAGTTCAGCCGTCTGTTTGACCATTTCTCCCATTAAACGAACGGCATCCATATTGATGCCGGACTTAGAAGAACCGATATTGACGGACGAACAGACGCGTTCAGTGGACGCGAGCGTTTCCGGAATGCTGCGGATAAAAATCTCTTCATAATCAGCCATCCCTTTATGGACGAGGGCTGAATAACCGCCTAAAAAATCAATCCCAAGCTCCTTTGCGGCACGGTCAAGCGCGCGGCCGATCAAGGGCGCCGACTGCGGAAAAGCCGCGCAGATCAAACTGACAGGAGTGACCGAAACGCGCTTATTGACAATAGGAATACCATATTCACCGGAGAGCTGTTCCGCAACGCGCACAATATCCTTCGCCTTCCAACAGACAGTATCATAGACTGCTTGCGCCGTCTCCTCCCCGCTGCCGCGCACACACGGCAGCAAAGAGATGCCCATCGTGATCGTTCGAATATCGAGATGCTCGCGCTCGATCATATCGATCGTTTCCAGTACATCAAATTGATTGAACATAGCCGAACTCCTTCCGATCGATCAAATGTTGTGCATCGCATTGAAGATCGCTTCGTGCTGAACACGAATGGACATACCGATCTCCTGCCCCAAACGATCGCATTCTTTTGCCAGTTCTGAAAGTTCAATGGTCAGTTCACGAATGTCGACCAACATGATCATGGCAAAGTAATCTTGCAGGATCGTCTGGCTAATATCCTCCACATTCACTCCGCGCTCGGCAAGAAAAGAGCTCACCTTCGCGATGATCCCCTTTTTATCCTTTCCTGTAACTGTGACAACTGCATGCATTTGATTGTAAGCCTCCTTCACAAGCTCTGCTGTTTTCTCTTGAGATTCATATGCTATATTTATTCACTGATAAAGAGCACACCCAATGTATTTCGGCCGCAATGACTCGTAATAATACTGCCGGCAACAGTTTCCAAAATCACCTGAAACCGAAAGAGCTCCTGAACCATATTTTTCGCAAGTTCGACGAGTTCAGGGTCTGCATTGCTGTGCGTGACGAAACAACGCGTTCTGTCGTAATTCGGATAAGCCGCAACAAGATCGTTGATATAGGAACGAATGCAGCGAGTCATTTTGCCGATATACTTTTTCTTCGGATATAACTGGCCTTCCTTCATGTCGATCATCGGATGGATGGAGAGCACTTTTGCCCCGTAATAAGACAACGTCGAACAGCGTCCGCCCTTGTAAAGGTACAGCAGCGTATCGGGAATAAAGGAAGTATTGACCTTTTCGCGCAGCGATAAGACCGTTTGGTAGATCTGTGCCGCAGATTTCCCTGCTTCGCGCAGATCGCACGCTTTCAGAACAAGCAATCCCTGCCCTGTAGACAGAGCGTGCGAATCGACCACATAAACACGCGAACCGCCGATTTTTTGAGCGGCAGCCAAAGCAAATCCATGCGAACCGCTCGCCTTTGAAGAAATATTAAAATGAATCACCGTCTTTCCCTCATCTGTAAAAGAACGGAAAAAACGCTCATATTCCTCCACGCTCGGCGCAGCCGTTTTCGGCAGCTCCCCCGTTTCATCCACATAACGGAAGATATCCGACGGCATAATATCGATCCCGTCTTTATACGTTCTGTCTCCCAACATGACGCTCAGCGGCATGATCGCGATCTCGTTTGCTGTGAGAAGATCCGCGCTCAGATCACAGGTACTATCCGATGTAATGACGATATCTTTCATGGCGAAGCCCCCTTTTGTTTATGATTTACGGGCAAACAGCCCGAACGTTGCGGATAAAAATTCTTTCATGGCAAGTGACCAATCGGTCACAACCCCGACTACCTGCGCGAGCGGCTGCGGGCCGAGTTCACGACTGTCCAAACTGACGCTGCGATGATCGCCGAGCAAATAAACCTGCCCATCCGGAACGGTAATTTGTGGAATATTGCCCCTCCAGCCATCTGCTTCATCCAAATACGGTTCTTCTACGACAGAGAATTCCGCCTCTCCGTCTTCCCGGCGATATAATATGCCGTTTTGAGCATACAAGGTATCGCCTGGTAATCCGATAACGCGCTTAATGATCCACTCATACACTGTTTCATCATGGATATTGTCCTGCATGTCTGCCTCGACGACAACAATATCTCCCCGATGAATGCTCGCAGTCGTATCGACAAAGAGATAATCGCCCTCATAAAGAGTCGGTTCCATCGACGAACCAATGACCTGTACACCGAGAAAAATCTGCGTAAACAGGATCGCTACACAGAGTACGATCGCCACTATAACAGCTAAAAAACGCGCTGTCGAACGAACTTCGCGCTGCGGATCGCGCCTTTCAGCAACTTGTTCAAAATACGGATTATCTTGCATGAGTTCCCTTATTTTTTGACGGCACGCAAAAATGCATCGCGCGTGAGAAGCACGACCCTGCCGCACTTATCGCAGCGGATCTTCCAATCAGCTCCCATTCGCACGATCGTCCACACGTCATTGCCGCACGGGTGTTTTTTTTTGGTGATAACCTTATCTCCTATAGAGTATACCATATTTTTGACAGCAGAAAAAGTAAATTTTGTGAATTTTTACAGCCAAAGTAAATTATTGATGCAAAACGCCCCCTCCGAATAAAAGGCAATATACTTTGCATCGCTCAAATTCGACAAAGGCCGATTTCCGTCCGTCTTAAAATCTTTTGCGCTCAGCACATGATCCGTCCAACTTTCACAACCGGGGAGAAAGAGATTACACTGATACAAAATATCCTTGCCGCCCTTGGCTGCACGGATCGTAATCTGTACCGTCGTCGTTTCAGGGGCATAAGCGTCAAACTTTAATAGTGAATTTTCGGAGGGACGATAGCGCGGATCATTGATGCGGAATAATTTGAGCCCGTAGTCGGACGCGATCCCGGAAATACCGAACGGTCCGTCAACGAGCCGAACGGGCGGCTGACTGTTTTCCAAAAAGCAGTCAGCCATAGTACTGCCGCGATCAAACCGAACGACCGTAAAGCTGTCTCGCCCGTTTCGGCTGCTGTATAAGATCCGGCTGCGCTCCGTGCTGTTCGCATAATCCTTTTCCATACGCTTAAAAGCGATCTTGGATGAAACAGCGAAACCGCAGCTATATTTTGTCTTGGCATAGGCAAAGACGCGCTTTGCGCCGCGTACGGCATTGATTCGGAAAATCTGCTCATCGTCATTGCCGTTCTTTTTGAATTCACAGCGCACCCAGTCGCGCATGGCTGATTCACACATATCCTCTGCCATGTACACTTCACAATACTTTACTTCCCCGTTGTGATCAAAACGGATGCGCGCGACAAGCTCGCCGTCATCGTCCTCTTCAATCGCTATTTCTGCCGGAGCCGGGATAAACACCTCTCTGCCTTTTAAATATTTACCGATAAACAGATCGAGATCCTTCAGCCCTGTATTGCCGATGTGCCCATTATAACGAGCAGCAAAATAAAATGTTTTTTCATGATCGGGCGAAATGCGAGAAAACGTATCAAACGCACGGTCCGCATCAAATAATTCATCATTGGTCGAACAGAGCATCAGGACAGGACACTTTACATACGGTGCATAAGATTGCGATTCTATGCCGGCAATAAAGCGATACCGCTCATCGTCCATCTTCAGCTCTGCAGTATCGCCATATTTATTGACGCCGCGATAGGCGCGCCAACCGCCGGCACAAACCGGAATGGCACAGGCCAGATCTTCGCACGTGGCGGCAAGCTGCCACGCAATGTCGCCCCCGGCACGTACCCCGATCACACCGATCTTGCCGATACGCTCTTTTGTCCGCAGATATCGAATGCAATAGCGCGCAACCGCGACCCATTCGAACCAACAGGTTTCGCGCGCCGTTTCGTCGGCATGGTCAAAATGCCGTTCGGCCTGACGCAGATTTGCATATGCAATGGTATCCGGATATACTGTGTATCCTTCCGCTCCGCGCCAAGAGCCGCGGTAATCCGGCATCAAAACGGCATAGCCGAATGAAGCAAAACGGCGTACTGCGGCATCGTCAACGGTCTGATCCGCATCCGGCAAAATAAGCAGTGCCGGAATGTTATCTCCCTCGGATGGTTCTGCGTAATGCGCAAAAATATCGACCCGCTCCGATCCGACAGCGCGCCCGGCAAAGCGTACGGTATACTGGCGCAGTTTATCCGCTTGCTTTTCGCTGAGAATACTCTCATTAAGAGGGAGAGAATCGTCAAAATCGTTCCATAAAGTTGTCGGTGTCAGAATTTTGTTTGCCAAAATAAATTACCCCGTTAACAGCTTATTTTTATGGTCGAACCGCCGCTTTCGGACGCCGCCGTCACGACGATTTTATGATCGATGCGATGCTTCAACTCTTCTACATGCGAGATGAGGCCGATCGCAAAATGTTTATTCTTTAATTTTTCGAGACTGTCCATAACCGTATCGATCAATTTTTCATCCAAAGTACCGAAGCCTTCATCGAGAAAGAAAAACTCGATCGGCCGCAGAGATTTCGCATAGATCGATGCAGAAAGGGCAAGCGCAAGGGAAAGAGAAACGAGGAACGTCTCGCCGCCGGACAGCGTATTCACGCTGCGCAATTCTCCGCCGTTGAAGTTATCCCCCACAAAAAAACCTTGCACATAACGGATAAAATACCGACCGTTCGTAAGTTTGAGCAAAAGTTCTGTTGCCGACTCAGAAATATCCGAAAGATATTCACCCGCCACAAATTCCATAAACTTGTTGCCGTACAGCAATCCGCGCAACCGCTCGATATTCGAAAATATACCTTGCAACTCATCGCGCTCTTTTTCCAAAATTTTTTTCCGGGCGAGCTTTTCTGCGAATCGGGCGACAGCGCTCTCTAAAACGGCACTCTGACGCCCGACGCTTTCCCTTTTTTGCGTCAATTCTTTAAATTCCCGCTCTCTCTGCCCAAAGAAAGATTCTTCTATGAAAACGATCTCTCCCTCCGCTTCGACAGCGCGGATCCCCGCATCGATCTGAGCAAGGCGACGATCATATTCTTCAAGCTCTGCCGCAAGCTCTGCCGCATCCGGATAGCGGGTCCGCAGCGTTTCCGCCTCTCTCTCATCCGTAAATCCGCCTTCTACCAGTTTTGCTTGAAGGGACTGCTCTGCATCAGAGCGCTCCCGTTCCAAAGCGGCGACGCGCCCCTCTTCGCGCGTCTTTTCCAACTCAAACGCATGGATCCGCCCTTCCAGCGCACGAACCTCTTCTTCTCGCCGACTTTTAACCGCCAAAATCTCCTCTTCCTGGTGCTGTAACCGAACAGCGATCACAGACACATTTTCCGCATCGGCGTCGCCCAATGCTGTACGCAGACGGCTGAGCGCGGCCTCTGCATTGTTCTTAGCTTCCAATCCGCGCTCTGTCGCGCGGTCGCGCTCCTCTTCTGCTGCTCGCAGCCTTCCCTGCGCCTCTGTTCTTTTCAACTGTGCCGTATGCAGACGCTGTAACAGATCCGTACGCTCCGCCTGTATCGCACGAAATTTTTGAAGCAGCTGCTCGAGATCTCCACCTTTTATACGTCTGCGCAATGAAGAATAATGTTCCAACCTCTCCCGCAGAGCGGACTCCACCCGATCATATAGATCCCCACCGGTAAAATCTTGCTTCAACTCCTGCAGCTTTTCCCGAAAATATTCCTCAGCATCCGCATATTCCGCATTTAGTAAGGCACTGTCCAAATTGCCGCGCAAAAAAGCGCTCAAATCAGAAGCCTCTGCTGCTTCGTTCAATTTTTGGGATAGCGTTTTCTCCTCTTCCTCCCATTTTTGCAGAGCCTTTTCCTCCATGCTCCGGCGCGATTCTGCCTTACGATAATCCTCTGCAGCGCGAGCTCGCAGCGCGCGAAATTTAGCCAGCTCCCCAGCATCCGCTTCGGCATGCTTTACGGCTGCGCGCCTTTCGCGCAGGGCGAGCAGCTGCGCCTCTGCATTCGTCTCCGCGATCTCTTTCCTGATCGTTTCCAGATTCTTAACCGCCTCCTCGCGAAGTACGGAAAGTTTTCCACATTTGCTTTCGCTTTCCTTCTTTTGCTGTTCCGCACTCCGGACGCGGTTTGCAATCGCGAATATCTCCGTCGCCGCGGGCAGTCGCGTTTGATCCGCCCGCTTAGCGCTCATTTCTCGCTCTTGAGCAGCCAACTTCTCGCGAGAAGCGCGCAAATCGCGCCACTTTTTAGAACGCATCATCTGCGCCTGCATCTCTGTAAACTCGGCACGCACGCGCTCATACGCGGCGTTTAATTCCAACGCTTCGTTCTGCAGCCGCACCAGATCCGCCCTTTGTTCTGCCAATGTCTCATCTGTATATTCAGCGTAACTGCTGAGCTCACCATCCTTTTTATCGAGGGCAGACCGCGCCGCATCAAAGCGCTTTTTCAATACGGCATTGAGACGATCTCCGTACATCTCAAGATCAAAGAGCCGAGAAATCAAGCGCAGTCTCTCACCCCGATCTTCCTTTACAAACTGAGCAAACTCACCTTGCGGCAATGCAATACATTTTTTAAAATCTTCGAAGGAAAGCCCGACAATAGCGCGTATTTTCTCGTTTGTATTCTTGACGCCGTCGCTGATGACGTGCTCAACATTGCCTTCCCGTTCAGAAAGACTCAGCTTCTGCTGTGAATTTTTGCGTCGGATCTCCCGTTCGACGCGATAGATGCGGCGGCGGCCGTCTTCTTCCATGGAAAAATCAAAGATGACATACGCCTTGTCGCAATTGTAATTGATGATCTCGCATCCATTGCCGCCGCGCGCGCGGTCCACTTTGCCGTATAGAGCAAAGATCATGCTGTCTAAAATGGTCGTCTTGCCGCTGCCGGTATCCCCGAAGATGCCAAAGATCCCGCCTGCAAGCAACTTACAAAAATCGATGATCACCTTTTCGGAGAAACTATTGATTCCGCAAAACTCCAAACGCTCAGGCCTCATACGCTTCCTCCGCAGCCGATAGAAAGAGCTGCTTCAGTTCTTCCGCCGGTTCCTCCGCAAACTGTGCACGATAAAACTCAGCAAAAAGCTCCCCCGCCGATCGCGTGCGCTTCCCTGCAACGGCCGAGCCTGTCAATTCTCCCCTGATCTCAGGAATCAAATTGACGAGCCCGACATTTGCTTCTTTCAAAGCACGCACCTGCATAGAAGAGAGCGGCTCGCGCAGATGCAATGTGAGCTCGATATAGGCCCCTTCCCAACGCCGCAACAAATCTGCTGCGTTTTCGACGCTATCTGCCTCCAAGCGGACCAATTTCTTTCCGCTTTGCAACGGGACCTCGCGCAGATTGTGCACGCCCGCCCGATCCAAATCGAACAGTACAACACTTTTTTGCGTGCCCGCTTCGTCAAAGGCATACTGCATGATCGAACCGCTGTATCGAATCAAACCGCCGCGGAAACTCTGCTTTTTATGCAGATGCCCGAGAGCGACATAATCGCATGCAGGAAGCAGATCGAGCGGAACGGCGCGCGCACCGCCGAGATCGATCTCGCGCTCTCCCTCACTCACCAGGCCTCCGGCAACAAATATATGCGACAAAAAGACGGACGGCAAGCCCGCCTGATTTTCCCGCTCTCCCGCTGCGATCCAGCGGCGCATCTTATCCAAGAACCCCTCATCCGGGTTTTTATCTTCTTTGAGCCGCGCCTCGTTCGGATAAGGCAAAACATGTACAAAGACGCGCTCTCCGGCATTGTTTTCAAATATGATATGAGCCGGTCCCGCCTCGACCGCTCGAACATATTTGCCTGCAAACGGCTTAGGGCTACGCTCCACGCTGCCATAAATATAGATCCCCAGTTCTTCCGAAAGTGCCGTCGCAGCCGAAAGGCGAACGGGATCGTCATGATTGCCGCTGATTGCGAGCAAACAGCGCTCTTCCGCCGTTATGCGCCGTACCGCCCTGTAAAAGAGATCTTCCGCCTCGGCAGACGGTAAAAAGGTATCGAATACATCCCCAGCCACGAGAACGAGCTCCACCCGCTCACGCGCGCAAATCTCCGCGATCTCATCCAACACGGCGCGCTGTTCCTCCAAACGCTCCTTGCCGGCGAGCCGTTTTCCGATATGCCAGTCAGATGTATGCAATATCCTCATAATCCTCCCCGCAAAAAAGGGCAATGACCGAGAGCCGCAAATTTACGCGTTCTCTGCCGATTTTCCTTGCTTTTGCGGCAAATTATTTATATAATAGTATAGCGCAATTTCCGAAATAAATCAAGCGTTGCGCGGAGTTTGGTCATGGGATTTTGCTCTTACTCGAGAGAGTTCTCGCTCTCCTCTTATACGAACATCGAGAACCAATTTATTCAAAAATACATGGCTTCTGCCGACGGGGACGCGGTCAAAGTTTATATTTTCGGACTATACCTGTGCCAAAACGTTCAGAGCGAATACACGCTCGAGGAAGCGGCTCATACACTGCAGATGGATCCGAAACGTGTTGCCGATCTCTTTCGCTTTTGGGAAGACTTCGATCTTTTAGAAATCGTCTCAAAAGATCCGTTTTCCGTCCGCTACTTCCCCGCCGATTATGCCAAAGGAAGGCCGAAGCGCATCCGCACGGAAAAGTATGCCGACTTTAACAAAGCGGTGCAATCTCTGATGCCCAAAAAAATGATCTCTTCTTCCGAATTCATGAAATATTTTTCTGTAATGGAAGAATATGCGATCAAGCCGGAAGCGTTGTTGCTCATCGTCCGCTATTGCATCGACCTAAAGGGGGAAAATATTGCACAAAACTATATTTTGCAAGTAGCGCGAAATTTTGCCGCAGAGGGCGTAACGACAGTCGAACAGATCGAGAACAAACTTTCCGATTATGTCGTGCGCAGCGGTGATCTTGCACGCATACTGCGCGCCTGCGGATCCGCCAAAAAGCCGGAACCAAGCGACTATCAGCTCCTGAAAAAGTGGACAGAAGAATACGGATTTGATATCGATACGATCATCTATACGGCATCGCAGTTTAAAAAAGGAGGCCTTGCAAAACTGGATTCCGTACTCGGAGAACTGTACGCAGGGAAAAAATTCGGAGAAGCCGAGATCCGCGAATATCTCGCCAGAAAAGAGCAGGTACGAGAGCTGACCCTCACCATTGCGCGCGAATTGGGCGTCTATTGTCAGGTGATCGATACATATACAGATAACTTTGTCAACGGTTGGCTGGCAGCCGGTTACGACGATGCTTCTCTTGTGAACCTCGCCAAATATTGTTTCCGCCGAGAACGTAAATCCTTTGAGAAAATGGACGAACTGATCCGTAAGCTTATATCTCTCGGCGTCGTTTCTGCGGACAGCATCGTCGCCTATATTGAAGATGAAGCGCGCGAACAGACTTTTGCCGCAGAAATCCTGAAAAAAGCCGGCCTGTCCCGCCGCGTCAATAACTGGGATCGTGACTGTCTGCGCAACTGGCGTAAATGGAATTTTTCCGATGAGATGATCCTCAAAGCAGCGGAAACAGCCATCGGCAAGGCAAGCCCGATCCCCTATATCACTTCCGTTCTCTCCTCCTGGAAAGCGCGCGGAATTTTCAGCCCCGAACAACTCGCAAAGGAACAGGTGACACAAGGAAATTATTATTCCGGACAGCCGCGCGAAACGCGCAGCGACGACCAGCGTAAAAAAGTGGAAAGCTACTACTTTAATTTGCGAGAACGCGCGCAAGACCGTGCCGATCACTACCGTAAACTCGCTTTCGGCAGCGAAGCCTTCCGCGTAAACGACGAGGCGATCAAAGCGAACGAAATCCAACTTGCCAAAGCGGAGGCACTGGGCGGTGACACGGCAAGCCCTTCCGCCAGCCTGAAGAAACTGCGAAAGGAGCGGGCTGATTTGCTCGCACAGATGCATTTGACCGAAGATATGCTCGTGCCGCAATATCGCTGCAAAAAGTGCAATGATACGGGCTTTGACAAAAACGGAAATGTTTGTGATTGTTATAGAGAAAGCGTCGAAAATGCTCCTGACGAAAAAAAACTGGAAAATATTCTGGATGTTTATTCCAATATCGAATTGTAACGCGATCAACTCAAAAGCCGCCCGTGTGCGAGATGCACACGGGCGGCTTTTGTTCGCGATCATTTTTGAAAATTTATCCAAACTTTGCAGTCAGCTCCGTAAGCACCGAAGCCAACACTTGCATCGTTGTTCCCCGCAAGTCAATATAAAAACAACGCCCGTTATAGCCACCCTCATACAGGCGCTCGACATTGAAACCGAAAAAATCCCCCTTTACCGCAAAAAGGAGTGCTGTAAAGGGCATCTCAGCGACCACCTCCTGCCTTGCGTAAAGAAACTCCGCCCAAAGACCACGCTTCATTTCCTCGCGTGTCAAACGGTCAATACTCACGCCAAAAGCCGGCATTCGTACGGCATTTTCTGTCATTTGCCTCCATGCGGCAACGACAGAAGCGAAGCCCTCGCTTTCCCTCTGAAAGCGAAACGATCTTCCTTCTGAATATACGATAAGTTCTTTTGCCTGCGGCACGATTTCTAATAACGGCTCTTTTTGCATCGATACCTCCTTTTATCACATTCCAAAAAAGAAACGCGTGTAATTTTTGTTCTTTTCCATATATCTATTATAGCTGAACGTCGCCGCGATTGCAAGAGAAAAATAATCTTTATAATTTGCTGAAAAATTTATATAAAACTATTGACAAATTTTAAAAAGCGTGTATAATATAGGCAACAAAAGAAAGGAGGGCTAACGATGAAAAAGACCATGTACAGCTTAATGCTGGCAGAAGACGTGATCCGCGAAATCGATCGTTTGGCGGCAGAGAAGAGTACAAATCGCTCGAACCTCGTCAACCAGATCCTCGCAGAATATGTCTCCATGACGACACCGGAGAAACATGTGCAGAATATCTTTGACATCATTGAGCGCTTCATCGGACAGCAAAGCGGCTATTTGCTCTATTCGCAGCCGAACGATATGACCATGTCCATCAAGAGTTCGCTGCAATACCATTACCGTCCGACGATCCGTTACGAAGTGGAAATGTACCGCAGCCCGGACAAGACACTCGGTCAATTGAAAATTATTTTCCGCACGACGTCATCCGAGTTGCTCCTCGAACTGACACGCTTTTTCAAGATCTGGATCCAGCTGGAAAATATTTATATTAAGAACTTTTTTGAAAAAGGTGCGATCGAATACGGAATGGAAAACGGGCGTTTTTTGCGCACATTTGCTGTACCGAACGACTCGGACTATACCGAAGAACAGATCGGCAATGCAATCAGCCACTATATTGCCACCTTTGACGAAATGCTCAAAGACTATCTCGCCGGCCGCTACACGAGCACACAGGATATCGAAAAGAGATACCTGCAGTATCTCAACAGCGGCGTGCAACTTATATAATAAGGAGGTGAACACACCATGAATGCACAGAAATTAACGAAAAAGGCGCTCGAAGCCGTGCAATCGGCTCAGAGCATCGCCATTGAAAATCAAAATATGCAGATCATGCCCGAACACTTGCTCTATGCGCTCGTCGATCAGGAAGGCGGGCTCATCCCGCAACTGCTGAAAAAAATGGGCATCGATACCGATAACCTGCTCGCATTGCTTGACGGCGCCATCGCAAAGATCCCTGCCGTGAGCGGCAGCGGCCGGGAACCGGACAAAATCTATATTTCCCCCATCACCGATAAAATCTTTAACGAAGCGGAACGGCTCGCCAATTCCATGCGCGATGAGTACATCTCCGTCGAACATCTCATGCTCGCAGTTTTTGATCATGCAACGGATGAGATCAAAAATATTTTCCGTTCCCTCGGAATCACAAAAGATAATTTTTTGACCGAATTGAAAAAGGTCAAGACTGACCGCGTGACCAGCGACGAACCGGAGAATACGTATGATGCCCTCACAAAATACGGATTCGATCTCGTACAGCGCGCCAAAGAGCAAAAGCTGGATCCCGTCATCGGGCGCGACAACGAGATCCGCAACGTCATTCGGATCCTCTCCAGAAAATCCAAAAACAACCCTGTCCTGATCGGCGAACCGGGCGTCGGCAAGACAGCCATCGCCGAGGGCCTCGCCCAGCGCATTGTGCGCGGCGACGTACCCGAAGGACTCAAAAATAAGACTATTTTCGCTCTGGATATGGGGTCGTTGATCGCTGGCGCCAAGTTCCGCGGCGAATTTGAAGAGCGATTGAAAGCGGTACTCAATGAGATCAAAAAGAGTGAAGGCAAGATCATCCTCTTTATCGATGAATTGCACACCATCGTCGGAGCCGGTAAATCGGACGGCGCCATGGACGCCGGCAACCTGCTGAAACCGATGCTGGCCCGCGGTGAACTGCACTGCATCGGCGCGACCACACTGGACGAATACCGCAAATACATTGAAAAGGATGCCGCCCTCGAACGGCGTTTCCAACCGGTCATGGTCGATGAGCCGACGGTAGAAGATACGATCTCCATCCTTCGCGGTCTGAAAGAGCGCTATGAAGTATTCCACGGCGTTCAGATACACGACCAAGCCCTTATTGCGGCGGCAACACTGTCACACCGCTATATTTCTGACCGTTTTCTGCCCGATAAAGCGATCGACCTCGTGGACGAGGCGTGCGCGACCATCCGTACCGAGATCGACTCGATGCCGACGGAAATGGATGATATTGCACGAAAGATCATGCAGCTGGAAATTGAAGAAATGGCGCTAAAAAAGGAGACGGATACTCTCTCAAAAGAACGGCTGACTGCTTTGCAGAAAGAACTTGCGGATCTGCGCGAAAAATTCTCTGCTATGAAAGCGCAATGGGAAACGGAAAAGGCGAGCATCCATGTCGTTTCGGATACGAAGGCAGAGATCGAAAAAGTCAACGGCGAAATCGAAGCCGCGCAGCGCATCGGCGACTATGAGACGGCTGCCAAACTCAAATACAGCCGTCTGCCCGAATTACAGAAAAAGTTGGAAGAAGCGCAGAAAACCGGAACAGATACTAAGCACACCCTGCTTCGAGATACTGTTACCGAAGAAGAAATTGCACGAGTCGTATCCCGCTGGACGGGTATTCCCCTTGCAAAGCTCATGGAAGGCGAGCGCGAAAAGATCCTGCACCTCGACGATATCCTGCATCAGCGCGTCGTCGGCCAAGATGAAGCAGTAACTAAAGTAACCGAAGCGATCATCCGTTCCCGCGCGGGTATCGCTGACCCCAACCGTCCCATCGGCTCCTTCCTGTTCCTCGGCCCGACCGGCGTGGGTAAAACAGAATTGGCAAAGGCGCTCGCCGAGAGTTTGTTTGATGACGAACACAACCTTGTACGCATCGATATGACGGAATATATGGAAAAATTCTCTGTATCCCGACTGATTGGTGCGCCTCCGGGATACGTCGGCTATGATGAAGGCGGTCAGTTGACTGAAGCCGTGCGCAGAAAGCCGTATTCCGTCGTACTCTTCGACGAGATTGAAAAAGCGCATCCAGATGTCTTTAACATTCTCCTGCAGGTCCTCGACGACGGCCGCATTACAGACTCGCAGGGCCGTACGGTTGATTTCAAAAATACAATCATTATTTTGACTTCCAACCTCGGTTCCTCTTACTTGCTCGACGGCATCGATGAAAACGGCGACATCAGCGAAGATGCGAAGGAAAAAGTTTCTCAGCTGTTGAAACAGAGTTTCCGCCCCGAATTCTTAAACCGTTTGGACGAGATCGTCTATTACAAGCCCTTGACTAAAGATAATATCACGAAAATCATTGATTTGCTTATCCGCGACCTCGAAAAACGTTTGGAAGACAAGCAGCTCAAGTTGGTCATCACTCCGCTTGCAAAGGATCTGATCATCGAAAATGGCTACGATCCGGTCTACGGCGCACGCCCGCTGAAACGGTATTTACAGAGCAAAATCGAAACGATGATCGCAAAAACAATGATCGCGAATGATTTGCAACCAGGAAATACCATCGAAATCGGCGCTCTCAACGGCGATTTCACAGTCAAAATTAAATAATGCATCACAAACAGATAAGCCCTTGCCACTGTAAATGCGACAAGGGCTTATCTTATAACAATCCATTTTTTATCGTTAATTTTGCAATGTACCGCACCACCACGGCATAGCCGGTGGTTTTCTTTTTAGACAAAAGCGACGGACTATAAAGTCCGCCGCTTTCTTTTGTTCCGAGTGGATTACTTCTGCTCCTCGACATTGACGATCTCGCGCCCGTCATAATAGCCGCATTTTTTGCAGACTTTATGCGGCTGCTTGAGCTCATGGCAATGAGGGCACTCGACGAGAGCGGGTGCCGCGGCCTTGAAGTTCGCATAACGCGTATTTGTTCTCTGTTTGGATTGTTTCGACTTAGGTACCGCCATCTTTTTAACACCTCGTTTCTATAATTTACGATCAAATTACGTTTTGACTGTAAGATTATATACCTTTTCTCCTCCTTTGTCAACTTATTTATTCGGCGATTTTACAGGAAAATCCGAAAAACCGACAAAAAGGAAAAATCCGGAAAGTTTACCCCTCGACCAATTCTTTAGTCTCGCGCGCGATGACAAGTTCTTCGTTCGTCGGGATAACGAGCACTTTCACTTTGGAATTTTTTCCGGAAATATCGTGAATACTGCCATCATTTTTGCGGCCGTTCTGTTCCGGATCGAGCGAAATGCCGAGATAATCCAACCCGTCGCAGATCATCTTACGTACTTCCCACGTGTTTTCACCGATACCGGCCGTAAAGACGAGACAATCGAGCCCGTTCATCGCCGCTGCATAGGCTCCGATATATTTTTTGACGCCATACGCAAACACATCGAGCGCAAGCTGTGCCCGTTCATTCCCCTCATCCGCCGCTTTTGTAAGATCGCGAAAATCGCTGGAAACACCCGATATACCGGCCACGCCGCACTTTTTATTCAAATACGTGATGCACTCGACGAGCGAATACCCTTTCTTTTCCGCAAGATATTCGAGTACGGCCGGATCGATATCCCCAGAACGGGTACCCATCGGCACCCCTGCAAGCGGCGTAAAGCCCATGCTCGTATCGATACATTTACCGCCCCGTACCGCGGCGATCGAAGAGCCGCCGCCCAAATGACAAGTAATAATCTTCGTTTGCTCAGCCGGCACGCCGAGATATTTGATCGCCTCCTGCGAGACATATTTGTGGCTGGTCCCGTGGAAACCATAGCGGCGGATCTTATACTGTTTATAATCATCGTAATCGATCGCATACAGATAGGCGTGCGGCGGCATCGTCGCATGAAATGCCGTATCGAAGACGAGCGCCATCGGGGTATCTGGCATGACCTCGCGGCAAGCCTCCATACCTAAAATGTTTGCAGGCATATGCAGCGGGCCTAATTCGGCGTTCTTTTTGCAAATATTCAGCACCTCGTCATTGAGCAGAACAGAACGATCAAAATCGCCGCCGCTATGCAGAACGCGGTGCCCCACCGCATCGATCTCGGACATAGAACGGATCACGCCGTATTCAGGATCGACGAGAGCTTTCAAAACGAGTTGCATCGCAACCTTATGGTTGGGCATATCCTGTTCGATGATCTTTTCACCGTCCTTCGTCTTATGTTTCAGAACGGATCCGGGAATACCGATACGCTCGGCTCCTCCCTTAACAATGACGGATTCTGTATCCATATCAAACAGTTGGTATTTTAGGGAAGAACTCCCGGCATTTACGACAAGTATCTTCATGATCGGCTAAACCCCTTTTCAAATTTCTTCTGTTGACGCCCAAACGATCACATCTGCGTCTGCAGAACAGTAATCGCGATGGTTGCTACGATATCTTCCCATTTACAGCCGCGGGAAAGGTCGTTGATCGGCCTGGCAAACCCCTGACAGACCGGACCGATCGCCTGGAATCCACCGAGACGCTCGGTCAGCTTGTAACCGATATTGCCGGCATCCAGATCCGGGAAGATCAATACATTGGCATGACCGGCAACTTGCGAACCGGGCGCCTTGGATTTTGCAACGGCAGGAACGAGCGCCGCATCCAACTGCAATTCTCCGTCCAGTACAAGCTCTGGCGCCTTTTCCTTTGCAAGAGCGACCGCCGCCGCAACTTTAGACACATCCTCGTGTTTAGCGCTGCCCTTCGTCGAAAAAGAAAGCATTGCGACGCGCGGCTGCAACCCGGCAATTTTTTCTGCGGTTCTTGCGGAAATGATCGCGATATCGGCAAGCTGCTCGCTGTTGGGATTTTCATTTAACCCACAATCCGAATAGACAAACACGCCGTCCTCACAATAAGGATTTCCTCCTTCCGGCGCGACCATAAAAAAGCAACTGGACACAAGCGGAATGCCGGGAGCAGCCTTGACGATCTGCAATCCCGGGCGCAACGTATTTGCCGTCGAATGGCAGGCTCCGGATACAAGTCCGTCCGCATCGCCCGCTTTGACCATCAATACTCCGAAATAGGTATTATCATAGGAAAGTCTGTCCGCTTCCTCTTCCGTCATTCCCTTTGCTTTGCGGAGAGAAAACAAAAGCTGTGCATATGCTGTGCGTTTTTCACTTGTTGCGGGATCTACGATTTCGACGGCAGAAAGATCTACCCCCGGGTTATCCCGTTTGATCTCATCCTTCTTGCCGAGCAACGTGATCCGAGCGATTTTCTGTTTGGCAGCCTCTGCCGCCGCACGAACGACGCGCACATCTTCTCCTTCAGGCAATACGATATGCTTATTCAGCGCAGCCGCACGCTGCTTGATGCCCGCAAGGAAAGCGCTTTCTTTCTTCTCTTTGACCTGATCGAAGATACCAGTCATACAAACTCAAACCTCTTTTAACGCTTTATTTTTTGCCGCAAATAGTGTATAATCGTATAGAGTCAAAGTCCCCGTCAAATCAGGAAACTGATCGCACGCAATACAATGCGGCATTTCCATGTAGTATTATAACTTATTTGGACAGAAATGTAAAGGTTTTCAGTGAAAAAATGAAAATTTGCGGCATCATCTGTGAATACAATCCCTTTCATAACGGGCATGCCTACCTGATCGAACGAGTAAAAGCGGAAAGCGGCTGCGATGCGCTCCTCTGCGTTATGAGCGGCAACTTTACACAACGCGGCGATGCAGCCATCCTTGAAAAGCACGTGCGTGCAAGACACGCCATCCTTGCAGGCGCTGACGCCGTCATCGAACTCCCCGCTGCGTTTGCGACTGCCCCCGCCGAAATTTTTGCGCGCGGCGGTATCCGCTTGCTCTCTTCCATCCCAGCCTTTGCCAGTCTCGCCTTCGGATGTGAAAATGGCGACGCTAAGACTTTTTTAACCACTGCAAAAGCCATGCGCGATGAAGATAAAGCATTCCGCGCCGCCTTACACGCACAGCTGCGCAACGGGTACAGCCTGACGTCTGCGCGCAGCACAGCTTTGGAGTCCTGTGGCCTCGCGCAGGAAGCGGCCCTGCTTCGCTCTCCCAATAATATCCTCGGCATCGAATATTGCAAAGCGCTGCTTGCCGAACGGCCGAAGACCACCATCCTCCCTGTTCGCCGCCGAGGCGCAGGCTATGCCGATCCAACAATGCATGTACAGTTCTCCTCAGCCACAGCGATCCGCTCCGCGCTGAAAGGCGGCAACATCGACCCAGTGCGCAACAATGTCCCCGATTTTGTCCTAAAAGATCTGCAAAACACAACGGATACCCATGATTTCGGCACACTTGCCGTCTACGCTATCCTGACCCTCCCCATTGAAAGCTTACGCAAGATATTGGACTGTTCTGAAGGATTAGAGAACCGCCTATATACACTCGCAAAAAAAGCACCGGATTACGATACGATCGTCGCGGAAGCAACGAGCAAACGGTACATTGCCTCCCGCATTCGCCGTATCATGGCCTCTGCTGTCCTCGGTATCGATGAAACTTTGATACGTGAGAGTTTGTGCGCAAACCTCTATTTAAACATTTTAGCTGTCCGCAAATGCCGCGTCCAGCAAATCCTTCCTGTTCTTGCTGAAAGTCCTTGGCCCATTTTGTTGCGCAACGGAGATGAAAAAGCCCTGTCTCCAGCGGCAAAACGTTGTCATGCTGCTGACAGTCGCGCTGAAGACATTTACGCTGCAGTAACACATTCCTCCCCACCGTATGGAAAAAGAACAGTGTTCGTTTAAAAACCAAATAG